>PDWI01006351.1_pt1 | contig 14872 bp, 18 predicted proteins | sample 1430891 | NCBI WGS metagenome assembly PDWI01 (sample SAMN01162508, study PRJNA174530) | Oral metagenome, whole genome shotgun sequencing project. | biome: Marine environment; feature: Marine mammal; material: Swab sample of the gingival sulcus; isolation source: swab sample of gingival sulcus... | reverse complement strand
AAAGACCTGTTTTAAAGATTTTACAAACCTTTATTAACAAGTCTTTTAGTGTTTTTTCTATTTTTCATAAAATTGGTGCAGTTACTTTTTCAATTTACGTGTTTCAATCTTTCGCTGGTATTCATAAGTTAAGTATTTATAAGTAGTCTTTTTTGTGTTACAATTCTTGTATGCCACAGTGTAATTTTTATCGTATTACATTATAACAGATTATTACACTAGGTTTTTCTAAAAGTCCAAGTCCATTTAACAGTTAGGCATAAAAAATAATACTATTCAATATATTAATATAATCATAGATTAATATTAAAAAATCTTTTATTGTATTGACTTAATGATAAATTTAGAGTTTAATACTAAGGTGAGTAAGGAGGAAAAAATGAAGAAATATATAATAATAATGCTCTCAATTCTTTTATTAGTGGGATGTAATGGCAAAGAAAATGATAAACTGAAAGTTTCAGTATCGATTGTACCAGAAGAATTAATGGTGAAGAAAGTTGCAGGGGATTTAGTAGATGTTTATACTTTAATACCTCCTGGGAATAGTCCAGCAAATTATCAGCCTTCTCCTAAATTAATAGAAGATTTTCAAAATTCAAGTATTTATTTTACAATAGATGTACCTGCTGAAAAGAATATATTAGAATCATTGGGTAAAAGTACAGAGGTAGTAGATCTTGCAGATATTGTAGATGGAAAATATGAAGCACGTTTTTTTACTGCAGATAAAAAAGATAATCATGAATCGCATAATCATATAGGAAGAGATCCTCATATATGGCTTTCTATTAAAAGGACAATAGTGATGACTGAAACCATAAAAGAACATCTTATTAGAGTGGATGCTGAGAATAAAGAAATTTATGAAAAAAATGCAGAAGAATTTATTACTTATTTAAAGAATTTAGATCAAGAGATAAAAGAGAAAGTTCAGATGGTGGATAATAAATCGTTTATTATTTATCATCCATCTTATGGCTATTTTGCAGATGACTATGGACTAACAATGTATGAAATAGAAAAAGAAGGAAAAGAAGCAACGATAAAAGATTTAGGAAATATTGTTGAATTTGCAAAAGAAAATAAGATAAATAAAATATTTTATCAACAGGAATTTGATAGTGAGCAAGCTAAAATTATTGCAGATGAAATTGATGGTGATACCTTTAAATTAAGGCCACTTTCTTTGGATTATTTAGAAAATCTAAAAGAGATGATCGAAGTGTTAAGGAAGTAATATGATAGATATAAAATTTGAACATGTTACCATAGCTTATGGTAATGTAGTGGCGATTGAAGATATATCGTTTGAAATCAAAAAGAATGATTTTATTGGCATTATTGGACCAAATGGTGGAGGAAAATCTACCTTAGTGAAATCTATTTTACATCTTGTGGACTTGAAATCAGGAAGTATTTTTATTGATAAAGATAAAAAAATATCTTACGTCCCTCAATATGCAAAATTTGATAGAACATTTCCTATCTCAGTATATGATGTGGTTCTTTCTGGAATGGTTAAAAATAAATCTGTCTTTTTTAGAAAGTATCATAAAGAAGATTATAAAAAGGCAGATAAAATCATTACTAGATTAGGAATTGACAGTGTAAAATATAATCAAATAGGAGAGCTTTCAGGCGGTCAGCTTCAAAAGGTATTAATTGCAAGAGCTTTAGTAACAGAACCCGATATTTTAATTTTAGATGAACCTACTTCTAATTTGGATGTAAAAATAAAAAAAGAGATTTATAATATCTTAAAAGAGATTAATAAGGATACAACAATTCTTCTGATTTCCCATGATTTGGCTGAAATCATGCCATATGTTGATAATGTGATTTATATTAATCGAGTGATTCATTCCCATGAACATTTAAAAGCTGATTATCAATTTGAAAAAGAATGTCCAATAGAAGAATTGATTGAAAAAGAAGAAGAGCTAAAAAAAGATTTTATTACTAAAGGAGATTATAATGATAGAAGCAGTACTTAATTATTCCTTTATGCAAAGGGCATTACTTGCTGCGCTATTTGCAAGTATTTTAAGTGGCGTTATTGGAACAATCATTGTACAAAAGAAATTAGTTAGTATGAGTGGTGGAATTGCTCATACATCATTTGGAGGAATCGGTCTTGGGTATTTATTAAATATACCACCTATTTTTACGGGACTTTTATTTGCTGTGATTGCTTCACTGTCTCTACCAGTAATTAAAAGAAAATCACATACAGGTGCAGATACTCTTATTGGTATATTTTGGGCGACAGGAATGGCTCTTGGAATTTTATTTATTGGTCTGAAAAAAGGATATCCACCAGATATGACGTCTTATTTATTTGGAGATATCTTAACCGTATCCAAAACATATCTTATGTTATTAGTAGGGCTGAGCATTTTTATTCTACTCATATTTATTGGGATGTTTAATTACTGGAAAGTGTATTTATTCGATGATGTTAATATGAGAGTCCTTGGAATCAATGTAAGAAAATTTGAAATTATATTATATGCACTCATTGCTTTTTCTATTGTTCTACTAATCAAAGTAGTAGGGATTATCTTAGCAATAGCAGTACTTACCATCCCAAGTGCCATCGCTCGATTTTATAAGAAGAATTTAGGTAGCATTATGATACTTTCAAGCATCATAAGTTTTATATCCAGTGTGATCGGTCTATTTATATCCTATTATATGAATATACCATCAGGTGCTACAATAATTTTAACCGCAGCAATAATTTATATCGTATCGTATATCATAAGGAAGTAAAATGAATAAAAAAATAATAAAAGGATTAATACTTGTCATTATAATATCTATTATTTCAATATTTTTAAATGATATTCTACCATTTAAATTGGAAAGTTTAACCATCGCTATTGTAATAGGTATTATTATAAATAATTTATTTACATTAGATGATACTTTTAAACCAGGTATCAAATTTTCGCTAAAAAAATTATTAAAATTCGGCATCATATTACTTGGATTTAAACTAAATATGTCGGAAATTCTAAATGCAGGACCTAGAATTTTAGTGCTTGTATTGATAGTAGTTCCGCTTACATTAATGACTTATATCCTTCTTTCAAAAAAGTTTGGTGTGAATAAGCATTTAGGAGCGCTTCTCGGGGTAGGTTCTTGTATATGCGGTGCTTCAGCAATTGTTGCACTTACACCAGTTATTAATGCAGAAGAAGAAGATTCAGTAATTGCTGTATCTGTTGTTAGCTTTTTAGGAGCAATCGGTGTTATTATCTATACTCTAATTGGTAATTTAAATCTTCTTAGTTTAGAAAACTACGGCATATGGTCTGGTCTTTCTCTTCAAGGAGTCGCTCATGCAGTTGCTGCAGCGTTTGCAAGAGGAGATGTAGCGGGTAAAATAGGAACTCTTGTAAAAATGACTAGAGTAATTATGCTTGTTCCAGTAAGCATCTTTTTAGGCATGCATTTTAATAAAAGAAATGCAAGGGGGAAGAGTAAATTTCCAATGTATGTTCTATACTTTATTATTGCAGCTATTATTAATAGTATGGGTTTTATTCCAACGGATATTGTCTTTTATCTTAAAAAGGCTAGTAGCTTTTTAATTCTTCTAGCAATGGCTGCAATGGGTCTTTCGGTTAATTTTAAAGATTTTGCCAGTAAAGGAGTAAAAGCTCTTTTAATGGGAAGTGTATTATTTACCGCATTTAGTGCATTTAATTATTTTTTGATTATTTTAATATAAAAAAAGGATAAAAATAAAATAAATGTATTGATTTTTTAAAATATCTAAATTAAACTTATGTAGTATTAAATTTAAAGAAAGAGGTATAGAAAATGAAGAAATTTTTAATTATGCTAACTTCACTAATTCTTGTATTTTCATTTATAGGATGTGAAAAAAAAGATGAAAAAGTAGAAGATACAGCAAAAGAAGAAACAAAAATCGAAGATAAGAAAATAGGAATTACAACAAGTTTTGAGGATAAAGTTGTAATGAAAGTAGATGGTGATGATATTATGCTAAGTAGAGCAAATACCATGATCTATGATTTAAAGCAAAGTTATTTCAAAGATAAAGATGAAGCGTTTTGGGATCAAGATGATAATGGGATGACAGTTGCAGAAAGAGCAAAAGATAATCTTAAAAATCTTATGATTGATGGACATTTATTATATAAATGGGCAAAAGACAATAATATCACCGTTTCTGAAGAAGAATTAACGACTTTAGATGATCAAATTATGACGCTTTTTAATACTGGCACTATTACAGAAGAGTTTGTAAATAATACTGGAATAACAAGAAATGTATTTAAAGATATTTATACAGAAAGAATGTATGTAACAAATTTCTTTAAGAAAAAACTAGAAGAGATTCAAGTAGATCAAAAAGAACTTGATAATATATTAAATATTGATCCAGTATATTTAAAGATAATGGAAGTTGGTACTGATAAATATAAAGATCAAGTAACAGCTAGACATATTCTTATAAAGACTGTTGATGATAAAGGAAAAGAATTTGGTAAAATTGAGAAGAAAGAAGCACTTAAGAAAATTGAAGGTATTTTAGAAAGAGCTAAAAATGGTGAAGATTTTGCAGAACTTGCAAAAGAATTTACTGAAGATCCAGGTTCAAAAGAAAATGGTGGAGAATATACATTTTCATATGGGAAAATGGTTCCAGAATTTGAAAAAGCAGCATTTTCTCTCAAAGAAGGTGAAATCAGTGATGTTGTAGAAACAAGCTATGGATATCATATCATTAAATTAGAAAAGTTCATTCCTTCAACAGAAGAAGCAAAGCAAGAAGCAGAACAACAACTTAATGATATTAAGAAAAGAGCTGAGGAATATTTAAAGAATCAAGAATTTGAAAAGCAGTTCCAAGAATATAAAAAAGATAAAGCAATTGAAGTTGTGGAAGATGTTTGGAAAGATGTAAGTTTTAAATAAAAAAAGATGGCAATGATTATTTTTCATTGCCAATTTTTATTATCTTTTTATCTGTTATTACCTTGTTCATCTTTTTATCGTGAGATTCAAAAGGTACTTTTTCTAGTATTTGAAAGTCATAGGCAATACCGATTACAGGACACTCTGTAGCAGCAAGTAACCTATCATAAAATCCACCACCATAACCTAGTCGGTGAAGATTATTATCAAATGCAACACCAGGTGCTATAATTAAATCAATTTCGCTATAATCTGAAGATTCATTTGTTGGTTCAAGTATTCCTAATGGCGACTGTTCTAAATGATCAATAGAATCTACTTTATGAATTGTCAGCTCTTTTCCAACGACTTTTGGTAGATATAATGTTTTGTTTTTAAGAATATAATCAATCATATAGCTCGTTTTTACTTCGTTATTAAAATCCATATATATTAGTATATTACTGTATTTATCAATATCATTTAATATTTTAGAAGTAATGGATAAACTTCTTTTTTGGACTTCGTCTTCACTTAGTTCATTTCTAAGTTTTTTCATTTGTTTTCTAATTTCTTTTTTAGTCATAAATGCCTCCTAATAATAATATAATACATGCAGTCTATTATTTCAATATGCTAGGATAAATATATATTCTATACTAAACAGTTTTTTTATAGGTTTTTTTTCTGAAATAAAATTGAAATAACTTTTATTTTACATAATAATAGGATATAATTGTTTTAAAGATTTGAAATATGAATTGATATTAAAATCATATTTTAAAAAGGGAAACCTTTAAATAGTATATTGAGGAGATTGATATGAAAAAATTAAGAATTATTTCGGTGATTATGTTATCATTAATTCTTTCTTTTGCTTTATTCTCGTGTAGAGAGAAAGCAGAGATGCCAAAAGAAGATGTGAAGCAAGAAGTAGAAAAGACAGATGCTGAGCCGAAAGAAGAATCAAAAGAAGAGAGTAAGGAAGAAGCAAAACCATTTTTAGAAATTGAAAACTATGATGGTGAAATGTTAGTTCTAGAAAAAAAACCAATGCATATTGCATCTATGGTTCTTGGAACAGATGAAATCCTTCTTGAAATGGTTTCTTCAGATAGAGTAGTTGGTCTTTCTGGACAAGTTGGTAATGGGGAAACAATTTCACTTGTTGCTGAAAATGATGGGAAATATCCAAAGATTGAGAAGAATTTTGAAACTCTTATTTCTTTAAAGCCAGATTTAGTAATTGGTTCTAGCTGGATTAATAAAGAACTTTTACAACAAATTAAAGATGCAAAAATTCCTTATTACGGATATAAATCACCTAATACAATAGCTGAGCAAATGGTTGTTATTGAGAAATTTGCTAAAGTATTAGGGGAAGAAGAAAAAGGAAAAGCATTAGTAGAAGATATTACAAATAGAGTAAATGTAGTGAAAGAAAAAGCACAAAATATTAAGCCAGAAGAAATGGTAACGGTTCTTCCATATAATATGCATGGTAAGACAAATGCAAAAGGAACAATTGTTGATGAAATTATTTATATGATTGGTGCCAAAAATGCTGCAACAGAAGCAGGTCTTGAAAAAAGAGCTAAAATAGCAAAAGAAAAGATTATTGAAATTGATCCGGATTATATTCTTATGCTTGCATGGGGAAAAGATGATTTAGCTGAATTTGATAAATTTGTGGAAGAAATGAAAAATGATCCAAGTTTAAAAGATTTAAAAGCAATTAAAAATAATCATGTAATTATTGAAAAAGGACGTTATTTTACAATAGTAACTCAGAATTTAATTGATGGTATTGAATTCTTAGCAAAAGCTGTATATCCAGAAGTATATGATAAATAATATAGAGAGTAAATATAAAAAGGTTTTTATATTATCATTAATTGGTTTATTAACTGTTTTTATGCTATGCCTTAGTATAGGAACAGTTTCTATTCCCTTTAAGGATATTTTGAAGATACTTTTTAATAACTCTTCGGGGGTAGATAGTATATATATAAGAATTATACTATATGTTAGACTGCCTAGAGTGTTAGTAGCTATACTTGTTGGTATGGCTCTTTCTATATCTGGAACGGCCATTCAGAGTCTTTTTAGAAATCCAATGGCAAGTCCTGGTATTGTTGGGATATCAAGTGGAGCAAGTTTAGGAGCTGTTCTATGTATTTCACTGGGTCTTAGTGCAAAAAGTCTTTATTATATTCCTGTTTTCGCATCAGGATTTGCACTTATAACGGCATTTATTATATTTAAAGTATCAACGAAAAACCACAGTATAGGGCTTTTAAAATTAATATTAGTAGGTATTGCAATGAGTGCCATCATAAGAGCAGGAACTCAGCTTATTTTATCGATTATGGAAGAAAATCAAATATCAGAATATGTATTTTGGAGTATGGGTTCTCTTGCAAATAGAAGGTGGGAGCATGTATATCTTATTTTAGTGCCTATTCTTATTACTTGTTTTTTTCTTATTTATTTTTCAAGAGATTTAAATATTCTTTTATTAGGAGAAGAGGAATCAAAATCTCTTGGAATGAATGTAGATTTTATCAAAAAACTGATATTAATTTTAACATCCATAGCAACAGCGCTTTCTGTATCAGTAAGTGGTAGTATTACTTTTGTAGGACTTATTGTTCCTCATATTATGAGGCTGATTATAGGTTCTGATAATCGATATCTTATCCCTTTTTCCTGTATTGGAGGATCTATATTTCTTATGATTTGTGATTTAATATCAAGAACGATTATTATACCGTCTGAGGTCAGTGTTGGCATTATTACATCTGTCGTAGGCGCTCCTTATTTACTATATCTTATCAGAAAAAAAGATAAAGTAGGTGAACTATGATTAAAGTAAATAATTTAGATTTTTATATACAGGATAAAAAAATTCTCAGTAATATCAGCTTTTCTGTTGAAAAAGGTGAATTTATTGGTATAATAGGAGCAAATGGTTCAGGAAAAACAACGCTTTTAAAATGTCTGAATGGAATTAATGAAACCAAAGGAAAAGTACAGATACAAGATAGATATTTATCGGAGTATCCTTCTAAAGATCTTGCAAAGAAGATATCATATATGAATCAAAATACCATTCTAGCATTTGATTTTGCATGTAAGAAGATTATAGAATTTGGAAGATATCCTCATAAAAGGGCTTTTGAAAAGTTAACAAGAGAGGAAGAAGACTTAATTCATTATTATATGGAAAAAACAAATACACTGATGCTTTCTGATAAAAACATTAATAATATTTCAGGTGGAGAAAGGCAAAGAGTGCTATTTGCAAAACTTCTAGTTCAGGAAGCGGAAATCCTTCTTTTAGATGAACCGACTTCTGCACTGGATATAAAATATGAAGAAGAGATTTTTAGATTAATATCAGAAGAAAAGAAAGAACATCATACGGTATTAATGTCCATTCATAATATAAGAAATGCCATTAAATATTGTGACAGGTTAATACTGTTAAAGGATGGGAAGGTGCTTTCAGATGGAACCATCGAAGAGGTTATTACAAAAGAGAATATAAAGAGTGCATATGGTATTGATGTGACTGTTTATTATAATACTTTTAGTGAACAATTAGATTTTTATGTAAATAGGTGAGTATGAATTATAGAAAATATGATATAGCAGGGGATGTTATTTTAGCATTTAGTACAAGAAAGGGCGGCATTAGCACAGGATGCTTTAAGTCCATGAATTTATCGTTTTCAAGAGGGGATACAAAAGAAAATGTATTTAAAAATTATGAGTTGTTTTTTAAATCATTAAAGATGCCCTTAGAATATGCTGTACTAACCGATCAGACGCATACGAGTAATATTCTTGTAGTAAAAAAAGAGCATAAAGGGATGGGACTATCTCATCCAAGAATTTATAAGGATATTGATGGGCTTTTTACAACAGAAAGAAATATTCCACTGGTGACTTTTCATGCGGACTGCCTTCCTATTTATTTTTATGACGAAAAGAAAAAAAATATAGGAATTCTACATGCAGGCTGGAGAGGAACACAATCTAAAATAACAGAAAAAATGCTTTCTATTTTTTTAGAGTATGGATCTAATATAAAAGATATTAAAGTTGTTATTGGACCAGGCATATGCAAATCTTGCTTTGAAGTGCAAGAGGATGTGATAAAAGAAATGAATTTTGAATTTTTAAAGGAATGTTACTCCTATAAAGAAGAGGTGAATCGATATTATTTGGATTTAAAAGCTGTAAATAAGAAGCTGCTTTTAAAAAGAAATGTGCCAGAAAAAAATATTATTGTGGATGATTTATGTACGAAATGTAATCCAGATTTATTTTTTTCTCATCGATATCATGGAAATGAAAGAGGTTCACAAATTGGCGTTATTATGTTAAAGGGAGAAGAATGAAAGAATTTTTAAAGAAGAAAAATATTGAGTTTAGTGTGAATAGGTATCTGATTACAGCACTTTCTTATATGACCTATGGTTTATTTGCCTCTCTTATTATAGGGAGTATATTAAATCAAATTGGTTTAAAATTAGGCATACCGTTTTTATCAGAGACGATATGGCCAGTAGCTAAAGCAATGACAGGGCCAAGCATTGCAGTGGCTGTTTCCTATGGTCTTGAGGCACCGCCGCTTGTAATCTTTTCATCGATTATAACAGGAGCAATCGGAGGAAGTTTAGGTGGTCCAGTAGGAGCATTTGTTGCTAGCGTCATTGGTACCGAATTTGGAAAACTCATTTCAAAGGAAACAAGAATAGATATTCTTATAACGCCTTCTGTAACGATTATAGTAGGTTCTTTAGTAGGCTTTTTTATTGGACCATATATTGATATGTTTATGAAAGGGTTTGGTGAAATCATTATATACCTTACAGAAATTCATACCCTTCCAATGAGCATTTTAATATCGGTGATTATGGGAATGGCACTAACCCTTCCAATATCAAGTGCAGCAATCGGTATTATGCTGTCGATGAGCGGTCTTGCAGCAGGTGCTGCAACGGCAGGTTGTGCAGCTCAAATGGTGGGTTTTGCTGTAATGAGCTATAAAGAAAATAAAGTATCAGGACTTTTATCTCAGGGGCTTGGAACATCTATGCTCCAGATGCCTAATATCATAAAGAATTGGAGAGTGTGGATTCCTGTGATACTCACATCAGCTATCACAGGTCCCATCGCTACAATGGTATTTAAACTTGAAAATACAGCAATAGGATCTGGTATGGGGACATCAGGATTTGTGGGTCAGTTTGGAACAGTAGAAGCAATGGAGAAATTAGGATATTCTCCTTCGCACATTATGCTTTCTATTCTTATGGTTCATTTTATTTTACCAATTGCACTAACTTTAGTATTTTCAAATATGTTAAGGAAAATGAACTGGATTAAAGAAGGTGATCTAAAACTTGAATTATAATTTTTCTGCTTTAAAGAGTAGAGGAAGATTCTTTGTTTTACTTCCTTTTAAATCATAGAAAAATTCAATATTTTAATTAGTAGCTCTTTTATTTTATCTTCTGTTATCGGATATAAAGTAAGAGAGCCTTTTATTTTTTTGTTCTCTTCTTTGATGAAAAGCTCTGTGTTAAATTTTATATGAGAGTCTAAAAATTCATACGTCCTAGTAAAGATTATTATTTCATTATCAATAAGAGGTAGAGTAGTAATATGTTCATTTAAAATTTTTTCATAGTTTAGTATTTGAACAATAAATAAGCCACCTTTTTTAAAATTTTTATATACATTAGAAAAAAACACATTGATTTCCTCTTCATTCTTTAAATGAACGAAGGTATTACCGAAAGATACTATTCGGTCAAATTGACTTTCAAGTACATCAATATCTACATATTTAACTGTTTAAACTTTAAATCATATTTACTTTTTGCAATTTCTATTAAATCACTGTCTAGATCAATACCTAAAACATTTGCTTTTCTACTTAAAAGTTCTGTTAGATTTCCAGTAGCAGAACCAATTTCTAATATCTTTTCATTTGCTTTTATTTCTCTTATCATTTCAATGAGTTGAAGTTGATTGATATTCTGTGGGAAAATATCATCATAATAATTTTTTATCTTTTGATACATTAATATACCTCATCTTGTAATCTATCCATATCCAAAATTTTAACAATGGAATGATCATAGTCTATTAATCCATCGTTCTTCATATTTTTAAATTCTCTTGATACAGAAGGTCTTTTATTTGAAATAAATATGGCTAGTTTTTCTTTCGTAAAGGGTAATTTTACGATATGAGTTTTTTGCTCTTTTGCCAGATTTAAAAGAATATAAGCTATTTTACCTCTTATCGTAGATAGGGATAGGAGCTTGAATTTATCATTTAAAATCAGCAATTTTTTTGATAGTACCAGCAAGTAATTTTCTAAAAATATAGGATTATTATTCATTAAGATTAGTAGCTCAGATTTAGTTAGGTATAATATTTTAGTATTTTTTATAGCAGTTACTGATATGGGATAGGTTTCTCTAGGTGAAAAAATAATAGCTTCTGCAAAAACGCCTCCCCTTTCTAATGTGATGAGATTCGACACATCACCTGAAATAAAGAACGTAGAAAGTTCTATAGCGCCATCTAAGACGATTCCTATTCTATTACAATCATCTCCGTCTTCGGCTATAGTATCGTATTTATTATATGATGAGATAATCGGATTGATTTTTTCAAACATCATATCGAGCTCTTCTTCTGATATATTTTTAAATAAACTGCTCTTTTTTATTGTTTTATAATATTTTTCCATATTGTCTCCTTTTTTATATGATATTAATTTTAGTATATTTATTATAATATGAAAATAAATTTTGAGCTGTATCAAATGGTACAGATTATTAGACTAATTCGGTATATAATGATAATAACATAAAATTAAAAAAGGGGGAAGTAATATGTATTGTTTTCAATGTCAAGAAACGATGAATAATAAAGGCTGCACAAAAATTGGTATGTGCGGAAAAACAGATGAGGTATCTAATTTACAAGATGTATTAATTTATGTAGTGAAAGGGGTATCGGTTTTAAATCAAGTAGCGAGAAAAAAAGGAGTCAATACAAAAGAAACAGAATTCTATATCATAGATAGTTTATTTACTACAATTACTAATGCTAATTTTGATGATAAAGCAATAAAAGAAAAAATAAAAAATGGATTAGAGTTAAAACATAAATTAAAACTTGAACTAGATGGAGATTTTACACTTTATCATGATGCGGTGAACTGGGAAGATAGTGAAGAAAATTTCTTAGAAAAAGCTAAAACTGTTGGTGTATTAACAGAACTTGATGAAGATGTTAGAGCGTTAAAAGAGCTCATTACATATGGTCTTAAAGGTATGGCTGCGTATTATATGCATGCAAGAAATTTAGGATATACAGATTCTGATATCATAGATTTTACTGAAAAAATGCTCGAATTTACTCTTCATAAGCAGAATTTATTAGATGCTTTAGCAAATACTTTAAAAACAGGGGAGTACTGCGTTAAAACTATGGCTCTACTTGATAAAGCAAATACATCAAGCTACGGAAACCCAGAAATTTCAACTGTTAATATTGGTGTAAAAGATAGACCAGGTATTCTGATTTCAGGTCATGATTTAAATGATATAAAACAGCTTTTAGAGCAAACGGTAAATAGTGGAGTAGATATTTATACACATAGTGAAATGCTTCCTGCTCATTATTATCCAGAACTTAAAAAATATCCTCATTTAGTAGGTAATTATGGTGGTTCATGGTGGAGTCAAAAGAAAGAATTTGAAAAGTTTAATGGACCTATATTATTTACTACAAATTGTATTGTACCACCAAGAGGAGAAATCGTTGAAAAGATTTTCACTACAGGTTCTGCAGGATTTCCAGGTTGCAAATACGTTGAAGGAATTGATGGTAAGAAAGATTTTTCTGAAATCATTGAAATGGCTAAGAAATCAAAGGCGCCAGAAGCTTTAGAAGAAGGAAGTATTGTAGGTGGATTTGCTCATAATCAGGTAATAGCACTTGCGGATAGAGTAGTTGAAAATGTAAAAAATGGTAGCATTAAAAAGTTTATTGTAATGGGTGGTTGTGATGGTAGACAAAAAGGTAGAAATTATTATACTGAATTTGCTGAAAAATTACCAAAGGATACAATTATCTTAACAGCAGGATGTGCAAAATATCGTTATAATAAACTGAATTTAGGGGATATTAATGGTATACCAAGAGTTCTTGATGCAGGTCAGTGTAATGATTCTTATTCTCTAGCACTGATTGCACTTGCATTAAAAGATGCTTTTGGATTAGATGATATTAATGATCTTCCAATTTTTTATAATATTGCATGGTATGAACAAAAGGCTATTACAGTATTTTTAGGATTATTATCACTTGGTGTTAAGAATATTCACCTAGGACCAACCATTCCTGGTTTTCTATCAGAAAATGTTGTAAAAGTTTTAATTGAGAATTTTGGAATTGCACCAAACGGTGATGTTGATAGTGATATAGAAAAATTTGTCTTGAATTAATAGATAATATATGGTATCATATTCATATCCCCTACACAGGGGGTAAGGAGGATTATGGATACTTATATTTATATTATTATTGGATTTGTCGTTGGATTTTTTATCGTTAGAAATCTTCCGATAAAAAATGTTAGGAATATAGAAAAAGAAGAATTGGTTGAATTATTAAAGGATAAGAAAAAAAATCATTTTATTGATGTTAGAACGCCAATGGAATATAGTGCTAATAATATAAAAGGATTTAAAAATATGCCGCTTCAAACAATTCAAAATAAAATAAATTTTCCGAAAGAAGATCCAATTGTTTTAATTTGTGCTAGTGGAAGCAGATCAAGAAATGCAGCAAGAAAACTTTCAAAATTAGGGTATACGAATATACTTAATGTAAAAGGTGGCATGAATAATGTAATGTAAAAAAACACAGAAATGTGTTTTTTATTTTGCACTATAAATAAAAAAAGACGCTTTGCGTCTTTCATGTCAAACTTAAGCTATTACAATATTTTCAGCTTGAGGTCCTTTTAATCCTTGAGTCACATCAAAAGTTACCTTTTGACCTTCTTCTAATGTTTTGAAACCTTCTGCAATAATTTGAGAAAAGTGTGCAAATACATCTTTACCATTTTCCTCTGTAATAAATCCAAATCCTTTTTCTGCATTAAACCATTTCACTGTACCTCTCATGTGTACCTCCTTATATTTGTTGTTTTAAATTTTTGTAAACTTTTCAAATACATAGAGTCAACTGATTAATACTAGTTATTTGTTTATTTACTTTTAAATTTATCCTTCTATTAACTTTAACATTGATGCAATCCTTTGTCAAGGAAATATTAAAAATTTTTAAAATAATTCTATATATATATAAAGACGCATATGCGTCTTCAGATTATTCAGCTATTCTAATATTTTCAGCTTGAGGACCTTTTTGTCCTTGAGTAACATCAAAAGTTACTTTTTGACCTTCTTCTAATGTTTTGAAACCATCTACTAGAATTTGAGAAAAGTGTGCAAATACATCATTTCCATCTTCTCCTGTAATAAATCCAAATCCTTTTTCTGCATTAAACCATTTCACTGTACCGTTCATGTGAACCTCCTATATATCTTTTTTTAAATCATTGTAAACTCTTTGCAAATACATAGGGGATTAACATTTTAATACTCCTTATTTGTAAATATTTACTTCTAAATTTAACCTTCTATTAACTCTAACATTAATACGACGCATTGTCAATAAAATATTAAATAAAATATTTAATTATAGAAAAGAAATTTAATATATGGTACTATTACGTATGTAAAGGAGACCAACTATGAAAAGTCAATAGGAAAACAGAAAATTTTTAGGAAAAGTATTTGACTAAAAAAGAGCATACGAAATAAAGCATAAAAAATGC
>PDWI01006350.1_pt1 | contig 14874 bp, 14 predicted proteins | sample 1430891 | NCBI WGS metagenome assembly PDWI01 (sample SAMN01162508, study PRJNA174530) | Oral metagenome, whole genome shotgun sequencing project. | biome: Marine environment; feature: Marine mammal; material: Swab sample of the gingival sulcus; isolation source: swab sample of gingival sulcus... | reverse complement strand
TAAAATAGTTTCTCAATTGTCTTTTATGTATGATAATAATTTTCAATCTTTAGAATAGAGTAAAAATACTTCATATCATAAATAATCTAAATCTTCTTGAGATAAACCTGATATTTCTATTTTGAATTTACTCCTATCAAAATCAGGATATTTGTTTTCAAGAGCTTGAAACACTTCTTGTATTTTTAGTTCTTTTTCTTTTTTTTCTCTAGATTCTTGCATTATTCACTTTACTTGAGTCTGTATATGATTAGGCAGAGTTGATTTTACTTCTGAAGCAGCCTGAACTAGCTCAAATTTTGCCTGAGCATCGTAGTCTAATCATGGACTTTGAGGGGGCAATCCTGTATCTGCCATAAGATTATTATAAATAATATAATTTTACTTAGTATATCATAAATTTTGAAAAATAACAAAAAAGATTTCTTAGTATTTTCGTAAATTCTTACAAATATTAAACTTTGAAACTCTATATAAAATCTCTCTAAAATTTTATATCTTTAAGATATTTATTATTAATAATAATTAAACATTTTTCATAATATTCCAATTAATCTCACTTTTTCAATTTTCTTTCAAAATTTTATTTGTTTCCACAAAACAATTACTTCATAAAAATCACCTATGAGCTGAAAAAGGAGAAGGATGAGTTGTCTTTAAAACAAAGTGTTTTTTTGTATCTATAAATCTCTCTTTAGATTGTGCAAATGCTCACCAAAGAAGAAATATAATTCACTTTTTTTTATTTGATATTGTTTCTATAACTTTATCTGTAAAAATTTCCCAACCAATTTTACTATGACTTGCAGGTTTTCCAGCTTCTACAGTCAAAATAGCATTAAGTAAAAATACTCACTGCTCAGTCCAAGGAGTTAAATCTCATATTTTCGCAGGCTCTATTTTTAGAGAACTTTCAAGCTCTTTATAAATATTTTTTAAACTAGGTGGCAACTTTATATTCTCAGGAACAGAAAAACAAAAACCCTGTGCTTGTCACTCTCAGTGATAAGGATCTTGTCATAAAATAACTACTTTTATATCATCAAAATCAGTTTTTTCAAAAGCTTTAAAAATATTCTTTGGGTGGGGATAAATTATTTTTCAATTTTCAATCTCTTTTACCAAAAAAGATTTTATATTTTTCATATATTCTTTTTCAAATTCTTCTGAAAGGACTTCTAACCAAGAAGAGGGCAGTTTCACTTGCATAAACACTAGTTATATTCTAAATTATTAAAAGCATACTTTCTAAAATATTCATACTTATCTTTTAAAATTTTGTTTTCAATTACTTTTTCTCTAAAACATATATTGATGAATAATATAAAATCTATATAATTCTGCAAAATCTTCTAACTATTATAATAATTAATATAAAAAAATAAAAGTAATTATTAAGAATTTGCGTGAATTCAAAACATAAGTCTTATATCTAAATGATTTTTCTATGTAAAATATTATAAAGTATCTTATATTTATATTTTGTATATTTAAGTACAATAAATATAATATCATTATTATAATAATAAAATATTATTATTTAACTAAGAATAATGAACAAAAATTTAAATATTGCAATACTGATAGACGGGGATAATATTCCCTCAGCACATATTTATGAAATGATAGAAGAAGTAACAAAATATGGAAATCCTACTATAAAAAGGATATATTGAGACTGGACTCGTCCTGGACTTACAAAGTGGAAAAATATTCTTCTAGAAAATGCAATAACCCCCATACAACAATATGCTTATACAACTTGAAAAAATGCCACAGATTCAGCTATGATTATAGACGCAATGGATATATTATATGATGAAAAGGTACATGGTTTTTGCTTGATTTCTAGTGATAGTGATTTTACAAAACTTGCAACCAGACTAAGAGAAGCAGGGAAGCTTGTTATAGGTATTTGAGAAAGAAAAACACCAATTCCTTTTGTTGTTGCTTGCGATAAGTTTATATATATAGAGATACTAAAGAAACTAACAAAAGAATCTAAAGAAACGACAACGAATATTGATACTATTTGAGCTAAAGAAATTACCCTTATATCATCTACTATCAACGATGTTTCAGGTGAAGATGGATGGGCTTTTTTATGAGATGTAGGTTGACTTATACAAAAAAAGCAACCAAGTTTTGATTCAAGAAATTATGGTTTTGAAAAACTTACACCTCTTATTAAAGCAACTTGAAAGTTTGAAATAGAACAAAGGGACAATCCAAAATCACGCTATAAACTTATCTATGTTAGAAATTTAGAAAAAAAGAAACTTCCAAAAAGAAAAAAATATTAAGCATATAAAAAACTATAAACTTACTTTATTAATGTTTTTATTTTTACTAAAAACCAACTATAAAAAACCTACTCCTATCTTCTAATACAGACAATATAGTTATAAAACAATTTGACATTATAAATTCTTTATATACTATCTCTTATAATTTATAAATAAAAATTTTATAAATGAAAAATATAGAAAGCTTATTATCGTTAATGATTATACTTTTAGTTAAATCTAAGAGAGTTTTTGTCAACTAAATAATTTACATATATCTACAAAAAACTTTCTTAATAAACATAGTTAAGAAAGTTTTTTAATATTTAATTTAAACTAATATGTTAAACACAGTAACATCTAAATGTACAGTAATTTGAAATATTCAAGATGGATCTTGAATAGAAAATATGTCATGAATAGACAAATACAAGCAAAGAATTCTTGCAACATTAAAACCTAATGATCAAGCAATTATGCCTAGAAGTATTGAATGAGATATTAAAGAACTTCATAAACTATATAATTATTTATGATTAAATGGTACATATATAAAACAAAAAAATATTTTTTTTATAGGTTCATGAGGAAAACTATCAGAGTCTATTTTAGAAGAAATGAAAAAGCCTAAATCTTGAGTCAAAGAATTTATTGAACAATCTCCTTATATTATTCCATTTATAAATAGTAGTAATATATGTAAAATTTCATGATTAACTAAATGATGACATACTAATAAAACAAGCAAGTCTTCCGAAATAATTAATAATAAATCAACTGCCCAATCTGAACTTAGAAAATTATGAGTTAGCACTCCTGAATAAAAAGAAATATATTCACTAGATGAGGCATTAAATTATTATGATGAATTAAAATGAAAATGATATACTAAAATTTCATTTAAAATAAAAAGATCTGCTTCTTGAATGTGAGTATTTACAGCTGAATCAAAAGAAGAATTAGAAAACCTTATCTTGCAGCACAAAGAACAAATAAATGACTGAATATTAATTGATTGATGGATAACATGAAAGATTTTGTCTTCACCCAATATTCAATTCAATGTATGAAAAACAACCAAAGATGATAAATTTATTTCATGTTCTGAGCAAATACTTTGAAATGAATGAAAAGTACATTTATGAAATATAAGTAATATTGATATACTAAAACAAAATAAAAAGTTACAAAAAGATATAAGAATTATATTAGACTGGATAAGAAGCAAAAAAGCATTTGGAATTTCTGGAATTGATTTTATAATAGTTGAAGAAAAATGAGAACAAAAACCTTATTTTATGGAAATAAACTGAAGAATAAATGGCTCTACTCACTGACCAATTCTTATGGATAAAATATATAAAAATGAAAAATCTCCCGATAACTGGGCAGTAAATAACAATGTACATATACCCAAATGAATGAATTTTGATAAATTTATTGAAAAACTTGATAAAGATGGTATATTATTTAGTAAAGAAAATTGATGAGTATTACCAACTAATATTTCTACAATTAATCCTGAATGAATATGAAGTAAAGTTATGGTAGCATTATTAAATACTACAAGTAAAAATGCACATGAAATTATTAATCATTTAAGTACATATGGAGAATAAATATAAAAAAATATTTAATACAAATAAGTTATGAATGTTAACTATAAAGGCTAAAAACCCTTGAAAAGTATTAACAATAGTGGCTTGTACCCATTGAGACGAAATATATTGAATGGAAATTTTTGATTATTTAATAAATGAATTTATATTAGAAAAAAAAATTATATCTTGAACTATAAATCTACTTATTTGAAATAAAGAAGCATATTTGAAATGAAAAAAAATAGTTGATTTTGATTTTAATCGTATTTGGTGATTTGAAGATAAGTACAAATGATCATATGAATATAAAAGAGCAAATGAAATAAAAGAAATATTATATAAATCAGATTATTTAATAGACCTACATTCAACAACTTTGAAATCAATACCCATGATTATACCAGTAGGAAAGCAAGATGATAATTTAATAGATTGCTTTAGTTGAACTTATGTATTGAAAAACTTAATAGAATTTCTAAATTGAGTAGCTCTTGCTAAATATGCAAAATTAAAAAATCCAAATTTAAAAGCAATAGTTATAGAAGCATGACAAAATAATGATCCAAAGACAATTGAGGATTGAAAACAAAATATTATTAAATTTTTATGATACTATTGATTTATTCAAAACAATACAAATATTATAAAAACAAAAAAGATATATTTGTACGCAAAAAAATGCATACATGCAAAAACAATGAATGTAAAATTTTTATACTCAGAAAGTCCTCAGAGCTTTCAAAAAATAAAAAAATGAACTGATATATTACAAGACTGAGAAAATGTAGTTAAAGCAGATAAAGACTATATTATAATTATGCCAACTACTCCTAGATACATAGGAGAAGAATTATGATATTTATGTGAAAGTGAGTCAGAATAGATAAATTTGACATACTAACTATAAATTTTATAATAAAGCTTATTTATTAACTTTTAAAAATTATGAATACTGAAGATTTATATATAAGACTAGATAATAACGAAACAATCAGAAAGCAAGATGAATTTCCTGCAACTAAAGAAGAAAATAAAAATAATATTGAAAATATATTAAATAGAAATGTTTATATGGTAGTTCTAAATAAAGTTTCTAGTATGAAGCAAAGAATAATAGATATAATAGAAGAAATACAACTAGACTTAAAAGAAAAATATAAAAAAAGTTCTAAGACTTTAGAGCCTAAATTTCTGAAAAATATAGAAGATATATTAAAAAGTTATAAAAGTCAATATGAAGAATGGGCAGAAATTGAAAAAGATTTATATAAAATGCTTGATTGAAAAGCAGTAAGCTGGAAAAATGAAAAATTATGAAAAATCATATCTAGTTTTGAAGAAGAGAAAACAAGAAATGAATCAAATTCTATACCAAATCCTAAAAAAAATGATAAAAAATTAGATTTTATAATAAAATTTTTAAAAAGCTTACAAGGAAAAAACTAGCTTATTTATTTAATAGTTCTTTTATTTTCATTTTAGAAAGTTCTTCTATTACTCTTAATTTTTCTTCTACATAATCTAAAAAGCTTTGAGGTACTTCTTCTTTATAATTACAAATTTTTATTTTCTTCAAAGTTATAAGTCTTTTAAATAAATAAATTTTTTTTTCTATTTCTGAGATTTTTGATTCTTCCCACTTAGAAACTAACCCAGAGATAATCCTATTTTTAGTCTGTCTCGTAGAATTATTTAATCTTTTTTTCATTTTCTCATCTATAATAAACTCTTCTTTAGAATTTAATAATTCACATAGTTCTAAAAACTCATCATCAATTTCTCTTTTTGCTTCATACAAAGAGTGATAATAACCCTTTTTCATAAACTGAATAAACTCAGATTTTTCCTTCTCTATCGATTCATCTACAAGTTCTTTTACTTTGAAAACTATTTTTTTAAGTCCTCAAAATATATTCTCTAATAAAGTTAAGTCTTTGATATCTTCTTTTTTATTTAAAAAATTCATTATTTATAATTAAAATTTATAATGTATATATAAGTTATTTTAACATAAAGTCAAATTTATTTTAAAATCAAGAAAATGCTATAATCAACAAGCAATTGCAATAAAGTAAAAAGATTGAAATAAAAAAGAAGTTAGTTAAGATATTAATGTTTAATTTAATCCCTAACTAACTTCTTATGCAGGATTGTACACATTTATGAAAAGAAAAAAGAAAGAGAAATAATATATATTTAATAAAAAAATGATAAAAAAATAAGATTACCAAAAAAAGAAAGAATAATCATAAACAGCTGAAATAACTTGCAATTAGTCAATTTTATCTTAATATAATTATAGTTTTTTTATCATTAATACTTTACTATTATGAAAAATATTCTAAATTTATTCAAAAAAGAAAAACTTAAAGATGATATTAAGTATATTCTTCATAGGTTTCCCATATCTATAATTATTGTATTTTTGGTTTCTATTATATTTTTTAGCTTATTACATTGAAATTTCAGAAATGAAACAAAAGAAATACTAGCCAAAATTAATTTATCTCTTATAATTATCTTTTTCTTCAGTATTTGAACTCGTTTTGCTTATGAATGACTTAATAATAAAAAAGCAAAAATAATATTTGATATAATTTCTATTATTTTTTGAATATTGTTTTATTTCTGATTAAAATCAGATATTAATAATTCTGAGAATAGCATCTTTTTTATTATTACTATTATTTGAATTATATGATTCTTATTTTTTGCGCCTTATTTGTGAGTTAAAAAAGAACAAGACAATTATTATTGATTTTTTTATAACTTAAGTTTTGTTTTTTTTATTTCATTTATTCTTTGATTGATTTTATTTTCTCTATGATCTATAGCAATCACAGCTATTTTAGAATTATTTGATTTTAAATATAATGGTTTATATAAATTATACTCTGATTGGCTTATTATATCTTGAAGTATAATAACACCTCTTTTTGCACTTACTCAGCTTCCTAAAAGTGAAACTTTCACAAGAATTGATTTTGAAGAAAATGCATTTTCTTCATTTATAATAAAATATATTTCTATTCCATTTATATATATATATTTTATTATTTTATATGCTTATTCTATAAAGGTTATATCAAATTTTTGAGATTGGCCAAAAGGTGAAGTAAGCTGGATGGTTATTTGATTCTCTGTTTTTGGATATATTATTTATATATTCTCATACATACTTGAAGAAAAAAACAAATTCATAAAAATATTTAGAAAATATTTTCCTTATGTAGTTATCCCACAATTATTTATGCTTTTTTATGCAATATGTATAAGAATTGCTCAATATGATATAACTACCAATAGATATTTTGTTGTGGTATTTGGTTTATTTCTAGCTATAATTTCTCTTTATTTAATTTTTTCGAGAAAAAAATATATAATTAGCATCCCAATAGTTTTAACTATTTTAACTATTATTATATCTATTTGACCTTGGTCAGTTTATTCTCTACCAGAAACTAGACAATTAGCTAGATTAAAACAAAATTTAATTAAAGCAGAAATATTACAAAATTGAAAAATTGTTCCTCTTAATAGTTATAATGATATAGAAAAAGAACTTTCACAAAATATTTATTCATGAATTGATTATGTATGTTGATTTAGTAATTGCAATGAAATTAAATCTTTGTTTCCTGAACAATATAATAATTTAATTAAACAACAAAAAAATAATTCCTTTAAAAACAATAACTTACCAAATAAATGGGAAATAGTAAATTATATCACTAAAACAATAAAGGTAGAATACTACTTTAATTCAAATAATAGAAAAACAATAAACTTAGGTTTAGATAACTATGATTATGGTATATTTCCTCTAAATATATCTTGATATAATAAAATTTACAAAATTACAGATTATTATAACGATGAAAATAAATCTTATCTTAGAATAAATATAAAATATGATGAAAATAATGATTGAGAATATAAAACTATTGAAATTTCAAATATAATAAAAGACTTATATAAAAAATATAGTGAAAATAATAAAAATACGATACTTAATATAGAAGATTTGACTTTTACCCTTTGAGAATATAAATTAATTTTTAATAATATTAATATCAAAAATCCTGAATATAAAGAACATAAATGAGATAAAACAAAATACTATAATGCTGAGTGATATGTTCTAGAAAAATAAGCTACAAAATCCTAGGAAAATAATAAAGACTAAAAATATTAAAAAATGAAATTCTATGATAAAGTAAAAAGATTTTTTAGTCCACTTAAGGAAAACAAAATTATTTATTTTAAATGAATATTAGTTTATCTTATTTGGTGATTTGATAAAATAATTCATGTATTATTTTTAGAAAGGATAATTAATTATTTAGAAAACTGATTATCTGAAAAATTTTATTTTGCCATTAAATTATATTTATTCTATATAATTATATACTCTATAACTCAATTTTTCTCTCGTAAAGCCTGATGGACAGAAATCAGCGACACTACTATAAAATATGTACAAAATATCTATTTTAAAAAATTTGTTAATTTAGATAACAATAATGTAGAAAAATACTGAACTTGAAAACTTACAGCCATTATAAATAATTGAATTGAAACATGGGGAAATTTAGTAGATATTTTTTTATCCGAATCTATTAGCATAATTATATCTATAATATTTACTTCTTATATGCTATACAAAAGTGATGATTTATTTCTAGCTTGATTTGTAGTTATCTATATTTCAATTTTTGTTATTTCATACTATTTAAATTTATGAGCTTTAAAATATAGAAAAAAAAGGAGAGATAATTGAAATCATCACACAAAAAATCTTGTAAAAATTATAATGAATAAACAAGAAATACTTCAATCCAATAAAATAAAACATGAAATAAACATTCTAGATTGATACAAAAATAAAGAGATATTTTATAATAAAAAAATAGCTAATTATCTTCAACCACTTTTTGAATGACCAAATATAATAATTTCAATTATAATTGTAATAATGCTATATTATTTATGAAATAATTATTTAAATTGAAATATTGAAATTTCCAAAATAGTCTGAGTTGTATCAGCATTAATTATAATGAAAACTGCTGTTGAAAGATGAATAAATTTCTTCAAAAATTTTACCAAAGAATTTATTTATATAGAAAAATTATGGGACTTTTTTGATAATACAGCAAAAATAAAAAGATATACAAAATGAGATATTTTCAAGTACAAAAAGTGAAATATAAAACTAAAAAACATTTCTTATTCGTATATTAAATGAAAAAAGGTACTAGATAATTTTTCTTTAAATATAAAATGATGAAGTATTATTGCATTAGTTTGAAATAGTGGTTCTTGAAAATCTACAATTGCTAAACTTATTTCAGGTTATATAGAATATGAAAAGGGAAGTATAATAATTGATGAACAAGAATTAGAAAATATATCTTTAAAATCTTACTACAAAAATATTTGATACTTAACTCAAGATCCTTCTGTTTTTGATTGAACAGTACTGGATAATTTAACTTATGCAGTTAACGAAAATATTACAAAAGAGAGAATTGATGAAATAATAAAAATGTCCAAATGTGATTTTATTTATGAATTAAATGAATGAATAAATACCGATATCTGAGAAAGATGAGTAAAATTATCTTGATGACAAAGACAAAGGCTAGCTATAGCTAAAATAATGCTTAAAGACCCAAAAATTATAATCTTAGATGAACCAACATCAGCCCTTGATAGTTTTTCAGAAGAACAAATAACAAAAGCAATGAACAATTTATTTATTAACAGAACTGTTATAGTTATAGCTCATAGACTTCAAACTGTAAAAAATGCTGATAAAATATATGTTATTGAAAAATGAACAATAGTTGAAAAATGAACTCACAAAGAATTAATTAAAAGAAAATGAATATATAACAAAATGCTTGAATTACAAAGCTGATTTTAATTTATAATTCATCAAACATACTAAGAGCAGTGGCTTCTGTTTCAACAATTATATGTCATAACTTTAACTTTTTTAACATTTGCTTTTCTTCATATTTATTAACCTTCACAATAATTTTATCACGATTTATTTCATTAGAAATAGCTAAACAAACCTCATAAAGTCTATCATTATCTCAAACAGAGACTATTACAGATTTAGCTTTAGATATATCAAGTGACTTTAATAAATGTTTATTTGATGCATCTCAAAGTATTATATTTTTTCATTGTTTTTTTCAAAGTTCAACAACCTTAGGAAACCTTTCTATTATTAAATATTTTATTTTTTTCTCATCTAGGATTTTAGATATTGCTAATCATAATCTTCAATATCAAATTAAAACAACCTTTCATTCTGAATTATAATAATCATCATCATCTGTACCTTGATTTAAAGGAGTTTTTCTATGTTCAATTATAAAATTAGATAACCAATACAAGTTTTTTAAAACAAAAGGAGTAAAAATCATAGAAAAAATTATAACTACTATTAATATCTGACTAATCTCGTTTGATAATAGATTATTTACAGTGGCTAGTTTAAAAATTACTATTCAAAACTCTCAAACTTGGAAAATAGAAAGAGCTGTTTTAATAGAAGTATCTTTATTTGACCATTTAATAGTTATAAAATATATAATAATACCTTTTAACAATAATATTCATAACAAAAGAGGAAAAATTATATGTAATTTTTGAAAGATAAATGGAATATTAAGTTGCATTCAAACTGTAATAAAAAACATTCATAACAAAAGTTCTCTAAAAGGAAGTAAATCTGCTTCTATTTGATGTTTATATTTAGTTTCTGCAATCAAAACTCATGCAATTAAAGCGCCCAATGAATAAGAAAAACCAAAGTAGTGCGCCAAATATGACGAACCCAAAACTATAGAAAAAATTGCTCAAATAAAAACTTCATTTGATTTAGTCTTATAAACTTTATTAAAAAAAGGAGTAAAAAGATATTTTCAAAATACAATTAATAAAGAAATCAAAATTATTCAACTTCAAAGAGTCTCAAGTAGTAAGTAACTAAGACTACTTTCTGATGAAGCAAATAATCAAATTAATAATATTATTGGAATAACTGCCAAATCTTGAAACAAAAGTATACCAAGAGATTCTTGTCAATATAATTTTCATATTTCTTTTGTTTCTTTCAAAGTTTTTAATACTATGGCAGTTGAAGAAAGACTTAATCAAAAAGCAATCAAAACAGATGATTTAGCTCATATTCAAAATAAAAAATATGAAATTAAGTATATAAATACTGAAGTAACTGTAAACTGAAGCATTCAATTAACAAATACTTTATTTTTTATTTTAAAAAGCTTTTGCATAGAAAACTCTAGTCCTACAGTAAACATAAGAAATACTATTCAAAATTCAGCAAAAGTTAATAAATTTTCGTTATTACCAGTATTATTTTGACCAAAAAAATATACCAAAAACAATCAAGTAGAGATATATCAAATTATTGTTGGAATATGGTATATTTTAAAAAATAAATTTATTACCGTTGATATAATTATTGCTGTGATTATTATCTCAAGCATTTTTTTTATTTAAAAAATATTTATTTAATTATATTAATAAAATAATAATTTTCTAATTTTATTCAAAAAAATGTTATTTAAAATAACAATAAATATACATCTGTATTTGAAAAAATAAAAATGATATGATAAAATAAAGTAAAATTAATAAGTTAAAACAATATTATGCCAGATTATTATGAAAGAATCCTTAAATCAATGGATAAAAAAGAAGCTAATGAAACTAACGAAGAGATAAATAATTTAAACTTAATCGTAAACGATTATTTAGAAGAAAAACCCTGAAGTGAAACAACAAAACAACTAAAAGATATAATTATATGAATGGCTAAAGAATTGTCATTAGAAGCCTATAAGGATTTTAGAAATAATTTAATTGAAAAAGCCAGAAAAAGTAATAATACTAAAAAAAAAGAAAAACTATATGAACTAGTTGCTACTCTCTATAACAATATAAAAAGCTCCGATTTTGAAAAAAAAGTTAAATTAAAAACTAATGAATTAATGATAAGAAGAGGCTTGATATCTATTAGATTATCAGAACAAGTGAAAATAAAAATAAACTTTAAGAATCATAAGTTTGATGTTATTTGAAAAGAAATACTTCCTGACAAGAATAATGAAAATAAGTATTATTTGAGAATATATTTAGAATATAACGGATCAAATGATTTAATAAAGTATTCTAGAAAATATAAATCATTTTTTAGAGATATTCCTTTTGTATATATTTGATGAAATAAAATAAAAGTTTGAAATAACAGACCTTTTAATTTATGAGAGAGGAAAAATATAAAAGTAAATTGAATTAAATTTACGATACAAATTGATATAAGAAATAGATATATCTACATAAATAAAAGATAAAATTTAATAATATTTTTTTATACATAAAAAAATATTGATTAATTTATAAAAATGTGAGAAAATGAAAATATATATTTAAGTATTTAAAAAAAGATGAAAAAAGATAGTTTTTATAGAAAATTAAGTACATCAGAATTAATTGATTTTATAATAAAAAAGTATCATCAATCACTAAGGTTAAATAACCCAAAAATATTAAAAGATCTAGACTATTTAACAAACAAATATAAACACAAAGAACAAAAAATTGCTTTAATATATGAATTATATATGAAGTTCGATAATTTAATTATAAAACATATTGACAAAGAAGAAAAGATTTTTTTTAAAGCAATCAAAAATTTAGAAAAAACAATAGAAGTTTGTAAAAATATAGATCCTGAAAGTGTAAATGAATGTAGAAACTTTATTGAACAACAAGAAAAAGAACATATGAATATAGATGAACTTTTAATGTCAATTGAAAAGTTAACACTAAATCTAAAAGCAATAAATGATCCTAGATTTTATGAATTTCTTCACAAAACCAACAGCATAATTTATGAGACAAAAGAACATGCAAAAATAGAAGACTTTTACTTAAATGAGAAAATAGAATTTTATTTAAATTTAATTTAAAATAAAAAAAGTTTGACAATATCTATATATTATATATAGTATAGCTCGCATTTTGAAAAATCAATCAAAATATATTAAAGGATAACTACTGATTTATACTTAGTTAAAAAACTAATAATTAAAATAATTAAAGATAATTAATTATTAAAATTAAAAGCACAATATAACTCATAAAATCAGAAGAAATGACTTTATTATTATGAATGATTTAATTTATTTTTTATAATTTTCTTATGTTAGAACAAAAAGTGCTAGGCTCAAGTCCTGTTGATAATTTAGATACATCTTTTTTAAGAAGAAATAATAAACTTAGAGACTTATGATTAGATGAAGATACAATAAGTAATATGAATAAAGTAGATTTATTAGCTTACTATATACTAGCTTTAGAGGCTGATAATGCCTGAAAAGCTGAAGATGTTTGAGAAACAAGAAAATGGTAATAATCTAAATTGATATAAATTAAATTATATACAAAAAAAAGAAGTTATGTAAATATAACTTCTTTTTTTCTTACATTTTGTAAAAAAATATCTAAAACCAAACAATAAAAAATCTATGAAATATTATAAATATATTTCAGAAGAAATATAAGGCTACATAATTCATATTTACTAATTATATTACTTCCTTACCTTCAAAGTTACTAAAACTATTCATTTTCATTTTAAGCTATAAATTATGAAAACATAAGATGATATAATAATTTTTTATTATATGTAAAATTAATATTACTAAAATGTCAAAGAACTTTGTAGCCTTTTTAAATTGAAAAATCTTTTGAATAAATATAATAATTAATAAATTTATGTATTTATACACTTTCTTTATGTTTTCAAAAGCAAGTAATTATTCTATTTTCTTTGTCTTACCTATATCATTATATTTTTGACATATTCTTTATAATTATTTTACTGAATTTAGATATACGTCTTTAATATGAAACCTTAATTTCTTTATTCATGAGTTTTGACATATTTTCTTTTCAATATTTTGAAATAAATTTCTAATAGTAGCTTGATGAACTCTAATGCAACTTATTATTCCACTTTTAGTTTTAATTTTATTCTTAAAGCAAAAAGACTATTTTGCTGTTAATTTTTCTCTTTTTTGGATTTGAGTTAATTTATTAGATATTTCTATATATGCATGAGATGCAATAAAAATGGATTTACCTCTTATAAGTATATGATGATGAGATGGTTGAGAAGTAATTCATGATTGGTTTTATATGCTTACTGAACTTCAACTTATTTCCTACACAGATGAAATATCTTTTTGAATAAAATCCGTAGCAATATTTCTTTTTCTTTTTTACTTTTTATATACAATATTATTAGTTGTAAATAGGTTTAGAGAATGAGATATATAAAAATGCTTTTTAATTTAGTTTTTAATGAATATTATTATGGAAAATTTTGAAAAATTTGTGAATTTGTATGAGTTAAGTAAGACTTTGAGGTTTGAGCTTATTCCTTTTTCTCAAACAAAAGTAGAGTTAGAAAAAGATTGAATTATAGAAAAAGATAGGGAAATAGAAGAAAAATATCATATAATTAAAGAAAAACTTGATACTTTGCATATAAAGTTTGTTTGACAGGCTCTTGAATGAGTGGATTTAAGTTTATTAGAAGAATATGCTGAATTGTATTTTGCTTGCAAAAAAGATACAAAAAATAAAAAATTAAAATCTAAATTTGAAAAATTAGAGAAAAAAATAAGACAAGAAATAACAAGCTTTTTTGATGCTGAATGAAATAAATGGAAAGAAAAATATGGTTTTTTAAAAAAATGATGAACTTCATTTTTGACAGAAAAAGAAATTTTAGATGTTTTAATAGATATTTTCCCTGAAAATAAAGATGATTTTGAGATTTTTAAATGATTTTTTACTTATTTTTCAAATTTTAATGAATCAAGAAAAAATTTTTATAAAGATGAATGAAAAGCTGGACAAATAGCAACAAGAGCTAT
>PDWI01007400.1_pt1 | contig 14877 bp, 16 predicted proteins | sample 1430891 | NCBI WGS metagenome assembly PDWI01 (sample SAMN01162508, study PRJNA174530) | Oral metagenome, whole genome shotgun sequencing project. | biome: Marine environment; feature: Marine mammal; material: Swab sample of the gingival sulcus; isolation source: swab sample of gingival sulcus... | reverse complement strand
AAAATATACGATTATAAATTACCCCGTAGCGGCAATACCGCTTTTTTGCAAATAAATAATCTGTCGCCCGGAACCTATCTCTATCAAATTACAAATAATGACCAAATTTTAGATAAAGGAAAGTTTATAAAGCAAAAGTAAAAAAAATATAAAATTCAAGCCTTCAAAGCCGAGTGGCTTCATTTAATGCTAATGGAATTATGGTAAATGATGAAAAATTGATGAATGATGGATGAACCACAAAACTTTCACGCAAGTGATAAAAAACCTGTTTGCCGGCAAATCCCCCCTCTTGAAGAAAAAAGGACAGGGGAGATTGATTTTTTATTAATTATTGCCTCTGCCAAAGGCTAAGAGACAAAAGCGAATACACAGTGCCTAAAATCTTGAATTAATAGATTTCAATAACATATAAAACATAAACAAATGAAACACAGCATTATTATTTTATCTTTCTTTTTTATGGTGTTTTCTGCAAAAGCCCAAATAAATTATAACAATAACAATATTTCCGGAGAATATTCCGGTGCAGCAGGTTCAAATAATACCATAACCGGAAATAATTCATTTGCGGCAGGCTTCGAAACAAATATAAACGGGCATTTTTCTTACAGTTTGGGAAAAGGCAACACCATTGTCGGGATGGGAGCATTAACTTTAGGTTCAATCTCAGAATCTCGTGCAACAGGTGGCATTGCAATAGGCAATAAATTAAAGGTTACAATGCCTTACAGCGTTGTTATAGGAAAAGGAGAGTATCAACACCCTCTTGTGAACAATATATCGGGAAGTCTCATGGTAGGCTTTCAAAGCGACATCCCCACTTTTTTTGTCGGTCCGGCAGATGGTCCGGGTACTGTTGGTAAAGTGGGTATTGGAACCACAAACCCGGAAGCACTTCTTGATGTTCAAGGCGACATAAATCTTTCCGGCAATATTCTGAAAAATGGCAGCCCCTTGCAATTAAACCTTTGGAATACAAAAGGAAGCAATTTATACTATACAGATGGAAATGTAGGGATAGGGACACAGAATCCTTCAAGTAAACTGCATATAAGTAACGGTAATTTAGCTGTATCCGAGGGAATTTCAACTCTTATACTTTCAGCAACAAAAATAGGTGTAGATGGCGGAACTGTTGAGTTCTATCACCCGGTAAGCGGTTATAATGCCATAATTTGTGAAAAAATTTGGGCAAAAGATGAAATCGTGGTACAAAGCACATCGCCTTGGCCCGATTATGTTTTCGGCACAAAGCATAAACGAATGCCTCTTAAAGAATTAGAGGAGTATATTCTTGCCCATGGCAAATTACCCCAAATACCTTCTGCCGAGACTGTAAAAAAAGAGGGACAAAAATTAGCCGAAACCCAAACTCTTTTACTGGAAAAAATTGAAGAACTCACATTATACATTATAGAGCTGAAAAAAGAAAATGAAGCACTAAAATTACGAATTAATAAATTAGAAGAAAAATAGTATTGAGCTTTGTGTATTTTCTTTATTTTTACATTCTTGAAAAACAAGAGTGTTAAAATCCGGATAGCTGTGTCGGGTTTCAATAATGCAAGTTTGCGCAGTATTTTGTTGCAATGATAGGGCAGTGAGTGCCGTGTTTTTTTCAAAAAAATGAAAAAGCAAGTTGTTTTGTTCGGCAATTTTTTGCTCTTCCGCCATAAAAGCTGCCTTGCTCGGAAATGTATTGCTTGTCATTTTTGTCCGGTATAAAAATGTGCCGAAATCATAAGAAAACTCTAAGGCTTGTGTGCTGCATTCTTTAATGGGAATACATTTCAAACCTGTATTGTCCGCACAACTCAAAAGTTCGGTAAATGTGTCCTTTAACATAATGTAATGCGACTCGGCAATGATTGCCAATTCCAACTTTCCGACTGCTGTATCAATCCTTTTTTTGTCGATGAGCTTAAAGGTTTTTTGGAAATTCGTGCCCCCAAACAAATAATAGTTCAAATACACGGGATTGGCATGTTTTGCTTGTTCCGGGCTAAGGTTTTTATTATTTGTCGGCTTGATTATCTCCATCGCTCGGCGCTTTTGTTGTAATACTGCAAAAGTTTTTGGGTATTTAAAGTATTTATTTCCGTAGGGCATTCGCGCATGTCTTTATTGAAGATGAAAGTTGCCGGCAACATGGCAGAATCCAAAAACTGCAAGTTTTTCATCAAGTTGTTTTGTGCTTTTTTAAGTATTGTATCTTGGGCAGAAGCATTATTTTTGGCAAGAAAGTCGATGCCGCCGCCCGCTGCCGTAAATCCCCATATTCCAAAAGAGGGGATGTTCACATTATATGCCACCGGATTTTCAAATACTTGGTTTACGGTATGATAAATGCACCAAAATGCCGTTGGGGCAAAATACGGCGATGTGGATTGTGTTACCATGACCCCAAATCGGCTCATTCGCTTTTTCAGCAGTTCGTAAAATTCTTTGGTATATAATTTGGCAAGTCCGGTATCATTCGGGTCGGGCAAATCAATGATTACGGCAGAATAAATATCTTTGGAGTTTTCAACAAAAGAAAAAGCATCTTGGTTAAAGATTGTAACTTTTGGGTCTTCGAGTGAATGCTTGTTAAGTTTTTGAAAAATGGGGTTATTTTTCCCTAAATCGGTCATTCGTGGGTCTAAATCAACCAGGTGGATTTCTTTTACGTCTTTGTATTTTAGAATTTCACGCACTACCATGCCGTCGCCGCCTCCCAAAACCAATATTTTTTCTTTTTCTTCAACCAAAGCCATTGGGAGGTGCACCAAACTTTCGTGATAACGATATTCGTCGATGCTTGAAAACTGGATGCTCCCGTTGATGTAAAGCCGATAGTCGTTTTTCCAGCGTGTCATAACAAGGTGTTGGTATTGCGTATCTTCGGAAAATATAATTTTGTCTTGATACACTCTCTGTTCCAACTTCCTTTCTATTTTTCCGGAAAAATAGATGCCGCCCAAAAACAATATCATAAGGCTTAGGGCGCTAAATTTTAAGAATTTGTGGTATTTTATAATGGCTTTAAAAACAAAGGCATTAAGGCTTGCCACTCCAAGGTTCAAAAATCCGATAAGGAATGCCGTGCCGATAATTCCAAGTTTTGGCAAAAGCAACAAAGGAAATATCAAAGATGCCGCCAATGCACCCACATAATCAAAAGACAAAACTTTGGCAACGGTGTCTTTTAGGCTTGAATATCGGGCAATGATTCGTGTTACTATGGGTATTTCCAGTCCTATTAAAATGCCCGGCAAGGCAATAAAAATCAAACTGTACATTCTGAAATGCAGCGTATAAGCATATATATAATTTAAGGTAAATGCCGAAATGCCGCCCAATATTCCCAAAATAATTTCAACAATTACAAAGGTGGTAAATAGTTTTTTTGTGAAAAACTTAGACAAATAAGAGCCTATTCCCATAAAGAACATAAACAATCCTATGGTAAGCGAGAATTGTAATATGCTGTTGCCCAGAAAATATGATGCCAAACTACCTATGAGCAATTCATAGAGTATTCCGCAGGAAGCAATAATAAAAACCGATGCCAGCAGTATGGGATATAGTGCTTTTTGATATTTATTTTGCATAAAATACCGGTGTTAAAAAAGGATAAACAGATACCGCCGTGCAGCAATAAAATAATTCAAACAAAGCCGGCAGACAATGCCTAAATCAGGGCAAGCCGAGATAACTTGCCCGCTTAATATATTTTGAAAAAATGGGTTTATCCCACCATTGATGCGGCAATAACAATACAAATGCCTAATATCATGGAACCTGCCACAACTGCAATGGGGAGATTTTTTTCTTCGGCAATTTGTTTACCCATATTACCCGGGATTAATAAATCAACAATAAAATAAGCGGCTACGGCAAATACAATACCGATAGCTGTGTAAATTAATGTTCCTACAATCCCTTGTCCTAAATTTTGTGCGATGTTTAATAAAATCATATCTAATTAGTTAATATTTATATTTTGAATTATATTTTTATTTTCCGTAAGAAGAGCCGCCTCCGTATGTGCTCCTTGACGAGCTGCTGCCGCCCGAGTAATAACTGCTGCTGCCACCTTGCCTGATTGTTTTTTTGCTCATAACCAAAGGTAGCAAAACAGCTTTATTTCCATTTAATTTATTTGCTGAACTTGAATAATAACTATCATCACCAGATGTATATACTACAATTGACAAAAAAAACAAAATTATGATGACTATTATATTTGTTTTTGATAATTTTTTCATTTTTCTTCCTATTTTATAAATGCTATTTTATTTCAAGTTGTTCAAGCTATATTTATATTACTGTTTCCTTTTTTTTACGCTTAAAAAAGCTTAAAATTCCTCTAAATATAATATAAAAAATGCTTATAATTATTAGCGTAAAGCCAAAAGCCGAAAAACGTGCTTCGGGTTTTTTTAACTCATCAATAAAAAGTTGCGCCTTAATATCATCATTCGCATTTTTCGGTTTCCAATTTTTTGGAACACTTATTGAAAAACGTATGTTAAAATTACGCGGAGAATCATCAATATCATAATAACGAAGTTTTCCCGGAGACTCTTTATATTGAACCGAATCACTGTAAACGTAATGGTATCCATAGTCATAGGCATAAAAAATAGTATCATTGTTCTTGTCAAAAAACATTAGCTCAATGAGTGCCCTGGAATAATTTGGCAAGTCACACCCATAGTAAATGTGTAACATTTTTGTGTCCGGATTTAAAGATACAGTATCCTCAAAACTCACGCCTTTTAGTGTATCGCCTATATTTTTCCATCCTTGTACTTTTGCCTCTTGAAGCAATGCACCTTCTTTATTTAAAAGGTCTGAGAATTTATAGCCGCTAGGAGCAATAATTTCGATGAGTATATTTATTATTCCCGCTGCCAAAATAATATAACGGTTTTTAATACCTTTTTTTCTCGAAGATTTATTTTTTTTGCTTGATTTTGTATCTTTAACTATAATACCAAAAGCATTTTTTAGCTGATTTGCTGAAACAGGTACTTCTTCGAAGAACTCAATTTCTTTTACATCTTCGTTTTCATAACGCCATTCGGCAATATATGCCTTGCCTCCGAGATTGTATTGTGAAAATTGGGATTTAAAACCTGCTTGCACAAGATATGTGCTCTCGCCCTCGTAATACATTATTTCGGTATCGCCGTATTCTCGCACTCTTCGAAGTTTGTCTTGAAAGAAATCCTGCATTTTCTTCCGAGTTGGTAAAGAGGGATATTTGGGGACAACCGGATTTACTATATTATAGCCTTCGCTGTCTTCCACAATGGTAAAATAGGTTCCGTCTTCGCTTATCAGCAACCATTCGTCGAATATCCATGTTTCATCGGAATAGCCGCTTTCACCACCTTCTGCCCAAAATTCTTTGTAGGTATTTTTTCTGCGTGTTCGCCCTATCACATGATGCCTTTTTCCTCGAAAAGTTCCTTCCATGCCTAATTTTATAAAAGACATCGTGGGATATTTTCCCGGATTAGCCATTTTTGTCAATATTTGTCCGGCTTCACTGTCTGCTTCTGATACCGAACCGCAGTATTGGCAAGCAACATATTGCGTGCGTTTGTTTTGCAGCTGAATTTCTCCGCCACAATTTTTACATCGGAATTGCCTTATTTTATTATTTTCGGAGCTAATCATGCCTCTATTTTTATTTCATTAAACAATATAGGAGTTCCGGAATATAACAGCGTTTCTTCGGGCAAAAATTCAATACTTGTCAATTTTTGTTCACCTACAATAATTCCGTCAACAAAATCGGCTTGTTCTCCGGGTACAACCCTAAATGGCAATTCTCCTTCGCCACCATTGATTTTTGCGGTATTCTTTTCAATGATGAATACCTCTTTTTCTTCTAAAAGTTGATAGTTGTTACCAACGGCAAAGTTTGAAAAATCAGTGTCCATAGAACTCATCCTTTCAAAAAGGGTATATTCGCCTTCGTCTTCCTGCAACCAATATTCTTTTTCGCTGTTGTTTTCGGTTTGCAAAAACCATTCGTCCCAAAAACCGGAGGGGTATGTAAAACGGACACGCCCCAAAACCGAATATGTTGTATCTTTTATCTTTAATTTTGCTCCTACCGAAATGATTGAACCATAATCGGTAAGCGGGCTTTTATCGCCTTCGGCTTTAAGCACATTATCACTGCCCAAGATAGAGGTTTGTCCGCAATACTCACAAACAATGGTTTTTGAAAAACGATATTTTTTCTCTAATGGGGCACCGCAGGGAGGACAAATCAACTGTTCATTGCTCATGAATTTTCTTTTTTTAGTAGGTTTTATATATGTTATGCAAATTTAAAGTTTCATTCTATGAATTTAAAATTTTTCTTCGTTTATTTTTGACATTTAACCCGTGTCTTGAAATGCAGCTTAAGCAAGCTTCTTTTTTCGTTCTTCATTCAGAATTATAAAATAATATTAAAAAGATAGCCTGAAATAATAATGCAAAGCGTTACGACCGAGAAAAATATTGCAATAAGTTTTAGTGTCATTACTTTTTTGAGCAGCATGGCTTCGGGAAAGGAGAGGGCAACTACGCCCATCATAAATGCAATGGCGGTTCCTAAGGGAATGCCTTTGCTCACCAAAACCTGCACTATGGGTAAAATCCCCGATGCGTTGGAGTACATGGGTATGGATAAAAGGCTTGCTGCGGGCACGGCAAACCAATTGTCTTTTGCCATATATTTTTCAAAAAAATCTTCGGGAATATAGCCGTGCATTAATCCGCCGATTGCAATTCCAAGCAGAACAAAAGGCGTAATCCCTTTTAAAATTTTCAGTGTTTCGTTCCAAATTACGGGTAGTTTTTGCATCAGATTTTGCTTTTCGGCGATAAAACTCTCTTGTTCTTTTTGTGCATCGGCTAATATTGTTTTTACCCAAGGCGTTAATAGTCTTTCCAGATTTAATTTTTGTAAAATAAACCCGGAAATTGTTCCTAATAACACGCCGCTTGTTACATAAATCAGGGTTGTTTTTATGCCAAATAAACCAATAAACAAGCCTATTGCAACTTCATTAACCAATGGGGAGCTTACTAAAAAAGCAAAGGTTACCCCTAAGGGTATGCCGCCTCGCACAAAGCCGATGAACAAGGGTACGGATGAACAGGAGCAAAAAGGGGTTACAACTCCAAAGAGTGATGCCATTAAATATTCTAAGCCGTAGAGTTTGTTTCTCGATAAAAAATTACGGACTCTTTCAATGGGGAAATAACTGTTTATAATGCCCATGCAAAAAATAATCGTTACCAATAACAGCAAAATTTTCAGGCTGTCATACACAAAGAAATTCAAGGCTTCGGATAAGTGTTTGCCTTGCGTAAGATGCAGTAAATCATAAACAAACCAATTGGCTATGTCTTGTATCCAATGAAACATTTTATTGAATGGTATTTTTAATCATTTTTCTAACTCAAAACCAACAATTCAAAATTTATAAGGAATAAAAAAATCAATCTCCCTACACCCTCTTCTCCAAGAGGGATTTTGCTATTTGCCAAAAATCATGAAAATCGTAAAAAGTTAGCTATTTGATTTTACTTTTGCAAAAGTCTCGAAATGCGGGCTAACTGCTCAATAAATCAACCAATTCTTTTTTGCTTGGCACACGCCCTTTTATTTTTACTTTTTCGTCTATCAAAATTGCCGGGGTTGCCATTATATTGTATTTCATTATTTCCATAAGGTCTTCCACCTTAATAATTTCAGCATCAATATTTTGCTCTTTTATGACCTCTTTTACTAAGTCGGCTGTTGTTTTACATTTTGTACAACCTGTTCCTAAAACTTTAATTATTTTTGTCATTGGCGTTCTTTTTATTTAGAGATTTTATCATTTTATCAAAATCGGATTCTATTTTTTGAGTTTTGTTAAATTTATCATATTCTTTAAAGGCTTTTTCTTCTGCTTGTTTAGCAGATATTTTTCCATTGTTCTCTAATATTTTGTATTCGTTAAATTCAAGGAATTTATTGACACTTGATGCAAATTGTTCCATCGTAAAACTTGTTCTTGTTTCAATAATTCGTTCGATATAATCAAAAAAGCTGCCGACTGTTCTTTCCAAACTTTTTATTTCACTTTCCGAAAGGTAATTTTTTGCAATCTTTGTATCTGATTTCAGTATTCTGCCTTTCGGAGCGTTCTGCCATGTTTGCAAACCCATAAACTCTTTGTTTGCATTGGCTTTTGTGTATATGATTTCTGCAGCTGTTTTGCCGGTTATGGCAAAATGAAATTTGTTTTGAATGCCGGCATAAAATAGACCGGTGATTTTTGATTTTGGGTCATAATCAATGCTGCATTCTTGGAAAATATCCGTGATTTGTTGGTAAATTCGGCGCTCACTTGCTCGGATAGAGCGCACTCTTTCGAGCAGCTCTTTGAAATAGTCTTTGCCGAAATATCTGCCGTTTTTGAGCCGGTCATCATCTAAAATAAAGCCTTTTATGATGTATTCTTTAAGGGTTTGCGTTGCCCAAATCCGAAATTGGGTTGCTTGCCGTGAATTTACTCGATAGCCGACTGAAATAATGGCATCTAAATTGTAAAATTCAAGATTACGTTTAACTGCTCTGCTTCCTTCTTTTTGAACTATTTCCAAAATGGAAACAGTTGCATTTTTCTCTAATTCTCCGGACGCAAATATATTGTTTAGATGTTTTGATATTGCCGGCACGTTTACGCCGAACAAATTTGCAATTGACTTTTGTGTCAGCCAAAGGGTTTCGTTGTTTAGTATCACTTCTACTTTTACATTGCCTTCCGGCGTGGTGTAAAGTAAAAAGTCTGTTTGTTCGTCTTGGGGAGTGATATTCATATTTTTTGTTTTACATAGCTTGTGTATTTGCCGCTTTATAAATGAAAAAATTATTTACCGATACAAAAATTTTTAAAGATATTGCCTAAAACTTCATCGGTGGAAATGTTGCCGGTTATTTCGCCTAAGAAATGCAAGGATTCTCGAATATCTTGTGCCAAAAAAACGGTATCAATATCATTTTGCAAGCCCTCTTGAACACGCAAAATACTGTCTTGTGCATTTTTAAGTGCTTCGTAATGACGAACATTCGTAACAATAACATCTTGCTCGCTAATTTCTCTTTTATGAACTTCTTGCAGCAAAACATCAATTAATTTGTCGATATTTTTTCCGTGCTTGGCGGCAATACACACAAGTTTGTCTTGTGGTAATATATTGTTTTGCAGGTTTTGGATAATATCCGCCGTGTTTTTGACCAAATCAATTTTATTGACACAGACAATAAGTTGTTGGGTGTTTCTGTTTATGCTGCGGCTAATTTCTGCCATTGAAGCATTCAGACTTTGAATACTTTGCTCTGCATTAAGCATTAAAATCAGTACTTCGGCTTGTTTCATTTTGCTGAAAGTACGTTCTATTCCCAAGTTCTCAATGCGGTCTTGGGTTTTGCGAATGCCCGCAGTATCAATAAAACGAAAAGTGAACCCGCCTAAATTTATGGTATCCTCGATGACATCGCGCGTGGTTCCTTCAATATCCGAAACAATGGCTTTGTCTTCTTTTAAAAGAGCGTTTAACAGCGTTGATTTTCCGGTATTGGTATTTCCCACAATGGTAACCGGGATGCCGTTTTTAATTGCATTGCCCAAGCGAAAAGAATCGAGTAATTGCCGAATGACTGTTTCTATTTCACGGATTAAATTTTCCAGCTGCTTTCTGTCGGCAAATTCCACATCTTCTTCGCTAAAATCGAGTTCGAGTTCTAACAATGATATAAAATGAAGAAGTTGGTTTCTTAGTTTGGAAATTTCATTTGAAAAGCCGCCGCGCATCTGTTGCATTGCCACTTTATGGGCTGCCGCGGTTTTTGAGGCAATGAGGTCGGCAACGGCTTCGGCTTGCGACAAATCCATTTTGCCGTTTAAGAAAGCTCTTTGCGTAAACTCGCCCGGATTGGCAAGCCTTGCACCCGAAGAAATAAAAAGCCTTAGGATTTTTTGTTGAATATATACCGAGCCGTGGCAAGATATTTCTGCCGAGTCTTCACCGGTATATGAATGAGGGGCTTTAAATATACTTAACAGAACTTCATCGATAATATGGTCGTTTTCTTTAATGAAGCCATAGGATAGGGTATAGGGTTTAAATATGAGGGGGCTTTTTTTCGGAAAAAAGAGTTTTTCAATGATTTTGAAAGTGTTTTTCCCCGAAATACGAATAAGGGCAATGGCTCCGTTTCCCGGAGCTGTTGCAATTGCCGCTATTGTGTCTTCAAATCTCAATTTGAAAAATTATTTTGCCAAAATATTATTTACGCGAAGCAATTCTTCGCCGACATCTCGTTTTCCTTTAATTGTTTTATTAAAAGGAATATGCGCTACTTCATGGTTCGAATAGCCGACCATGATGCTTCTTTGGTTGTCAATTAAAGCATCTACGGCTGCAACCCCGAGCCGGCTGGCTAAAAATCGGTCGAAAGCCGATGGCGCACCGCCTCTTTGCATGTGTCCCAACACATTTACTCGCACGCCGTGATTTCTGTATTTTTTACCGAAATTCTTGGCTATTTCAGACGCTCCGCCAACATTGTTTCCTTCCGCCACAATAATCAGGTTGGAACTTTTCTTTGTTGTTTGCAGAAGTTTTTCCAGTTTTTCTTCTTGTCCGGATATTTCCGGAATTAAAACCATTTCGGCTCCGGTTGCTATGCCGGCTTTCAAGGCAATAAAACCGGCATCGCGCCCCATTACTTCCACAAAAAAAGTTCTGTCGTGCGAAAATGCCGTATCTTTAATTTTATCAATGGCTTCCACTACGGTATTTAAAGCCGTGTCAAAGCCGATGGTATAGTCTGTTCCGAACATATCATTGTCGATGGTACCCGGCATGCCTACAAAGGGAATGTCGTATTCTTGGGAAAAAATGCCGGCACCTTTAAAAGTTCCGTCTCCGCCTATGACCACAACGGCATCAATCGCTTGCTTTTTCAGATTATTAAAGGCTTTTTGCCTTCCTTCGGAAGTTCTGAACTCCTTGCTCCTGGCAGAACGCAACATGGTGCCGCCTCGTTGAATAATATTTCGAACTGTTTCGGATTTTAATTCAATGAAGTCGCCTTCAATCATTCCTTGATAGCCTTTGTTTATACCGATAACTTGAAGATCGTAAGCCAATGCGGTTCGTACAACGGCACGCACTGCTGCGTTCATGCCGGGAGCATCGCCGCCGGAAGTTAAAACTGCAATTTTTTTGATTTTCGCCATAGTATTTTATTCACTTGTCATTATAAATAATGGGTTCATTTCAAAACTTTTATAATAAGGTCTGAGCCGTTCGGTATTATAAAATTTTTCAATATTAATAAGTTTTGATTTGCTGGTAACAACATCTATCGGGACGTTATCGTATCTGCCGTTTTTCAGAACAACCAGTCTTCCGTGTATGCCTTTTAAAATGAGGTCTAAGGCAAGGTTTCCATATGCCATGGGCACAATTGAGTCTATGGCATCGGGGTCGCCGCCTCGAACAAGATAGCCTAATTTTTGGTTAATTACGTTTATTCTTTTTCCGTTGTTATATTTTGGCGAAAGGTCTTTTAATTTTTCGGAAACAATTTCTCCGATACCGCCTAATTTTGCGTGTCCGTATTGGTCTTTTTCGGCATCTTTAAAAATCATTTCTCCGCCGATAAACATGGCTCCTTCCGAAATTAGTACAACGGAGTAATTACTGGGGTTTTTATATCTGTCTTCAATCAGCAGTTCGGTTAAGCGTTCTGCATTGAATTTGTGTTCCGGGATAACACATCTGTTTGCGGCTCCTGCCATGGTAGGGATCATTGCCGTAAAGCCGGCGTAGCGTCCGAATACTTCGAGCACCAAAAAACGTTCATGCGAACCGGCAGATGTTCTGAGCGTATTTGTCATGTTTATTGTACGGGTAACACAAGTGCTGAAGCCGATGCAATAATCTGTTCCGGGAACGTCATTGTCCATTGTTTTCGGAATGGCAACGACTTTAAATCCTTCGCGATATAATCTTACGGCATAGCTTAAAGTATCGTCCCCGCCGATAGGAATTAAATAATCGACACCGAGCCAAGATAAATTGTCCAGTACGACTTCCGTTAAATCATTTATTTCGTTTGTATATTTCTCTTTATGTTGTTCCGGAACATTTGCTTTGGGCAAATGGCTGGGACGTGTTCGGGAGCTGTGTAAAAAAGTTCCTCCTGTTCTTCCGGCTTTATTAACGATGTCTTCGGTCAGTTCAATAAAATTGTTGCTGTTATCAAATTTTTTATCTTGCACCATTTCAACAATCCCTGCCCAGCCTCTTCGCAGACCTATTACTTTATAGCCTTCTCGCAATGCACGAATTGTAATTGCTCTAATTGCAGGGTTTAATCCGGGTACATCGCCGCCACCTGTTAATATGGCTATGATTTTACCTTGTTTTTTTGTCATTTTTATATATTTTTTTGTTCTTAGTTCGTTTTAAAGAAACGTCCTTTATTTCAATATGTTTTTTCCCTGTGCCTTTGCTGTGGTCAAACAGCCAGCCGGAGATTGATACCAATTCTTTTTTAGGATTTGTGGAAATTCGAACTTCATAAGGCTCAAATTTTCCGTTTTTCAGCATGGTTCCGTTTGAATTGATATCTTTTGTTTTGTCCGAATAATTCGCAATTATAGTCATTCTTTGCTTGATTGTTTTATCATCCGGATAAATTTTTATTAAAGCTTTAAGTGTATAGATTCCGTGTTGTGTTGCTTTTATCGTAAAGGGTATCGGATTTTTTATGCCGTCAGCCGGCAAATTCCATTTTTTTTTGAGTTCCCACAGTTCGGTAGTGTCTTTTTTAACAGAATCTTTTGCAAGTAAGTTTTTGTTTGCTTTTTTTTCTTCCACCAAGTTGTCTAAAATACCTTCTTTTCTGTTTAAAATGGCGCGAATAGAATCGTATATGACTAAATATTCGTCCGTACGGGTGGAATAATATTCCAAAGTTTTTATGAAATCGTTCTTGGAAATATGCTTGTTTCTTAAAATTGAATTGCTTATGCTTATGGAATCTTTTAATGAGTTTTTTATGTCTATATGCCTCTTTTCAATCAAACCTTCGGCAATATGGAGGTCAATTAAAACGGCAATAAAATCGTTTTTATCCAATACCTTACTCTTCTTGTCGTTTTGATCGGAGCAAGAGTGAAGAATAAGGATAAAAATAAGGATAATGAAGTATTTATTCATAGAAAGAAAAATGTTTTTTTATATACGAAGATAAAAATTTATACAAAAAGATTCAAGGGCAAATCTATAAAAAATATCGGAAAGTATGTTAATTGTTTTAGTGTAATTTGAATGTTTATTCTATGTTTACACATGGAATATTGCAGATCCCTTATTGTTATAACAGAATCGTCAATTATTGACATGCAGCCATTAACTTGTCGGCATTTTCTTTTATTTTGCTTTCGATTAAGCCCTGAAACATCTTTGCGGCAAAAGGAAGTTTGCTGTGTATAATCACCGAATTTTTTTCTACTTTGATATCTCCTTTAATATGCATTCCTCTTATTTTGAACGCAAAATTTATTGTATTTCCTTCGATGTTTTGCTCCAAGTCGGAAAACTCATCTTTGTATTGCTCCGATAAGTTTTTGAATATTTTTTCGGCACATATAAGCCCTTTTTCTTGGTCTAAATTATGTTCTAATTCTATTTTCATTTTGCGAAATTAAATAAAAAACTTGTTAATCTCTCTTCTTTCTATGGAAATTGATAAATCCTTGAAATCAAAAAAGGCATGAACGCCTACGGGAATAATTACTTGATTTTTGATATGTCCGAAAGAAAAACCATATATACAAGGAAGTTGCAAGGAGTTTATTTTGTCTGCAATAAGCTCTTTTAAGCTTAAAGAATTGTTCTTGTCGGAAGCCTCGCATTGTTTAAAACGCCCCAAAATAATGCCTTGTGCATTTTTGAATTTTCCGGATGAAATAAGTTGAGTTAACATGCGATCAATCTTGTAGGGTTCTTCATTGATATCCTCAAGAAAAATAATGCTTTTGTCTTGTTTGTCTTCGTAGGGTGTGCCGCAGATGCTTGCGGTTAAAGCCAGATTACCTCCGCTAAATTTTCCGGAAAAGTTTTTTTTGTTGAATACATATATATCTTTTAGATGTTTTTCGTAGATATTAATTTTTATGGTTTCGGAAGTTTCAAAAAATATTTTGCGGATATTTTGTTTTGTGAAAGGTGTAAAGGTTCCGCCGGCAACCATGCCGTGAAATCCGATTATGCCTGTTTTTTTGTATATGCCTTGAATTAAGGCGCTTATATCACTGTATCCGATTAAGGGTTTCGGATTGTTTTGTATAAGTTTATAGTCGATTTTATCAAGCAGTCGGGTTGCTCCGTACCCGCCTCTCACACACCAAATTGCTTTTATGCTACTGTCTTCATACATAGCATGAAGTTCTTGTAAACGGCTTTTGTCTGTTCCTGCTAAGTAGCCGTGTTTTTCGAGAACACTGTCTGAAAAAACGGGTTTTAAGCCCAATGATTTAATATTTTCAACGGCTTTTTCAAGCTTTTCTTCTTTAATAAAGCCGGAGGGGGTAATTAACCCAATGGAATCGCCTGTTTTTAATAAAGCTTGAAAGTTTGTCATAGGATAAAATATGGCACGAAGATATAAAAAGTTTCTAAAAAGCTTATGTAAGTTAGTTGTGAATTGCTTGTATTTTTGTATCTTTGACGTATTGAACACAGTATTTTTATTAATCGGCGGTGTGCTTTTGGCGTTGTGAATTGCTTGCATTTTTGTATCTTTGACGTATT
>PDWI01006348.1_pt1 | contig 14879 bp, 13 predicted proteins | sample 1430891 | NCBI WGS metagenome assembly PDWI01 (sample SAMN01162508, study PRJNA174530) | Oral metagenome, whole genome shotgun sequencing project. | biome: Marine environment; feature: Marine mammal; material: Swab sample of the gingival sulcus; isolation source: swab sample of gingival sulcus... | reverse complement strand
TCAATGTCGTGCAATAATACTTCATTAAATTGCTCAGGTGTTGGTTCATAAATTTGTTGAGCGACTAACCAAGGTACATCTTTATCTGTAATTACCTTAGTTCCTCTGACATAAGGTGGGAATCCAGGCAAAGAGTCGATATGATTTAATTTTAAGAGGTCTTCTTTTTGATAAATCGGCTCTAATGTAATTCCCTCTGGAGTTGGTGTTCTCATCACCTTGTCAAAAGGTCTACCTTTGAGTAGCTTTTCGGCTTCAATTTTCCACTCTTCATACGTAGGTGGAGTAAATTCGCCGAATAGTCTTTGTGTGTTTTCAGACATAACCCTTTGCATAATAGCTCTTTGCTATTATGCGCTCCTTTCTTTAATCGTTTTCTTGTGTTTTAAGCACAGTATCACCGTTAAAATTAAAAGCAAAAACATAATCAAAACCTTTGTTTTTACTTCAATTTTAGTTGAACATTGAAGTACCGTTCTATCGGTGGTAATTCATTTTAACATAAAATTAACAATAATGCTAGTAATAATCAAATTTTTTATTTAAGTTTTTTGACTAAAGAATTAATTTTGTGAATAATTGATATAAAACAAACTATTACGCTCGTCAAATTATTAATTTGTACATAATAGCTTAAAAATTAGCTATAAAAACTAAAAATTAGCCATTGTATAAAAAAAACATAAAATAATCACTTATTATGTATCATTTTCTCTAATTGATGTTTTAAAATCCATAAAAACAATGCAAGTGCAATAATCCCCTTAATTATACTACTAATAGATAATGTCCACCATATACCATTTAACCCCAAAAGCATTTTCCTACTTAATAAATAGGCAAAAGGAACTCTTAAGCCTGTAAAAACCAAACTAATCACTGCTGGGGCAATTGTAATACCAATGCCATTAAAAGCAGAATTCGTCGCTATTTCTACCATCATAAATATTTGCGAATAAGCAATTATTTTCAGATAATCAATTCCTATGCTAATAACTTCTTTATCATCTGTAAATAATCCATAAATTGGTTCGGCAAATAACCAAAGAACGACTGTGGTAAATAACCCCCAAGCTAACATTAAGTATAGCGATTTAAAATAACCAGTTTTAACTCTATCCAGTTTTTTCGCACCAAAATTTTGTCCGATAAATGCAATTAATGCCGCGCCTAAGCCCTGTGCTGTCATCCAAGTAATCGATTCTATTTGAGCTCCAATTCTCTGCACCCCCATTGGTTTATCACCAAAAAAAGACATTTGTTTTGCAATTAACATCGCAAAAATCGCAAAAGAAAAATTCTGTAAAGCAACTGGCCAACCATAATTTATCAATTCTTTAATCATACTAAAATCAATTTTTCTCCAAAAATAAAATTCACTGAATGGTGAATGTCTACCTTTAATATGCCAAATAAAAAGCATACTAACTAAAGATTGAGCAAAAACAGTTGCCACTGCTGCACCAATTATTTCTAAGCGCGGAAAACCAAAAAGACCCAAAATTAAAATCGGGTCTAAAATTATGTTTATAATTAAGCCAACTGCATTAAAACGAAACGATGTATGGCTAAAAGCGCTACTATTATATATGCCAGCAAAAATTAAATTAGTAAAGAAAAAGGGTAATCCCAAAGCAATTATTCTTAAATAAATAACAGCCCCCTGATTAATTACAGGATTGGGTACATCAAAGAAAGCGATTAATTGATCACAAAACACTAATATAAATGCTGCGTAAACAAAAGCCAAAATCATAGAAAATTGAAAAGCATTGCGCGCATAATCACGCGCTCTCCTTTCATCGCCAGCTCCCAAGGATTGAGCAACACCAATTTCAGCACCCTTACGAGCTAATATAATCAAAGAACGCGATATCCAAACGAAAAAACCAGCCGTAGCAACGGCAGTCATCGCCTCATAGCCAACTTTACCTATCCATATAGTATCAAAAAGATTATAAGCCATTTGAATGAAAGCAGTCGCCATAATAGGTAAGGCAACTACAATAATTTGTGGTAAAATATCACCCTTTGTTAAATCACGTCTTTTTTTTATTGCTTCCAAAATATTATCCTTCTATAGTTGTTCAGTGACTAAATCCGAACAATGACTATCATCTGGCATTTGTTCAAAGATTATTCCCCCATCGTCTGCTACTAAAATCGATAAGGCTGTTGGTTTTATATAAGGTTCACTACTCCAAAATTGTACTAAGTCGTGATGCAAATATTGATATTTAAGCGCACTGACAACACCGCCATGAGCAACTATCAAAATTTGTTCACCTCGATGTTTACTGACAAGTTCTTCAAATCTTTTAATCACACGTCCGATAAAATCCTCTAATTTTTCCATGCCCTCTAAATTAAACTCATTCGGTTTGTGAAAAAACTTTTCCATCTGTTCAGGCTGATTTGCAATTAAATCATCAATATTTGCCCCTTCCCAAATACCAAAACCAATTTCACTAAAATTATCATCTATAATTAGAGCTTGCTCCTTATTATTAAGTGCTAAACGCGCTGTTTGTTGTGTTCTAACTAATTCACTAGTATAAACAGCATCAAATTTTTCATCTTTTAAACGCTCGCCTAAACGTCTAGCTTGCTCTTCACCCATAGGTGATAATTCTATATCACTTTTTCCTTGAAAAAGGCGCTTAGCATTCCAAAAAGTCTGTCCATGGCGAGCGACATATATTCTTGTTTTTTCCACCATTTTACCCTTTCTTTAAAGCATTAACAGTCTGATGAACCTTTTCTATCGCCGCAGAAGAAGTCATATCTTCTTTAACGCCATCTTTTCTGAATTTAAACTCGACCTTATCATCACTGGCATTTTTACCAACAATAATCATCATTGGAATACCGATTAATTCCGCATCTTTAAATTTAACACCTGTACGTTCTTTTCTATCATCGATTAAAGTTTCTACACCAAGATCATTTAATTCTTGATAAATCTTTTCTGCAAGCTCAACTTGTTCCGCTTTTTTGTGATTAACAACAATAATAATCGCTTGATAAGGCGCGACGGCAAGTGGCCAAATGATGCCTGCATCATCATAATGCTGTTCAATAATCGATGCCATAGTACGCGATACACCAACGCCATGTGAGCCCATGTAAATCGGCTTTTCTTTCCCGTTTTCATCTAAATATGTAGCTTTTAAAGCATCACTATATTTAGTACCTAATTGAAAAATATTACCAACTTCATTCCCTCTATCTTTTAAAAGTGGCGCCGAACACTTAGGACAACAATCGCCCGCTTCTACCATTAATAAATCATCGACAATTTCCGCTGTAAAATCGCGCTCATAATTCGCATTGATTATATGATAATCAGTCTCATTGCCGCCGACAATAAAGTTTTTCATCTGCGTGATGCGCTTATCGGCAAGTAGTCTAACATCTTTACTAATACCAATAGGCCCAGCAAAACCAGTTTCAGCATAAGTAACGGCTTCAACTTGCTCTGGTGTCGCCATTTCTAATTCATGTTCACCTATGCCAAGATGATTAATTAGTTTGATAGGATTAATTTCTCTATCACCAGGGAGTAAAACGCCAACAATACCATCTGGCGTAGAATAAAGCACCATTTTAGCACATTTATTTTCTTCAACTTTAAAAAATTCTGCTAATTCTTCTATTGTTTTTACATCTGGTGTCGATATTTTTTCAGTTGACAGTAATTCACTATCATCGCTAATTTGATAAACGACAGCGGCTTCTTCATCAGTAGCGGCATAATCGCAACTATCACAATAAAAAATTTCGCTCTCGCCTTTTTCAGATAAGGCAATAAATTCGTGGGAACCATTACCACCCATAGCGCCTGGATCGCCTTCAACGACTTTGAATTTTAAGCCACAACGCGTAAAGATTTTTTCATACGCTTGCCACATCAAATCGTAAGCTGTTTTCATTGCATCCGCATCGACATCAAAGGTATACGCATCTTTCATAATAAACTCACGTCCGCGCATCAAACCAAAACGCGGTCTTTTCTCATCTCTGAATTTTGTCTGAATTTGATAAAGGCTAAGTGGCAATTGTTTATACGATTTCACTTCGTAACGAATCAAATTTGTAAAAATCTCTTCATGCGTCGGTCCAAGACAAAAATCGCGTTCATGTCTATCTTTTAATTTAAACATATCAGGACCAAACTTATCCCAACGACCACTTTCTTGCCATAATTCAGCAGGCAAAAGTGCTGACATTAAAGTTTCTTGTGAACCGATTGCTTCCATTTCTTCACGCACGATTTGTTCAATTTTTTGTAAGACTCTAATTCCTAATGGTAAATAATTATAAATACCAGAAGAAAGCATACGCATCATGCCCGCTCTTAATAAGAGTTGATGACTAATTAATTCTGCTTCATTGGGTACCTCACGCAGTGTTGGCGCATATAGTTGTGACATTCTCATAGTTTACTCCTTTATTTAATATTATAATAAAACGCAATTAAAATAAAACGCAATTAAAATAAAACGCAATTGAAACAACACGCAATTGAAACGCTCCTTGTGCTGCCGTAATAATCTTACAGCTTTTTTGCAAATCCCGCATTAAGATACCTACGTTGTCGCTTACGCTCCGCCTCTGTATGACAACGCGGGATAACTAAATAATCGCTTGTCTTTTAGGAAACTAGCTCTCTTTTTTCGCGTGTATAGAAGGCGATGCTGCCAAAGGCGCGGAAGATTGCTGTGACGATTAATGCGATGTATATACTAAACTTAATATGAATAAAATGTCCAATAAAAGGCGATATTGCCAGTGTAATATTGGTCATTGTATTATAAAAACCCATATAAACAACTCTATTTTTGGCTGGTGTAACTTCTAGTAAATCGGCAAATAAAACGGTGATTGTACCCGAAGTAAAAACGCCAGTTAAACTCGCTAAAACTGCCATCATCGGTAAGGTTCTAGACACGGCATATATAACAGGCGTTGCCGCCATACCCAGCGTGCAAATTGTCGAAATACGTGACTCACCAAATTTTTCAATAAATTTTGGCCAAATTCTTTGCCCCAAAAACATTACGACAGCCGAACTAATGCTAATAATAGAAAGCCATAATTCATCGGCACCTAAATATTTAATCTGATAAACACTAAATAATGGCCACCCCATCTGCCAACCAAAATGAAAAATAGTAGATGCGACAATAAAACGCAAAAAAGGCTTATTATTAGGAATGTTTTTTAATGTCAACCAAAAATCATCTTTTTCTTTTTGGGCATTATCATTAGGATAATAGTGTAATTTTCTAAAGATAAAAAAGGCTGACAAACCAGAAATAGCCGAAAACAAAAATATAAATTGATAGATCATAATATATCCATCATTATTCACTGCAAAACGTTTAAATACTAAACCTGCTATTAAAGTGAAAATTGTATTAAACACAATCACATACATATTGCGTTTTGCTATCACTTTTGCCCTATACAAAGGAAACAAATCGCCCGTGAAACTTTGAAAACTAGGCATATAAATAGCAAATGGTATCATCATAATCGAATAGAAAATAATAAAACTTAACGGTCTAATCTTCACTGGTAAATAAGCAACTATAACAAAACTAAAAGGGACAATGGCTGTCATAAAAATCAGCGTAGCTAACACTTTCATTTTATTACTCGCCTTATTGACAAAATAAACACCAGGTAAAACGACAAAAATCATAAAAATACCCTTCATCGCATTAAAAAGGGCTACATCAAAAGAACCGCCACCTAATCGAATTAAAAATTTTGCTACGTAGGGTCTAGTTGCCGCTATCATTAACTCAAATAATACACCAAAGATAACGTAAATTTTTATATTACGTTTCGTTTGTTCCGTCATACTCTCCACTCCTATATGACTTCATATCTCGCTTGCTTAAAAGGCGATTTTTCTACAGACGAAACAATCACTGTCGCTTTAAAATTATTATTTTTTAATTGTCTTCGTAAAAATTCTGCCACTTTAGTTGCAAATATAATCTCAGAATCAAAATGCCCGACATCAAAAATCGACAGTCCAAAATGCTTAGATTCCATGACTTCATGATATTTTATATCACCTGTCACAAAAGCATCAGCCTCACTGGTAGCGATTATATCAGCAAAATCCATACCTGCTCCGCCGATTACCGCCACTTTTTCTATTATTTTTCCGCTATCATAATAATTTATATCACGCTGATATATGCTTGCTAGCTTTTTTGCCAGTTCACTAGCACTAAGCTCTTCATCTAAACTACCAATTCGCGCTAAAGCACACTCTCGACCTGCTCTTTCTTCTACTGCTAGCGGTTTAATACTCTTTAAACCAATCTTTTCTGCTACTAAATCGCCCATACCACCAAAAGCAAAATCAAAATTTGTATGAGCAGCATAATAGCTAATATTATTTTTAATTAAGCGCATAATTTTATCCGCCTTAGGATTATCTGCCGTTAAACTCTTCATTGGCTTGAAAATCAGTGGGTGATGCGTAATAATCAAATCGATTTTTTTTGCTATCGCTTCATCGATTACTTCATCGGTTAATTCTAGAGCTGTCAATATCATTTTAACTTCTTGCTCATAATCACCAATTAACAAGCCGATATTATCCCATTTTTCTTTTAATGCTAAAGGCGCTAAATTTTCCATTATTTGACAAATATCTCTTACAGATACTTCCACATTTTGCTCCTTATATATGCTATTTTTTGCTGAATCATCGTATATTCTTTATTGTGATTTTCAGGGTTTAAATTCCCAATAATTTTCAATTGGCGTTGGAGTTCAAAAGCTAAATAACGCTGATAATTTTTATCATCTATATAATTAATGCCAAATTTATACTGCATATCATCAAATTCATCTATAGTATCAGTAGCTTTACAAACAAAAATTTGATAATATTTATCCCCCTCTATCGCCGTTATTTCTTCAGTAATTGAAAACTGATTAGCAATTAAATAACGTCGTAATTGTTCCTGTTGCTGCATTGGCTGCAAGATTAAAAATTTAGCATTTTTAGCTTTTAAATAATCACTTGCAATAATATCACTAATTAGTGCTCCGCCCATACCTGCAATCACAAAAACATCTACTTCATTTAAGCTAAAAGGCATAAGCCCACTGCCAAGTCGTAATTCTATTTTACCATTTAATTTGGATTTTGCAACATTTTTTTTCGCATTATTAAGCGGTCCCTGATTTATATCGCTAGCAATAACGTGTTTTGCAATCCCCGCCTCAATTAAGTCAAGTGCTAAATAAGCATGATCACTACCAACATCACCAACAACGCTATTCTTTGGAACCAAACTAGCAATAATTTTTAAACGCTCACTCATAATTCTCCTCAAAAGTAAAAAAGGCGAGAATATTCTCACCTATTATTCTAAAAAGTCACGTAATTTTTTACTACGCGATGGGTGTTTTAATTTACGTAAAGCCTTTGCTTCAATTTGTCTAATGCGTTCACGCGTAACTTCAAAGCGCTTACCAACTTCTTCTAATGTACGCGCTCTACCATCTTCTAAACCAAAACGCAATTTCAACACTTTTTGTTCGCGTGGCGTCAATGTTTCTAAAACATCAATCAACTGTTCTTTTAGCATAGCAAAAGCCGCAGCATCAGCAGGTGCAGGCGCCTCTGTATCAGGAATAAAATCACCTAAGTGCGAATCCTCTTCTTCTCCTATCGGTGTTTCTAACGATACTGGTTCTTGTGCGATTTTTAAAATTTCACGCACTTTTTCAACACTCATTTCCATTTCTTTAGCAATTTCTTCTGGTGCTGGTTCACGTCCTAGCTCTTGCAAAAGTTGACGCTTTACCCTAATTAATTTGTTAATTGTTTCAACCATATGTACTGGAATTCTAATCGTTCTCGCCTGATCGGCAATCGCTCTAGTTATTGCTTGTCTAATCCACCAAGTTGCATAAGTTGAAAACTTAAAGCCTTTGCTATAATCAAATTTTTCTACCGCTTTAATTAAACCTAAATTACCTTCTTGAATCAAATCCAAAAACTGCATACCACGACCAACATAGCGTTTGGCAATACTAACTACCAAGCGAAGATTAGCTTCACATAATTTTTGTTTTGCTTCCTCATCGCCTTTTTCCATACGCATAGCCAATTCTAATTCTTCTTCCGCGGTTAAAAGTGGCACTTTACCAATTTCTTTCAAATACATACGAACAGGATCATCGATGCTAATTCCCTTTGGCACTGTAATTTCTTTACTTTTAATTTCGCGTTGGATTTCGGCTTCCATATCTTCTAGATTGATTTCATCAATACTAGTGTCCATTTCCTTAACACCATCACCGATTACATCTATCCCCAATTCGCTAAAACTAGAAAATATATCATCTAACTGTTCTTGATCCAGTGCAAAACGATCAAGCGCACCATTGATTGTATCATAATCAAGTGAACCGCCTTCTTTACCTATGCTTATTAATGTTTGAATTTCTTCATTCTTACTTTTTTTTGCCATTTTTCATCCTTTAAATTGATTTAACACTAGCTCTCCCATTTTTAAACAATCCCTAGGATTCACTTATACCCACGATTAATATCAAATAAGCAAAATTATTGCTAAAAATTAAATTGATTTGCAACTATTCAGTCAACCCGCGTTGTCACCCTGAGGAACGGAGCGACGTGGCAATCTTAACACGGGGTTAGTGGTGAAAGCCGTAAGATTATCACCTTGCCCTTAACACTCCGCCTCATAATGACAAGGCTTTTATTACTTGACTGAACAGTTACATTGATTTTAATTTATTGTTTAATTCTACTGATTGTTTTTTTAATTCTAAAAGTTTAACCATTGCAAGTCTTAGTTTTGGTTCATTTTCTGAATCAGCTGATAAACGTAGTGTTTTAATTTGATGGTCTAGTTTTTCAATTTCTTTTTCACACAATAAACGCGATTGTGTTAAAATTGTTGTCCTTAAAGCCCTATTATCAAGCAACACATCTTTTTGTTTTACCAGTTTAAAAATAAACTGTGATTGTTCTAAATCTAAATCTTCACTAAAAACAGTACTTTCAAAAATATCATTTTGTTGATAATAAGAGGCTAATTGTTTAAATAAAATATTTATATTTTGATAATAAAAACGCTCAATTTGTTCTTTTATTAATTCATATTCATTTTTTCCATTGAGTACATATCGTAATAAAACTAATTCTAAACGATATAATTTATCCCCACTAAATGAATTTCTATTATTCTCTATTTGAGATTTTAAATCCTTATTTTGTGTTTGAATATGTGCTGATTTACTATTATTCTTGGCGATAAAATCAGCGTAATCTTCTTTAATCAAATTCGTTTCCAAATGCAATAAATCAGCCAAATAATTCAAACTAAATTCAACTATACTAGGTGATTTATCCCTGATTTCATTATATGACCGCTCTAAAAATTTAATTCTCTCTGCCGTATCATTCAAATCATATTCATTTGCAAAATAACTAATAGAAAATTCTAAAGTATTAATACTACTCTCTAATTGTCTGTTGAATTCTTCTATACCATATTTTCGCAATACTTCATCGGGGTCTTTTCCCTTTGTTAATTTAAGAATTTTAACCGTTAAATCACTATCGGCTAAAGGGGCTAAAGATTTGTTGATTGCTTTTTGCCCAGCGTTATCCCCATCATAAGCAAAAATTAATTTACCATAAATACGATTCAGTTGTTTAATCTGCTCTGATGTAAGCGCTGTACCTAAACTAGCAACAGTATTGGTGAAACCATATTTATGCATGGCAATCACATCCATATAACCTTCAACTAAAAAAACAGTATCTTCTTTTGGATTTTTACTAGCAAAATTAAGTCCATAAAGGACGTTTGATTTATGAAAAATTAAAGTTTCTGGCGAATTGAGATATTTAGGCAAACTATCATCTAATACGCGACCACCAAAGGCTACTACCCTGCCTCTAATATCAAAAATCGGAAACATTAAGCGATTACGAAATCGATCGTAATAGCGCCCCTTTTCATTTTTAATAATCAAACCACAATCCAATAATTGCTTTTCGCTAGCACCTTTGCGTTTTAAACTACTTAATATATCATCCCACTGATTCCTAGCATAACCAAGTCCAAAATGACGAGCTAATTTTCCATCAATCCCACGCTCTTTTAAATAAATTTGCGCTTTTCTTTCATATTTTAAGTTTTGATAAAAATGACGAGCTGCTAAACGCATAATTTCATAAAGAGCTTTACTATCATCGCCTTGCCATTTTTCATTACTCAGCATGGGGCTTAAATCGAGATGATAACGATCAGCTAAACTTTCAATCGCATCAATATACTCTAAATTCTCATATTTCATCACAAAAGTAATAACATCACCTGATTCACCACACCCAAAACAATGATAATATTGCTGTGCATCATTGACGACAAAAGAAGGCGTTTTCTCATTGTGAAACGGGCATAAACCCTTATGACTTCTGCCTGCACGTTTCAACTGCACAGCAGTAGAAATCACGTCCACTATATCGATATTATCTTTTATATATTGATTAATTTCATTCTTATATCTAGGCAAAGTTTCACTTCCAATATTCAGGCACAGTTAAATCCTTATACAAATTGATTGCATATCTATCTGTCATGCCTGCGATATAATCTTTAACCGCTGTTATTCCTTCCTTTTGATAGATCTGAAAATAATCAGACGGCATTTCTGTCGGATTCTCTTTATAATAAAAATAAAGATACTCAAGTAATTTCATTGCCTTTGCCTCTTGACTTTTCGCATTTTTGCTAAGATAAACATTACTAAACATAAATCGCCTAATATCATCAAAGATTTGCTTAGCATCTATGCTCATTTTAATTGCATTACCAGTCTGCGAATTTTCTATTGTATTAACTATCATTGTATCAATTCTTTTACCCGTCGTCTGACCAAAATAAGCAACAAACTCTTTTGGTAAATCTTCTACTTTTAAAACATTCGCACGGATGGCATCATCTATATCATGATTAATATAAGCAATTCTATCAGCAAGTCTAACAATTTGACCTTCTAAAGTAAAAGGAATTTGTCCACCAGTATGATTGACAATGCCATCTCTAACCTCTTCAGTTAAATTCATCCCTCTTTTTCCATTATAACGTTCTGCCAAGCTATCAACCAAACGCAAACTTTGAATATTATGTCTAAAACCACCTTCGTGTATTTTATTTAAAATATGTTCACCAGCATGACCAAAAGGAGTATGTCCTAAATCGTGACCAAGCGCTATCGCTTCCGTTAAATCTTCATTGAGATAAAGTGCTCTTGCTAATGAACGGGCAATTTGTGAAACTTCTAAGACATGAGTTAAACGCGTTCGATAATGATCGCTTTCTGGTGATAAAAATACTTGTGTTTTATGTTTTAAGCGTCTAAAAGCCTTAGAGTGAATAATTCTATCCCTATCACGTTGAAAAACTGTACGATAAGGGCACTGTTCCTCTTCTACTTTACGCCCACGAGTATCAAGAGCGCAGCAAGCGCGCTCAGAAAGCCATTCTTTTTCTCTTTGCTCATAATCAGTTCTCATTATTTATCCCTCTTTATTCCTTAGATGCAAGTTTTCTTTCAACTAATTGTTGCATAATCAAACTAGCTGTTTCTTCTATCGCTTTATTAGAAACATCAATGACAGGACAACCAATTTTATTAAATAATTTATTAGCAAATTCCAATTCCTCATAGATTCTATCAACCCTAGCATATTCAGAATTAGCACTTAAGCCCATCGCTTTTAATCGTTCACTTCTGATTTCCAAGAGTTTTTCTGGTGTATTAATTAATCCGAAAATTCTTATAGGATCGACTTCGAAAATTTCTTTTGGGATAGGTACTTCTGGTACCAAAGGAATATTAGCTACCTTAACATTTTTATTAGCTAAATACATACTAAGTGGTGTTTTTGATGTACGAGAAATTCCTAATAAAACAACTTCTGCTTTCTTAATCCCTCTTAAATCCCTGCCATCATCATATTTCACAGCAAATTCTATTGCTTTAACACGACTAAAGTAGGTGTCGTCTAATTTATGTACTATACCTGGTTCTATTTTAGGTTCCGCTTGTAAAAGCTCTTTAAAAGAATAAATTAAAGAACGCATAACATCATAATAAAAAACGCCTTCTTTTTTACAACGTTTAATAATATAAGAACGCATTTCGGGAATTACTGTCGTAAAAACAACGATACTTCTACGCGTTGCAGCTTCTGCGATAATCGGTTTTATTTGATTTTCTTCAATTAAATAAGGATATCTTTTATAAACAAAGTCAAAATCACCAAACTGACTAGCTGCTGCTTTAGCAATAAGCTCGCCCGTATCACCAATTGAATCTGACAAAATATAGACAACACAATTCTTCATAAAAAGCCTCCTTTTTAACTATAAAAAACCTTATTCAAATACAAACCTTCTGGTGCTGCCGTGCGTTTAAAATATGCCCTTTCCATATTTTTAAAGTGTTGCTCTATCTCCCTTAATTCTTTCTTACCTTCATTATAATCAAAGAACACACCCATCATTATTCTAATCATTTTATAAAGAAAGCCATCACCTTTAATTGTCATCTTGACAATGTCTTTTTCTACACTAAAGTCAATTTGATAAATCGTTCTAACCGTATTCTCTTTATCACTACCCGCTGCCATAAAAGCCTTAAAATCGTATTCACCAATAAATTTTTCAGCAAGTTGACTGCACTTAAGCACATCAAAACTCCTATTATACTGATAAATCATATCTTGCTTAAACAAATCATAAGCGCCTGTATTTAATAAATATATGTATTCCTTACTTTTGACATTATAGCGTGCGTGAAAATCATCATTAACGCTTATTATATCTACAATTCTAATATCGGCAGGAAGTTGCCTATTAATTACTGTACCAAGTTTTTTTGTATCAATTAAAATACCGCTATCATAATGGAACACCTGCCCTATTGCGTGTACCCCTTTATCCGTACGTGAAGCAGGATGTATGGTGATTTTTTTATTATAGACTCTAAAAAGTGCTCTTTCAATTTCCGCTTGCACGCTATTAGCGTTATTTTGTCTTTGAAAGCCTGAATAGTTACTTCCTTTATAAGCGAGCTTACATTTATAGCGCATAATTCATTCCTATAACGACCAATAATAATAACAACATCACTATGCCTGCCTTTAAATCCAAATCGCTATATTTAAGCGGTTTGTAACGAGTTCTACCAATTCCGCCATTATAGCATCGCGCCTCCATTGCCATTGCTAACTCATCAGCCCTTCTAAATGAATTAATAAATAATGGCACCAAAATCGGCACTAAGCTCTTCACTCTTTGAAATAAGTTTCCACTTTCAAAATCTGCCCCGCGTGCCATCTGCGCTTTCATAATCTTATCGGTTTCTTCTAATAAAGTCGGTATAAATCGCAGTGCTATTGTCATCATCATTGCTATCTCATGCGCAGGAAAACCAAAACGTTTTAAGGGCGAAAAAAGCTGTTCTATTGCATCGGTTAAAGCTACTGGTTTCGTTGTAAAAGTCATCATTGATGTGCCAGCAATCAATAATATAAGTCTTAGTCCAAGGAAAATAGCTTTCTCAAGTCCTTCATAAGTAAAGCGCAAAAAATAAAAGCTAAAAATTTCTTTTCCATCAGTAAAAAATAAATGGATACTGACAGTGAATAAAATTAAAAACATTAAGGGCTTAATTCCGCGCAAAATAAATTTAATTGGCACTTTAGAAATTTTAATAGTTAAAACTAGAAATAAAAGTACAGGTATATAGGCATAGAGCGATGCAACAGTAAAGATTATTATCACAAAGAAAACGGTTGCCAAGACTTTAAATCGAGCATCTAATCGATGAACAAGGCTTTCTTCTGGATAAAATTGTCCTAGCGTAATATCTTTAAGCACGTTCTCCTCCAAGTATTAAAGCTAATTCTTCTAATAATTGCTTTTCTCTATAAATATTCTCACTTATGTCTATCCCTTTTGCCTTTAAGGCGCGAGCAATTTTTGTCGATTCTGGTATATCTAAGCCCATTTTTTTTAGAGCAGATTCCTCAGAAAAAACTTTAGCTGGCGTATCAAAAAATGCCAATTGACCTTTATCCATTACTAAAATTTTATCGGCATAATTCGCTATATCTTCCATTGAATGACTAACTAAAAAAACGGTATTCCCACTAGCAATATGTTGCTTTTTAATTAATTCTAAAATTTCATTCTTACCTTGAGGATCAAGCCCAGCAGTTGGTTCATCCAAAATCAAAACCTGTGGTTCCATCGCTAATATTCCAGCAATTGCCACTCTTCTTTTTTGTCCACCTGATAACTCAAAAGGACTCTTATCTAAACATTCTTCTGGCATACCAACAAATGCTAAGGCATTTTTTACGCATTTATTAATTTCTTCTTCGCTAAGTCCTAAATTTTTCGGACCATAAGCGACATCCTTATAAACTGTTTCTTCAAATAATTGATATTCAGGATATTGAAATACCATGCCAACTTTTTTCCTCACATCTGACATTTTAATATTTTCACTTGTAATATCCACGCCATCAATTACTATTTGTCCACTATTAATTTTTAACAAAGCATTTAAAACTTGCATTAAACTCGATTTGCCCGAGCCTGTATGGCCGATAACGCCAATAAATTCTCCTTTTTGCACACTAAAACTGACATCTTTTAATGCCTGTACAGCAAATATAGTATCTTTATCATATATATAATTTATAGATTTAACTTGTATTGACATATTGCCTCTATTAGTTCGTCACTATTATTAACACAACCTATATTTATTCCTTGTTGACTTAAATT
>PDWI01006347.1_pt1 | contig 14880 bp, 13 predicted proteins | sample 1430891 | NCBI WGS metagenome assembly PDWI01 (sample SAMN01162508, study PRJNA174530) | Oral metagenome, whole genome shotgun sequencing project. | biome: Marine environment; feature: Marine mammal; material: Swab sample of the gingival sulcus; isolation source: swab sample of gingival sulcus... | reverse complement strand
CTCTTTTGCCTCAAGTGCTTGATGATATTTTAAATCCCCTGTTAAAAAACAATCTGCTTTTATGTGGGGTATAAAATCTGCCCCACTTCCTGTAGTTAAAACTGCAGTCTTAATGTAATCTTTTGCTTTTACAACCCTTAAATGTTTTATATTTAAAGTGTTTTTCACATGTAGACAAAAATCATCAAAAGTTTGCTCCACTTTTAAGCTTAAGCAAAAATCTCTATTTTCTAAGACTTCTAAACCAAGCACTTTTTTTGCCACATACAAATTTAAGTGTGTTTTATCAAAATTTGTGTGCATTGCGATTTGGCAAATATTTTTTTTAACCATTTGTGATAGCAGTGAAGCGGGGTAAAAATCGTCATCAAAAGTTTTTAAGCCTTTGAAAATGAGCGGATGATGGGTGATGATGAGCGAATTTGGTAAAACGCTACTCAAAAACTCACTATCCACATCAAGGCTTAGATAAATTTGCTCAATCTCACTTGTTTGTGAGCCAATTTGTATGCCACTATTATCCCACTTTTCTTGCAATTCAAATGGGCTTATGTCATTTAGCTTATCGTAAATCTCTTTTAGGTTCATTATTTGTCAGTTACTTCTTTATAGCAAATCGCACAACCTTTTGCAAGTTCGCGGATTTTTAAAATATACTCTTGTCTTTGAGTTACCGATATGGCTTTTCTTGCGTCAAGCACATTAAATGTGTGCGATGCTAAAAGGCATTGGTCGTATGCTGGAAGAGGAAGATTTGCCTCGAGACATCTTTTGCACTCCTCGCTTACTTTTTCAAACTGCTCAAAAAGCATAGCGGTATCTGCGATTTCAAAATTATACTTACTAAACTCATACTCGCTTTGCTTATGAATGTCGGCGTAAGTTGTGATTTCTCCTTTTGGAGTTTTGTTCCAGACTATGTCAAAAACATTATCTTTATCTTGTAAATACATAGCAAGTCTTTCAGTTCCATAAGTAATCTCAACTGAGATTGGGTCGCATGGTATACCTCCAACTTGTTGAAAATATGTAAACTGTGTTACTTCCATACCGTCTAACCAAACTTCCCAGCCAAGTCCCCAAGCACCAAGTGTTGGGCTTTCCCAGTTATCTTCAACAAATCTTATGTCGTGCTTGCTTAAATCTAGTCCGATAGCCTCTAAGCTTTTTAGGTAAAGCTCTTGGATATTTTCTGGACTCGGTTTCATAATGACTTGAAATTGATAATAACTTCCTAGTCTGTTTGGGTTTTCTCCATATCTACCGTCAGTTGGGCGACGACTCGGAGCAACATAGGCACAATTGTTTGGTTTTTTACCTAAACTTTTTAGAAAAGTTGCATTGTGAAATGTTCCTGCTCCTGCTGGAATGTCATAAGGTTGGACGATATTGCAACCCTCATTTTGCCAAAACTCTTGTAATTTTAATAACATAGCACTAAATGTCATTTTTTTCCTTTTAATTCTTTTAATATTTTTTCTTCACTAAAACCGCAAATCCATCTGTCTTCAATCAAAATGATTATATCCATGTCTTTCGCAATCTTTGATTTTGCTTATAAATTTTACGCCTAATTTATCTAAGATTTTTTTAGCCCTTTTACATAAGCTACAATTTAAAACGATAAATAAAATAACTCTTATAAAACTAGCCCTCTCGCACTTTTATATCCGCAGGCAATCTTAAAAAGCTAAATGGTGGCAATTGACAGGGCAATAAAATATTATGTATATTTCCGCTGTGAACCTCTTCAAACTCTTTGCCATTATCTGCTTTTATCTCAAAAAGAGTTAGATAATAACTGCCATTTTGTTTTTTTATCTCGCCAAGTTCATTTTTAAATTCGCCAATCTCACCGCTACTCATAATCTCATAAGCTTGGTTTTTAACAATCGTATCTTTTGCCTTAAAACTTTTACCATCTTCGCTAACAAGCGCGTAAACTTGATGAGTTCCATCGCTTATAGAAGTGCTTAAATTTTGGAGATTTTGAATAGATTGTCTTTTCTCGCTTGGGTGGCGGACTAGATAGCCTTGTGAAAAACCTCTATGTTTTGTGGTATTTAGTTCATTTTCATATTTTTTAGCTTCAAAACTATTTGAGTAAAAATCATCTATCGCCATTCGGTAAGTTTTTGCAGTGGTTGCAACATAGTATGGACTTTTTGTTCGCCCCTCAATCTTAAGCGCATCTACAACTCCACTTTTTAAAATCTCATCAACCCTGCTGCTTAGATTTAAATCTTTTGCATTTAAAATGTGAGTACCGTTTTCATCTTCTTCGAGCCTAAAAAGTGTACCGCTATCTTGATTTTTCGCGTACAATTCATAAGAAAATCTACAATCATTTGCACATGAACCTCTATTTGGAACTCGTCCACTTTGAACTGAGCTTATAAGACATCTGCCACTATATGCAAAACACATGGAACCATGCACAAAAACTTCTATTTGCAAATCTGGTAATCGCTCTTTTATTTTTGCTAAATCTTTAAGTCCAACTTCCCTTGCAGCAACTATGCGTTTAACTCCAAGCTCATAATAATGCTCCGCGTCAAGATAGTTTAATACATTTGCCTGGGTTGAAAGGTGTAGTGGCATATGAGGCACTAACTTTTGACAAAGTCTTACAACACCAGGAGTTGCTACTATAAACGCGTCTGGGTTCATTTGTGCCATTTGTACGATGTGTTTTTCTAGTAGTGGGATTTGAGCGTTAAATGGAAAGCCATTTATGGTTACATAAATCTTTTTACCCTTTTCATGGGTATAGTCAATGGCTTTTTTAAAACTTTCATAACTAAACTCTTTTCCTGACCTAACACGAAGTGAAAACGCACTAACACCGCCATAAACTGCGTCTGCACCGTATTGTAATGCCAAACGGAGCTTTTCAAAGTTACCAGCTGGGCTTAAAAGTTCTGTTTTTTTTATACTGTTTTTATCTTGCACTATTTTTAGTTGCCCTCAAGCATACTTGTCATTTTTGCACTCAAAGAGTGAAGAGAGTCGATAACATGTTTATACTTTTCATTTTGTGCAGTTTGCTCTTTTGTTAAATCCAATGTTGCTAGTAGCTTGTCTTGTGCTTTTTGTGAGCAAGTTATAACTTTTTTAGTGTTGTTTTTTAAATCTTCGGCTTCTTTTATGGCGTCTTCAAATCTTTTAACATTTGGAAACTTTTCATTTAAAGTTCTGCATAAAACTTCTTGTTTTTGTGCTAAATCATCTATATTTTTTATGGAGTTTTCAATATCGCTTAAAAGCTCTTTTATATCTTGTAGATAGCTAAGACTATCGTCATTTTCATTTGCTTTATTTAAACTGTTTTTACCCATACTGCTTAGCACTTGTGTGTCAAGTTCTTCTTGTAACATATCTATCCTCCTACAAATTGCGAATAATTTTGTTAAATTATAGTGAAATTTTGTATAATACAAGATTAAATTTAATATTTTTTTGATATTTTTATGCTTATTTTTGATTAATTTGGTAAAATGAGGCAAAAAAATTAAGATAAGGAAAAATAATGGGAAAATTTGTAAATAGTGTTGATGAATTTTTCTCTTTTTGTGAAGAAAACGAAATTTTATTTGTGGATTTTCGTTTTACAGATTTAAAGGGAACTTGGCATCATCTAACTTACACTTTAAAAGCGATAAGCAAAGACACTTTTAAAAATGGTGTGCCTTTTGATGCTTCAAGCATAGACGCTTGGCAGAGCATTGATAGATCAGATATGATTTTGATGCCAGAGGCGCAAAGTGCATTTTTAGACCCTTTCACTGCTGATGTAACTGTGATAGTTTTTTGTGATGTTTATGACATTTATAAGGGGCAAATGTATGAAAAATGTCCTAGAAGTATAGCTAAAAAGGCTCTTAAAGAACTTGAAAAATCTGGCATTGGCGATACTGCTTATTTTGGCCCAGAGAATGAATTTTTTGTTTTTGATGATATAAAAATAAGAGATGACATAAACTGTTCATATTATGAAATTGACTCTGAAGAGGGTGGTTGGAATGATTATAAAACCTATGAAGATGGGTACAATACAGGTCATAGACCAAGAAAAAAAGGCGGATATTTTCCAGTCCAGCCAGTGGATTCTATGGTAGATTTAAGAGCTGAAATGGTGCAAGTAATGGAGCAAGTTGGACTTGAGACATTTGTAGTTCATCACGAAGTTGCAGTAGGTCAAGGGGAGATTGGCGTTAAATTTGGTACGATGATTGAAGCGGCTGATAATGTACAAATCTATAAATATATCGTAAAAATGGTAGCTCATTTAAATGGCAAAACAGCAACCTTTATGCCAAAACCTTTACATGGGGACAATGGCAATGGTATGCATGTTCATCAAAGTATTTGGAAAGATGGCAAAAATCTTTTTTACAAAGAGGGAGAGTATGCAAATCTAAGTGATATGGCAAGATGGTATATAGGCGGAGTGCTAAATCACGCAAGAAGTGTAACAGCTTTTACAAACCCTACAACAAACTCATATAAGCGTTTAATTCCGGGTTTTGAAGCACCAAATATCTTGACTTTTTCATCTCAAAATCGTTCAGCTTCTATCCGTATCCCTTATGGCTCTGGCGAGAAATCAGTAAGAGCTGAAATGCGTTTTCCAGACTCTTCATCATGTCCGTATCTTGCCTTTTCAGCTTTGCTTTTAGCAGGACTTGATGGCATTAAAAATAAAACCGAACCTGTTGGGCCAATGGATGAAAACTTGTTTATTTTAACTTTAGATGAAATCCGAGAAAAAGGCATTTTGCAACTCCCTCACACCCTAAGAGGTGCACTTGAGAGTTTAATACGAGATAACGAATATTTAAGTGGTGCAATGAGTGAAGAGTTTATCCAAGCTTACCAGCACTATAAATTTAAAACCCAAGTTTGGCCAGACGAATCTCGCCCAACTGCATTTGAGTTTAAAACTACTTACTCTTGTTAGTTTAAAGCGGGGTTTTTCTCCGCTTTAATGAACCAATTTTTTCTTACATAGGTTTATTAGTGGCTTAATGCGGTTTTAAAAACTAATATTTTGTATCCACTCTATTTTATCTTTTATAATGACGGCATCTATTTGAAAATCTAAATCACTTGGGTTTTTGTAGAGATAAAAATCTATGGTTTTTAAAATTTTTTGGTATTTTTGTGGAGTTATGCGAAAAAGTGGGTCGTAATTTTTTGAAGTTTTTACCTCTATAAAATGCAGAGTCGTTTTGCTTTTAGCTATGATGTCAATCTCTCCAAAACGCGAGTGAAAATTTGTGTGTAAGATTTTTAGACCTTTTAATCTTAGGTAAATTTGAGCTTTTATTTCGCCTAATTTACCTAAATTTGACATCTAGTTTTCTATCCTAATCATATTTGGTTCATTAATTATGAAATGAGAACTATTAAGTTCATTTAGTGCATTTTTGATATTTTTTTCTTTGCAAATATGAGTTGAGAGTAGCAAGGTTGCTTCATTTTTATTTTTATTTGGTTTTTGCACAAATTTTTCTATAGAAATGTTGTGAGTATTCATGATATTTGCTATACTTGCTAACACTCCTTGCTTATCTTTTACACAAAGTCTGATGTAGTATTGGGTTTGGATTTCATCGATTGGCAAAATGTCAAACTGCAGACTCTCAAGTGGTTTTTTAAAACCAAGCATTGGAGAGTTTTGACCATCTCTTGCGATGTCAATTATGTCTGAAATTACAGCGCTTGCAGTGGCATCTCCACCAGCCCCAGCTCCATAGTACATAGTCTCGCCAACCGCATCACCAATGACACTAACCCCATTCATAACCCCATCAACTTTTGCTATCATTTTTTGGCTAGATACTAAAGCAGGGTGCACCCTAAGTTCCACATGATTTTTAGCTTTTTTTGCGATACAAAGAAGTTTAATCTTATAATCAAACTCTTTGGCAAATGCAATATCATCTTGACTAATACTCTCAATGCCCTCAATCAAAATATCTTCAGGTTTTGCATGAACTCCATAAGCTATGGAAGAGAGGATTAAAAGTTTATGGGCTGCGTCAAAACCTCCCACATCAAAAGTTGGGTCAGCCTCTGCGTAGCCTAACTCTTGAGCCTCTTTAAGCACTTCTTTAAAGCTTATATTTTCATTCATCATTTTAGTTAAAATGTAGTTGCAAGTGCCATTCATTATCCCACAAATTGAGATGATTTTATTTGCACTTAACCCCTCTCGTAAAGCTTTGATAATTGGTATCCCCCCAGCAACACTTGCTTCAAATCCGATATTTACATCACTTGTTAAATGTTGAAGTTCATTTCTATGGTATGCAAGCATGGCTTTATTTGCAGTTACTAAAGATTTGCCTTTTTTTAGCACTTTTTTTGCTATCTCAAACGGCGTCTCAATCCCCCCTAAAAGCTCCACATAAATATCAATATCATCTCTACTTAGCACACTTTGCAAATCATCAGTAAGCTCAATATTTACATCTCTTTTTTTAGCTAAATCTTTAACTAAACCAACAACAGGAGTTATCTCTTTGCCACTTCTTGCCTTTATAATCTCTTTGTTTTTTTGTAAAATATTCGCAACACTACTGCCAACAACCCCAACACCTAATATTGCTATTTTCATCTTTTAACTTTCAAATTTTTTTAGGTACTTTTTGATGTTTCTTGCGGCTTGGCGGATGCGGTTTTCGTTTTCTATGAGCGCAATTCTAACATAGCCCTCGCCATGCTGACCGAAACCATTTCCAGGACTTACTGCCACATGAGCTTCTCTTAAGAGTTGTTTTGAAAACTCCATACTTCCTAAATGTTCAGCACATTTTGGGATTTTTGCCCAGACAAACATGGTTGATTTTGGTTTTTTCATCTCCCAGCCAGCATTTCCAAAACTCTCAATCAAAACTTCCATTCTTTTCTCATAAGTAGCTCTTATCTCTTCAACACAAGTTTGGTCTCCATCAAGTGCTACTGTAGCTGCCACTTGGACTGGGGTAAAAACTCCATAATCAAACCAAGATTTTATCTTTTTTACAGCTGCTATTAGCTTTGGATTTCCAACTAAAAAGCCAATTCTCCAGCCTGCCATATTGTAACTTTTTGAAAGTGTATAGCCCTCAACTGCCACATCTTTTGCACCCTCTACTTCAAAAATAGATGGGGTTTTATAGCCATCATAAGTAAGCTCAGCGTAAGCGATGTCGCTTATGATATAAAATCTCTCTTTTTTTGCTAAAGCGACTAATTTTTCATAAAAATCTTTTTGCACGGTCGTTGTGGTTGGATTGTGTGGAAAGTTTACTAAAACATACTTTGGTCTTGGGATTGACTCTTTAAAAGCTTGTTTAAGTTGAGCGAAAAAATTATCCTCTTTTAGCTCAAACTCGTCATTAAACTCCAGTTTTATCTGGTGTACATTTCCACCTGCAATTATAAATGCTTGAGTGTGGATCGGGTATGCAGGTTCTGGTACTACTGCCACATCTCCTGGGTTTGTTATAGCCTCAACTAAATGAACAAAACCCTCTTTACTTCCCATGGTTACTACCGCTTCGGTGTCAGGGTCAAGGGTCATACCATATTTTCTTGCGTACCAGTTACAAATGGCAAGTCTTAGCTTATAAATACCAGCACTTGCACTGTATCCGTGAGTTTTGTCTTTGTTTGCAGACTCACAAAGTTTATCCACGATGTGCTTTGGAGTTTTGCCATCTGGGTTTCCCATAGAAAAATCTATTATATCATCTCCTGCTCTTCTAGCATTTAGTTTTATTGCGTTAATCTCTGCAAATACATAATTTGGCAATCTATCAATGGTATTAAATCTAATTTCATCAAACATTTTTTATCCTTTTTTAATATAATCTTACAGCTAAACCGCGTTTAATATTTTGAAGCGTAAACTTGTCGTCAAGGCGCATATAATACGCATTAGCTGGTATTTTAATATTTAAACTATTTTGTTTTTTATCATAACTTTTTTCTTCAACCACATTTAATCTTGCATTAAAAAAAGTGATTTTTGCAAACCAGCTATCTCCTGCATGGGCGGCAATTTGTGCCTCTTTCATATTATGCACATCTATCCAGTAAGCTCCGTTTGGTCTTGTTAGTGATTTTCGCTCACCTTTAAGTATGGAGATTGTCTTAAGTTTTGCATATTTTGCATTTATTCCATAGGTCCAATGCAAACTCGATGTTTTTCTTAGTTTTGTAATTTGACAATGCCTTAGCTTTAATTTTGTGCTAAGTGATTTTGGATCAAGTATATTTTGAGTGTTTACATGTATTGTCCATGAGAGTTTATCACCTGATCTGCTTATATCTTTTGTTAGAAATGAACTATATCCAAGCTCTTCTAAAATATTTGTGATAATCCTCATGCTTAAAAGTGGATTATTTACCACATCAAAAGTAATAGCTTGAACCTTTTGCTCCTCATAAGACATAGTTAAAAGTCCATGTTCTCTTAAAGTATCAGCAATGGCAACACTATCAATTTGTCCCGATGGAGTTTTGAACTTGCTTTCATCTTTAAAAAGTGAAGTTATAAGACTTTTATTTTCTCTGTAAGTTTTGGAGTTTATAAAAGTCCTAACAGTTCCAAGAATATCTGCAAATGCAATATTTACAAACAAAAAAAATATTAAAATCCTTACCAAACTCTACCCCTATTTAATGACATAAATTTTGTTCTATCAATATTTGTCATTTTACCATTTTTTACAAGATAATACTGCTTGTTTTTTGTATTTAATTTTTCTATTTCGCCATTTTCATTTTCTAAACTTAACTCCCCGTGTCCTGTCACTATGAGTTGGTTTTTTTGTAAATCAATAGCGATTTCATTTTGTGTTAATTTTTGTACTTTTTTATGACTTGTTAAATCAATTATACCTAACCAAATTTTTCGACTAGGTATTATTCTTACTTGATTTGAGAGTTCATTTAATGTGTTTGTGCTTTTATTTAGCTTCTCGTCATTATTTTTGCTCTCTTCATTAGTATTTGTAATTTGTGTTTGATTTGTTTCATTATTAGATAAATCACTTTTTACTTGTATGTTTTGACTTGAGAAATCTGAAGTATCTTTTTTATCATTTTCTTCTGTTGAGCCTATGTTTGAAATATTTGCATCTTCATTTATAATGAAGCTTTTATTGCTATCTTGATTGTTATTTATTTGGTCTTGTGATTGTTCTATGTCATCGTTTATTATGGTGGCATTTTGCTCATCTATTTTGCTCGTATTTTCATCAATAATGACACCTATTTCGCTACTATTGTTAAGGTTGTATTTGAAATTATTTATTAGTGATATTCCATCTATTTTCCAAAATATAAATCCGATTAAAACTATAAATACCAAGATAAAAAACCACGCTTTATTTATGGGCTTAGATGGTTGTACCTCTTTTGTAAACATAGCATTTTTATTTGCAGGAGTCTCTACTTCTTTATTTTGTTCATTATAGCTTTCAAACTCTTTTACCCAGCTACTTAAATCGACCCCGTATTCTCTTGTTAAGATTTTTACAAAACCTAAAGTGTTTACTTTGTTTAGTTGGTCAAATTTTTTATCTATCATGAGCCGTAAAAATTTCTCTTCGATGTGAGTCTGTTTTGAGACTGCTCTTAATCCTATGTCTTCTATTTTTTTCATACTACCCATTTATTATCCTATCACATAAAATTGCACTTGCAACGCTTACATTTAAAGAGTTAAAATCTCTTACCATATTTATTTTTATCTTTTTATCACATTTTTGCAGTGCTTTTTTTGGTATTCCAAACCCTTCATTTCCCATGATAAGCACTTTTTTATCGTCATTTTTGCCAACTTCTCTTACATCAATTCCATCCATATCACTAGCATACAAGCAAAATCCAATCTGTTTGAGTTCATTTAATGTGCTTAATCCATCTGGACAAAAGCATATTGGAAGCTCCAATGCCGCACCACTTGAAGTTCTTAAAATGCCTTCAAGATTTATATTTTTTACTCCAGATATGATGACGCCATCAGCTCCAAAAACATAAGCACTTCTGCAAATCGCTCCTATGTTTCCAACATCACTTAGTCCATATAACATAAGTAAAAAATTTGCATTTTTAAGTTCGTTTAATTGTACAAACTCTAAAGGTTTAATTTTTGTAAAAAAACCTTGATGATTGCCACCTTTTGCCAAAGCTTGAGCTTTTTTAAAGTCAAGTTTCTCGATGTCTACTTTTAAAGATTTTATTTGCGAAAAAAGTTTTTTATCGCACTCTTTGGCTAAGTAGACTTTTTCTATGTTTTCTGGTCTATTGTTTAACAAATGTAAAAAAAGTTGTTTTCCGTATATAATCATAGTGATATATTAGCTAAATAGTCTTAAATTTTCAATTTATTTTTTGTATTTTTAATTTAAAGTTAGCTTTTTGTACCACTCTTGCGCATTTTGGGAGGTTATTTTAGCTAAAAGTTTAGCTTTTTGTTTTGGTTTTAAGTCAAGTTCTAGTATATCATTTTCACTTAGAGTGCTTGTGCGGTTTGGATTTTGGTTTTTTTGTATAACAATAGCCCATTCGCCCTTTTGATTTATATTTTTTATATTATTGTAAGCCTCACTTAAATCGCATTTAAAATATTTTTCATGCTTTTTTGTAGCCTCTTTTATAAAAAAAACTTGACGATTTTTATGTGCGCTTAACTGTTTTGCTAAAAGTTCTATCCTATGAGGGCTTTCGTAAAGTATGCTTGTATGTGGGTGGTTTAAAACTTCGTTTAATTTTTTCTCTCGCTCTTTGCCTTTATGGGGCAAAAATCCAAAAAAAGTAAAGCTAGTGTCACTAAATCCGCTTGCCACAAACGCCAAAAGTGCCGCGTTTGCACCGCTATAGACTTCATAATTGATATCATTTTTTTGACAAAATTCTACAAGTTTTGCACCTGGGTCACTAATGCAAGGCATACCAGCATCACTAACAAATGCAAAATCTTCGTCTTTTAATTTTTGTATATCTAGGTTTTTTAAAACTTCATCTTCGTTATGTGAGTGAAAAGAGATGTACTGTTTTTGATTGTTTGTTAAGTTAAATTTGTCTTCCAATAAGGATAGGAGTTTTTTAGTAACGCGAGTATCTTCGCAAAAGATATATGATACTCGCATAAGAAGCTTTAAGCTCCTATGCGAAATATCTTCTAAATTTCCTATGGGCGTTGGGATAAAATATATCATCTTTTGCCCATAAAAATTATTTAAGGTTGTATTTTTTCTTAAATTTCTCAACCCTACCAGCAGAATCCACAATCTTCTCGCTACCTGTAAAAAATGGGTGGCAAGCATTGCAAATATCTATTTTCATTTCAGCTTTATTTGACATGGTTTCAAAGCTACTTCCGCAAGCACAAGTTACAGTGCATTTTACATATTCTGGGTGAATATCTTTTTTCATTAAAATATCCTTATAATTTTAAATAACACTCCGTATTAGTTCATAAAAGATTTTTTATGAAAGTGGCGAACATAAAGCTCGCCACAAAATAGGGGGGGATTGAAATTTTAGCGAAACTTCCTTAAAATAACAATAATTTTGATAAAAAAAGTAAAAAAAAGATAAAAAAATCACTATTTTTAATAAATTTGACATTTTTAAAAGGTTATTATCTTTTAATGATATGTTAGTGATGATATAAAAAAGGTTTTTTTAAGATAGTAATTATTTGTTTTATAAGTTAAATTTGTATTTTAAATTTAAAAAATGTTTCTATAAATGTTTAGTTGTTAGTTAATAAGAGCCATAAATAGGCTCTTATATTTAGTTAAAATTTGGTTTTGGAGTATCTTCAGTGCTTGGCGGTAAAACTGGATATATAATAGTTGGTTTTTTACCTGTAAGGGATTTTAGAAAAGTTACTATCTGTTCTGTTTCGGCATCAGTTAGTTTCATGCCAAGTTGAATTTTACCCATCTGTTTAACTGCAGTTTTAAGTGACCAAATGTTTCCATTATGAAAATATGGTGCAGTCTCTTCTATGTTTCTAAGAGTTGGAGTTTTTACAAGACCATTTTTATCTCCTTTAAAATCACCTTTTTTAAAGTCATAAGCTTTATGGTCAAAACTTTGCATAGTTCCACCTAGTCCTATATCATTATGACAGGCAACACACCCTTTGTCTATGAAAGTATTTAAACCCTCTTTTTGGGCTTTATTTAGTGCATTTTTATCTCCAAGTAAAAATTCATCATATTTTGATGGAGTGATAAGAGTTTTTTCAAAGACCGCTATCGTATCAGCGATAAGTTTAAAATCAACTTTAGTTTTTTCTCCATAAGCAGTTTTGAACTCTTTTACATATTGAGGGATAGATTTAATTCTTTTCTCAACTAAAGATTTTGGAGCTGCCATCTCTGGGCCTGCTTGGATAGGACCTTGTGCTTGTGCCTCTAAGTGTGGGTCTCTTCCGTCCCAAAACTGTACTTTGTTTAAGACTGAATTGTAAACTGTTGGAGAGTTTAACCCGTGTGGGTTTGCTGTCCATTTGTGTCCTATAGCTGCACTTACTCCATCTACTCCACCAGTGGCTAAGTTGTGACAGGTATTGCATGATATTATGCTACTTTTCGATAATCTTGGATCAAAATAAAGCTTTTTCCCTAGCTCAACTTTCTCTTTTGTGATAGGGTTTTTGTCATTTGAGATGAGCTTATTTATCTCACTTTGCTTGGCAGGTATTGGTTTTAATCCCGCATCAAGTGCTTTTTTTAGCAAATCATCATCACTATTTGCAGAACAAAAGTTTACGCCAACACATAAGATTAAAGGCGTTACAATAGATAATTTAGTTTTCATAACTAAAACTCCTAGATAAAAATATTTATTCGTAAAGAATATTTGTTATTGTATTATCTTTTGGATTAAATATTAATAAAATTATTATGATTATAAATTGATATTAAATATTAATATTTTTTTTAGCAAATCTTGTCAGTATGTCGTTGGTGCTATCGATAATAATTTAGAGTAATAAAATGTTAAACTCTTACCATATAAATTTGGCACAAAACTTGCTTATAAATTTTATCATCATCTTTATTTTTCCAATGAACTATATAATCAACTTTTGCATTTTTTTCTAGCCTATAGCCTTTTTGTTGAAAATTATAAATTTTGTTACTAAGTCTATTTTCATTTCCAGTAATTTTTTTTGAAAGTTTAGCGATTTGGTATCCATGTTTTTGTATAATTATACCTAAATGTGTTTCAAAAATTTCTACTAAATCTCCAGCTTTAGGGTTTGACAAGCTTATACCCATTTGAGACTGGGGGTTTGAAAGAGCCACATCTCCTAGTCTCATTAAAAATGTTACCCTCTTTGGTTCTTCGCATTTTTTACGGAAGTTGGATTTGGCATTAAAATATGGGTTTAAAAAATCAAAAATATTATCTTTTGTATGTATTATTAATGAGTTTTTAGCTCTACTTAATGCCACAAAAAGTAGCCTTTTATCATAATCATTTTTTATAAAATTTTCTCCAACACACATATGGACACTCTCAAACTCTTTTCCTTTTGACTTGTGCATGGTTGAGACTATAATGTCGGCCTTTGTGTGTTCAAACTCTTCAAATTCGATTTGAGAAAGGAATGATTCAAAAACTCTATATTGAATATTTGGTTCTTGCTCTAAAAACCGTTCAATTACGCTATTTGCTAAGATAAAATTGCTTGAATTTTTATATATTTTTTCATATTTTTCCCTCGCTTTTTCAAGTTCGTCTTTTTGCCAAAAGCTTAAAAAATCTTGCAATTCTTCTAAATTTCCAAGTCTAAAACCATCTTGTGAAGTGATATATTTTACATTTAACCCTTCATTTTTTAAAAGCGAATATATACTTAAAACTTCATCATTATTTCTTGCTAACACAGCTATATTTTTACTTTTATCTTGTTTTATTTTGTCTAGTAAATTTTGCATATAACTGGTATCATGATAAACTATAAGTTCGGTAAAGCCATCATCTTTTGAGATGCATTGCAGTGGTTTTATTTTTAAACGATTTGGCAAAATTTCACTATATGCATTTAAAAGTTTTATAATATTTTTATCGCTTCTGTAATTATTTAAAAGTGAGTATTCTTTAAAATTTGTTTTACCAACAAACTCATCTTCTTCGTCAAAGTCATTAAAATCTTCTTTAAACTTTTGAATGAATTTTATATCAGCTTTGTTGTCTCCAAAATCATTTATACACTGATCATCATCGCCAACGGCTATGATTTTTTTACCATAACTCATCTTTTCATAAATTGCTTTTATAAACCCGTAAGTATCCTTGCCCACATCTTGATACTCGTCAAGTACGAGCATTTGAGTAAGTGGGAGTTGTATTTTGTCTTCACGCAAAAGTTTTGTTGCAGTTTTTATCACATCTTTTAATATCTGTTCATCACCTTTTTTGCCAAGAAGTTTTATGGCAAAGGTGTGGAAAGTGTATATTTTCATGTCTTTTGCCGTATTTCCAAGTAAATAAAAAAGTCTTGACTTAAACTCATTTACCGCCACTCTTGAGTGAGCTAACATCAAAAAATATTCACTTTTTTGGTTTTGTCTAGTAATCATCGAGGCGATTTTATGTACTAAAATTTTAGTTTTTCCACTCCCTGGACCCGCTAAAACCAAAATTGAGCTATGTTTAGTGTCATTAAAAATGGCTTTTTGTTCATCATTTAGATTTTGTAAAATCTCATTTAGTTTCTCTTGCGTGATTGGAAGTGAGATTTTATCTTCATCAAAGCCGTATTTTTTCCTAAAACTTTTATAATCTAGCGAAAAATAATCTTTAACAAATTTTGAAGCTTCTTTCCAGCCATCTTTTAAAAGTCGCTGTAAAAAACTC
>PDWI01007692.1_pt1 | contig 14881 bp, 9 predicted proteins | sample 1430891 | NCBI WGS metagenome assembly PDWI01 (sample SAMN01162508, study PRJNA174530) | Oral metagenome, whole genome shotgun sequencing project. | biome: Marine environment; feature: Marine mammal; material: Swab sample of the gingival sulcus; isolation source: swab sample of gingival sulcus... | reverse complement strand
GTCGAGGGCGAAGAGCACCAGAAAGACCACGCCGATCACGTTGCTCGCCAAGAGCCCGATGAGGAACAGCGGCCAGAACCAGCCCGAGGACCCCTTGCCCGGGGAGCCTTTGCTCGAGGAGCCTTTGCTCGAGGAGCCTTTGCTCGAGGACCCTTTGCTCGAGGAGCCTTTGCTCGAGGACCCTTTGCTCGAGGAACCCCTGCTCGAGGAACCCCTGCTCGAGGACGTTTCCCGCCCACTCTCGCGCCTGCTGGCGCTCTCGCCCTGGCTCACGGCTTGCCTCCTGACAGCCCCAGCCCGCCGCCAACGCCGAAGCGGCTGCCCGGTCCGAGCAGCTGCCATGACACGACCTCCTCGAAGCCCTTGGCGCTGATCCTGATCTTGATCGGCAGCTTTCCGTTCTCGGGGAAGGTCTTGTCGGGCGTGATCACGAACATGATCCCCTCGGCGTGGTGCCCCGCCCTGACGGGCAGCGGGTTAGTCGGGGTGATGACCTTCAGCCCGCTCTTCGGCTCGATCAGCTCGAGCTTGTAGGCGTGCTTCTTGGTGTCGCGGTTCTGGATCTTGATCCGCACCTGATTCGAGACGTTGCCGTCGTCCATCACGGTGAAGGGGACCCCGCGGCCGCGGAGCAGCATCACATCAGCGCTGGCGCGGCTGCTTAGGGCCATGCCGAGGAGGCTGAGCAGGCCGACCAGGATCAGCGGATAGATCACCACTCGCGGGCGCAGCAGCTTGGTCTGGTTGCCAGCGAGGGCGTCTTGGGAGGTGTAACGGATCAGGCCGCGGGGCTTTTCGATCCGCTCCATGATCGCGTCGCAGGCGTCGATGCATTGGGTGCAGCCGACGCACTCCATCTGCAGCCCTCTTCGGATGTCGATGCCGGTGGGGCAGGTGTTGACGCAGGCCTTGCAGTCGATGCAGTCGCCGCTCTCGCCCTCTTGGTCTTTTTTTCGCCTGCCGCGGGGCTCGCCGCGGCTCTCGTCATAGCCGACGATCAGCGACTGCTTGTCGATCAGCACGGCCTGGAGGCGGCCATAGGGGCAGGCGACGATGCAGGTCTGTTCGCGGAACCAGGCGAAGTCGATGAACATCGCCACCGTGGTGACCATCGCCGTACCGAAGGCGTAGGGGTGGGCCGACGGGTTTTTGAAGATCCAGGTCGCCAGCTCCTCGGCGGGGACGAAGTAGGCCAGGAACGTGTGGGCCAACACCGCCGAGACGACTAGGAAGACGACGTTCTTGGCGAAGCGGCGGATGCCTCCGCCCTCACGGTCGCGCTTTCTCTGCTGGGCGGGGGGGCCCTCGAAGAGGCGCTCGATGGGGCGATAGAGCAGCTCCATGTAGACCGTCTGCGGGCAAGCCCAGCCGCACCAGACGCGGCCGAAGAGGGCGGTGAGCAGGAAGATCGAGATCACGAAGGCGACCAAAAAGAGCAAGAGCACCACCGTGTCGGTGGCGAGGAAGGTCGCGCCAAAGACGACAAAGGTTCGGCGCGTGATGTCGAGCAGGAGGATCGTCTTGCCGAGCAGCAGGTGCGCGTAGGGGAGCAGGATGAACAGCAGCATCAATCCGTAGCCGACGGCGCGGCGTCGGCGCAGGAAGCTACCCGTTGAGAGCCGAGGGCGGATCTTCTTGCGAGTCCCGTCTTTGTTCAGGGTCGAGAGGACTTCTTCGGTGGCCTCGGGGATATGTGACATTGCGGTATCTCTTCTAGACTCCGGGCAACCCATCTCGTTGTTGTTGCCGTGCAACTTGACGGAGCTGTCGAGGTCGCCGTTCGTTACGCGACATTGCTATAGATTGATATGTCATCAAGTCGAGGGGGGATTCTTCGTTAGAGCTGCTGAGAGGGGTGCGCCAAGGAGTTAACCCTTCTTGGCGGGAGCAGGAGCGGTCTTCTCGGTGGCGCCCTTCTTCGCAGGAGCGGGGGCTGGCGTTTCGCCCGCTGGCGTTTCGCCCTTCGCGGGGGCTGGCGTTTCGCCCTTCGCGGGGGCTGGCGTTTCGCCCTTCGCGGGGGCTGGCGTTTCGCCCTTCTGCGCGGCTTTCAGCGAGAGGTAGGGGCCGATCTTCTCGCCCTGCGGCGCCTTCCCCTTGGCGGGCTTCGTGCCGCGGAGGTTCGCGACGTAGGCCGCTAGCCGCGCCACGTCGAGGGGCTTGAACACCGGCGACCAGGACTGCATGCCCTTGGCCGGTTTCCCATCACGGATGGTCTTGAAGAGGCCCATTCGGTCCGTGCCGTGGAGTTGATAGTCGTCGGTGAGGTTCGGGCCGACGAGCCCGCCGCCATCGGGGAGGTGGCAGGCTTTGCATTTGTCGATGAACTTCGGCTTGATCTTGGCCATGTCGCTCTTGCTCGCGGCGAGCTTGGCCAAGAACTGCGGCGTGACCTTGATGCTCTTGGCCAGGATGGTCTCCCGCAGCTTCTTCCAGGCCGCAAGCTCCGTCGCGTATTCCTCGTGCTCCGCCGAGATGGTGCGGCCGCTCATCTGGTAGTAGACCCAGTAGCAGGCGGCGAAGATGATGCAGACGATGAAGATGCCGACCCACCAGAAGGGCAGCGGGTTGTCGTACTCACGAATACCGTCGTATTCGTGATTCATCAGCTTGTCGCGATGCTGCTCGACGGTCAGCTGCTGTTGCTCGCTCACCGGCCACCTCCGTCTAGAACGCTCTCGGCGGCCTCGTGCATCGGCGCGGGCTGCCGCGGAGTCTGTGGGTTCTCGTCATCCAGGGGCATCAGCTTGGCCTTGCTAAAGGTCTCCTGGTTGCGCTTGGACAGCACATAGAAGCCGATGCCGAGAAAAGCCGCCATGAAGGCGATCAAGGCGATGATCGGGTAGATCGCCAAGTTGGCGCCACCCATGATGTCCGAGAGCCTCATCGTCCACCCCCGGCGGAGCCGCCGCCGCCGCCGCCGCCGCCGGCCACGGGTGTGGGCTTGGCGGCTGGCTTGGCCTTGACGCTGATATCACGGCCGAGGCGCTGCAGGTAGGCGATCAGCGCGACGATCTCCTTGTCTTGTAAATCGGTGGCCATCGCCTTGGCCGCCGGCTTGACGAGCTTCGGATCGATCAGCTCCTTGGCCACCGAGACCGCGACCTGCCGGGCCTGCTTGCGGGCCAGCGCCTCGGCGTCCTGCTTGATCAGCTGACCGTAGGGCACACCGAGCATCGCCATCGTGTCGACGCGGCGCTGGATTACGCCGAACGCGACCTTGCTCGTAAACAGCCACGGGTAGGGCGGCATGATCGATCCCGGGGAGGTGTCTCGGGGGTTTTTCATATGCCGCGCGTGCCACGAGTCGGAGCGCTTCTGCGGGCTCTTCGGGTGGCCCTCGCGCTGCAGGTCGGGGCCGATGCGGCGGCTACCCCATTGGAAGGGGTGGTCGTAGACGAACTCGCCCGGCTTGCTGTACTCGCCGTAGCGTACGGTCTCGGCGAGGAAGGGGCGCACCATCTGCGAGTGGCAGTTGTAGCAGCCCTCGCGGACGTAGATGTCGCGACCATGGAGCTCCAGCGGCGTGTATGGCTTGACGCTGGCGATGGTCGGCACGTTCGACTTGATCAAGAACGTGGGGACGATCTCGAACAATGAGGCGGTGATGATCGCCAGCGCCGTGGCGACGGTGAAGGTGAGCGGCAGCCCCTCCCAGCGGCGGTGCCAGTAGCCCTTGAGCAGGTGCTCGACCTTGATGCCGAGGTCGGCGACGGCGGCGCCTTGAAGCTCGAGGTCGGTCTTCGGCGCTGGCGGCTCGACGAAGCCCTTCGCCAGCGGTGCGGCCTCGTAGACCGGGTCGGCGTAGGTCTTCGGGCGCCGCTTCCAGGTCATGATCACGTTATAGCCCATCAGGATCGTGCCGAGCAGGAAGAGCCCGCCGCCGACGGCGCGGACGTAGTACATCGGCATCAGCTTGGTCACGGTCTCGACGAAGTCCGGGTAGGCGAGGCGGCCGGTCTCGTCGAAGGCGCGCCACATCAGGCCCTGGGTGATGCCCGCGATCCACATCGAGACGACGTAGAGCACGATGCCGATCGTGCCGATCCAGAAGTGGAGGGTGGCCAACGTCTTGCTGTAGAGCTCCTTGACCTGGAAGACCCGCGGCGCGAGCCAGTAGATCATGCCGAAGGTCATGAAGGCGACCCAGCCGAGGGCGCCGCCGTGGACGTGGCCGATGGTCCAGTCGGTGTAGTGCGAGAGCGCGTTGACGCTCTTGACCGACATCAGCGGCCCTTCGAAGGTCGACATCCCGTAGAAGGTCACGCCGACGACGAAGAACTTCAGCACGGGCTCGGCGGCGACCTTGTTCCAGGCGCCGCGGAGGGTGAGCAGGCCGTTGATCATGCCGCCCCATGAGGGCATCCAGAGCATCACGCTGAAGGCCATGCCCAAGGTGCAGGCCCAGGAAGGGAGGGCGGTGTAGTGGAGGTGATGGGGGCCGGCCCAGATATAGATGAAGACCAGCGTCCAGAAGTGGAGGATCGAGAGGCGGTAGGAGAAGACCGGCCGCTCGGCGGCCTTGGGCAGAAAGTAGTACATCAGCCCAAGGAAGGGCGTGGTCAGCACGAAGGCGACGGCGTTATGACCGTACCACCACTGCATGAAGGCGTCCTGCACACCCGCGTAGAGCGAGTAGCTCTTGAGGAGGCCGCTGGGGAGCACCAGGTTGTTGAAGATGTGCAAAAACCCCACCGCGAGGATGCTGGCGATGTAGAACCAGATCGCGACGTAGAGGTGGCGTTCACGGCGCTTGGCGATGGTGCCGAAGACGTTGATCGCGAAGATCACCCAGACCAGGGCGATGGCGACGTCGATCGGCCACTCGAGCTCGGCGTATTCACGGCTCTGGGTGACACCCAGAGGGAGCGTGATCGCCGCGCCGACGATGATCAGCTGCCAGCCCCAGAAGTGGATCTTGCTGAGCGTGTCGCTGAACATCCGCGTCTTGAGCAGGCGCTGGGTCGAGTAGTAGACGGCGGAGAAGATCGCGTTGCCCGCGAAGGCGAAGATGACCGCGTTGGTGTGCAGCGGCCGCAGGCGACCGAAGGTCAGCCAGGGGGTCGCGAAGTTGAGCTCGTAGAACGCGAGCTGAAGCGCGATCAACAAGCCTACCAACATGCCGACGATGCCCCAGAGGATGGTCACCATCACGAACATCCGGACGATCTTGTCGTCGTAGGTGAACTGCTCTAGCCGAGGGGCGTCCTGGGCTGCGGCTGCGGGTGCACTCTCCATCGGTGCCTACTCCTCCCGACGCGGCGCGTTGCTGCTGGAAGTCGTTCGCGGCAGCGTGCCGGTTTGGGTTCTAGCTGTCCTGCCTCTCGCTTCGACGATCCATCTTGAGACCGAACGCTTGGCGATCAGAGACGGGCAAATACATCGGATCACGAGCTAGAGCCGGACCACGACCGGCGATGTTACAAAGGCCTCAGAGTTGTTGTTATTTAGCCCTGTTCTCACTTTTTTGGCAACGCAAAAGACATGAGCAAAAACGATGGTTTAAGCGCAATGTCCCGTGGGAGGTCACCGAATGGACGTGTGGCCATGATCGCGAGCGAGCCGCTGTGCTTCCTTGGATTGTTGATAGGTTCCGGACAGATCGTCATCTGCGATCGAGGTGACCGTGTGTGCTCTCGGCGGTGGGCGGAGCTTGACCGCCCAGCGCGCCACTGTGTCACCTCACCTCGAAACCCCACGTCCTCGCTAGGCCTAGACGGCGCAGCGCGGCGTCAGGTCCCGGCAGTATAGGAGCCGTTCGAGCCAGGGCGGTCGATCCTGGAGGCGCCAGCGCTAGCGCCGCCAACGACGCAGCTCGACAAGAGCGAACAAGACGAGCAGGGCCCACAACGTCGCGTTTGACGGTTGCGCAACACGACAGCCGTCATCGACGCCGCCAGCGCTGGCGCCGTCGTTGCCCAGGTCCTTGGGGGGCAGTCCATCGCGCGTGGTGCTGCCGTCGTTTTCGATAGCGCCGCTGTCTTGGCTCCCTCCATCAGCAGCAGGGCTTGCGTCTCGCTCGCCGCTGTCATGGGTCACGCCGCCATCGGCGGGAGGAGGGCCGCTACCCCACTCGTAGGCGCCGACGTCGATCGCGCCAACTGTGGGTCGAGCGGTGGCGCTGAGCGGATGGGTGTAGTGCCGTTTAGGGGTGAGGTCGAACCCGTTGACCGTGCCCGGCGCGACTCCCGCGTCGATCGGCGCGCTCCCGGCGACGAGGCGGTAGTCGTAGCCCGCGCGATCGACGAGCACGTTGTCGCTGGCGACGAGGTTGTTTTGCTCCTTTTTCGCCGGCGCGGGAACAGCGCTCGCGTCGAGGGCCTTGCCTTGACCAACCAGCAGATTGTTTAGCATCCAGACCTTCGTCGCCTGCTTGGCTCGCACGAAGTGGGTCGACTTGCCGACCTCGTTGACGAAGGTGTTGTTGATCACGAAGAGCTCCAGGATCGGGTTGGTGGCCCCCTCGCTCTTGTAGCTGATCATCGTGCCTGTGTTCTCCGCCTTTGGTCCTTGTTGTAACAAGTTGCCGATGACGTAGGAGCGACCGCCCTGAGGCAGGTCGATGGTGTAGCTGGCCGTGCCCGTGCTTTCGTCCATGATCCGGTTGTAGAGGATGTAGTTGAGCTTCGCCCGGCTCTTGACGTTGTGGCCGCTCTTGGCGCCGTGGGAGTAGCTCTCGCGCAGCGTGAAGTTGGTGCAGTCACCGCTGATGTAGATGTTGTGCTCGTAGCCTGAGCCTTGGTTGCCGTTGTCGGCGAACTCGCTACGCTCGATCAGCACCGTGTAGGTGTTCGTGCCGCCGGCGAGGATGCCGTTCTGGTTGCCGTGGACGTAGCAGTCCCGAACCTCGAGGCTGACCCCTTGCATACGGATCCCGGCGCCGTTGTTATCCTTGACCTTGGCGCCGGAGAACTCCAGGTGCTCGACCACGACCTTGGCTTTGCCGCCGATCACGAAGATGCCCTTGCCGTTGCCGATCTGGGTGGTGGCCTTCAGATGGGGGCGCGCCTGGCCAAGGACGCCGCGGATCGTCAGATCCTTGGTGATCTGCGCGACGTCATTCGTGTAGGTGCCTGGCGAGACGAGGATCGTGTCGCCAGCCTTCGCCGCGGCGATGGCGGCGCTGACCTTGCTGTAGGTCTTGCCAGCCCCTACCTCCAAGGTCGCGGCGTGGCTCTGCTGCGAGACGAGGCTCGCGCAGATGAGGGGGCACAGCCAAACGAGTGGCCACAGGCGTGAGGATCTCATCGGATCTCCATTGCGAGAGCCGTCAAGGTGCAGAGTACCATGAGTCCACCAGCCGAAGTTGGCTTGTCAGTCGGGCATAATGGCGTAACAATTCAAACTGAAGCCGCTTGTCCTTCATCGATGGCGCCGGAACTCGCTCTGGCAGGAGACATCATAATATGATCACGTCGCGCTCGCCTCTCGCCCGAGGCGCCTGGGCAGCCCTAGGCGCACCCCCACACATGCCTCCCGTCGCCGGGCACCGCACTGCCGGCCGCTCTCTAGGCCTCAGAGAGCTCGCCGTACCGCCCGTATGGCTGATGTCTTCGGCTACGAGAGCGGGGCGGCAGCTCAGCACCCGGCTCGGTCCCGAACCTGTAGGGGTTGTCCTCGCTTGCCTTTTCGGGTTGGCTCTCGTGTCCTGTGGAGACTCGACCTTCAACACGACGCCGGGCTCCGACGGCATCATCACCGTCGACGGATCGTCCGGCGACCGCGGCGGCTCCACCTCCTGCGTCCCGGGCCAGGACACAGACGGCGACGGGATCTTGGATGAGATCGAAGGCTGTGGGCCACCGGCCACCGACACCGATCTGGACAACATCCCCGACTACCAAGATCAAGACAGCGACAACGACGGGATCCCTGACAGCATCGAGGGCGCTGGCGATAACGACGGTGACGGCATCCCCGACTTCCGCGACAACGACAGCGACAACGACGGCGTCAACGATGGCGACGAGGATCTCAACGGCGACGGCCTGCTCGGCTGCTGCCTCGCGAAATGCGGCGAGTCGCGCAAGGACTGTCCCCCGGTGCAGCCCAACGAGTGCGGCCCCGGGCAGACCTGCAACAAGGGCACGTGCAGCCCGGCAGTGGGCTTCCTCTGCTCCAACGGCGAGAGCAGCCCGAAGACTGACAGCACCTTCGGTAACGGCACCAAGGATGCCAACCTGCCGACCTTCATCTGCCACAAGTCGGGCGAGCAGGGGCAGGGGGGCGTCAAGCCGATCAGTTTTCAGAAGTCCGGCGAGGGCGACTGGAAGATCGCCCTCGAGCAGGGGACGACCTACGGTGTACTGACCCTCGGCACTCCCGCAGCGCGGGAGGCGGTGGGGGCCTTCGACATGCCCGGCCCGAGCGAGGGCGTGGCGGGCTTCGTGATCTCCATGCCCGTGGCTCCTGGCGGCGACATCGACACGCTTCACGCTCAGGTGATCCAAGGCATCACCGCCAAGCTGGCGGGCAAGTCGACGATCACCCAGGCCTCCTCGGGACAGAAGACCCAGAGCCATGACGGCTTTCCCACGGTGGTGTCGGCCCAGCTGCTCGTCGAGATGTCGAGCGCGGTCAACCCTCCCACGGTGCGCAACGCGATCTACCAGGCGGTGCTCGGCAAGGCGCCGACCAACCTGCCGGCAGCAACCTACGGGCCGAGCGAGACCTCCCACGTGCTGCGCTTTCAGACGCTCTTGCGCAAAGACGACCGCATCATCATCTTGGGTGCAGTAGCCGCCGCCAGCATGTTCAACGACAACAGCAAGCTCAGCGGCATTCGTGTCGACGACGTCTCCAACGGCACAGGCCTGGCCACCGCTAGCGACACCGACACGGTGGAATGCGATCCCTTCGTGATCGACGCCACGCCGGTGGCGGACATCATCTGGGTCATCGACGAGTCGGGCTCGATGAGCGACAACATCGACAGCGTGGTGGCCAACGCGACGGATTTCTTCTCTCGCGCCGTCGCCTCCGGTCTCGACTTCCGGATGGGTGTCGCTGGCATGAAGAACCCCAACAGCTCGTCGGTGCAGGTGGGCAAGTTCTGCAGCAAGGTGTCGAAGAGCAGTAGCGACGATGGGGGGACCGACCGCTTCCTTACCCCGGCGGAGCAGACGATCTTCAAGAGCTGCGTCGACAACCCACCCTACTATGAGAGCAGCCGCGAGTATGGCCTCGCCCATGCCTATGAGGCGGTGACCCGCCACCTGCCTCGCAAGGCGGGGGATCCAAGCAAGATCCGCCCCAACGCGACGCTGGTGGTGATCATCGCGACCGACGAGGCGCCACAGGAGCTCAAGCCATCTGGCTCCTACAAGGGTAAGAGCGGCTTCCTCTCGTCGAAGGACTACAGTGGAAACAGCGGGGTATGCCACCTCAATGGCAGCACCCAGGCCAAGGTCGACAGCTACGTGCAGGCCTGGAAAGATCTCTATCAGGGCAAAGATCCAACCTACGGCGCCGAGGCCCAGGCGATCGTGCATCTGATCGCCGGCACCTGTAACTCGAAGTCCGGTGCCGGTACGGCCTGCAAAACTGGCAAGCCGGAATACGCCCATGGCTACTATGAGCTGGTCAAGGCCACCAATGGTATCACCGCGGACGTCTGTCAGAAGAACCTCGGCACCTCGATGCAGCTGATCATCGACTCCATCGTCGGCGCGGCGAGCCCCGCGATTCTGCAGTACGTGCCGATCAGCGCCTCGCTCGCGGTGGCGATCGACAAGACGGAGATCCCGCGCAGCCGGGTCAAGGGCTTCGACTACTCGCCGACCTCCAACGCGCTGGTCTTCATCGGTCAGAGCATCACCAAGGGCACGCAGGTCGTCGCCTCCTATCGTCGCTACGTCAAGCAGGCGGGCATCGACTGATGGCCAACCTGCACGAGCTGTGCGACGAAGCACGGCGCTACGTCTCGGCGGGTAAGCACGACAACGCAGCGCGTCGAGGAGGGGGCGTTCTTCGGTGAGAGCGCGCTGTTGTTAACGCCGCTCGAGCGCTCGGCCACGGTCGCGGGTGGGGCGACCACCCAAGCTCGGGCCGGGGTGTGTTCGGTGAGACCTCGCTGCTAACCGGCACTCGGTGGCGACGATCACCACCAATCACACGTCCGGGTTATTGAAGATGAGCGAGTCGGTCTTCCGCGAGACGAGCATGACCCACCTCCACGTCCTCGCCGTCCTCGCCGACGTCTCGGCCCAGCGCGCGGCAGCCCGCAAGGCGCAGCTCGCCGGCGCCGAGATCGACGCGTCTCGCGTCCCGCTGCTCTGACGGCGCTCTGCTACGGACGGCGCGCTGCTACGGACGGCGCTCTGCTACGGACGGCGCTCTGCGACTGGCTGTGCTGCTCTGACGGTGCTGCTCCGACGGTGCTGCTCCGAACGTGATAGGTGCACTTGACCTTATCTTGCGGAGCTGACAAGACCTCTCTATGGTCGCCTCGGCGCGGCCCTCTTTCTCTTGCTCGGGCCCAGAGGAGGTCGGATGCGCGCGCTGCTTCGCCGCTGGGCCAAGGCTCTTGCCGACGCCGCTCACGATCATCCCAAACGCTTCATCTTGCTGGCGCTGGTGGCGTCCGGGGTGGCGCTCTGGGGCACCAGCCACCTGCGCATCAATCAGGACCTGAAGTCTTTTCTGCCGCCGGACGCCAAGAGCGTGACTCGGCTGGAGAAGCTGCGGGCGCGCATCGGCGCGCAGACCGATCTGCTGATCACCATCGCGTCCCCCGATCCGAAGGCCAACATCGCCTACGGCAACGCCCTGGCCAAGCGGATGTCGGAGCTCAAGGAGCTCCGCTTCGTGATCTTCAAGCGCGACATCTCCTACTTCGAGCGTCACGCGCTGCTCTATCTGCCAGTCAAGGATCTGCTCGACCTGCGCAAGAAGGTGCTGAGGCGGATCAAGAAGGAGGTGGCCAAGAAGCTGATCGTCGACTTCGAGGACGATGACGATGAGGGCGGCAAAGGGAAGGCCACCGGCAAGGGTGCTGGCGATAAAGACGGCAAGGGGATGGGCTCCGACGGGCTGGACTTTGATCCCCAAGAGCGCATCGCCAAGGTCTTCGGCGGCGCCGAGACGCCGAGTAGCTACGTCCAGAACAAGGACGGGACCTTGCTGGTGATCAAAGCCCGGCCGATCAAGCAGACCACAGACGTGGGCTTCACCAAGACGCTGGTCAAGACCATGAAGCGGCTGATCGCGGAGACCAAGCCCAGGAGCTTCCACCCCGAGCTGCAGGCCCACGTCGCTGGCGAGTACGCAGAGCGGCTGCGCGAGAGCCGCAGCATCTTTGGGCAGGTCGTGATCACCGGCGCGGTCGCGGCGGGGCTTCTACTGGTGATGATCGGCGGCTACTTCCGTAGCCCGCGGGCGATCCCGATCGTGCTGCTCCCCGTGGTCGTCTCTGTCTTTGCGACCTTCGCTGCCGGCGCGCTGATCTACGGCTCGTTCAACCTCGCTACGGCGTTCATCTTCGCGATCTTGCTCGGCCTCGGCGTCGACTTCTCAATCCACGCGCTGGCGCGCTATCGCTTCGAGCGTCAACGCGGCCGCGGCACACGGCCGGCGCTGCGGTTGAGCATCGCCTCTACGGGCGCGGCTGTAGCGGCTGGCGCGATCACCAGCGTCTCGGTGTTTTGGCTGTTGCAGCTCGGGCGCTTCCGGGGCTTCTCCCAGTTCGGGATGATGGCCGGCATTGGCGTGCTGTTGGCCCTGATCGCGACCTTCACTCTCGTGCCCTCGCTGGTCGCTGCGCTCGAGCGCTGCTTGCCCTCCAGGATCAAGGAGACACCTCTTCGACCTTTTCCAACGCAGGCTGGTTCAGGGGCGTCCGGCGGCAAGCCGCGGGGGCGGTGGCTGGCGGCGTTGATCGTGCTTGCCAGCATTGGCACCGCCGGTTTCGGTCTGCTGCACGCTAACGATGTCGCTTTCGAGTACGATTTCAACAAGCTCGGCCGCAAGGCGCCCAAGCAGAAGGCGAAGGTGGTCAAGCCCAAGCGGCCAAACTATCGCCACGCCACCGGTCAGGCCGTGAGCTACGCCCCGGCGGTGGCGATGTGCAGAACGACGGCGCAATGCAGCCTCGCCACACGTCTATTGGCCGCCGTCCGGTCGCTCGACGACAAGGAGCTCGCGAGGCTGCGCGCCGTGAAGAAGGGCGAGGTCGCGAACCCCAAGCCCCCGGCGAAGGCCGCGGCGCCGAAGCCGAGTCCAGCCGACGACGACCTCGACGACGACGACCTCGACGACGACGATGGTGGCGATCCGAACAAGGTCGACGATGGCGCCTTCGCGGCGCTGCGGGCGGCCTACGGCGGCGGGAAGCTGCTGCCCGAGCAGGTGAAGCTGCTGGCGCCCTTCGATGTCGATCGGCTGGCCTACATGAAGAAGTACCTGCGGGGCTTTCTGAGCCTCCAGACGTTCGTGCCGACGCGACAGCGAGACAAGCTGCGCATCATCGCCGACATCAAGTCGGCGGTGGACAAGAAGCGCGGCGCCCTCAGCGAAGAGACGCGCCAAAAGCTCGACAAATGGTACGGCTACCTTGAGGTCAAAGAGCGCGTCACTGAAGCGGCGCTGCCCCGATGGGTTCGGCTGCAGTTCGTCGAGACCGATGGGACGACGGGCCGTTTCTTGGTGCTCTGGAACGGCGGGGCCAAGCGTGACTACCGACACAGCAAGAAGCTCTACGAGGTCTACTTCGATCTCGACATCGGCGCCGCCGCGAAGGTGCCGATGGCAGCGAACTACTTTGTCCTCGCGGAGTTGATCGATACGCTGAAGGCCGACGGGCCGGTGGTCTTCGGAGCCGCCGCCGCGGCCGTCTTCGTGGCGCTGCTGGTGCTCTTCCGCTCGCCACGCGGCGCGCTGTTGGTGGCGATCCCGCTCGTTTGCACGATCGCCTGGCTGCTCGGTATCTACTGGATCTATAGCATCAAGCTGAACATCTTCAGCGTGATCGTGCTGCCGCTGCTGATCGGTATGGCCGTCGACAACGGGATCCATATCTATCACCGCTACCTCGAGACCCGCGAGGTTCGCACCGTGCTGCGCGAGGTCGGCGGCCCCATCGCCTTGACCACCGCCACGACCTTCGTCGGCTTCTCCTCCTTGCTGATCGCTGACCACGTCGGTGTTCAGACCCTCGGCCTCGCGGCAGCCCTCGGCATGCTGCTTGGCCTCATCGGCGCCGTGATCACCTTGCCCGCGCTCTTGGCCCTGCTTGGTCCGCTGTCGCTGCCGGGCGGGGATAAGCGTGCTACCGATGATGCGTCCTCGACCAACCCCGAGAGAGTAGAGAGCTCCTGATGACCCGAACCGTCCCTCAATACGAGCGCGCGATCTTCATCCTCTTCGACGGCTCGCGCCCCGACGTCTTCGACCAGCTCCTCGCCGAGGGCAAGCTCCCGGCGATCCAGCGCTATCTGCTCGAGAGCGGCTGCAGCCGCCCCGCCGTCGGCGCCTTCCCTACGGTCTCGGGAGCGGGGCATCTGCCCTTCATGACCGGGAGCTTCCCCGGGACCCTCGGGGTCTCGGGCATCTACTGGTTCGATCGCGATGTCTTCGCCCGCAGCCGGACCAAGATGGCGGGCTTTCGCACGTACCTCGGGCCGTTCAAGGTCGAGAAGATGAACCGCGACATCACACCGAACACGCCAACCCTGGGCGCCGTCTGGCCCGACACGCAGCACGTCTTCAGCTGGTACACCCGCAACTCGCCCTACAAGTCGTTGCTCACCCGCTGGACCAAGGCGCGCTCGTTCATCCGCGGGTTCATCACCAAAGACTGGCTGCAATGCGACGTTGACGCCGAGGAGAAGCTGACCCTCGCGGTCGACAGCGGCGCCTCGATGACCTTCGCTGTCTTCCCCGCGCCCGACGAGATGGGGCATCGCTTCGGCCCGAAGAGCGACGAGGCGAAGAAGGCCTACACCAACCTCGACGCGGCGATCGAGCGCCTCTTCGCGCGGCTTCAGAGGCGCGGCGAGGCCGAGAGCACGCTGGTGGTGATCGCCTCTGATCACGGCCAGAGCTCGACCCATACGCATTTCTCCGTCGACGACTTCATCGCTGAGCGTGTCGGCAAGACAATGGTCTATAAGCGCTTCGTGACCAATGTCCTGGGGGCGGAGGCGGTGGTGCTCCACAGCGGCAACGGGATGGCCAACGTCTACTTCAAGGGTGAGGGCTGGGACGCTGGGCGTCCGAGCTTCAGCCGCGCTCCCTTCGCTTCGCTCATCGACGGCCTGCTCGAGCAGCGGGAGGTCGAGCTTCTGGCTTGGCGCGATGAGGGCTGGATCCGAGTGGTCAGCGCTCGAGGCGCGGCGAGGATGCGCGAACTCGTCGGCGGCGGCTTGGAGTATATCGCCGAGACCACCGATCCCTTCGGCTACTCGAACCTCTCGGGGGAACTCAGCTTCGAGGAGGTGCTTCAGAAGACCTTCGACCACGACCACCCAGATGGCCCGGTCGCTCTGGCGACTCATATGCGCTCGAAGCGTTCTGGTGACCTAATCGTGACCTCACCCCCCGGGTTCGACCTGCGCACCTGGTGGGAGTATCAGGAGCCCCACGGCACCCACGGCGCGACGCACGCCAGGCACGCAATGGTGCCGGTGTTGACCAACGCGCCGCTGGGGGAGGGGCCCTGGCGCACCGTCGACCTCTTCCCCACCATGGCTCGGCTCACCGGCCGCGCGCTCCCCGGCGGCGTCGAGGGCGTCGACCGCGCCCCTGCTGAATGACTCGCGCTCGGCTAGAGCGCTGACCAACTTACCTTCCGTCGCCGCGCTGGTCTGCGAAATCACAGCGGTTGTTGCTCGTCGGTTGCTTGCTACCAGCAGGCGCCCTTCTCGCTCCTACGCTGTGATTCCGCATC
>PDWI01006346.1_pt1 | contig 14883 bp, 11 predicted proteins | sample 1430891 | NCBI WGS metagenome assembly PDWI01 (sample SAMN01162508, study PRJNA174530) | Oral metagenome, whole genome shotgun sequencing project. | biome: Marine environment; feature: Marine mammal; material: Swab sample of the gingival sulcus; isolation source: swab sample of gingival sulcus... | reverse complement strand
TTCATCGTCTATCCCAAGGGAACCAATCGGGAAAACACGCCGGTGGCCATGGGACCCAATATCAAGCCCTTCCCCCGAAACAAGCCCCTGCCCTATCAATTGGAAGCCGATGTAACCCTCCATGCCGGAGATAACATTACCACCGATGATATCATGCCCTCCGATGCCAAATTATTGCCCTACCGGTCCAATATCCCCCATCTATCCAATTTTTGCTTTGTAAATGTGGATAAGGATTTTGCCGGAAGATGTCGGGAAACCACCGATTGTGCCATCATCGGCGGAGAAAACTACGGTCAAGGAAGCAGCCGGGAACATGCGGCTTTGGCACCCTTGAGCTTAGGCGTCCGCTTTGTCATCGCCAAATCCTTTGCCCGAATCCATCGTTCCAACTTAATCAACAGCGGTATCGTTCCCTTGGTATTCCAGGATAAATCCCATTACGATTCCATTGAGATCGGTCATCGACTGATGATCAAAGGAGCGCCGGATCAAATCAAAGAAGACGCTTTAATCGTGACCAATGTCACCACCAATGAAGAATATCCGGTCATCGGCAACTTCTCTCCTTTAGAGCAAAAGATGCTTTTAGCCGGAGGAAAAATTAACGCCATCAAAGGAGAATAACCATGGATTACAAAAAAAGAATGGAAGAAATCGTCAACGGCCAACTGGCTCGCATAGAGCGAATGAAGGAGGAATCCTCTTTTATCGACTATCAAAAATTGGACACAATCATCATCGGCATCATCGGTGGTGACGGTATCGGCCCGGCCATTACCGCCCATGCCCGCCACGTTTTGGAAGAGCTGTTAAAGGATCAGGTACAAGCCGGTAAGGTGGAGTTCCGTACCATTGAAGGCTTAACCATTGAAGAGCGGGCCAAAGTAGGCAAAGCCATTCCCGATTCCGTATTGGAGGAAATCAAACAATGCCATGTGCTTCTAAAAGGTCCCACCACAACCCCGAGAAAAGGGGATTCCTGGACTAATGTGGAAAGCGCCAATGTGGCCATGCGAAAAGAACTGGATCTCTTTGCCAACGTGCGCCCGGTAAAGATTCCCGAAAAGAACATCGATTGGACTTTTTTCCGAGAAAATACCGAATGCCTTTATGCCATGGGCAGTCAAGGCCTGACCATTGAAGAAGATCTGGCCATCGACTTCCGTGTCATCACTACCCCGGGAACCCGAAGAATTGCCAAGCTGGCCTTTGATTATGCCAAAGCTAACGGAAAAGACAAGGTTACCGTAGTGACCAAGGCCAATGTGGTCAAAACCACCGACGGCAAATTCCTAGATCAATGCAAGGACGTGGCCAAGGACTATCCGGAAATTCAAGTCGATGATTGGTATATCGATATTATGACCGCTAAATTGGTCGATGAAAAACGACGAAGTCAGTTCCAGGTGATGGTGCTCCCCAATCTCTATGGAGACATTCTGACCGATGAAGCCGCGGAATTCCAAGGGGGTGTGGGCACGGCAGGCAGTGCCAATATCGGCAAGAAATACGCCATGTTTGAAGCCATTCACGGAAGCGCTCCCCGAATGGTAGAGGAAGGGCGAGACCAATATGCGGATCCTTCCAGCGTCATTCGAGCCGGAGCCATGCTTCTTTCTCACATCGGCTATCAAAAACAGGCGGATCAACTCTATAAAGCCTTGGAAATTTGTACCGTAAGCGAAAAGAAACTCTCCATCACCGGACGCTCGGATGGAGCTACCGGTAAGGAATTTGCCCAATACATCCTTTCAAAGATTCAGTAACAAAGAAAGGAATTTTCCATGGCCATTACCGTAAAAAATTTAAAGGGGGTACAGAGTAGTAAAGTTTGCCTGGCGTTGGACCTATCCACCCGGATTAAAGAGGACATTTTATCGGGCAAACTTCCCCGAAATACCCGTTTGACGGAACAATCCATCGGAGATGCTTACCAGGTAAGTCGAACTCCGGTACGAGAAGCCCTGGTTCAATTGGAAATGGAAGGCCTCATCGAAAACGTACACCATCGAGGCGCCTTTGTCATCGGATTATCCCCCCGGGATATGGAGGACATCTTTGTGCTCCGAAAAATCTATGAGGTCCAAGCCACCGGTTGGGCCATTGAAAGAATTTCCGAAGAGGAAATGGATGAACTGGAAGAAACCTTTGAATTCATGGAATTTTATACCATGAAAAAGGATATCGACAAAATGCTCAACATCAATGAAACCTTCCACCAGATGATCTACAAAGCGGCGGGAAATCGGTTGCTGTCCAAGCTCCTTTCCTCTTACCAACTGTACATGAAATACCATCCTTCGTCCCATCGGAAAGAGGCGAATTATCTACCCACGGTTTTAGAGGAACATCGACAAATTTTTCTCGCCTTTAAGGAAAAAGACCCTCAACGGGGTCGGGAAGCCATGGCCCTTCATATGGATCTTTCCCATCAACGGTTCAAAAAAACATAGAAAAAAACGGCATGGTTTCCATGCCGTTTTTATTGTTGCCACAAAAAGGAACTCCTAAAGCTGTTCCCTCATGGATTTTCGATACTCAACCAACTGGGGATATTCATACATAAAGAGGATTTTTTGATCACGTATCGTATTACCCGTAGGTCGATCCTCTTCTACGAAATAGAGAAAGGTTTCCGCAAAGTCTTCCACCGGATTGGTGGCGGCGTACTCGGAAACGAATTCGTCGGGATGACCTCGATAATATCGTTCGGGATGCTCTTCATCATAAGAGGAATCCATGGAACTCCAAAATTTTTGGTAGTACTGATTCAAGTAGGCCTCTTCCTTCAAGCGCCCCTCTTCCACCGTATAGGTTCCTTGAGCCTCGCTATCCATCTGCCCCGATTCCAAAGCGATGATATGAGCAATTTCATGGACTACGGTACCTTTAAAATCCTTGTGAAAGGATCCATCTTCCTGAATGCTGTCCGTGCTGTCAATGCCCAGGGTCCAATTATCGGCAGGCCATTGTTTTTCCACAAAGGCCAACAGACCATCTTTTCCATCGGTAATGATTTGATATTTGGTGATCTTATCCAAGAATTCCGGAGGAAATAAAGGAACGACCTCTTTCCAGATTTTTTCATAGTTTTCCCTTTCCTCGGCATCGATATCTTCCTCGGAGGAAAAATTCACGACCCCCTCTTCCACCTCATAGGTGGCTAAGGTAGACTCCTCTCCTTCGGGAACTTCCCGAGTAACCACCGTGCCCGTAGGGTTTTCTGCCGGCTCTTGGTTGTCCTGAGCCAAAAAGGCAATACCGCTCCACAGTAACACAATCCACAGGAACACCCCTAAGAAAGCTCCGATAAATATACCGATTTTCTTTGTTTGCCTCATAGTTTCCTCCTGATTTTTCCATCAAGGCCGGGAAGAAACGCCTCCCTTGAACCTTTCTTATTCAATGGATAAAGATTCTCCCTGACAGTCTACCACAATGTGATGGCCATCGTCCAATTCTCCTCGGATAATTTTTTCCGCAATAGCCGTTTCCACGGTTCGTTGCAGGTATCGTTTCACCGGTCGGGCACCATAAACCGACGAATAAGAAGCCTTGGCGATATGATTTAAGGCTTGGTCGGTAATGGTCAGGGTCATCTCCCTTTGGGCCAATCGCTTTTCAATATCCCGAAGGGATAGCGCAATGATATCCTTGATTTCTTCCCGACTCAGAGGGGAGAAAATGATGGTATCATCGATTCGATTGATGAACTCGGGGCGGAAATGGTTTCGCATCTCCTGTTCCACCCGGTCTTTGACATCTTCGGGAATCTCCCCGCCATCGCCCACGGCCTCGGTTAGATACCGGCTTCCCAGGTTGGAAGTCATGATGACAATGGTATTTTTAAAGTCCACCGTCCTACCCTGATTGTCTGTCAACCGGCCATCATCGAGCATTTGCAACAGCAGATTAAAAACCTCAGGATGAGCTTTTTCAATTTCATCGAATAAGATGACACTATAGGGCTTTCGTCGAACCGCTTCGGTCAACTGCCCTCCTTCATCATAACCCACATAACCGGGAGGAGCTCCAATCAGTCGGGATACGGCATGTTTTTCCATGTATTCGGACATATCGATGCGAATCATATTTTGTTCCGAGTCGAAAAGGGATTCGCTGAGCGCCTTGGCCAATTCCGTCTTTCCCACCCCGGTAGGGCCTAGGAAGATAAAGGAACCGATGGGACGGTTTTCATTTTTTAATCCGGCTCGAGCTCTTAAGATGGCTTGGGAAACCGATTGAATAGCCGGATCCTGTCCGATGACCCTCTTATGAAGAATATCCGGTAGTCGAAGGAGCTTTTCCCGTTCCCCTTCCACCAGTTTGTGTACCGGAATTCCCGTCCATTTGGCCACAACATCGGCGATTTCCTCTTGGGTGACTTCTTCCTTCAGCAACCGGTTTTCCTTAGCTTCTTGGGCTTTTTTTCGGTCTTTTACCAAATCCTCTTCTAACCGGGGCAATTGACCGTATTTCAATTCCGCCAATTTTTCCAAATCGTAGTCACGCTCAGCCTGTTCAATTTGTCGTTTTACTTCTTCGATTTGACTTTTTCGTTCCTTGACCCCGGTGATAATCTTTTTTTCGCCCTCCCATTGGGTCCGCATTTCATCATTTTCCGATTGGAGTTGGGCCAATTCTTTTTCAATGGCTTGCTTTCGTTTGGCGGATCGCCCTCCGGTTTCCTTGGAAAGCGCCTGTTTTTCGATTTCCAATTGCATCATCTTCCGGGAAATCTGATCCAACTCTGCCGGCATACTATCCATTTCCGTTCGAATTTTTGAAGCAGCTTCGTCCATCAAGTCGATGGCCTTATCCGGCAAAAATCGATCGCTGATATAGCGATGGGAAAGAGTGGCGCAGGCAATCAACGCATCGTCGGTGATGGCCACCCCATGGTGAATTTCAAATCGTTCTTTGAGCCCCCGCAAAATAGAAATGGTATCTTCCACCGTGGGTTGATCCACAAGAATTCGTTGGAATCGCCGTTCCAAAGCCGGATCTTTTTCGATATTCTTTCGATATTCGTCCAAAGTGGTGGCACCAATGCAATGGAGTTCTCCCCGGGCCAATTTGGGCTTTAGGAGATTACCGGCATCCATGGAGCCTTCCGTTTTTCCTGCGCCGACGATATTGTGAATTTCATCGATAAACAGGATGATTCGTCCTTCCTCTTTTTCGATTTCTCCGATGACCGCTTTGAGCCGTTCTTCGAATTCCCCTCGAAACTTGGCTCCGGCAATGAGAGCGCCCATGTCCAGGGCATAGATGGTTTTATCTTTTAGCCCTTCGGGCACATCCCCATGGAGAATCCGCTGAGCCAGACCTTCCACGACGGCGGTTTTCCCCACCCCCGGTTCTCCGATGAGCACCGGATTATTTTTGGTTCTGCGGGAAAGAATTTGGATGGTATGGCGAATTTCCTCATCCCTTCCGATGACCGGATCCAGTTTTCCCTCCCGGGCCATTTCCACCAGGTCTCGTCCGTATTTTTCCAAAGCTTCATAGTTGCCTTCGGGATTTTGACTGTCTACCCGTTGGTTGCCCCGAACCTCTTCCAATGCCTTTAAAAAGGCTTCTTTGGTGATATCTTGCCGGGCCAATATCTTCGCCGAAGGAGTCCCCCGCTCTTCCAAAAGAGCGAGATACAGGTGTTCCACGCTGATATACCGATCCTGAAATCCCTCGGCTATTTTTTCACTTTCCAATAACAGTTTGTTGAGGCGCCGAGAAGCATATAGCTGATCACCACCTCCGGCAACCCGAGGCAGTTTTTCCAATTCTCCCTTTAACTCCGTCGCCAAGGCATTGGGATCCTTTCCCAAAAAGTCCAAGAGTTTGGGAATCAGACCGTCCTTTTGTTCCACCAAGGCCAGATGAAGATGTTCTCCATCCAATTGCTGATGATTCATTTCAATGCCTTTATTTTGTCCGTCCATGAGGGCCTCCTGGGCTCTCGTGGTATATTTTTCGATATTCATATTCGTTACCTCCTATTCATAAATCCATTGTACACAGGATAGTGGGAAAAGTAAACACTTTTTTAGCACTCACTTAACTAGAGTGCTAACAATTCTCAATCGGAACCCTCCTCTATCTCCCTAAAAGCCTTTTATTTCAAGGGTTTAAAAGATTTTAAAAAATTCATGAATCGGCAAAAAAACATCCCATCCGGGCGTGCTTTGGCTCTGAATGGGATGTTTGAATCCGTTAAAAGGGTCGATTTCTATAAGGAATTAAAAGAGAAATCCGGCAATGAGAAAGGCCACGGCGGAAACGCCGGCAGCCAAAAATCCATAGACCATCTGAGTAATGGCATGGCGGAAATTGTCACAACCGCAGGCGGCAGAAGTCAAAATCGTCGCATCGGAATAGAAGCAACAGTGACTTCCCAAAACCCCTGCCGAAAGAACCGCTCCTACAGCCAAGGCCATGTTGACATCCAATTCCATCGCCAAAGGAATGACGATGGGTAAGGCGATGATATACATGCCCCAATTGGTTCCGGTGATAAATTCGGTTACGGCCAAGACCACAAAGATGATAAAGGGCATCAAAGCCGGCGTCATATATCGGGATGCGGTGTCAATCACATAGGCGGTAAATCCGATTTGATCGTTGACATCGGCAAAGAGAAAGGCCAAAACCATTAACAGCAAAGGCAATAACATATTTTTGATCCCCAAAAGGGAAATATCGGCAAATTCCTCGGCGGAAATCACCTTTTGCACCAAATAGAAGACAAAGATGAAGAGCATAGTAAACAATACCCCCATCTGCATATCTACATCGAAGAAGATGGTGGCAGCCACGAGAACCAAAATGGGAAGAAACAGATTCATCATCTTGGGTTTTTCGGGCATTTCCATGGATTCTTCACTAGAGTGAATATCGATTTTTTCCGAACCCGCCGGGGCAAGAGGACCTCCGTCTTTGACCCGCTTTTCCGCCTTTTTCATGGGTCCGATAATGGGAATAATTCCTAAAATAACCAAGGGAACCACCAAGGCGGCAGCCCAACCGTAAAAGTTAAAGGGAATGGTATAGATAAAATAAACCAGCCCCTTGCCTTCGGGAGCCCAACCGTTGGTTTCCAGCAACCGACCACAAAAGACGGCCCAGGTGGAAATGGGAATGAGCACGCACAGGGGTGCTGCCGTGGAATCCACCACATAGGATAAAAATTCCCGGGGCACCTTATGTCGGTCGGTAACCTGGGTCATACAGGATCCCACGGTCAAGGAATTCAAATAGTCATCGATAAAGATGATGATTCCTAAAATCCAAGTCCAAATTAAGGCAGATTTTCGGGTGGTCGCCTTGGTTGCCGCCCATTGACCAAAGGCATAGGCACCACCGGAACGCTCGATGAGAGCGATGATGCTTCCCATAAGTCCGCAAACGATGAGAAGCCAGGCGATATCTTCGTTCATCATTACACCCAAAAGGGTATCGCTGAAGATGGACAGGACGTTTCCTGTAGGGGCCAACATAATAAAACCCATGGTTGAGGCCAAAACCAGGGATTCCAAAATTCGTTTGGTAGCAAAAATGTATAAAATCAAAAAAACAGCGGGCAGAACGGCCCATGCTCCGAACTCTTCCGGATTGTTGGGAATCAACGGTGCAAGGGCATAGGTAACAAGAATAATAATGGCAATAGCGATAACGGATCGTTGGGGATTAAAATCCCGCGCTTCTACTTTTAATTTTTCCAGCATTGTTTCTACCTCCTCCTCTTAACTATACTACGATATTGTTATGAAGTAATGAATTTTCCCCTCTTTTCTCCAGATAGGGCAATATGATACCCAAACAAGTGCATAAAAATAAGCCCCGGTAATGGCATGACCCAAACCGAGGCTCGTCACATCTTGTCCCTTTAATAGATAATTTGAGAAATAAGCCCCCACAAAACCGTCACCACCGGCGTTAAAATTTTCCCCGTGAGGTTAAAGATGATGAATACCATTAAAATTAAAAATCCGTTTTGATAGACCTTGTACCACCAACTGTATTGTTTCAGGTTAAACAGTTCGGTAATCAGGTTGAAACCGTCCAGAGGAGGAATGGGAAGCAGGTTAAATACCATGAGGATTAGGTTAATGTAGATCACATAAAAAAGAATCTGTTGCAGGGTGTCGGACAGATTCCCCCCTGCAGGCCCCCCAAGAACAAAGACCAACTTGAGGATCAGGGCAAAGATCAAAGCCAACAACAAATTCATCACCACGCCGGCCAGGGATACCAAAAAGAAATCCCGGCGGGGATGTTTAAAGTTCTCTTCGTTAACCTGTACCGGAACGCCCCAGCCGAAACCCACAAAAAAAAGAGCAATCAATCCGATGGGATCAATGTGACTGGCCGGATTTAAGGTCACCCGGTTTTGAGATCGGGGAGTGGAATCACCCAGTCGATCGGCCACAATGGCATGACCGAATTCGTGAAAGGCCAATCCGATAATTACACCGGGGATCAAATAAATCTTCGACATAAACCAGTCGAGAGGGTTGTCAAAGCTGCCACTGCGCATGGACATAAAGACCATGGCAAAAAGTAAAACAAGGGTAATCGGTGAAAAAAATTTTCTCAAAGGAGCCTCCTACAATATATCGGATAACAATCGGGAAAAGGGTTCTTTTAACTTGATTTGAAGAGATCGATTTTGGTAGTCGGCCCAGGTTAATTCCCGGGATTGCTCCAAATCTTTCGCAAAGACTTCTTCTAATTTTTCCGTATTTTTACGGCTATAGATAAAAGCATTTCCTTCAAAATTCAATTTAAAACTGCGTCGATCAAAGTTGCAAGAACCCACGGTGGCAACTTGACCGTCTACGGTCATGGTCTTGGCATGGAGAAAACCGTTATTATAGATGAACACCCGGCCACCGCTATTGAGGATTTCTCCCACATAGGAATAGGTAGCCCAATAAACAAAGATATGGTCCGGCTGAGCGGGAATCATAATCCGCACATCAATACCCGACTGAGCCGCCATTTTCAAGGATTCCAAAATGGGGTGATCGGGGACGAAATAAGGGGTCTGAATATAGATGTTTTTCCTTGCCGAGGTAATCATCTTCATCAAGGCCCGTTTAATTTCTTCGTGGGGCGTATCCGGACCGCTGGAAACGATCTGGACACCGGCAGAACCCTTGGGTTTGGTGGGGCGGAAAAAGATATCTTCCACACTGACCGCTTCTTTGGAAGCAAAGCGCCAATCCAGAAGAAAACGAGCATTTAAATCCTGTACGCTCCCCCCGGTCAACCGGATATGGGTATCCCGCCAATAGCCGAATCGCTTCTTTTGTCCCAAATACTCTTTGGCGATATTATACCCACCAATATACCCGATTTGGTCATCAATAACCACCATTTTTCGGTGATTTCGATAATTCAATTTTAAATTAACTCCCTTGAAAAGGGAAAACCGGGGAGGGAAGAAGGAAGAAAACCGACCTCCGGCTTTTACAAATTCCTCAATCACCTTTCCTCGAATCTGACGACTACCCAAAGCATCGACTAAAAGGCGAACCTGAACCCCCTCTTTGGCCTTTAGAGTCAAGGCATTGATCAAAGCCTTGCCCACATGGTCGTTTTTAATGATAAAAAACATCACATTGACGGTTTTTTGAGCTTGATGGATATCCAATAAAAGCCGAGTAAACATCTCATGTCCGTCTACCAATACATCCATATCGTTATCCTGGGTATAATACGCTCGGCCATACACCTGATTGAGTCGAATCAAATCCTGCCACTGGCGCCCCTGCTCATTGGAAAATTCAAAGGAGCCCTGGGAAAGGGCCTTTGCCTGTTTGGTCAGGGAGTTGGTCAATAATTTTTCCTCATTTCGAGTCAATCGAAAGATTTTTTTCCGGGCAATATTTTGGGAAAAAAGAAAATAGAAAATCACCCCAAAGGCAGGCATCAACATAAGCACCAAAATCCAAGCTAAGGTCGCCGCCGGATCCTTCCGCTCCAAAAAAATGATGGTCAATGCGATGATCACATTGATAATGAATAAGATGGTAATAATCGTTGTAAATCCCGGCAATTGGGATAATATTCCATAATTATACGAATACATGTCAGTTCATTCTCCGATTTCTAAGAGTATTGTATCATACTGAAAAAATTCCACAATGAAAACTTCTGTTTGATTTAGTCCGTTAACGGGTAGATACTACCCATGTCAAACGGAATTCGGTACCCTTGATTGACGATGATTCGAGGACCAAGAAAATTCCGGAAAGGAACTTCCTTTGAAATTTGATTTACACTGCCACACCAAGATGGGATCCATCGATTCCAAAGTCCCTTTAGAGACCTATGTGCTCCGACTTAAGGAAATGGGTTATCAAGGGATGATGATTACCGACCATGATAGTTATAAAGGCTGTCATATTTGGGACGAGATGAAAACACTCCCCGCATACGAGGATTTTACGGTAATCAAAGGCATTGAATACGACACCAAAGATGCCGGTCATTTTTTGGTTATCATGCCGGAAGATGCCCTTTTGCATGTTTTGGAAATTCGGGGTATGAAACTGAAAACCCTCATTAAAATCGTTCACCACTACGGTGGCATTTTGGGACCGGCTCATCCCTATGGAGGTCGTAGTTCCAGTGCCATGCTTTTCAAGCAATTGGTCAAAAATCCCTCCTTGATTCACGAATTCGATTTCATTGAAACCTTTAACGGTTGCGAATCTCCTCTGTCCAATCTTTTGGCTCAAAAGCTGGCCCAAAAGTACGGCAAGGTAGGCCTGGGAGGCAGCGATACCCATCAGGAAAAATATCTGGGTCTGGGCTATACGGAAGTCGATGCGGTCATCCACTCTAATGAGGATTTGATCAGCGCTGTCAAAAACCACCGAATCGTCGCTGCAACCGGAAGAGAACGAGAAGCGACCACCCGGTCCAAACACAAAGAAGCCGCCTATTCGGTCTGGTCCTTCCATATTTACAACAAGGGCTTGGGCAAATTGTTTTCCCCCTATCGGGGCCTTCAAATTTATCAATTAAACCTGTAATATTCAAAAAGGGCGAGAATTTTCGCCCTTTTTAAATGGTTCTTTTTTTGTTTTATCCCGTCAGTAAATCCTATTTTTCTTTATCGATTTGATTTCCTCTAATGGCTAATATAATTGCTACCACCCCACTGACGATGGTGATAATCTTCAAAAGAAGCATGGTCATGGCAAACACGCCGTCTCCACCGCTTTCAAACATACCGTCATAATAGTCTCCGGCTCCCCATCCATCTTCATACCAGGGAAGGAATACCAGACTCACGCCGCCTAATACGGTGAGAACGCCAAAGAGAAAAGCCATCCTGCGCAGATCTCCTTTGGCCAAACCGGTTCGTTCATTTTGAGGGAACATCTTGGCATCCTTGGCCGTAAGACCGCCATAGCGCTTTCTCCAAATTACATAGAGAACCGGACCCGATGCCAATCCGATCATGCCGCCCAAAAAGTAATCGGATCCATTGACAAAGAAGGAAAAGATAGCAATGATGATGGGTACGATACAAATCAAGCAAAGGAAACCGTAGCCTCCGGGAATCATGAACTGGAATTCGTCCTTGGGAATTCGTTTTCTCAAAATCATGGCGGAAATATACACCATAATGTAACTGGAAACCAATAGGAATACGTCTAATACGATAACCACACCAAAGGGGAACATACACAACACCAGGTTGAAAATCGCCACAGACAACACGGCAACATAAGGCACCCCGTGTTTTTTATCGCATTTAACCAAAATCGGCGGAGCCAAGTGGTCATCGGATAGAGCAAAGAAGCCTCTGGATCCCGATGCAATATAGGTATTGTAAATGGAACACTGGGCAATCAAGGCGATAACCACAAAGAATATGCCCAGAGCCGGTCCCCAGAAATGGGTTACAACGGTGGCATAACCAACCCCATCGGGAGACCATTCCTCCCAAAGGCCCAAGGATCCCAATCCGGCCGTGGTCGGAAGGATATACACCGCCATAATCAGAGGCACAGTAATCAAGGTTCCCTTGGGGATGACTTGAGGATTTTTCACTTCCCCGGCGATGGTGGACATGGACTCATATCCGGAATACATCCACATACCGATGGATAAGCCTCCGGCGATGTAGAAAAACCAATCACTGGGACCTTCGGCAGGTTCCGGTGTAAAGGGGCCGATATCCCCGGTCCAATTCATAAATCCGGCAATGGCCACAATGGCAAAGGCAACGATGACCAAAAGGGAAATCCCCGTACTGACAATTCCTACGTCTTTTACCCCTCTGAGATTGATATAAGTAAAAATAAAAATCATTAAAAATTTAATAGCGAATTCCGCAGGTCTTGAAAGGTCCCATTGAGTAGCCGCATAGCCTCCGGCCAGAATAACATAGAGCGTATTGTCGATATAAATGGAAATGGTTCTCCACCATCCGGCTTGGAACCCCCAAAACTCACCCAATGCCTCTTGCACCCATTTGTAATAGCCTCCTTCTTGGGGTCGCACGGAACCCAATTCCGAAGCCACCAGACCAAAGGGAATTCCCCATACAAAGGGTAGTACAATCAATAAGGTGATGGTCAATCCCGGTCCTGCTTCCGGAATCATCTCTTCAATACCGTACGCTCCTGCGGCAACCAAACAAAAGATCATAAATACCACAGTGGATACTTTCAAGTCATGTTTTTTTAAGCCATGATCTTGTCCTTCCGGGACAACATTGGTTGTTTGCTCACTCATACTCTTCACCTCCTCCAAAAAGTAATACTTTCATACATTATACGCCTACATTATCGGGTAAAGAAGTTAAAAAAAAAGAACGGCAAATCCGTTCTTTTTTTTCTGCAAGTTTATTATCTTCTCTTAACTATTGTCTTTTTTATAAAGATTTTCGACCTTCCATCGCCTTGAGCAGGGTGATTTCATCGGTATATTCCAAATCCCCTCCCACGGGAATTCCATGGGCCAATCGGGAAACGGCAATGCCGGAGGGCTTGATGAGACGGGCAATGTACATGGCCGTAGCCTCTCCTTCAATATTGGGATTGGTGGCCAAAATCACTTCTTTAATATCATTTTCCTGCAGGCGAAGAATTAAACTTTTTAAATTGATATCCTCGGGGCCGACCCCCTCCATGGGGGAAATGGCGCCATGGAGAATGTGATATTGGCCTCGATAATCCTTAATCCGCTCCATGGCAAACACATCTCGAGGATGCTCTACCACACAGATGATTTCCTTGTCCCGTTTTTCATCGGTGCATACTTTACAGGGATCGGCCTGGGTCAAATTTCCACACACCGAGCAGTAATGCATGTCTCTTTTTCCCCGAACCATGGAACGGGCCAGGGCTTCCACCTCTTTTTCTTCCAAAGAAAGAATATGAAAAGCAAGGCGTTGGGCGGTTTTGCCCCCAATGCCCGGCAATTTGGACAGTTCATTGATCAGGACATTTAGCGGTTTGGCATAATAATCCATTAGATCAGGCCCTCGGGTAATCCCAGTCCTCCTGTGAGTTTATTCATTTCATCGGAAGCAACTTCTTCCATTTGTCGCAGTGCTTCATTGGTCGCTGCCATGATCAAATCCTGAAGCATTTCAATGTCGCTGTCATCGACGATTTCCGGATCCAAGACCAGAGCGGTCAGTTGTTTCTTTCCGTTGACGGTGACGGAAACCGCACCGCCGCCGGCTGTGGCCGTTTGTTCCATCTCATCGATTTCCTGTTGTAATTCATCCATTTTTTTCTGCATGGCTTGCATCTGCTTCATTTGTTTTTGCATGCTTCCGCCACCACCGGTTTTCGGTTTTTTTCCGGCTTTCATTCCTCTGCCCATGTTACGCTCCTTTTTTACTTTTTTTTATGGTTTCTACTCTATTTCAACGGGAATGCCCAAAAGGCTTTCCGCTTTTTCTGCGGTTTCTTCCAGATTGTCCCGCTCCTTTACCGATTCACTTCGGTCCTTAACGACCATATGATGGGGTTGGCCCAAAATCTTTTCCACCATCTCTTCCAACTTGATTTTATTTTTTTCGATAAACATCCGTCCCATGGCCGTGGTTTCCACTACCACCTCGTTTTCGTTGATTTCCAAGGGTTTGGTGCTGTTGGTTACCATAGCAAACATGCCGCCCAATTCCCCTTGACCCAACTCCAAAAATTGGTTCCAAAACGATTCCCGGTCTTTCTTTTCCGGGTTATCGGCTTTTTCTTCGGTGAGCTTGGAAGAAGAAGTCGCTTTCCTCTCCTCGGCAGCTGCTTCTTCCATGGGTTTCTTTTGCTCCGGGGTTTTTTGTGCCTTTTCCGGGCTTTTTTTCTTCACCGGCGCCGAATCCGGCAACGGGGGAAAAGGCGAATCCATTGAACGGGACTTGGGGCTCTTTGGACTTGGCTCGCCTTGTTCGCCGGTGGCCAACTTGACAAAATTCATTTCCAAGAGCACCCGAGGCATGGAAGAGGTCCGCATCATTTCGATTCCCCGGGCAATTTGGATAATGCCCCCATTGATTTGGTCCAGGGAAAGGGCTTGGCTCTGCGCCTGAAGTCGTTGGATGTTTTCCAAGGATACCACCAGAACGTGTTCCGGTTTCTTCATATACTTGGCCAAGAGAAGATTGCGATAGTGTTCCATCCAACCCAGGAGAATCTGGCGGGAATCCTTGCCTTTTTCCAAAAATTGATGAATTCGTTCTAGGCCACCTCCCACATCTTGGTCCACAACGGCTTGGGTTAATTGAAGGTATTCTTCGATACCGACCGCTCCCAGGGTATCCAACACTTCTTCCCGCGTCACCCTTTGGGTCCGTCCCGCAAGACATTGATCCAAGAGGGTCAATCCGTCACGGACGGAACCGTCGGCCTT
>PDWI01006345.1_pt1 | contig 14884 bp, 12 predicted proteins | sample 1430891 | NCBI WGS metagenome assembly PDWI01 (sample SAMN01162508, study PRJNA174530) | Oral metagenome, whole genome shotgun sequencing project. | biome: Marine environment; feature: Marine mammal; material: Swab sample of the gingival sulcus; isolation source: swab sample of gingival sulcus... | reverse complement strand
TAATTGGTAATGTAAAAATTATTGTTAAAAATATTTTTTTCATAAAAATTATTACCTTATGCTATAAGAATTTGAGACAAATTAAAATATTTAGTTTTAACCTGCCTCAAACTTTTGTTAAATATAACTACTTTACAATGATTTACCTAAAAAATGTATCATTGACGAAGTTATGTTTATTAAACCAGATATATCAATACTATTATCGCTTGTCTTCCATTTGCGGATATTGTCATTTTCATCATAGTTCCAATATTTTTTGTAATCATATTTATCATATTTGCCATCCATTTCTTCTTCCACCAATCGTCCTTTATCATCATAGACAGAAGTTGTTGTTCTATCTGTTTTGCCATCACCGTCAGAATCCCATTCTTTACGAATGAGCCTTCCTTCGTCATCATAAGTATAGATGTAAACAGAATCTATTTTACCCTTTCTATCTATATTTTCGTGACGAATTTTATTTCCTTTATTGTCATAGATATAATTGTCAGCACTATCTGCTTTACCATCGCCATCATAATCATCCTCTTCATGAGTTAGATTACCTTTTTCATCATAGGTATAGCTTGAACTACTCTTTATTTTACCGTCACTTATGCTTTCAGAATGTGTTTTATTCCCCTTATCATCATAAGTTGTCGTATAAATATTATCTATTTTACCATCGCCATCATAGTCTCTTTCTGCACGAATTTGATTGCCTTTATTATCATAGGTATAAACAGAACGTGCATCTATTTTACCATCACCGTCTTCATCTTCTTCATAACGAATTTTATTTCCTTTATCATCATAAGTATAGTTAACAATCCTGTCTAGTTTGCCATCACCATCATAGTCTCTATCAACATGAATTTCATTTCCTTTGTCATCATAGACATGGTTGTAGATTTCATCTAATTTACCATCAGCATCTTTATCTCTTTCAAAACGAGTTTCATTCCCTTTGTTATCATAGATGGTGGTCGCTTTATCGTCTATTTTACCATCATCATCTTGGTCTTCAATTGTTTCCTCACGAATTTTAATTCCTTTATCATTATAAACAGTGGTATTTTTATACTCTATATTACCATCACCATCTTTATCCATTTCATAAAGAATTTGATTTCCTTGCTTATCATAGGCGTAGTTAACAATATCATCAGGCTTACCATCAAGATTACTATCTTTTTCATAACGAATTACTTTACCTTTATCATCACGAATATAACTAACAATTTCATCGACTTTACCATCTGCATCATTATCGTTTTTATAATGTTTAGCTCTGCCATTATTATCATAAACTGTACTGAAAGTTTCATCAATTTTACCATCATTGTCAAAATCTTTTTCTGCATAAGTAATTTCAAAATCTTCACTATCATCTAATGGTAAGGCTTTGGCATCAACTTTCAATAAGTACTTTCTCACTGCATTATCATAGCGTTCATTGTTATGATAAACTAACCCCTTACTTATCATCATGGTAGTAATATTTGGGTCTTTTGGTGCATAATCAGCACAATCGGCAAAGCCATCACCATCTGTATCCTTAATGGTGAAATTTACGCTAACAGTTGCGGTTGCCATGCCTCCCTTGCCGTCAGATATTGTATAACTAAATTTGTCTGTGCCTTTTAAATAACCGTTCGGAGCGGTATAAAGAATAGTACCGTCTTTTTGTAACCTTGCCTTGCCTTTGTTCGGTTGGGTAACTTTGGTTACTGTCAGCGAATTTTTATCAGGGTCGTTATCATTTGCTAATACTTTAATCGGCATAGCAGAAACTTTACCTTTACAAGAAATTTTTGTGGTAATACTATCAGCTACCGCTTTTGGAGCGTTATTAACAGGCTTAGTCGGCTCAGTTTTTGGTTTATCAGTTTTTGGTTTATCAGTTTTTGGTTTATCAGTTTTTGGTTTATCAGTTTTTGGTTTATCAGTTTTTGGTTTATCAGTTTTTGGTTTATCGGTTTTTGGTTTATCAGTTTTTGGTTTATCAGTTTTTGGTTTATCAGTTTTTGATTTATCAGTTTTTGGTTTATCGGTTTTTGGTTTATCCATACTAGAGTCTTCAGCTTTAGGAAAGTCGATTGCAAGTTTGTCATTACTACCTTCGTAGCCACAAGCGGTTAAAAACATTAAAGAACTGATAACCACAGCTAAAGATTTTAAATTTGTTTTCATGTTGAACTCCTATTTTTCAACGGGGGGTAAACTTTTCTAAATTTCCATGCAATTTTTTTGCCAACTTTAGTTTATTATATTTTTTATCCACCATTAGAAAAATAACTTGTAAAAACTATTTAATTTTTATGTAAATTTTCATTAAATCAATAATAAGAAAAACAATAAAAGTCTAAAAAACAACAAAAAATGTATCGCAATTATCGGCTTACAAGCAAACAAAAATCTAATTTTTTACCAATTTCATCAAAAAAGGGCTAGTAAAAATACTAGCCCCAACTGCTTATAAAAAACACAAACTAAATCGCTACAACACCTTTACGAATTTCATCAGCCACTAATTCCGCTTTATTGGCAAGAACGGTAACATATTGCGGTAATTCTTCGATGTTTTGCGTATGCTCAGGACGTGGAATAACAATATCATTGCCTAGAGCCTCTCGCATTGTTTCGGCAAATTTTGCAGGTAAGGCAGTTTCTGCACAAACGATAACTTCACCCTCATTTTGTACTTCTTTTGCTACTTTTAGACCATCATCTGTATGTGGGTCGATAAGGTCGCCATTACTTTCATAAACCGCTTTTATCGTTGCTAAACGGTCGGCATGGCTAGATTTTCCTGAAACAAAACCAAAACGCTCGCCAATTTTTGCATTAAGTTCGGCTAAATCAAAGCCTTTGCCATTTTTGACATCGTTAAATAATTGCCCAACTTTTTCTCCGTCTTTATCAAGCAATAAATACACAAAACGCTCAAAATTCGATGCTTTAGAAATATCCATTGACGGACTAGAAGTCACATAAGTTTTATCAGCAGAGCGAGGTTGATACGCCCCTTGTTCAAAGAAATCATGTAACACATCATTTTCGTTAGTAGCAACAATCAGACGCTCAATCGGCAAGCCCATTTCTCGAGCAATATGCCCTGCACAAATATTGCCAAAATTACCCGAGGGTACGCAAACACTAATTTTTTTATCATTATTATCAGTGGTCGCAAAATAGGCTTTAAAATAATAGACGATTTGGGCAAGGATACGCCCCCAATTAATCGAATTCACCGTACCTAGACTATATTTTGCTTTAAAATCAGCATCTTCTTGTAAAGCTTTAACAATATCTTGGCAATCGTCAAACATGCCCTCAATAGCAATATTATGAATATTTTTATCAGTTAGACTATACATTTGAGCTCGTTGAAATTCGCTCATTTTGCCATGTGGTGACAGCATAAAGACTTCAATATTTTCTTTGCCTCTCAAGGCATATTCGGCGGCACTGCCTGTATCGCCACTTGTTGCTCCGATAATGGTTAAACGTTCATTTTTTTGTTTTAGCACATATTCAAAAGCATTGCCTAAAAATTGCATGGCTATATCTTTAAATGCTAAAGTTTTGCCATTCGATAAGCCCAAAATATACATATTTTTTGCAAATTTGTCATCGACTTTACGCACAGGGGTAATTTCCTCATGGATAAAGGCTTTTGCGGTATAGGTGCGATTGATAATATCGGCTAAATCATTTTCATCAATATCAGTAACAAATAATTTCATAATGGCAAGGGCAAGCTGTGGATAGCTAAGGGTTCGCCATTGATTAAGGGTATCCTTGTCGATTTGTGGATAGCTTTCAGGCAACATCAAACCGCCATCTGGAGCAAGCCCCATTAGCAAAACATCGCTAAAATTCATCGGCTCGGTTTGTCCACGCGTTGAGATATATTTCATAAAATTTTCCTTGTGTTGTTGATTATTTTGATATGTACAAAATCTTTTCATTACATAACATCATTCATTATTTTTTTACACCTTCACCTTTAAAAGTGATACTAAACACTGGATAGTATTTGTCATCAGAAGTGATTGGCAAAGGACTTGCTGAATGTATTGCTTGTTCGACTGCTCTATTCAAGCCAATATTTTCACCTTTACTAATATACACTCGAGTTACTTCTCCGATAGAATTGACCGTAATTTTCGCCTCAGAAGTCGCCTCACCAGAGTTAGGTGGTGGATTTAAATAACGCTTAATTTTATTTGCCACAGCTTGCAAGGTATTTTTTTTGCCTTTACTTGAGCTTTCTCCACCTTCGGGAATACCAAGACTCATTGTTTTGACAGGTTCAAAACCATTGTCATTACCTTCACCCTCATCACCTTGTTTGTCAGCAAACACCTTGTTACTAGACTGTTGTTTGTTTGCCTCTTTTTGCCTTTGTTGTTCAGATGTTTTCTGTTTTTCTTGCACAATCTTATCTATATTTTGTTGCTTTTCTTTAAATATTTTTATCTGTTCTTTTGCATCGATAATTTCTCTTTCTTTGGCGTTATTAGTTGATTGTTGTGGCTCTTCTTCTTTAATAAACTCTTGTATGGCTCTTTTAATTTCTGCTTTACTGTCCGCCATTTTTTGTTGTTGGGCAATATCTTCTTTTGAGGGTTTAGGTTTTTCTACTGCTTTGCTGTTTGCTTGCTCTATCACGCTAATGGGTGGTTGATTGTCGCTTGGATTAGAGGTTCCTGCAAAAATTTCTGTGAGACTTTTCGCAAATTTTTTAAAACCTGATTCTACTTGGTTATTAACACCTTGATGAGCCATGTTTTGAGCAGAGGCATTCGTTGGTGTTGCCATAGCTTGTGTGTTATTAGTTGCGATTTTGCCTGCTTTTTTTGCTTGTCTACGACTTTCGGCAATTTGCTTTTGCACGCCTGCCAATTCATTTGCACTGACTAACGAGGTTTCAATCTGCGATTGTGGATTACCCATATTACCGATTAAGTTCGCCAAAATTATCAAACCAATAATACCAAGGTGCAAAAGTAGCCCTTTAACAAAAGGCTTTGTTGTGCCATTGTTGTCTAACGGCTTATATTCATGCAACTGATGGTCGTGCCGTTGGATTTGAAACTTTTGCTTGCCTGTATTTTTTGTTGATGAGTGTTGCGAGCTATCATTTACGTTTAACATGAATATTTAACCAATCTATTTTTTACGAGTAACAGGGGTATCGGTAAGCAAGCCGACTTTTTCAATGCCTGCCTGTTGCAGTTTTGCCATTAATTCAACGACATTGCCATATTGATTTGTTTGGTCGGCATTAAGCATAACTTGCAAAGGTTGTTGTTTTTCTGCTTCTCGTTGAGCTTGTAACTGTGATAAATCTGCAATTAATTTTGCCTCTGTCACCGAAATTTTACTTGCATTACCTTCATAATCTAAATAAAGTTTGCCATTGGCGGTAAAGGTGACAATCACAGGTAAATTTTCACTTTTTGCAAGATTATTGCTTTGATGTTTTGGCAAGTCAACCTCCACCCCTGTGGTAAGCATGGGAGCGGTCACCATAAAAATAACCAAAAGTACGAGCATAACATCAATATAAGGGACGACATTCATATCCGAATTCAGCTTTTTTCGCTGACGGCTATAGGGATTAGCTTTCATCTGATGCTCCTTATTGACTGACAGTTTCTCGTAACAACATGCCTGTTAATTCATCACAATATAAGGCTCGCAAATCATAAATGCTGTTGGCTTTTGCGGTAAAATGGTTAAAGGCGAGCACAGCAGGAATGGCAGTAAACAAGCCGATAGCAGTGGCAATCAAGGCTTCAGCAATACCAGGGGCAACGGTAGATAGGCTTGCTTGATTGGATTGAGATAAGCCCAAAAAGGCATTCATAATCCCCCAAACCGTGCCAAATAAGCCAATATAAGGTGATACTGAACCAATACTTGCTAGTGCAGAAAGCCCTTCTTCAATGTCTTGTTGTTGTCTGCCTAATGCCACTCTTAATTTGCGTTCAACCGCCTCAATGACATCAGTTTTTGGTTGTTTGTTTTGTTGTATTTTTAAATATTCGGCAAAACCTAAATAAAATATCTCTTCGAGTCCTTGACGGTTGCTAACCTGCTGAATGCCTTGATATAGTTTAGCAAGGTTGCTACCTGACCAGAACCAATCTTCAAATTGTCTATCGTGAGAAAACGCAGAACGTATTCTTGCACTTAACCGAAAAATAATCACCCAACAAGATACAGAGCCAAGAACCAATACAGCCATGACAATTTTTACTAATAAACTTGCTTGTAAAATTAATTCAATAATATCTAAATTTTCTAACATTCGTATCAACTCAAATTATAAAAAGTAATAACCAATAAACACCAAATTTTATAATGTAATTGGTTTAAGAATAAAAGTAAACCTATTTTACTTGAAATAGACAACAAATCCAAAGATTATCTAAAATTTGATTGTATTATTGGTTGTTATTTTATAAAATACGCATTCCTGTAAAGAAGTCAATGGTTTCTTTGAATGTTTCACGCCATAGAAAAACGACTTCTTTGCCACGTCAATTTTAGTAACTTTAATTTTTCTAAAACGATTTTGCTAAAGTTAACAAAACATTCAACTACGGAACACGTTCTATGAACACCATCAAAACGTATTTTGGTATTGACGAAAATAATACCAGTATTCGTACCGAAATCATGGCAGGAATTACCACATTCTTAACCATGGCATACATCATCTTTGTAAACCCCAACATTTTAGCTGAAGCAGGCATGGACAAAGGAGCGGTCTTTGTGGCGACTTGTTTGGCTGCCGCTGTTGGTTGTTTTATCATGGGCATATACGCTCGCTTGCCTGTGGCTCTTGCACCCGGCATGGGTTTAAACGCTTTCTTTACTTATGGGGTTGTATTAGGTATGGGACACAGCTGGCAAACTGCTCTTGGAGCGGTGTTTTTGTCAGGTTGTATTTTTATCATTCTTAGCTTATTTAAAGTTCGTGAATGGATTATCGACGCTATCCCAAACAGCTTAAAGCAAGGTATTGTCGCAGGTATTGGAGCATTTTTAGCCTTTATCGCCTTAAAAAATGCAGGTATCGTTATCGACAATCAAGCGACTTTTGTCTCACTTGGCAATATGAATAGCTTTTCTGCTTATATGGCAGGCTTGGGCTTTTTCTTAACCATTGGTCTAGTACATCATAAAGTACCAGGTGCGGTGACTATTGGTATTTTAACCGTCACCGCCATTAGCTTAATCGCAGGTCAGACTGAATATGCAGGCGTTATGTCACTTCCCCCTGATATTGCCCCAACCATTATGCAATTAGATATTGCAGGGGCATTTGATGTTGCTATGATAAGCGTAATTTTTGCTTTCTTATTTGTTGATTTATTCGATACCACAGGTAGCCTTGTCGGTATTACACAAAAAGCAGGATTAGTTGACAAAGATGGCAATGTTAAAAACATGGATAAAGCACTTTTAGCTGACTCCACAGCTACCGTCGCAGGTGCGTTACTTGGTACGTCTTCAACTACAAGTTACATCGAAAGTGCCTCAGGGGTTGCCTCAGGCGGTCGCACAGGCTTAATGGCAGTGACTGTTGGCGTGATGTTTTTATTAGCATTATTCTTTGCTCCACTTGCAGGCATGATACCTGCTTACGCAACCGCAGGAGCAATTTTTTATGTCTCCGTGCTAATGTTATTTACTCTAAAAGACATTCATTGGGAAGACTTAACCGAGTCCGCTCCTGTAGCTGTTACTCTGTTGTTAACTCCCCTAACCTACTCGATTGCAGATGGTATTTCTTTAGGATTTATGACTTATACCGCAGTAAAAGTAGCGACAGGCAAATTTAGCCAAATCAGCATTGCTGTATGGGTGCTTACGATTGTGTTATTCTTAAAAGTAAGTGGCTTATTAGAGCAATTTTTTGCAATGATGGCAGGTTAAAGTTTTAATCGTTTGATTTTTCTATGCTGTTAATCTGTAGAGACAAGGCATGCCTTGTCTCTACTAAATTTCCAACCTTTCTTACATAATCAGTGAGTATTTATTTATTTTATGGTAAAATTCATTACCGTTCTACAATAAAATAAATTTTTCAATAAGATAAATTGATAACTCATGGCAAAATTAACTTCCGAAGAAAAACAACTGTTAAAAGACCTTATCGCCCCTGTAAAAAGCAGGTTAAATTTAGCTTGGCTAATGTCGATATTTTCAACCCTAATATTTGTTACTCAATCATGGATATTAGCCACCATTTTTAGTCAATGGCTAATGCAAAAATTTGCAGGCGAGCCCTTGTCTATGGAAACTTTATGGCAATGGCTATTTTGGCTATTAGGCTGTTTTTTTCTCCGTCCTATTTTTACCTTTATTCAACAAATTATCGGAGCAAAAGCAAGCCTAAAAGTACGCACTAATCTTCGCCAACGCTTGTTATCCGCTTTAGCTGAATTAGGCATGGCAAGGCAAGAATTTGGCAGTGATGGCAATTTATCAAGCCAAGTTATCGAACAAACCGATGCTCTTGACGGTTATATTAGCCGTTTTGTGGTGCAAAAAAAGGTCGTCGCAAGTACACCAATTATTTTATTATTGGCTTGTGCATGGCAAAGCCCTATAGTAGCAGGAATTTTATTTTTAACCGCCCCACTTGTGCCGATTTTTATGATTTTAATCGGTAGCATGACCGCTCGAAAAAGTGAAGAACAATTTGAGGCATTGGCTCAACTTAGCGGACGTTTTCTTGATTGGGTGCGAGGTATGACCACGTTAAAACGTTTACAAGCCACTGAAACGGCAGAAAAAGATTTAACCGATGCGAGCGAAGATTATCGCCATCGGACGATGGACGTGCTAAAAATTGCCTTTCTTAATGGGGCGGTATTAGAGTTTTTATCTGCTCTATGTATTGCTTTAGTAGCGGTGTATTTAGGTCTTGGCTTGTTAGGCATTTTACCTTGGGCAAAAGAATATGTGCCTGTGAATTATTTTGGAGCATTATTTATCTTGTTATTAACCCCTGAATTTTACGCACCGCTTAGACAGCTAGGTATGGACTATCATGCTCAAGCTCATGCTCAAGGAGCAGTAAAAAGTTTATTACCTTTATTAAAAAAGGCAGAAACTTTACAAGCGTTACACAATCATTCCGATAATGTGGATTTAGATTATCAAAAAACGCTTAATTTACAAGTAAAAGAACTTGCAATTTATCATAAAATTTATGATGAAAATAGCGAAGAGACCATTACTCGTACTCGTTTAAAACCGATTAGCTTTGAAGTCAATTCAGGTGAACGCATTGGTTTAATTGGGGAAAGTGGTAGCGGAAAATCTAGCCTTTTACAAGCATTAATGGGCTTTAGCGATTATCAAGGTGACATATTTATTAATGGTGTTAATCATAAACAATTAGATATCAATGAATTACGAGAAAATATTGGTTATCTTGCTCAACAGGTTGCCCTATTACCAATGACTATTGCCGATAATTTACGCTTAGCAAAACCTACTGCCACTGATAAAGAATTAATGGAGGTATTAAAAGCCGTTGATTTATATGAGTTAATTGAGCATTTACCCAATTCTATTTATACCGTTTTGGGTGAACGAGGACAAGGGTTATCAGGCGGACAACAACAAAGGCTTGGGGTGGCTCAATTGTTATTAAAAGAAAATAAATTATGGTTACTCGATGAACCTACCGAACATCTTGACCCTGATACCGCGGAAACCATTCATAACTTATTAGAAAAAGTTAGCCGTGATAAAACGGTGATTTGGATTACTCATGCGGTAGAAAAATTAACTTGGCTTGATAGAGAAATTGCAATTCAAGAATAGATTTTGGTAAGTTTTCAACAAAAAAAATAACATACTCTTTATTTACATCGCCTGTGCTTATGGTATTATTAGGGTTCTTGTAAGATTGCTTAAATTATAATTAGGATACCCATATGTCAAATATTCCCCAAAGAGTTAGCCATAAATTATTATCGACTATTCGCCCTAGCACAACGGCTTTGCTTGTTGCCTGTATGGGCGGTATGCTCGCCTTGCCAGCTCAAGCAAGTGATATTGTTGTCGGCTTTAAAGCGCCTCGCCAAACCAACGAAGTTGCCTTTGTTCCATTTGTCGGTGATAGTCTAATATCATCTGTCATCATGAATGACTTAAACAGCACAAAATTAAAAGTTACCAAAAAAGGCTTGCCACAACAAGCACATAGCAGTAGTGAAGCGATGCAAGTGTTTGAACGTTGGCAACAATTAGGCATTCCTTACCTAGTGGTCGGTAGCACCCAATCTCAAGGAAGTAAAATCCTTATTGAATATGAGGTTATTAATGTCACTTCAGGGAGAGTTGTCGATGGTAAACAACGTTTGACTTCTGACTCTGACCCACAAAGTTTACGCTATGCAGGGCATGTAATTGCTGATAAAATCTATAAATTAATTACAGGCGGTGAGGGTGATTTTTCAGGAAAAATTGCTTATATTGAAGAAATAGGCAAAGATGATAATAAAGTTTCGCAATTAAAAATTATGGACGCGGATGGGCAAAATATCCGCTCAATTAATCGTGTTAAAGGCTCAATTTTCTCGCCTGCGTGGTCACCAAATGGACGTACTATTGCCTATGCAATACAATATCCAAAAGGCTTACCTGTCATCTATCTACAAAATATTGATGGCGGACAACCGCAACGTTTAACACCATTTAAGGGCTTAAACCTCAATCCTTCTTTTAGCCCAGACGGTAACAGTATCTTATTTTCTAGTAGTTTCCAAGGTAACTCTGATGTTTATCGTATTAGCTTAGGCTCAAATCGATTAGAAAAACTTGTCAGTATGCCAAGTGATGAAGTTGAACCAAGTTATGCCCCTGATGGACGTTCATTTCTATTTGTTTCTAACAAAACAGGGGTGAAATCACCTCAAATCTATCGTTATAACTTTGATACAAAAGCGATTAAGCGTATTTCTAGAGTTGCCTCGGCAAACAGCCCCTCATTTAGCCCTGATGGCACACAAATTGCCTTTTTAAACGGACGTAATGCTTCCATCATGAATTTATCAGGAGTAATTACCCATAATATTGGCAATACAGGCATTGATGAAGCACCGCATTTTTCACCGAATGGTAAACGTGTCGTCTATGCAACAAAAAAAGGCAATAAAGGAATGATTAAAATTAAATCATTGGAAGGTGGACGTAGCTTTGGGCGTTCAGCTCGTGGTATCGTTCGTTATCCTGTTTGGTCAAAAGGTTCAAACTAATATTAATTAAAAATTCTAGCCAAAGCTACGCTTCTTTGCGTAACTTTAGTTAAGAAAGTAAGTTAGAAAAAATTACCGCTTATTTCTAATATTAACTTCTCACACTAACCTCTCACACAAATGCGGTTTATCAACTACGATAATCCGCATTGATTTTCACATATTCATAAGACAAGTCACAAGTATACACCGTATCACTTGCTTGCCCTCGCCCTAACTCAATATGAATGCAAATTTCAGGACGATTCATAGCCCCCTGCCCTGCATGTTCTTGATAACATTCTGAACGCTGACCACGCTGACAAATTAATACATCATCAAGATGAATACTGATTTTTGTGGTATCCAAATCCGCCAAGCCGGCATAACCCACAGAAGCAAGAATACGCCCCCAATTTGGGTCACTAGCAAAAAATGCCGTCTTCACTAATGGCGAATGAGCCACTGCATAAGCGACATCACAACATTCTTTGTTGTCTTTTCCGCCTGTGACTTTAACCGTGATAAATTTGGTGACACCTTCACCATCTCGCACAACCAAAGTGGCAAGGCGAATAAAGACTTCTTCTAACGCCATCAATAATGGTAAATAATAAGGGTGCTCTTTACTATCAATCAACTCACCAACTTTTGCAGTAGCAACTAACGTACAACAATCATTCGTGGAAGTATCACCATCAATCGTAATGCGATTAAAGGATTTTTCTACTAAATCATGCAAGATAGTTTGTAATAAATCGGTGGAAATATTAGCATCGGTGGCAACAAAACCAAGCATAGTCGCCATATTAGGACGAATCATACCTGCCCCTTTTGCCATACCTGTCACATGATAAACTATGTCACTATCAGCAATTTCTACTTGTTCACTTGCTAATTTTGCCACCGTATCTGTGGTTAAAATCCCATTTGCTCCACGTTGCCAATTGTCCATTGACAAATTCTCTAAGGCATTATCCAAGCCTGCAATCATCGCTTCACTGTTTAAAGTTTCGCCAATAACCCCTGTCGAATAAGGTAAAATTTGCTTAACATTAACATTGGTTTTTTCCGCTAAGGCTTGACAGGTTGCTAATGCTCGCCTATCGCCATCAACACCCGTCCCAGCATTGGCATTGCCTGTATTGACTAATAAATACTGCGGAGTTGCTTGCTTAATATGTTGGCGAACAAGCTTTACAGGTGAGGCACAAAAGGCATTTTGAGTAGTGACAACTGCCGTATTTGTGCCTTCTGCTAGCTCAAATACGACTAGGTCATCACGACTTTGATAGCGAATATTTGCCGAAGTTACGCCTATTCTTACTCCATTGATTGGATAAATGATATTTGGTAATTCTACATTTCCAACAGGCATAATTAATCCTTTTTTTTCTACAAATAATTCTATAATAACATTTTATTTAACTTAAGATTTTTCAATCGTTGCACTATTATTATCTAACATTTGTAAATCATCGTCAGTTTTTAACAACTTAAGTTCTTCATTGGCTTTATCTAACTTATGAGTTAACTTGCTATTTTCTTTTTTCAGACGGCTAAGTTCCCATTTGTTTTGTAATACTTTAAATAGTAATAAAGCCAAGATAATGCCAATAAGTACACCCAAACCAATGCAAATAATCAGTAATAAACCAACATTCATTTCTGGAACTTGGGTAAATAATAAATTTACAGCCAATTCATTATTATTGATAATTACCAAAGCTAAGGCATAGGCAAAAAAACCAAATAAACATAGCATTAATAAATATTGCATAGTTAATCTCCTAATTTTTGTTTGAACTAGCTAAATTATGACATAATATGACACAACAAACTAGGATTTTTTAGTAACGATATTTTTAGTACGCAGAATTAGTTAGGTCAATGGTCATCTGATCATCAATATTTTTAAGTTGTGTAATTGTACTATCTTTATGTCCTCTTTTCTTATCCGCAGAATAGAGCTTCCAACCGATAATAGCACTGACCAAGATAAACAATACCAAGATTATAACAACCACTTTATTTTTTTTCTTACTTTTTTTGTTTACTGTTTTAGTCTCAACTGGAGCAGAAGAATTAATGCCTTGTTCTAATATTTCATACTTCTTTTTATAAAAATTTCTTTCACTTTCTGCTTTATCAAGTTTATTTTTTAACCCAGAGACATCTTTATTCGCTTTTGTTCTTTTTCTCCATTCTAACAACCAGCCAATACCTGTTGTCGCAAAGCCAAAAATATAGCTTAACATGAGAGCATCTCCCCATGCGGTTAATACAGTTACAGGAGCTGTGTATGTTTTTTTAGTAATCAGTAAGTTTAGAATTAATTGAAAATTGCCATTTGTTGTTTCCCATGACAAATTGCTTTTATTCACAAAGACAACGGCCGTCACATATCCTAAAAAGAAGACAAATAATATAACTGTCAAAATAAAATAGTAATTAAATTTTCTTACTGTTAATTTTTTATCTGACATCTTATACCTACTTTAGACTATTTCACTGTAATAAAATCTCAATTATAATAAATAATTGAGATTTTATTACGGTTGTTTTAATTGTATTTAGGATTTGTTCGCATTCACTGATTCACGTAATGCTTTTCCTGGTTTAAAATGTGGAATCGCTTTTGCTCCCACTTTTACTTGTTCACCTGTTTTTGGATTACGTGCAGTACGTGGCTTACGATAATTTAAATTAAAACTACCAAAACCTCGTACTTCCACTCGCTCACCTTTTGCTAAGGTATTTTTCATCATCATAAGAATTTCATTGACTGCAAATTCAACATCTGAATCTGATACCTCATCACAACGCTTGGTTAGTTTATTAATAAACTCTGATTTGTTGATACTTTTGCTCATTATCATTCCTTACTTTGTCATTCACTGTCTAAGGGTAAATTGTTAATATGTAGATAATACCCTATTATTACTATTTTGTTAATAGGAAAAATGTTTTTATATGCAATATTTGCAATAAAAGGCTAATAATAAAAAGAGCGACCATTGATAGCCACTCTTTTTTTATTATTTCATCAGACTATTGAAAGATTAGTCTTCTTGAGCTTGCTTAATAAGGTCACCAATTGACATTGGTTTCGCTTCTTGAGCAGTTGTTTTACCTAGCTCTTTAATTGCTTGACGCTCTTCTGCTTCATCTTTTGCTTTGATAGATAAGCTGATGTTACGAGACTTTCTATCAACGTTGATGATTTTTGCCTCAACTTCATCACCTTCGCTTAAGACTTTACTCGCATCTTCCACACGCTCACGTTGAATTTCAGAAACACGTAAGTAACCTTCAACTTCTTCTGCTAAAGTGATAACTGCACCTTTGGCATCAACTTCTTTTACAGTACCTTTAACAACTGCACCACGCTCATTACTTGCTAGGTATTCGTTGAATGGGTCAGATGAAAGTTGCTTAATACCTAAGCTGATACGGTTAGCTTCTGCATCAACAGCAAGCACCATAGCCTCAACTTCGTCACCTTTGTTGTAAGCACGGATAGCCTCTTCACCTGATTCATTCCAAGAAATGTCAGATAAGTGAACTAGACCGTCAATACCGCCTTCAAGACCGATAAAGATACCAAAGTCAGTGATAGACTTAAT
>PDWI01006344.1_pt1 | contig 14884 bp, 11 predicted proteins | sample 1430891 | NCBI WGS metagenome assembly PDWI01 (sample SAMN01162508, study PRJNA174530) | Oral metagenome, whole genome shotgun sequencing project. | biome: Marine environment; feature: Marine mammal; material: Swab sample of the gingival sulcus; isolation source: swab sample of gingival sulcus... | reverse complement strand
CAATAAACTCCTCGCCACCAAAACGAGCCAAAATTTCACCCTCTTTATTAAAGTGTTCTGATAATAACTTAGCTATGTTTTTTAAAGCATTATCACCTTCAATATGTCCATAATAATCATTGTACTTTTTAAAATAATCGATATCTATCATGTATAAACTTACTATCTTATTTTTAGCTTTGGCAATTTGTAATTTCTCATTATAAAAGTTATAGAATGCTAACCTATTATTTATACCTGTTAAACTATCTTTTTCAGAAAGATCTTTTAACCGGACATTTGCTTGTTCTAAATCTTTTTTAGTCTTTTTGTTTTCTTCAATAATTTTAACCAACCTATTTTTTCTTTTGATATTACTTATAACAATAGACATATAAATAGAAACTTGAATAACAAATTCTTTTGGAATTTGACTATACGCATTTTCTTCACTAGATAAAACATAGGCTAAAGCAATTGGTTTCCCCTTAAAAATCATAGGCGAAATAATTGCTGAATGATAATTTCCCTGATTTATTGCCAATTCTTTTAATAATCCAGCGTTTTCTTCTTTATTAGAATATATTAGTGTTTCTTTATTTTTCAATAGTTTTAATAAAAGTGGTGTGTCTGCCCCCAGTTTTACTTCACTATATAGATTCTTTTTGTTTTCATCATAATTTATTTTGGTTTTTAAGACCTTATCTTCTTCATCAAAACTCATAATAGTAAAATTATCAATTGTAATCAGATCTTTGATCCTATGGTATAGCTTATAAAATAAACTATCATATTCTGCTGAAATAGCTATATCTTTACAAATATTACGAATAACACTTAATCTTTTGTTAAGTTCTTTTATCTCACTGTTTTTTTTCTCATTTTCTTCATAATAGCTTTGTAATTGCTTTTGCTTATTTTGTTCCCTGGCTAAACCTTCTGCGTAAATATACTTTTCATGACTAATGTCCATCATTTTCATTGTTTCTTTTTTATTTTGTTCATAATAATCATTAACCTGAGAATACAACCTTTTAATATATGGTCTAGCCTTATTATTTTCATTATTTTTAAGGTAGTAATCTATCACTGCCGTGAGAATGATAAGCTCATCTTTATAAGAGCCTCTACCACTGGTAAATTGTAGTGCTAACTCCATTTTATGGATAAGTTCTTCTGTTATACCAGCTAACTTAGAGTAATATTCATAATAAAATACAGTGTATGAAATCAAGGCATCAAAATTATTATCGTTCACTAGATATTCTGATAATTTTTCATACTCTAAGTTAATTTTTTCAAGATTTCCATATATGTAATTAAGTTGCATTTCAAGTTTATGAAAAGTAGCATCACTATAACTACTCAAAAAATCTGGTTTATTCCTTTTTGCCAAGTCATAGTAGTATAAACCCTTATCAAGTTCTTCTAAATCAAAATATAAGGTAGCCAGCTCACAAACATTAAAAATCCAAAATGAATCATACTCTCTATTTCCAGTAGGTAGCTTCGAAATAATACTATTGGCCTTTATGGTATATTCAAGTGTCTTTTCTATATTTTGATGAGCAGCATAAACTTGTCCTATATTATGAAATGCAATTGCAGAATTTAAACCTACTTTGTTGTGCTCTTTTTCTAAATCAATTACCCATATATAACATCTGATAGTTTCTTCGATTTTACTTAAAACTGTATACGCATTTGCCAATATGTTGATACATATTGTAATAGACTCAAAATAGCCCTCATTCTCTAGTTTAAAAAGTAAGCTATCAAGACTTTCCTGATATTTTTTTATTTCACCCACATTAGTATAATAAGCGATTTCATGAATATCCAATATTAAACTAAATAAATAGTCTAATTCATATCTTTCACTATCTTTTAAAAACATAATAATATCTATGAACGTTTCTGTATCGTGTAGATATATTTCTCTGAGAGAATAGTTTAAGTCCACATTATTTAGATTTAAATATCTTCCATTTTCCAACATATTTATTCCCCATCTGCCATCAATTTACAAGCCGCCTTATTTTTACCAGTATTTTTGGCTTGATACAATAATTTATCAACTTCTTTAAGTAAAAACTCAACATCTTCTAAATTGTCATAGTTTACAGTAAGCATTCCTAAAGAAATCGTTAAGTTGTCATCTGTCCCATCATTGTATTTTATTTTAAGTTCTTCTACTTTTTGACACACTAATTTTGCTTTTGCAAAAGCTTCATCATAACTATAAGATATTTCTGCTGCTATAAACTCTTCGCCACCATAACGAGCCAACATTGTGTTCTTGGATTGCCTCAATTTTTTTACACAATTAACAACACTTATCAAGGCTTCATCGCCTTTAATATGACCATTTAAGTCGTTGTATACTTTAAAATTGTCTATATCAAACATATACAAATGTAATAACATCTTCTCTTTTTTAGCTAATTGTATTAACTTATCAAGACGAACCTTAAAGTATCTTCTATTAGGAATTTTGGTTAATAAATCAATATTACTCAGTCTTCTATGGTAAGAAAGTAGTTTTTTTAATTCTTTTTTATCTTTTTTCAATCCCTCTATTTTTTCACCCAAAAAATTAGAACGACGCCAGTTTACTATTGCAATTGCAATATATGGCTCTAAAGCTTCGATTAACGCTATATCATGTTTTTGATAGACATTTTCTTCTATATTTTGAATTACTAAAACAGAAATCGTGACAGAATCATACTTTATTGGGTAGAATATCGCTGATTTATTCGGCTGATCTTCTATGCTTTCACCATCCTTCAGTATAAAATAATCTTCTTCATGCAAATTCCCAGTAATTCTAGGTTTGCCGTCTTTGATAACCATAGCACATATAGATGTTTTATCATTAAGATCAATCTTTATAACATCTTCTTCATCATAAGCATCATACACATAAGAAGCCACAAAATCATCGTCGTGCAACTTAGTAAATAATGCCATCGATGTAAAAGGCATTAAAGCAAAAAATTCTTTGTTTAACGTCCTCTGTATAGAATCTATGTTCGAAAGAGCAGTTATTTTTTGACCAATCCTTGTTATTATCCTTGATTGGTCGTACAATTGCTTTAGTTTTATACTCTTAGTTCTTATTTCATCATTTAATTCGTTCAGTTTGTCATTTTGCTCAGCAATTAACCTAACATCTTTCTTTTTATGAGATAAATCAATGTATAAATCTATTAAATCGGATTTTTTAACATCATTTTCTTGCTCTACCTTTACCATTACTCTAGAAAGTTCGTTATAATACTTTTTCATTAAGTCATCATCATTTTGAGAAATAGCATATTGCAATATGATAAGACATAAATTACGCAATTCATTATCTGAAGCATGATGACCTATGATATCTAAATTATCAGTGATTACTTTGATGAGCTCACCTTCATCTATGCCAAGCGCCATGCCATGCTCATAAAACTCAAGCAAAAACTGTGAAATCATGAAATAATCTTTATTTTCATGAAATAAATCTAATATTTCAAGTGAAGCAGACACCGCCTTTTGTTTCTCACCAAGTGCTCTATAATAATAAACTTTCAGTCTTTTATAAATTGGTATAGATAGGTCTGGAATATCATCTTGCCCAATGTTATCAAGTATATTCAAGTAATATATCGCTTGTTCATTATTATGCGTTTTAAACTCAGTAATAGACAAATAAGCTAACATATATACATACAAACCAAAATTATCTAAATTATTTTGATCTATTAAATGTTGTTCTTCAAAAACATCATAGGCTTTTTTATAATAAAACTTTGCTTCATCAAATTTATTATGAAGATAATATAAAGTAGCAATATTATTATAGGCAATAGCAGAAATTTCGGTTATATTACCTTTCTTAGCTTCTTTTTCGTGGGCTTTAGTATAGAGTCTCATAGCTTGCTCTGAATCACCTGTTTCAAAGTAAGCAACACCTACCCTAATCAGACCTTCTAGATAAATTTCATCGTTATCAATGGCAGCAACCATATCGTAGACTTTTTTGATGATAGCTTTTATTTGATCATGATCACCTAAAAATGTTAAAGCAGAGATTTTTTGAATTAAAACAACACAAGAAAAATAGGGGTCAGAGCCAAATTTTTTATCTTTTTCTAACACCTTGATCATTTCGTAAGCTTTTTTAGGCGTTCTTAAAATTTCTTGACGTAGCTTACGCATTATGAGAATTGCGTCTTTTTCAACCGTACTATAACTCACCATATTTTCCTTATCTCTCACTCTTTACAATAAATTATACCCATTTATAAGCATAAAATCACGCTATGTACCACAATATGTAATAAATCCTTTATCATATTGCGAGGCTAAAACGTATTTTATATCAGCCTTCTTATAATCATAAGGTTTACTTAGCTTCTCTAACAAACTTTCTAGCTTACTTGTATCATCACATTCTGCCATTTTAATAGCTTCTTCAACTATCAAATTTCTTGGAATATATATTGGATTTAAAGACTCCATCAATTGCAATACTTGTTCTGTTGAAAGTGATTTTTTTTCTAGTCTATCAAACCACTCATCACACCATGTTTTGAACACTTGCCTTGCTTGAAGATCATTTGGTATCAATAAATCAGCATCTATATTCAAAGGTTTAATCAGTGTTCTTAGATAAACAAAAGTATTAGTATAATCAAAGCCAAATAACTGCATAAAATTCAATAACACACTAATAAATTCCTCATCATCATCTTCGAGATATGCAAAACCTATTTTATTTGCTACTACTTTTAAATACTTTGCATTATAATCCTTCAAAAAATGTGACAGTTCTGCATTAAGTACAGCAAGCGCTTCCTTGTCACCTGACTCATCATCTCTTTTTGAAATTAAAGGAACAAATGCCTCAGCTAATCTTGCCATATTCCATGCCATTATTGGCACTTGATTACCATAACTATACCTACCATAAATATCAATAGAACTGAAAACAGTTCCTAAATTATATGTGTCCATAAAAGCACATGGTCCATAGTCAATGGTTTCACCTGACACCAATATATTATCTGTATTCATCACCCCATGAACAAAACCAACTCGCATCCAATCTACAATTAAGCTAATTTGAGCCTGCATAATTGCCTTAAAAAGTTCTAAATAGAGATTGTCCTTAGTTTTTATTTTAGGGTAATGTCTGTTGATAGTATAATCAGCAAGTTTTTTGAGTATTGTTTTGTCTTGTTGTAAGGCAGCAAATTGAAAAGTCCCCACTCTAATATGACTACTCGCCATTCGCGTCAATACAGCGCCCTGATGTTTAACTTCTCTACGTACCGTTTCACCTGTTTTGATAACAGCTAAACTTCTTGTTGTTTTTATATTAAGATGATGCATCGCCTCGCTAATCAGATATTCTCTAATCATCGATGCTAAAGTAGCTCTACCGTCTGCACTTCTGGCGTAAGGTGTCTTACCTGCCCCTTTTAGCTGTATATCATATCTTTTGTTGTTTTTTGTGATATGCTCACCAAGTAAAATAGCCCTGCCGTCACCAAGTTCGTTTAAATATCCAAATTGATGACCATAATAAGCTTGTGCTATCGGTTTACTATTCTCTATTAGTATATTACCAGAAAGTATATTAGCTATGTCAGAAGCACTTGTTTGATGTAAAACACCAATCTGATTAGCTAATTTTTCGTTATATAAAAAGAGGCTTGGCTTAGTTACTTTAGTTGGATCCACATAAGAATACATACTATCTGGCAAAGCCGTGTATGTTGTATTAAAATTAAAATATTTATTCATTTTCTTTCCTTTGCTATCATCTATTTTTTTATTATACTACACTTTTTTAATACACACACTAGATTCTAATAAATTGAATAAAAATTGAAATAAAAAGTTTGTGAAAAGTACTTAAAAAATGGGTATATAAATCAGTGGTAAAATTATAAATCATTAAGATAAACTGTGTTAAGGAGAGTTAATTTTATGAAAAAAAGAATGATACTAGTTTTTGCTTTTTTATTTTTATTAGTAGGGCTATCTGCCTGTACTAATCAAGAGCAAAATAAAACAGACGATGTAAAACAAAAAGAAAGTGAGCATGATGTTATTAGAGTTGGTATGGAACTAAAATGGCCACCATTTGAAACTGCTGATGAAAATGGCAATGCTGAGGGTATAAGCGTTTTAATAGCTGAAGAACTTGGTAAATACTTGGGCAAAGATGTTGAAATCGTTGATCTATCATTCAGCACTTTAATCACTGCATTAGAATCAGAAAAAATTGATATTATCATAGCATCAATGGGAAGAACTGACGAGAGAGCCAAACAAATTGATTTTTCAGAACCTTACATGTATTTCAAATTATTAACAGCTGTCAACAAAGACAGCGGTTTAAAAACTGCAGAAGATATTTTTGCTAAAGAGGGCATAAGATTTGTTGCACCAAAAAGTTTTTCCAGTATAGAATTAGTAAAAGAAAAAGCAAATAATCCTCAAGTTATTGAATTTGATGATAAAGCAACCGCAACTTTAGAACTTGCCAATGGTAATGCTGATGCCTTTATAGTTGATGCTGTAACAGCGGTTGCTATTGCAAAATCATACCCTGATAACATTGACGTGGTATTTGATCCTGTACAATCAATTCCAATTTGTATGGGTATTAAAAAAGGAAATACTGAATTAAAAGAAAAAGCCGATGAATTCATCTCAAAATTAGACGAATTGGGTGTGAATAAAAAAATTGAAGAAAAATACAATGATATTTTAAACGAAATGTTAGGAAAGGGTTACGAGTTTTACATCAATGAACATTAGTAAAAAAATACAATATATTTTATCACTACTAACATATATTGCCTTAATTGTAATAATGGTACTAAGAGCACCCGACTCCATTTCATCGCATGATGTATACGCCAGCTATTCTACTTACATTTTAAGTGGTTTTTTATGGACGATACTAATCAGCCTTTGCGTGTTTGCGCTTAGTTTTACTATTGGTGGCATCATGTTTTTAGCATCCATCAGCAAAGTACCATACTTTAGGTATTTAGTTAAACACTGGACTTACTTCATGTTTGGCTCACCCTTGCTTGTCATTGTTATTATTTTCTACTTTTTTGTGGGTCCAAACTTACTTAACATGAATAGCAAGCTATTTTTAGGTATATTGGCTTTAACACTTTATTTTGCTCCTTTTATGATGAAACTATACGAGGGAGCATACAATAGTATTGATAAAAAACAGTTTTTGGTTTGTGATATGTTTGGTTTTTCAAAGTTTCAAATGTATTATTATATTATATTTCCTCAGATGATCCGAATTATGTTTCCTCCCCTGTCAGCCAATCTTGCCAATGTCATAAAAAGTAGTTCTTTACTATATTTAACTGGCTTCCAAGAACTATATTATACACTAACAAATGTACAATCAAAGAGTTTTGCCTACACAGAAGGATATATTCTCATGATTGTACTTTATTTAATAATAACAATTCCGCTGATAAAACTTTCCGAAATTCTAGAAAAGAGCATTAAACTATGAAAATAAATGTACACAATTTAGTTAAAAAATATGATGATGAAATAATATTAGATAATATAAATATCAATATAGACCACGCAGAAGCTGTTGTACTACTTGGCATAAGTGGTAGTGGTAAATCCACTTTACTTAGACTGTTAAGCGGTATGGAGGCTGACTATGAAGGTGCTATTAGCATAAATGATGAAAAAGTCAATACAAGAGCATTTAAAGACAAGATTGGCTTTGTATTCCAAACTGGTAGTTTATTTCCACATTTAACTTTAATCAATAATATTGTGCTAATACTACACAAAATAAAGAAGGTTCCTAAGAATGAAGCCATTAGAACTGTGACTGATTTATTGACTAGGTTTTCTCTGATAGAACATAAAGATAAATTCTCCTATCAATTGAGTGGCGGACAAGCACAAAGAGCGTCAATAGTTAGGTCGCTGGCACTTGGCGCAGAAATTTTCTTTTTTGACGAGCCAACTTCCGCACTGGATCCTATCCTAACCAATGAAGTATTAGACACAATAACTGAGTTAAGATTACTTGGTAAAAAATTTATTATCGTCACACATGAAATTGCCTTTGCCAGAAAAGCCGCTGACTATGTTATTTTTTTACAAGATACTAAAATTGCTGAACAAGGGGATATTTGTCTTTTAGATAAACCCAACAATACTGATTTTAAAAACTTTCTGGATATGGTTTTATCAAATCAACCGGTAATTAAATGATTTTTTTTAATTCTACTATCCTTTTTTGGATAAATAGTTCAATACTTAATAACCTTTCTTCCCATAGTAAATAGGGTCTATTTCTATTAAACTTAAAACCAACAAGTTGGTCTAAGCGTGACTGAGGGGTATCCAATAAATAATCCCGATAAACCTGTAACAATGAATCTGCAATGATAGGTAAAGATTCTTGTTCATACTGCTTATAATTATTTATATCATAATAGACGCCGTCATAAAACAAGGAAGTCCCGTTTTTAAACAGGGGTGCGAAAGCAATAATTTTATTTTGTTTATTATCTACTAAAAATCCAAAATCTTTTAAGGTTCTAGCATTGTTACAAGTAATGACATCAAATAAAAGCATATCTTTTAAGGTTTTAACAAAATGAGCCCCTTGCTTTATACAAAAAATCATAACATCATCTATTTTATTACTTCCTATTACTTTATTCGCACTAATATAACCTATATTTTTATTTAAAAATAACGCCTGTTTTAAACACAAATGTTTCCCATGATTTATTAAAAGTGTATCAACACATTTTACCCCTAGGTTACGAGCCAACTCAAAACATAGTAGTTCTGAATACATTTGCATAATTTTATCATCATCTTTTATGTTGGCACTTTTAAGAAGATATATTTGACCTTTTTCTTTTATCCAACAAGTTTTAAAAGACGAAACAGTTGTAAGTTCTGGTGAACAATTTCGTTTTTTTAAATAATAGTGTTTTGCAGTATCAAAATTTACGCTAGAGAGATTTTTTACTAAAGGTTTATCATAAAAGTTATAATCCCTAAAAAGCCCTTTATCTTCGGCATTTTTAATCCAATAAGGATCTTTAAACGTCATACACTTTGATGCCTTAATCAAACTCTTTTTGTCAGAATAATCGATGTTTAAATATGTCAGCCAGTCGTCTATATTATATTTTCTGTCATCGATAATTCTATCTAAAATCCATTGTTTGACAGATTCTTTTGTAAACACGACACTTATAGGAAGTAATTTTTCATCAAGTAATTCTAAAAGCTCAATATCAAAAATATCTTGACTTTGATTCAATTCAAGTGTTAAAACATCAGTATCAAAATGTTTAAGAATGTAAAATTCAGTATTTCTCACTTTCATAATATAACCTCATATCACAATAACTTTTGATATATACAGATATTATACTCTTATTTCCAATAGAAAACCAGTCTCATTTGAAATCGCTGCTGATATACTAAAATATTTGTGTGGACTTTTTTACTATTTTTCTATATAATTTTATAAGATATTTTATAAGTAAAATACGCTAGGCATAAAGGGGGCAAAATGTTAAGTAAAAACAAAAAAAGACTTACTATCTTAATTATTATATTAACTATCATTATTCCAATTGATATAAAATTGTTCGCAGATGATAAAGACGAAAAAATCATAATGCACTATCCTGAAATTATTAAAGATACAGCCAACAGCCCTTTTTTAAAAGCTGATAATATATATGTGAATAATCAATATGGCTTCGCTTTTGACACAAACGGTTTTTATACAGATGATAAATACGAAGATATTAAAACAACCTTTTACACGGGTTATACTTATGTTGATATTTTTTATGATAACTTTAACGGAAGCAATATCAGTTTACATGACTACCTATACTACTCAAACAAAAATTTTAGAAATTCTGAATACATACACATAGAACAAGATGAAACCTTTAAGTTAAACGGACAACTAATTAGGATTATTAAATGGCAAAGAAAGCCCTTAAAATATGGTAAAGATAACAATCGAGACCTTATATATTATGCTAGTATTGATATCAGCAAAAATTATCAAGAATTGTATACTATTCAAATCAATTCACATGCCAAGATCAATGTAATGGACTACATCAATCGATTCAGGTTAATACCTATCGATAACAAGGCGAGTATTAAAAAAGCATCTGCTAAAAGAATAGATAATAGTAAATGGTCAGAGGAAACAAAGAATTTTTATAATAACGATTTTAAACAAAATAAAAAAACCACACTCGGCATTTTTGAACCTAGTAGTAAAAATGATATAAATACAATTTCTCGATTGGAAAAGAAAAATAACCTAACATTTCCATACATCTTGGAATACTATTCTATGCAGTCTAAATATAATCAAAAACGTATAGACAAACTATACGAAGAGAATAGGATACTTGAATTTACGTATCAAACTTCGAACGGTGCAAAACTATGTCCCGATATGCTTTATGAAATTTTGGACGGGAAGCATGAAGCAAAAATAAAAGAACTAGCTAAGGTATTAAGTGAAATAAAAGGACCTGTTTTATTCAGATTAAACAATGAAATGAATGGTGATTGGTGCTCCTATAATGCCCTACACTATAACAGAGACACTAGGCTATATATTAAACTATGGGAATATATCTACCATGAAATTCAGCAAGCCGGTGGCAATAACGTAATTTTTGTGTTTAATCCTAATGAAAAATCATTTCCCAATTTTAAATGGAATCACTATATGAATTATTTCCCCTCAGAAGAGTATGTTGATGTCATTGGTGTTACAGGCTATAACACAGGAAACTATTATGACGGAGAAACATGGCGTGACTTTGAAACTATATATGACGCATTTATGCCTGACTATAAATCACGATTTATCGATTATGACTTTTATATTACAGAATTTGGTAGTAGCACAATCGGTGGCGATAGAAATAAATGGCTGAATGATATGTTTAAGGTGATCAATAAATATGATTTTAAAGTAGCGATATATTGGAACGGTACAGATTGGGACGTAAATAAAAATCCCGCCAGAATTTATAGAGTTGACAATGATAAACATGCGATGAAAATTTTTGAAAACTATTTTAACAATCAGTAAATTAAAGTGTTATCTTCTTGTATAAATAAAAAGAATATTATAGAATAATACCACTATGAAGTATAAAAAATATAAAAAAGACTTTGGGTACAGTTATGCTATTGGTAGTTTTAGTGTATTAAACTTAATAAATAGTCGTCCACAGATAGTGGAAACTGTTTTTTGTCATGAAAAATTAAGCGATAGTTCATTAGCACTCATTAAAGATACTTGTCATAAGAATAATATTAAAGTGGTCGAACAGGCAAATAAAGAAGTAGAAAGAATAAGAAACAAAGATAGAGAGTTCGTTTTTGCTGTTTTTAATAAATATCAAGAGCAAATACAAGCTAGCAATAATCATATCGTACTAGACAAACCATCGGATATGGGTAATTTAGGAAGTATTATTCGTACTGCACTAGGCTTTAATTTTAATGACATAGCAATTATTGGTAAAAGCTGTGATATGTTTAATCCTAAAACAATAAGGGCATCTATGGGGGCAATTTTTGATGTTAGAATCCAAAGATTCGAAGACTTTGAAGCCTATAAAAAAATATATGAAACTGAAAATAGAAACATATATTGTTTTATACTAGGTGGCAAAATAGAATTAAAGCAAGTAAAAAAAGACACGTCACGCCCTTTTAGCTTAATTTTTGGCAATGAGTCTTCTGGCTTAGATGACTTTTATAAAAATGTTGGAGAATCAATATACATAGAGCATAGTAACAATATAGATTCACTAAATTTAGGAATAGCTTCATCAATAGCTATGTATAATTTTTCATCTTGACATATAACCTGAGTAAAGCTAAACTGTTTTTATAGGAGGGTAAAGTATGATTATCGGAATTGATGCAATGGGTGGCGACAATGCTCCTAGAGCTATTTTAAACGGGGTTCAACTCGCGTTAAAAAACGGCTTACAAAAAGATGAAATATATTTGTATGGAGATGAAAACGTACTTCAGATGCAACTTTTTGATAAAATTGAAAAGTTTAACAATGTAAAAATTATTCACTGTTCCGAGTCTATCGAAGGCGAAGATAAACCAGTTATGGCTATCCGAAAGAAAAAAGATTCTTCCATCGTAAAAGGTGCAAGGGAACTTAAAGAAGGTAAGATAGATGCGTTTTTAAGCGCTGGTAACACAGGCGCTGTACTTGCTGCTGGAACACTAGTTACAGGTAGAATAAAAGGCATTAAGCGACCTGCCTTAACTACTGTTTATCCAACCGAAAAAGGTTTTTCTATACTCTGTGATATTGGTGCAAATGCTGAATGCACACCTGAAAACATTGAGTGTTTTGCCATAATGGGTAGTTTATATGCTAAAGAAATTTTAGGAATAGAGAATCCAACAGTTGCTTTATTAAATATCGGAACAGAAGAAAATAAGGGAAATGATGTATACATAAAAGCACATCAACTTTTAAAAAATAATTTACAAGTCAATTTTAAGGGTAATATAGAATCAAAGGACTTATTAAAAGGTGATATAGATTTAGTTGTTTGTGATGGTTTTACAGGAAACATAGCATTAAAGCTTATTGAAGGTGCTGGTTCAAGTTTAATGAACATGGTGAAAAAGAGTATTCTTTCATCTTTCACGTCAAAAATAGGTGGCATGCTTATTAAAAGTTCTCTTAAAGAAATGAAAGAAAACTTAAACCCGTCTAAGTATGGTGGTGCACCATTACTCGGCACTAAGTATCCTGTAATTAAAGCTCATGGTAGTTCTGATGATGTTGCAATTATGAATGCCATATTATATGCTAAAAAATATGTAGAATCAGACCTTATATCAAAGTTAAAAAAAGCAATAAAAGAAGCTGAAAACGAAAAAGAAGACGAAACAATAAATAAAAAAGAAGAAAAAACAAAAGAACAAACAAAAAAGTAGATAAGAAAAAGAATTAAACATTCTATGTATGGAGGTTGAAGATGATTTTTGATACAATTAAAAAAACGATAATTGATAAACTAGATTTATCACCTAGCTATGACATTACACCTGAAACATCATTAAGAGATGATTTAAAAGCAGACTCAGTTGATGCCATAGAAGTTATTATGGAATTAGAATCTGAATTTGGTATTGCAATTGACGACGATAAGGCTGCTGATTTCAAAACATTAGGTGACTTAGAAGAATACATTGAGAACGAATTGAATGAGTAAAGCAGATGATTGCGTATTTAGTTTAAAACTAGGTATGAGGAAAGTCCGAGCTTCATAGAGCAACAGTGCCAGTTAACGGCTGGTGGAGGCAACTCTAAGGCAAGTGCAACAGAGATATACCGCCAATTTATTGGTAAGGGTGGAAAGGTGAGGTAAGAGCTTACCAGCACATAGGCAACTATGTGGCTATGTAAACCCCACTGGAAGCAAGACCAAGTAGAAACAAAAAAGTGGGCTGCTCGTCTGCGTTTCGTTGGTAGGTCGCAAGAGTTAGGTGGTGACACCTAGCCTAGATAGATAATCATTTAATACAGAACTCGGCTTATAGCTTTGCTCATTTATATAATTAAAAAGTAGCCTTAGGGCTATTTTTTTATAAGTCTTGCTATATCAATTGCTAAATCCACCTTTACTAACACTTCTTTATTTCGAGGACTTTTAAACTTTAAGCTATAAGCGTGTAGAGCCTGTCTATTAAGTAAATCTAGTCCAAAACCACCATATAATTCATCGCCTACTAAAGGATGTCCTATTTCATTCATATGAACCCTAATTTGGTGTGTTCTGCCTGTCAATAATTGTAGTTCTACAAGAGCCAGTTTATCTTTATCTTCCAAAACTTTATACCTTGTTACAGACTTCTTTCCACCTTCCAAAACTAATCTATTTATTCCATCATGCTTTTTATCAGATATGCTAAAGTCAATTATCCCCTCGTTGTTTTTAAAACCACCCTTTGTTACTGCTAAATATTTTTTTTCAAAGCTATTATCTTCCATTTGTTTCATAAGTTCATAATGAGCATAAGGATTTTTTGCAATAACGAGTAGTCCAGAAGTATCTCTGTCCAGACGATTTACAAGGTGGGGTTTATATATTTCATCTTTTTGCATAGCATAGTGAATCACTTTATTTAACAAAGTATTATTTTCGTGATTTTTTGTAGGATGAACTAAGGTAAAAGGTTCTTTATTTATAACTATTACATCTATATCTTCATATATCACATTAATAGGCTTATTTTCAGGGCTTATATTACTTTTCTCATCCATCCTTAAAATGAGTTTATCTCCTTCATAAACAACTTTATTTACTTGACATACTTTATTATTTAAAAGAATTTTGTTATATTTTTTTGCATTTGTAATAAGGCGTCTTGAAACGCACGCTTCATCCCTTAATACATCTCTTATTATTTTGCCTTCTTGGCTTTTATCAATTTCAATTAATAGATAGTTATATTCACCTATAATAATCATAATGTTCCTTTCTTAAAGTTTGAGATAACATAAGCGACAAAAATATTACTTTAAAAAGTGAGCGATGTTTGCGGAGTTAGGCACTAGTATAAAATTTTTGAGCTTTGAAGCGTGAGCGAAATTTTTAAAGCAAACACTTGTCGCTTAAAAAAAATATACAAAATATATAAAGCGACATATTTTCTAAATACAAGTAAAAAAAGTGCCAGCTAAACACTAACAGTCCTTAGCTGGCGAGTAATGAAAGAAAAGAAAATAAAATAAAATAAAAGTAATAACTTATTATTTATGAAAATAAATAACTCATTACTATATTTCCAA
>PDWI01006343.1_pt1 | contig 14884 bp, 12 predicted proteins | sample 1430891 | NCBI WGS metagenome assembly PDWI01 (sample SAMN01162508, study PRJNA174530) | Oral metagenome, whole genome shotgun sequencing project. | biome: Marine environment; feature: Marine mammal; material: Swab sample of the gingival sulcus; isolation source: swab sample of gingival sulcus... | reverse complement strand
TTATTTTGATGAGCTTTTACAGGAAGATCTAAATATTGCTCTTCCTATTAAGACGATATGCAAAGAAAATTGTAAGGGACTTTGTTTTAGCTGCGGTTGTAATTTAAACGAGACAAGTTGTAAGTGTGAAAAGGAAGAAATTAAAGAAATTGATCCAAGATTAAAGGCTTTTCAGGAGCTTGCAAAGCAGATGAAAGAAAACAAGGTCTAAATTAATTAAAGACTTTTAAGTAAAAAACTTTTAAGCATAGTTAAGAAAAAAATGACGGAGATCAAAGATGGCAGGTTCTGCTGTACCAAAGAGAAAAACTTCTAAAGCGAAAGCTAAATCAAGAAAAAATCACTGGAGATTAACTGCAAAGAGTTCTTCAAGATGTCCTAATTGTTCATCTCCAAAATTACCTCATAGAGTGTGTTCTGCTTGTGGTTATTACAGAGGTAAAAAGGTATTAGATATAAAATCTAAGTAGTTTTTCTAAATGAGATAATTTTATAAAAGCCACAGATCTTCTGTGGTTTTTTATTTTTATGAAAAATATTGGAAAGATGATGGTTATAGCTGTAGATTTAATGGGAAGTGATTTCTCTTATGAAGTCTTACTGGAAGGCGTAATTAAATTTTTGGAATCTAATAATCAAAATGTAAAATTTATTTTGGTGGGAACAAAGGCTGCTACTATGAGCCCAAAAGCTCTAAGTTTGAAAGAAAATTATCCCGATATTTTAGATTTTAAGACTGTTGATCACTATATTAAAATGAGCGATGATCCTACAGAATTTGCTCAAAATTATGATAATTATTCTGTGGCAGTTTGTGCAGAGTTAGTTGCCAAAAAGGAAGCTGACCTACTTTTTAGTGCCGGTAATACTGGAGCTACTGTTTTAGAATCTATTAGGAAAATTGGCTTTGAAAATGGCAATTCTATAGCCCCAATTCTCTGTTTACTTCCCGGTCGCAACCAAAATTTAATAGCGATGACTGATGCGGGAAGTTTTGCCAATAGAGAGGTTAGAGCGGAAGATTTAGTTGATTTCGCCGTTTTGGGAAATGATTTTTTATTGGAAAAATTTAACCAAAAATCTCTTAGAATTGGGCTCTTAAATGTGGGAACTGAAGTCTGTAAGGGGAAAATTGCTCATAGAGAAGCTAACCGGCTATTAGCAGCTGAATTTCCAAATTTTGTTGGCAATGTTGAGCCTGATATTTTTTTTAAAGATCAATGTGATTTAGTTGTTACTGATGGTTTTACGGGAAATATTGTTTTAAAACTTCTGGAAGAAATGAAAAAAGATCAGAAAAACTCCTATGAGTCGGTGGGTGCAGCTTTTCTTTTAGGTCTTAAAGGTAAGGTGGCAATTGCTCATGGTAAGTCAAATTTTTTGGCAATTGCTAATGGACTTAAAATCTGTTTGAAATATTATAATTAGGCTAAGATTTTACCGGTTTTGTTTATAGAACAGGCTATAAAAAGCTTATTTAAATTTGACAATAAATTTATAGCTTTTTTATTTGCCTATATAATACTTTTTCATTATTTTCTAGTTGCTAAGAAATAAATGGGATTATAAAGATTCTAGCTAATAAAAATTAAAATTGGGTATAAAAATGGCAAAAGAAACCTATTCAATGATAAGTGGCACTGGACACTACCTTCCGGAAACGATACTTTCTAATAAAGATCTTGAAAAAATAGTTGATACTAGTGACGAATGGATTACTCAAAGAGTTGGGATTAAAGAAAGACATATTGTAGGGGATCAAGACCTTTGTACTTCTGATTTAGCCTATGAAGCTTCAAAAAGAGCTTTAGAAGATGCAAATTTAACAGCGGAAGATTTAGATTTAATTATTGTCGCAACAGTAACTCCTGATATGAAATTTCCTTCAACTGCTATCTTTTTACAACAGAAATTAGGTGCTAAAAAGGCAGCAGCTTTTGATCTTAGTGCTGCTTGTAGTGGCTTTCTTTATTCTTTGAATATAGCTAATAGTTTTATTAAAACCGGTAAATACCAACATATTTTAATAGTAGGGGTCGAAATTTTAACTTCAATGATTAATTGGAAAGATAGATCCACTGCTGTTATTTTTGGAGATGGAGCCGGAGCTTGTATTTTATCTCCATCGGATGGAACAAGAGGCGTTATGGGTACTTATATGAAAAGTGATGGCAATCTAGCTAATCTCTTATACGCTAAAGGTGGAGGTACTAAAGAAGAGAAAAAAATTGAATTTATCAAGAAGAATCAGGACTTAACTCCTGAGCAAGAATTTAGCGATGAAGATAAGAGAATGTATATCAGAATGGAAGGGCATAAAGTTTATAAATATGCTGTAAAATCAATGATTGAGGCTGCTAATAAAGCTATGGAAGATGCTGAAATGGAATATGAAGAAATTGATCTTTTTATTCCTCATCAAGCTAATACGAGAATTATTGAGGCTATTGGAAAAAGGGTTAAAATTGATAATGAGAAAATTTTCGTAAATCTACCTTATACCGGAAATACTTCTGCTGCTTCTATTCCTATTGCTTTAGATCAAGCTAGAAAAGAAGGAAAGCTCAAAGAAAACGATAATCTGCTGGTTTCTGCCTTTGGAGGAGGCTTTACTTGGGCTGGAGCTGTAATAAAATTATAAAAAATAATAACATTTACAGTTTTTTTTATTATATTGCTTATGGAATTATCTTTTAGAGGTAATTTCATAAGCATTTTTTTTGATGCTTGTAAAAATTAGGTATAAATATTTATAAATAAGGAGTAATTATGAGCAAGAAAGCATTTCTTTTTCCCGGACAAGGTTCTCAATATGTGGGTATGGGAAAGGATCTTTATGAAAATAGTCCACTTGCCAAAGAAATCTATGATAAGGCGAGTGAAATTTTAAATTTTGATTTAAAAAAAGTTTCTTTTGAAGGACCTTTAGAAGAGTTAAAGAAGACAAATATTACTCAACCTGCAATTTATACTCATTCTGTAATAAATTTTATGCTTTTAAAAGAAAAAGGCTTTAGTGCAGATTATCTTGCAGGTCATAGTCTTGGAGAGTATTCTGCTCTCGCATCCGGAGGAGTGATTTCTTTTGAAGAAGGGCTTGAGATTGTGAAGATTAGAGGTGAAGCGATGTATAAGGCAGGCGAACAAGCACCGGGAACAATGGCTGCTATTATTGGCTTAAAAGCAGATAAAATTATTGAAATTTGTGAGCAAGCTTCCGGAATTGTTAAAGCTGCTAATTTTAATTCTAGTGCTCAAATCGTTATCTCAGGAGAAATAGAAGCTGTTAAAGAGGCTATGAAACTTTGTAAAGAAGCAGGAGCTAAAATAGTTAAAGAATTGGTTGTTAGTGGAGCTTTCCATTCTCCATTAATGGAAAAAGCGGCAGCGCCATTAAAAGAAAAATTAGATGCTACGGAATTTAAACCGGCTCTTTCTTTTATTGTTCCTAATGTTTCAGCGAGTCCAACAAAAGATCCTAAAGAGATTAAGGAACTCTTAATAAAACAATTAACTTCTCCTGTAAGATGGGAAGATAGTGTTAATAATATGGTTCAAGCCGGTGTTGATAGTTTTGTTGAGTGTGGACCGGGGAAAGTTCTTCAAGGTCTAAATAAAAGAATCGCTAAGAAAATTCCTATTATAGGGATTGATACTTTTGAGCAAATTGAAAATTTATAATAAAATAAAGGATATAAAATGTTAAAAGATAAAACAGCTATTGTTACAGGATCTGCGAGAGGAATCGGAAAGGCTATTGCCAAATATTTAGCTGAAAATGGAGCTAAAGTCGTTATTTCAGATGTTTTGGAAACAGAAGGTCTTAAAACTAAAGAGGAATTTTTGAGTTTAGGTTTTAAAGCTATTTTTGTTAAATGTGATGTTGCTAGTTACGAAAGCGTAGATAATTTAGTTAAAACTGCTAAGAATGAATTTGGCAGCATTGATATTATGGTTAATAATGCCGGGATTACTAGAGATAATTTAATTATGAGAATGAGTGAAAGCGAATGGGATAGCGTAATTAATATTAATCTAAAGGGTGTTTTTAATGGCATTAAAGCTGTTACCAGACCAATGATGAAACAAAGAGCCGGTAAGATTATCAATATTGCTTCTGTGGTTGGGCAGATGGGAAATCCGGGTCAAATCAATTATACTGCTGCTAAAGCCGGAGTTATTGGAATGACTAAAACTGCAGCTAAAGAACTGGGTTCTAGAAATATAAATGTTAATGCTGTGGCTCCGGGATTTATTGTTTCTGATATGACCGATAAATTAAGTGATAAGGCTAAGGAAGATTTAGTTAGTTTAATTCCTCTAAAGAAACTGGGAACCACAGAAGATATTGCAAAATTAGTTTTATTCTTAGCTTCTGAAAATGCTAATTATATTACAGGGCAGGTTATTAATGTGGATGGTGGAATGGTTATGAGCTAGACTTTTGATGAACTTCAGATTCCTTCGTTAAAGTTAATTTTGCATTGCTCACTTACTATTTGTAAGCTCAGTTGCTCAATTATCTTTGCCTTGGACTGTTCGTTTTTAAAAAGTCTCTATTTCTTTTTTATTTTGTCGTATAAGATATGATAAAATTTATAATAATAATGTAATAGGTGAAAAATGGAAAATAGAAAATATAAAGAATTGGTTGCAAAGTTTATGACTAGGCTCTATGATAGAGGCTTAACAAGTTGTAGTGGTGGCAATATTAGTCTGAAGAGTGAAGATAATAAAGTCTATATTACTCCATCTCAGATTGATAAGGGTAATTTAACGGCTGATTTGATTGGGATTGTGGATTTAGAAACAGGAAAAAATTTAACTCCGAATCTTAAATTAAGTATGGAAACAGATCTCCATCTTGCAGTTTATAAGAAGAGACCGGATGTCAATGCGATTATTCATGCTCATCCTACTTATGCTACTAGTTTTACCGCTGTAAGAAGAAAGATTAATGTAAATCTAGCAGGGGAAGCTAGAGCGATTCTTGGGAATGTTGTTTTTGCTCCGTATGCTCTTATGGGGACTACTACCCTGGCAGAGAATGTTAGTAAGGCAGCTCTTGATAGCAATGTTGTTTTAATGGAGAATCATGGTATTTTGACTTGTGGGAAGGATCTAATGGAATGTTTTAATAGAACAGAGGTGTTAGAAACAACTGCTAAAATGACTTTTATTACAACAATGCTTGGGGAGGTAAAAGATTTGCCGGAAGATAAAGCTAAAGAGATTGATGATTTTATGAAAGGTGCTAAGTAGAGTATAAAAAAAGCCAATTCCTGAGAATTGGCTTTTTTAAAAGTATAACTCTTAAAACTATAAAGATTTAATAGCTTGAGCTTGTTTTTGACTTGCTCCTGACTTCCGAACTAAAAAATGGTTAAATTTGTAACATCCATTTAATATATAAGATAATTTTTTTTAATTTTGTTTTTAGGTGTTAAAAGATTTTTTCAAAATCTATTAACTTGCTTTTTCCTTTCTTTTGGAGCCAAAAGAAACAAAACCTTTTCTTTTTCCTTGTTAAAAAGAAACAAAAATACAACTTGATCATCGCACGATTATCTTTTTTTAGGTACAGTAAACGGATATTTTCGTCGAATTGTAGGTTTTAGGGCAAGCACAGGGCATTGCCCTACATCTGTTGATTTTAATATCATTTTTATAATTAATACCGCTGCAAAATACGAAAATAAACACGAAATCCTAGAGATGAATTAAAAAAATAAGAAATACTTTGCTAACTCACACCGCTATAAATTTCCCTGTTCCCTTTATAGCGACATCTTTCCCCCAAACAATGTCTTCTCGGACGGGGGAACTGTAATAGAAAGGCTTTTCCAAAAAACAAAACTGTGGCAAGGGGGGCTTCGAGAAGACTTGATTTTTTGCATACTTTTTTATCTAAGAAAAAAGTATGAAGAAGAACAGGATATATTTATAATATCGCTATAAATCACGAATGATAAGTCTGTATTTAGCACTCATAAACAAAGATATAAAATATGGAACAATGAGATAGAGAGATGTTATAGCTAAAAAATATACAGTAATATTATTGGAACTTTTGTTAGGTGTTAAATTTAGGAGGTAAAGAGATCTATGACTTTTTCAGGGGACCCTAAGTAGAGTATAAAAAAAGCCAATTCGTGAGAATTGGCTTTTTTAAAAGTATAACTCTTAAAACTATAAAGATTTAACAGCTTGAGCTTGTTCTTGACTTGCTTTATTCGCTTCGTCAACGGCATCTTGAGCATTATTTATTTTATTTTTAATATTAGCTGCCGCTTTAGTTCCAAGACTATTTTCTTCTAAATTTTCGTTAGTTCTAGTAAAAATTTCTTCAAACTCTTCATCCGTTATTTGATAGCTTTTATATAGAGCTGCTAGGTATGCTTTATTTTTGGTTAGACCATAATTATAATCTGCAAAATCAGATTTAATATCTTCGTAAAGGTTAGGTAACAGTCTAAACCTCTTAGATCCTTCCGGAAAGTTAATTTTTGACCATCCTTCAAGCTTAACCTCTGTCATCCAATCAACTTCCTTTACTTTAAAAATTGATTTGATTAGACTCGCTGTTACAGCACGAAGATTTTTTTTATCAAGAACTTTATTGATCTGCTTTTTATCACATTTAAGCCATTCTCCATTAATTTCTACCAGCATATTTTGATACTTGGCATTTTTATTGGTTAATTTATTGTACAAGTTACTCTTGGAGAGAATCTTATCAATTTTTTCCTTATAAACTTTCTCCCTATTTGTAATGTATTTTTGAGGATACTGCCAGTATTTTTCAGAAATAAAAAATTGATCATTTTCTCCAACTACAAACTTAATAGTGCAAATTGTGCCCCTAAAATTTACCTTGCTATTTCCGGGAAGAACTCCCCTAAAAATGATAGTATCGCTATTTAAACTATCTGTTTGATATCTCCATTTAGGATTAATAAAATTGTATTCGCACAAATCAGCTATTTGAGTCGAAGTGTTAAAAGGAAAAAAACTCTTTTTGACAATATCGTATTTCTTATCTTGGTTTGCGTAAAGAGTTATAATGTAAACAATAAAAAGCAAGAAGATGAGTCCTAAATATTTTTTCATAAAATCTCCACTAGGTTAAATATGATAGCCTAAAACTTTATTTTAAGAGTAAGTTTCAAGCATTTAAAGTAAATCTATTGCTCTAAAATAAAAAAAATATTTGAGATATACAAGAATTATTATTTATATTTTTCTTGAAACTGCTGTTATTATCAAGAGCTTATAATTAAATCGAAGGATTGGATTATATTTTGTATATCTATTATGTTTTATCAAGTTTCTAAGAAATATCCAAAAAAGAAATTTTATCTTGATAGTTTTGATTCATATAAGCTCTAAGCAGGGGCTGATTTTCTAAAAATAGATCATTTTGAAGTAGCTCATGAGCTATTTTCTTGGCATGAAATAAAATTTTTCGATCATAGAGGAGATTTACTAATTTGAGATCTGTATGCCCACTTTGGGATTCTCCAAAGAAATGCCCCGGTCCTCTGAGTTTAAAATCTTCTTCACTAATTTTAAAACCATCATTTTCATTTTCTAAAATCTTTAATCTATTTAAAGTTTCTTGATTTTCATCCTTTCCAAGATGCAAAATACAGTAAGATTGTTGACTGCCTCTGCCAACCCTTCCTCTGAGCTGGTGGAGCTGAGCTAAACCAAATCTTTCAGAATGCATAATGAGCATTACAGTGGCATTTGGAACATTTACTCCAACTTCAATAACTGTTGTGCTAATCAAAATATCTATTTCTTGATTTGCAAATTTTTCCATGATGCTATCTTTATCTTCTTGAGCTAATTTACCATGAATGAGCCCTACTCTTAAATCGCTAAAATAAGAATTAATGAGTTTTTCGTATTCTTTAACAGCAGATTTTAGTTTTGTTGTTTCATTTTCTTCAATTAGAGGATAAACTATGTAAATTTGTTTCTTCTCTTCTACTTGGGTTCGAATAAAGCTATAAATATTGGTTAAATCTTTGTCCATTCTAATAGCTGTTCTGATTTTCTGTCTTCCTTTGGGGAGTTCATCTATAATTGAAACATCAAGGTCTCCATAGTAGGAAAGAGTAATTGTTCTTGGGATTGGGGTTGCCGTCATTACCAATAAATGAGGGTCAAATCTAGCTTTGTCGGCAAGTTTTTTTCTTTGTAGAACTCCAAAACGGTGTTGCTCATCTATTATAACAAGGGCTAAATTATGAAAAACAATATCGTCTTGGAATAAAGCATGGGTTCCCACTACTATTTGAGTAATTCCTCCTGAGATATTTTGAAGGATTTCATCTCTTAATTTTTTTCTCATCTTGCCTTTGAGAAAAGAAATATTGATCTTAAAGGGAGCTAATAATTTAGCAAATTCTTGATAATGCTGGGTTGCTAAAATCTCTGTTGGAGCCATAATTACGGCTTGATAGCCACTCTCAACCATGATTAAGATAACCATTAATGCCACTATTGTTTTACCGCTGCCCACATCTCCTTGCAGAAGTCTATTTAGAATTTTTTGATTTTTTAAATCGCTATAGATTTCTTTAATCACTCTTTTTTGAGCATTGGTTAAATCAAAGGGTAAAGAGTTATAGAGTTTTTTGATTAATTCAGATTTGTGATTTATAGCAAAATGAGATTTATTTTGGCTAAGAGTCTGCTTTCTTAATTCAAAGATTAATTGTAAATAGAAAAGTTCTGAAAATTTAAATCTATAAATGGCTTTTTTTTGATTTTCAGTGCTCGTAGGTTGATGAATTTCTTGGTAAGCCTGTTGGATCTCTAGTAAATCTTCTGATTTTAAAATATTTGCAGGCAGAATTTCGGTAAATTTTAATTCTTCGGTTTCAAAAATTGATCTGATAATAGCTCTCAGCCTATTATTATTAATTTTGGCATTCATAAAAATCTTATTTTGGGAGTAAACAGGAATAATTTTGCCGGCCATAGAATCTTTATTTAAGTTTTTTACAGATTCAAATTCCGGATGAGTTATTTGCCAGCCATTAAAATAAGAAACAGTTCCATAGAGAAAATATTCTTCACCTATTTTTAATTGCTGCTTATAATAGCCGGTATAATGAAACCAATTACATTTAACAAAACCGCTGCCATCGGAAAAGGAAGCCAGCAGCATTTTTCTTTTATTTTTGAGAGTTTTTTCTATTTTATTGATTAATCTTGCCTTAAAATTAACTTTTAAATTTTCATGATAACCAAATTCTTTGATACTAATAAAAGAGCTATGATCAATATATCTAATAGGGAAGAAGTTTAAGAAATCTGCTAGATAATTGATGCCTGCCAGTTTAAAAGCTGCTCGTTCTTTTTCTTTGAGAATTTTTAATTGATCTATTTTGATTTTATTGATTATCATATTCTTGTTATTTTTTATTTCCTTTTATTAAAAAGGCTGGAAAAATCCAGCCTCCTTTAAATATATAAATTAATCGTCATTTAGTCATAAAGAGGATATTTTTTACTAAGAGCAATCACTTCTTCTTTAACTTTTGCAAGTAATTCCTTGTTTTTATGATCTGCAGCGATAGTTTTAATAAATCCTGCAATAGTTTTCATATCAGCTTCATTCATTCCTTTGGTGGTAATAGCAGGAGTTCCAAGTCTTACTCCACTAGTAATAGTTGGCTTTCTCTGATCATAAGGAACCATATTTTTATTAGTGGTGATTCCTGCTTTTCCAAGAGCTTTTTCAAGACCTTTTCCGGAAATTTCTTTATCGCTTAAATCCATTAGCACTAAATGGTTATCAGTGCCTCCACTCACAATTTTAAAGTCAAAATTCATTAGCTCAGCAGCTAGAGCTTTAGCATTAGCAAGTACTTGTTCTTGATATTTTTTAAAATCAGGAGCTAAGGCTTCTTTAAAAGCTACTGCTTTGGCTGCGATAGTATTCTCCAAAGGTCCACCTTGAATACCGGGGAAAACCACGAAATCAAGAGCTTCCGTTAGAGTTTTAGGGTTGGGAACATTAGGGAATCTAAATTCTCCACCCTCAAAATTAGATAGAATTAATCCTCCTCTAGGTCCTCTTAAGGTTTTATGAGTTGTTGAAGTAACTAGATGAGCATGAGGTAGAGGTGAAGGATGTAACCCTGCTGCAACAAGTCCGGCAATATGAGCCATATCAACTAAGAGATAGGCCCCAACACTATCTGCAATTTCTCTAAATCTCTTAAAGTCAATTATTCTTGGATAAGCACTAGCACCGGCGATAATTACTTTTGGCTTAGCTTCTTGAGCTAGTTTTTCAACTTCATCATAGTCAAGAATACCATCTTTATTCACTCCATAGGCAACAATATTGTAAAGTCTTCCACTAAAATTAACCGGTGAGCCATGAGTTAGGTGTCCACCCATAGAAAGATCCATTCCTAAAACAGTATCTCCCACTTCAGCAAGAGTCATTAAAGCTGCCATATTAGCCTGAGAGCCACTATGAGGCTGAACATTGGCAAAATTACAATTAAATAGTTTTTTTGCTCTTTCAATGGCTAAATTTTCAGAAATATCAACATGCACACAGCCGCCGTAATATCTTTTTCCCGGATAACCTTCAGCATATTTATTAGTCATTACCGATCCCATTGCTTCAATAACAGCTTTAGAAACAAAATTTTCAGATGCTATTAGTTCTATTTTGTCATTTTGTCTCTCTTTTTCGTCTTGAATAGCTTGATAAATTTCTCTATCAAAATTTTTTAGACTTTCCATAATTATTCCTCATTCAAAATTTATTATTCTTCAATCATATTAACTCTTCTTTCATGTCTTTGACCTGCAAAAGAGGTAGAAAGAAAGGTTGTTACAATTTTAAAAGCATCTTCTTTATTGGTAAACCTTCCTCCAAGTGCTAAGATATTAGCATTGTTATGTTCTCTGGCAAGTTTAGCATATTCTATGCTATGGCAAAGGGCAGCTCGAATGCCCTTCACCTTATTAGCAGCAATACTAATACCTATTCCGGTTCCGCAAACAATTATTCCAAAGCTTTCAGGATTGTTGGCAACTTTTTCTGCTGCTTTTTTCCCAAAAATAGGATAGTCAACGGACGCTTCGGAATTAGTTCCAAGATCCCTAATTTGGTAATTTCCATTTTTCTCTAAGAATGCTTTAATTTCTTCTTTTAATTCAAATCCCCCATGATCTGAAGCAAGGTAAATATTCATCATCTATCTTCTATCTTTTATTTTAGTTTTACAGTGTTTTTAAGTAAGTTTGAATATATTTAACTTCATCCCATTCTTTATTGATCCATTTATAAGCTTTTCTAGTAGGGAAAAGAGTACTCTTATTCATAAAATAATCAGATTTTGAAGGTACTTGTCCATTTTCTTTCATAATGTGAGTTCTTCTAGTGTCTCCGGCTTTTTTGTATAATCCGTAAGCAATTACAAAAACTAGTTTATCTTGATATTCTACCGCAGAACTAATAGAAGCAACAGCGTCAGTGTAAAGAGATGCCCATGTTTTATAAGCTCTTTGATTTCTAGAGTTTTTAGCTAAAGCTTTTTTACATTCATTTCTGGCATCAACATATTTCTTTTCATCCTTGTAGATTTTAGCCAAACGAATATGATAATTTTCATCTGTAGGATCAGCTTTGATAGCTTTTTTTAATAATTCCTTAGTTTTAGCTGTGTTATTTTTGTTAATCACTAGCAGTCTTTTGATTGTGAAAACATGGTTTGGGTTTTCTTTATGGTATTTATCAAAATACTCTTTAGCCTTAGGGTAATCTTCTTCTTCGTAGTAAATTTCAGCTAGTCTAAGCATGGTATCGTAGTCATTAGGATTAAGCTTTAGAGCTTCTTGGTATTTAGCTTTTAGTTCTGAACTGTCTAAATACTCTTTAGTTAAAGAAGTTGTTAGACTTTGGATTTGCTTGTCTTTAGGCTCTTTTTTTAAGTATTTGTTTAACCAGTCAATTGTTTCTAGAGCATATTCTTTGGTTTTAGCTTCGTCTGTTTCCTCTTGAAGCATTTGATAATAGGTTGTTCCTATTTTTTTGAGATAAGTTGCATTTTCGGGATCTTTTTTTAGCAGCTTTTTGTTTAGTTCAATCACCTTGTCATACTTATTTAAAGAAGTATAGAGGTATTCTAGTTTTAAAGCAGAACCTTTATGACCTTCCGGCTTTAATTCTTGGTATTTTTCGTAGTCTGCGATTGCTTCGTCTGTTTTTCCAAGGGCATCGTAAGCCTGAGCTCTCCAGTAAATTAAAACATTATTAGCATGTTTAAATTCAGGATCCATATCAGTTACTTTTTTTACATACTCAAGAACTTTTTTTGAATCTTGTTTTTTATGGGCTCCTTGAGCGTACATTTGATTGATTTTAACTTGCTGAATTTCCTTAGCTGTAAGCTCTTTATTTTGTTGAACTTCTTCTTGGTTGGTAGTTTCAGCTTTAACAGTAGTTTTAGGACCACAGCCAATTAAAGCTACTAAAACAATAGTAAAAAAAATGCTTTTAAAAAAATATTTGTTCATTTTTGACCTCCAATATTTTGTTATTTCTTTTTATTTTTAAATTTCAATTAATATTCTTTTTCTCTGAGCCACCAATTTCCGGAATTATTTAAAGAGATTTGCAATTTATAGATATAATCTACCATTAAGTTGTTTCCTTTATCGCCGGATTTAGTAATTCCAAAATTTAAATCAAGGGCTGATCTTTGTTTATTATAAGGGATTGTAATTCCCACCAAAGCAGTTTCTTCTTTGATCCGGTTTTGGTAAATAGGATCTTTAACTCCTCTGTTATTGATACTAAAACCTAGATTATAGCCTATTTTTTCGTAAAAAGGTGCCGTTATTCTATATTTTTTCCTGTAATAAATTTTTGAAGTTAACTTAAAATAATCTTCATAAAGATCATCCTGAGCAAGATTTATTTTGCTCATTTCGATATATTCAAAATCGACGGCTGTTTTCCAGTTCTTGCTTATTTGATAGCCGGCTCCAAATCCATAGGAGAGAGGCCAATCAAAATCAGGAAAATTTTTTTCAATTTTACGATCAGTATTTTCTTTGGTAATTAAAACTGCTGATTTGTGAAAAGGAAGAGTAATAGATCCGCCTAAGCTTAAATTCCTAAACTTATAAAATGTTCCCAGACCAAAATTAAAGGCATAGAAATTTGTTTCAAAATAATCAGAGAAAATTTGAGGAATATCAAAAGAACCATTTTCTGATTCGTTATAAAAATTGTATTGCATATTTTTATTGACAGATCCAAAAGTACAGCCAAATGAGGCACTAAAAGAAAAATCACTAATTGATCCGGCATAGATTAATGAAGCCGAATTAATGCTAGAAATCTTAGTTTCTAGAGTTTCTAAATATATTTCAGATTCGTTGGGAAAAGTTGTTTCAAGTTTCTTTTTAGGAGAAATAGTCATAATATCTGAAAGAGCAAAAGGAGAAATGCTAAGTCCAATGGTATGTCCACTTCTGCTAATTGGCAAAGCAAAATTAAATCCTGAAACAGAAAGATGGTCGTAATTAGTAGAAGTTGAAGTAAAATCATCATCTACAACATTGTAAAAATAACTAAAAGAAACATTGTAAGTTACATTGTTAAGTTTTGACCAAGTTGCAAAATTTTTATCTGAAAGAGCTAAGGAATCAAAGTTTGCAAATCCGAGATTCATATAGCTGTTATTTTTAATATCTCCAATTCCTAAACTAGAAAAGATGGTTGTTTCACCATAAAGAGTAAAAAAGGTACTAAGAATAATTATTACTAAAGTCTTGTTCATTTCTATCCTATTTGTTTTCTTCTAAATTAGTCGGTAAGACATATGTAATTTGAAATTTAAAACTATCTAAAACAGTATAACCAAAATCATTCTGAGCTGATTTTAGGTAGAAACCATGATTTTTTTTAGGATTTCTAACCCATCTTTGAACCATTGACGGGCAAGAAAGATAATTTGTTTCTTCCAATGAGAGTTTAAAATCCCAAGAAAAGTTCTTAGTGTCATAATCAAGAGAATCGGTGTTTTGGATCCAAAGAGAGTCATTTAAGTAGCACATTTCAATATTTTCAATAGCTCCGTAAATAGGATCAGGATCTGAAGCGAAAGTTTTTAAAGATGCCATGATAATAGTTGCATTAGAATCAAGGCTGCTAAAGTCAAATTTTAAGAGTTCTCCTTCACCTGAGATTCCCCCAACAACAAATTCATTTTCGAAAGGAGCTTCTTCTTTGTAAGCTAGATTTATATCTTTTTTCAAAAAGATTTTGTTCTGATAGTAAGAAACAGAATCATTTCCTAAGGAGTCTGTAATAATTTTGGAGTAGTAATTCTTGACTTGAGGTTTATAAATTTCACTCTTCCATTCTGCTGAATAAAGTTCTAAAAAGGGACTTATTTCACTATCAGGTTTGATTAGTAAGCCCGTCATGGTACTCGCACTATCAAGCAAAGATTCAATTTCTTCCCTGCTAAATCCTATCTTAAAATAGAATTTAAAGTCGTTATTTAGTAAACTATCTTGTTGTAGTTTAATAGTTCTAATAAAGGCGGAATCCATCTGGTTTTCAAGCCAGCTTAGGGAATCTTCAAATTCTTTCCAGAGGCTAGTTACCTTATAAACAGAGAAAGTTTTTTGAGAAAGATCTAAAAAGGCACTGTCTGAGATGCTTTCTTTAACGGGTAAAATCACCAAAGAAGAATCTAAGAGACTATCTGCTAAAGAAAAAATAGGTTCAAGCAAAATCTCAGAAGAGGCAATTGTATCCATGCCCTGCTCGTCTAAATCAAGTCCTAGATATAAGTATTTTTGGTTTCTCACCGGAATTTCTTTTCGGTAT
>PDWI01006340.1_pt1 | contig 14888 bp, 10 predicted proteins | sample 1430891 | NCBI WGS metagenome assembly PDWI01 (sample SAMN01162508, study PRJNA174530) | Oral metagenome, whole genome shotgun sequencing project. | biome: Marine environment; feature: Marine mammal; material: Swab sample of the gingival sulcus; isolation source: swab sample of gingival sulcus... | reverse complement strand
TGTACCAATATTTCGAAGAAGGTTTGCCTGACCAAAAACAACACGGACGTTTTTATACGCCGGAACCGATTGCCGAATATATCGTGACACAGGCCTTCGAGTTGTTTCGAGATTCCCATTCCGGCGAGCTTCCTTTATCACTTTCCGTACTTGATCTGGCATGTGGTTCCGGTATGTTTGCCCTATACGCTTTTGAACGTCTGTACGAACACCATCAGACACAACAAGACATCGAGCCTCAAGATGCTATCCGACAAGTCATCGAACAAGGATTGTTTCTGATTGATAACGATCCCTGGGCGTGCCGCATGGCGGCGCTCAATTTGTATCTGAAAGCCAAATGCCTTGAACCGAATTGTCAGATAGACAGAATACACTTGCATCACGGGGATGCATTACAACGCTGGGAAAAGCACGAGCAGCATTCACCTTTGAAAGAGCTGTTCAGCAGGAAATTTGATATCGTCATCGGTAATCCGCCCTATATCGTTATTAATCAATTGCACTGCCCCAAGGAGCAGATCAGGCTATACAAAACCTACCGATCGGCAGCCTTCAAAATCAATACCTTTGCGTTATTCATCGAACGTGGAATCGAACTCTTAAAACCCGGCGGAATTTTGGGGATGATCGTGCCGAATACGTTCCTGACTCAGATCTATTTCGAACCATTGCGAACATACATACTTGATACAAGCGCGATTCATAAGATTCTCGACACCAAACGGTTATTCGACAACGCTTTTGTCGAGAATTGTATCATCTTGCTTCAACGTCAGCCTGATACCGCAAGCCGCCGTTCACAGATCGTCGAATGCCTGGCGCGGCCAATCGACAAGACCAGGCGAGAAATCAAAAAGAACAAACCGTATCATGAATTCGCCGAGGTTTCTATCCCACAATGCCATTTTGAGAAAGCGCCGTTGACCATGTTTAACGTGCATCTTGATGAGGCGACGTTCCGGCTGATGGAAAAAATCGCAAGTGACAATCCCAAATTAGGCGATCTGTGTGAAAGCCATGACGGAGTCAATCCCGGCAACGCAAAGCACAAATTGATTCTGTCCGAGCCCGTTGACGAGACGTGTAAAAAGGTCTTAAACGGCAAAAATATCGGGCGGTACTGCTTGAAATGGGGAGGACTCTATGTCTGTTACAATCGGGATGTGCTCTCCAAAGGCGATAATGTGCGCTGGGGGCACCGCGCCTCCCTGGATGCTCCTAAAATTCTAACCCGCCAGACTGCCGATCGTCTGCTCGGCACCTTTGACAATGGCGAGTATTACACGACCAATTCAATTCATACGACTGTCTTACAAAAAGGTGTTCAACAAGAATTTTTTCTGAAATATATTTTGGCCTTACTCAATTCGAAAGTGCTCTCGTTTTATTATCGAAAATTGATTTCCGAAGCCGGCCAGGTCTTCAGCCAGGTCAAACTTATCAACCTGCGTCAGATTCCAATCAAACACATTCCGCTGCAAGAACAGAAAAATTTTGTAGAAACCGTAGATTGTCTGTTGAAGAAAAGAAAGCAGCTCTCAGCAAACTCAGAGAATGGCACATTCCGTGAACACTGCCGCACACGAGAACGAGACGATCGGCTCGATGCTCAGATATATGCCTTATTTGAGCTATCTCATGCTGAAATTCATCACATAGAAGCTGAAATGGGCAAAGCGGTATGCCTGTTTCCACGAGTGTCAATAGATGTCTTACAGAAAGAAATTTCATTGGAATACTTCCGAGAACAATATACAATTCAATCTAAAAATATTTTCCACATGGCGGAATATTACGAAATTCACCCGGAAAGCCTGTTTGAGTTACAGCAGCTGTACAATGCTAATGCAAACAACATAATGGCGTCAGAGTAGAGCATAAGACAGGCCAAAATATCAGAGAACTCAACTATTTTCTTGCGTTTTTCTAATGAAAGTCTAATAGTAGACTAATACTACTGCATTACGACTGTAAAAGATCCTGGATAGTAGGGAAGAGTAGTCCCGGAGCGCCCTGCGCTACACAGGTGTTCCCTATCCTGGGCTTTTTGAGGGACGTTCATTAAAGCCGTAAAGTAGTCTTAATAGGAATATTCTCTGGGACCCACAGTGCAAGGATCGATATACACTTGGGAAAGAGCAATACGAACAGAATTCCTATAACGCCGACAATGCCTTGTAGACCGAGATGATCGCCGTCAAGGCGGCTGAGGAGGTCCAGAAGGGGCATGAAGCAGTCGCTGAAGCTGTCCTGACGATGAAAACAATTGCGAAAAAAATCTCGGCGATCGAGGAACTCTCGACTCAAACCCACATGTTGTCGCTCAATGCCACAATCGGAGCAGCCGAGGCAGAACAGCATGGCAAAGGCTTTGTTGTAGTCGCCTCTAAAGTGTGGGCTCTTGCCAGACGAAGTCATGACTCCGCGGAAGAGATGACTGTTCTGATCGATTCCGGGGTTACGATTGCCGAACTCGCCGGTGATTTGTTGCACAAATATTACGGTTATAGGTATCCTGGATGGATCGTATAATTTTTTTACCCATCCCTTGCCTCTCCCAGGAGGGAAATTCCCCCTCTGGGAGAGGCAAGGGATGGGCAAAGACTTTTTTAGAATATGATACAGTTTATTGAGGGCCCCTATAGTCTTGAGGAATAAATATGAACATATCAAAATATCACAGTCTCATCGAAATTTTAAAAAAAGAAATCACTCCGGCTCTGGGTTGCACCGAACCGGTTACCGTTGCGCTTGCAGCAGCCTGGGCCGCGAAGGCTGCCGGAGGCACGCCAAAAGCCATCACCATCCGTGTTGATAAGAATGTATACAAAAATGGCCTGGGAGTTGGTGTACCGGGAACTGGGGAATTCGGATTGCACATTGCCGCCGCTGCGGGTGCCGTTGCCGGCGATCCGAAGCTTGGCCTGGAAGTGCTCAATCCTCTCACAGACGACGATGTACGGCACGCCAAAGCGCTACTGGCCTCAGAAAACGTGGCAGTAAACATGCAAACCGATACCACTGGAGTTTATGTTGATGCTGTCGTCACAAGCGACATTGCCGAAGGACTCGCCAGCATACGTGATCGGCATGATAACGTGACCTCAGTATTGCGGGACAACGCAGTCTTTCCAGAATTTCAGAAACTGGGAGAACAAGGCAGAGCTGAGGCTGATACAGAATCGTTCAATCCTATTCATCAATATCGCTTAGATGAACTGATGGAGTGTATTCAATACGCCCCTCTCGACAAGCTTCGATTCTTGAAAACCTCGCTCGAAGCCAACACAACGTTTGCCCGAAACAGCCTGGAACAATCGACACAATCCCGTATTGGCTCGAGTATGTTACGGTTGGTGGAGAAAGGGCGCATACATGGAGATCTGATCGGGAAAATGAAGTATTGGCTGGCCTCAGCCGTAGAAGCGCGCATGGAAGGCTTTAACATGACGGTTGTCAGTTGCGCCAACAGCGGGAATCAAGGATTGATTTCGACGATTCCGGTCGTTCTTGCCGCAGAACATGTGGGCGCCAGTGAAGAACAGTTGCTGCGAGCGGCAGCGTTGAGTTCTTTTATCACTGTCTATGTCAAATCCTTCATGGGGGTCTTAACTCCAGTTTGTGGAGGATCGGTTGCAGCCGGCCTGGGCGCTGCCTGCGCCATCACCTACTTATTCGGCGGTGATTCTGACGCGATCGAACGGACTATTAAAAATATGGCTGGCAGCGTCATGGGGATCATCTGTGATGGTGCGAAAACCGGATGCGCCCTTAAGACCTCAATGGCAGTAGGGGTTGCTCTTGAAAATGCTTTCTTAGCTCTGGAAGGCGTTACGGTTCCTGCCGACAATGGCATCGTAGATGCTTCCGCTGACCAGACGATCCGGAACATGGGGCATGTCACCAAGCCCGGCATGAGTCAGACTGACGACGCCATTCTCGAGATTATGACGCGCCGGTATCAATAATTGTTCTTATTCAATTTGATGATATCGTAACTCACAGATAACCCAAGGCCAAAGTTGCTGTCTGGCTCTTCTTGGGTCGAATAAAAGGGTAGGAAGATGTTTTCCGGGTTCTCATCGTCAAGGTCAGGGCCGGTATCCTGAAACAGAATTCGGACAAAGTGGTCGTCTTGTTCATGGATCGAGATGGCTTTGAGAAAAATATCGCCTCCCGACGGTATCATTTCGAAACTATTTTGCATAAATTGAGGAGGACTTGTTTGAGTGCATTTTTGTTGGCCTGAATCGATCGTTTTCGGAGAGAAGATTTTTTTTATCCACAATACGTTTTTTCCTTTTTCACGTCGGTATCTCAATTCATCCATCAACGCCCGCGTCAGATAAATCCCTAAGCCGCCAATTTTTCGTTCTTCGAGGGGTTTTTCAAGGTTGGGAGATGGTATCGTTTTGAGTATTGTCATAACCACACAGCATGATATTCGACACAACCTCTTCCAGTACCAGGATGAGGTTGTGAAGCATCTCAGGCGAAAAACGATGTTTCGCCGCAAAAGTACTGACTGTCTGGTTCAATCGTTGCAGTTCGAACAGTTCATTTCGTAACCGGCAGTGCATAGGTTCTATTTCCTGTTGCGCCATAGAAGAGGCCTGTGTCCCATATTCCGGATAGAGAATGTGTCTGTCGATGTATGGTCATGGCTATTGCCCGGCAAGCTTTTCAACAACTTGTTGTGCGAGATAATCAAAAAAAGGGTTCGAGCGTACCCGCATCAGTTGATCCATGGAGATATTCAAAATAGAAATTTCTCCTTTCGGCGTTAGCGTGCCGATCTTGAAATGTTTTGGAAATGCCCGTGTGTCCACATTCCCATATAAAGGGTCGTCCTCAGGAAAGAGCAAAGCGACATGGGAGAGGGAATACACTTGATGCGGCCAAAAGAGGTTGAGCGGAACGTTTTTTTCAAAGATCCGGGCATTCGTTGGGCGGGTCCTGGCCATCACGTCCTGTGTCTGATTTCCGATGTTGGTGATAACAGTTATGGCATAAGGTTGGGGGCCCATGTCGTCGATCTGGGGGATGAGCTTTTTGTACCGTTCTTTGATGAACGGTTCGACATGTGGGGAATGATTGACGTCGAACAGAATTAATTCGTGATTGTTCGGTGTCAGTTTGTTATACAATTTATCAATAAGTGCGGAGCGGACAACGGTCGAATCGACCTCTGATTGGAAGGTGATAATCGGAGGAAGATTGGCGATCTCTCCGGTTTTTCGCAGGAGTGCAAGTTGTTGCTGCACTTTTTTCGAAAGCTGATATACCTGTCCTCCGCCATGCTTGGAAAAAGAATTATACTTAAAGGGATCGTATTCCGGATTGATCGCTGTCCATCGAATTTTTTCAAAAAACGGAATCCAGGAAATTAGTCGATGCCAATCGGCGAACATACCGTATGGATTTACTGCGATTGCCGGGGAAAAAAGGAAAACCTTATTGGCCATTTCAAGTGAGTGATCCTGCACGGCGTCGAATGTCATTTTGAGGGCCAAACTACCGCCTGTCGAGTAACCACAGATGTAAAGCGGAGCGTGTTTCCCGATGTTCTGGCGCAGATGTATGAGCGCCATCCTCGCTGCTGCCTGCCAGTCTTCCCAGGAGGTGCGCGTTAACGCCGATGGAATCGTTCCATGCCCGGGAAATCGGAGTCCGAGCACATAATAGCCGCGCTCGTACAACACCTGGGCAAGGGCGTGATTGCTGTATGGAGAGTCGGTCAGACCATGCAGCATGAGCACGCCGCCGGCAATTGTTTCGGGTACTAATTCGAATGAACGATTCCAGTTACGAAGAAAGTTTCCCGGAAAACTGTAACTTTCAGTATAGTATCGATTATAGGGCTGGTACTCTTCTGGATTTATCTGTTGATGTATGCGGGCATCTAACTCATCAAATAATCGTTGTTCGAGAGCGAGATATTCTTCGAATATCATTCCCGGGTGGGCCTGTTTGACTGTGAATTCACTTTTTAAAATAAGGCGGTGCCAGAGTTTGAGATCTGGCAATTTTCTTGAGCGAAAGCCGTTGAAAAGTATAATGAGCACAATCATCGCCAGCATAAAAACCATAGCGCGAGAGAGGTGTATGAGAATGTGTTTCATACGATATAACCTTGTGACTGTGGCAGTTTCAAGGTACTGAGTGTGAGAAATATGGCACGGGATAAGCCTATGCCCCTCAAGAATGGCGTAGAAAAACCTCGAAATTTCCTATAATGAACAGCAAAAAAAATTACAAGTTTTTTATGAAAATCTTTAGATATTCTTTGCGAGGAAAAGAGTGGAGAAAATCCTCGTGAAAAATAAAAAGGCTTGACACGAAAGGATGATTGTGACAACAGTAAGGTTCGATCTTTTCGCGCCAATCCTAAACATTGATACAGAAAGAGAGCGAGAAAAACTGTGTATGTCCCTCTGAAATAAAGAATCGTTCGAAGAGATCTTCATAAGAACAATACCGTAGTATGTCATCAGCCTATTGTGAATGAGAAGGAGACAAAGGTCTATGTTTATCGTGATGGTTTCACCCGAATGTGCGCCGGTCGCTAAAGTCGGCGGGTTAGGCGATGTGATTTTCGGACTCAGCCGGGAATTAGAAATTCGTGGGAATTCTGTAGAAATTATCCTGCCAAAATACGATTGTATGCGCTATGATCATATCTACGGCCTTCAAATGGAGATGCAGGATCTGTGGGTCCCGTGGTATGATGGTTCTGTTCATTGTTCTGTCTGGTTTGGATTTGTTCATGGCCGAAAATGTTTTTTCATTGAGCCTCATTCTCACGATAATTTTTTCAATCGTGGCATGTATTACGGCTGTGATGACGATCCGATGCGCTTTGCCTTTTTTAGCAAAGTAGCGCTGGAATTTATGTACAGGTCCGGAAAGCGACCCGATGTGATCCATTGCCACGACTGGCAAACAGGTCTGGTTCCGGTTTTGCTGGCTGAAGTGTATCAGCATAGTGGCATGGATCGCCAGCGGGCTTGCTACACTATCCATAATTTTAAACACCAGGGGGTTGTTGATGCAGGAATTCTCTGGGCGACGGGATTAGGCCGGCCAGAGTACTATTTTCATCACGATCGTTTACGCGATAATTTCAATCACAGTGCATTGAATTTGATGAAAGGCGGTATCGTCTATTCGAATTTTGTCACAACCGTATCGCCAAAACATGCCTGGGAAGCCAAATATTCAGAATTTGGCTATGGCCTGGGAGATACCTTACATACTCACAGTTCGAAATTCGGCGGGGTATTAAACGGGGTCGATTATGAGATGTGGAACCCTGAACTTGATCCCCATATCCCCACAAAATATGACATTGGCTCTCTGGATAAAAAATATTGGAACAAAGGCGCGTTACGCGACCGATTGTGGTTGAGTCAGGAGTATAAGCCCCTTGTCTCCTATATCGGTCGTTTGGATTCGCAAAAAGGCGTCGATCTGGTGCGCCATGCTATTTATTACTCCATTGCAAACGGTGCGCAATTCGTGCTGTTGGGCTCAAGCCCTGATCCCGCGATTAATCAGATGTTTTGGGAGATTAAACATCACTTGAACGACAGTCCGGATTGTCATTTGGAACTCAGTTTTGATGAAGAGTTAGCCCATCTGATTTATGCTGGTGCTGATATGATGATTGTTCCGAGCAATTTTGAACCCTGTGGACTCACACAACTGATCAGCATGAAATATGGGACCGTGCCGGTTGTGCGTTCGGTTGGCGGACTTGCCGATACGGTCTTTGATAAAGACTTTGCCCACGATAAGCCGTTGCACGAACGAAATGGATTCACATTTAATGAAGCGGATTTCGCCGCTGTAGAATATACGCTGAATCGTGCCTTCAGTTTGTGGTATGGTTATCCTGAGCATTGGCGCGACCTCATGATTAATGGCATGAATTACGACTTTTCCTGGAATTATCCTGGCGAACATTACTCAAAAATCTACGACTACATTCGACATAAATAGTAGGAGGAAGTGACTAAAGTGCCTGAAATTTGAAACGGGCTTTGTTTGTCACGTTTAACTTTAGGCACGTTAGCTCACTTCAGTCACTTTTTTTATATATGACTGGATTTCCAGAATACATTGGCGAATTACCGAATATCTGTGGTTCTGAAAATGAGATTGAAACAGTGATCCGAGCACACAAAGGGAAACCCTTGTTCCTCCATGAGTGTGATATTGATTTTGGCAGCACACGCAGCACATGCGCGATTGCGCTCCACATGCAGCAGCCGCTGATTCCGGCTGGTGGCGACGATTTACGAACGGCTGCGATTATTAGTAACCTCCAGTATATGATGGAACATCAGGATATCGGCGACAACCATGATGCTCCGGTGTTTCAGTGGTGTTATAAACGGATGGGCGAATTCCTGCCGCAGTTGTTTGATGAAGGTAAACAGCCGCGGGTGATGTTGGAATATTCTGGAGTGTTGTTGCACGGGTTACGGAAAATGGGCCTGAACGATGTGATTGAACATTTGCAGCGTATCACCTGCGATCCCCACTATCGCAAAGGCGTCGAGTGGCTTGGATGTACATGGGGACACGCTGTCGCACCGTCGACTCCGGTTCAAGATTTTCGGTTGCACGTCAAAGCCTGGCAGCATCATTTCGCCGCGATATTTGGCTTGGACGCTGTCAGCCGGGTGCGTGGGTTCTCACCTGCTGAAATGGCGTTGCCGAACCATCCTGATGTGGCGTACGAGTTTGTCAAAACCTTAAAAGACTGCGGCTATCAATGGGTGCTCGTGCAGGAACATTCTGTCGAACGACCGGAAAATGGCTGGGGCCTGGAGCAAAAACACCTGCCGCATCGTTTGATTTGTACGAACTCAAAGGGCGAAAGCGAAAGTATTGTTGCCATTATCAAAACTCAGGGGAGTGATACGAAGCTCGTCGCTCAGATGCAGCCGTATTACGAGGCTGCCGGATTATCCAGATGGGAATTGGCAGGCCAACAGGTTCCTCCTCTCGTGACTCAGATCGCCGATGGCGAGAACGGCGGCGTGATGATGAATGAATTCCCGGATAAATACTTCGAAGTGATTCGGAATGCCTCCGGCTCAGATGTACCGGTCGTCAACGTGACGGAATATCTGGAATATCTGTTTTCTCTCGGTCTCACGGAAACGGATTTCCCCGACATTCAACCCATAAAGCAGAAGCAAATTTGGGACAATATGAAACCTGGTGATGGTCCGGAAAAACTGGAGGAACTCATCGAACGATTGAAGAAAGAGGATCACCAGTTTCACATGGACGGTGGCAGTTGGACCAATAATATCTCGTGGGTGCAGGGCTATGACAATGTGCTGGGACCAATGGAAAAGGTCAGCTCGTTATTTAACGAAAAAATCTTGGACGCTGATATTCCGACGAGCGATTCCCGTTACAGAAATGCTTTGTTCCATCTTTTAGCGTCACAAACCAGTTGTTATCGGTACTGGGGACAGGGGCTCTGGACAGATTACGGTCGGGAAATCTGTCGGCGGGCTGAAGACATTTTGAACTACGATTTGTAATGGTTTCCCCGGAAACGTGTCTATTTCGACTTCTTTTAACAAGAAGCCGGGGAGGGACGTATGACAACATTGCAGATCAATGCTTGTGATGACACAGAAGTTCACGATAATGATTCCCATCGCTGCGCTGAATATGCCAATTAATCCGGCAAGTTCAGGCAAGACGACGGGAGCGATATCACGCAAAAGACAATTTTGCTATTATTGCTGATTGTCGGTCAGTTCTCGATCGTCAATCAGCAATCGCAACCTTCATGAATCCTATCTATCATGCCCTTGTCTTAAATTTTCATCAGCCCTCGCAGAATCTTCAGGAGTTATTTCTTCATAATGAATGGGAAGCGAAAGAGATTTTGTTTGCTATGGATCGCATGCCGCGTGCGCTCTGGGACTACGAAGATGTTGCCCGCGTCCATCTCTCCCTCTCCGGTACGCTGCTGGAAACCCTTTCAGATCCTGATTTTCAGGCAAAAGTGTATGGCCTGATGAAATGTGGTGAATTACTCTGGTACTTGCAGAATTCCAATATTTTTCATGTCTTGGGAACCGGCTTTTATCATCCGGTCTTTCCGCTGACCCCAGAAGCTGATTGGCACGAACAATTGAGCCGTTGGCAAGGCATTGCTAAACATCTCTTCTGGCGCGAGCATTTCCCGGGCTTCTGGCCGCCTGAAATGGCTTTTTGCATGGAAATGATTCCTGCCCTGAAGCAAATGGGTTATGAATATGTGCTGGTAGACAGTAATTATATCGAGCCAATAAAGCCGATGCGCTGGGAGGAAGTGCGATATCGGCCTCATATTGCGCAATATGACGGAGAGGAGATCATCGTGGTTGTTCGTGACCGCGAATTGTCGAATGCCCAGGAATCTGGTATGAATGAAGGCTGGTTCATTTATGAAATGCACGAGCGGACGAAATGGTGCGATTTCCCTCCTCTGGTGACGACCTGCACTGATGGCGATAACGGAGGATGGTTCCGAAATACGTCGGAAAAGGGCAATTTTTGGTATGTTTTTTATCGCGCCCTGCTTGAACAGGTCCGCCAAGGAACAACAGCTATCCGTCCGACCTTTATTTCGGAGTATCTTAAAAATTATGGAACTGGTGGCTACGTGAACATCACAGAAGGCGCCTGGAATACCGGCTGGCATCATGGCGCCGATTTTATGCAATGGACCGGTTCCTCTCGTCAAAAAGATGCGCTGAAGCGGCTCAGAGAAACTAGTGAAGCCTTTCACACCCTTGCTGAAAAGACGTTGCATCCTTGTCAGAATTACGAACTGAAAGAAGCGCATTGGCACATCCTGCGCGCTGAAACGAGCTGTAATTTTTACTGGGGAGAAGCCTGGGTTCAACGCTGCCATGACGATTTAGATATCGCCTGGCTGTACATGAACGATCTCCAGAAGGATCTGAAACTGAAAGAAAACAGTGCGGATGAACCAGAAAATGACTAAATGAGAAAACGTAACCATCTGATGGATTCTATGATTATTTCGGTAGAACCTGAGAGCTCAGGCTCTATCACAGCCTGATATTGAAGGGGAAGGTCTAGAAGATGAGCGTTGAGGGAATGGATCGCTCCCATGCAGATCTCATCGGGAGTTCGTATGAGTGGGGTGTTCATGACATTGTTTTCTCACAGAGACACAGAGAGAACACAGAGAAGAACCAAACAGGCCACAAAAAGCCGGTGGTACATCGTTGTGCGCTCCGTGATCTCTGTGAGAAATGAAAAACGTCAGGAACTGAGAAACAGAGTGTTTGTTAAACTACAAGGCCCAAAGTAAGGAGAAGTTCTAAGGACTTGAAGTGACAGACGTTTCAAGTTAAATGCGCCAGACACTTGAGTTCACTTCTCAAGTTTTGCGTCTTTGTGGTGAACATGTAGATTACTATGAAGATGGACCACCGACGTAAAATTCAATTTTCATCAGGATATTTTTTAATCACCATTCTTGTGATCTGGCTGTTACAAACGTTTTTACTACGGCCTTTACTGATGCAGACCAGCGAAGTGCCGTATAGTGAATTCCGGCAGGCCCTGCAAGAGAAAAAGATTGGTGAGGTGTATCTCAGCGAAAGAAAAATAGCCTACACCTTAAAATCTGATGTTGATGAGACGGCCCAATCAAAACGGCTCCCGTTGTATACGGTGATTCCAATGGGAGATCCCTTGCGAGATTCGGAACTGGTTCAGTCTCTGCTGAATTCAGAGGCCACGTTTAGTTATAAGGATACATCCCCAGGACCGATTGCAACAGTGTTAAGCTGGTTTTTACCATTCCTGCCCTTTGCCATTATTTGGTATTTTCTCTATCGGAAATTTTGGCAGCAAGGCGGACCCGGAGCGATGTCGCTGGGGAAAAGTAAGGCGAAGGAAATTCAGGGGCAGTTGACCGGCATTAAATATGAAAACGTTGGCGGAGCCGATGAGGCGACGCAAGAACTCAAAGAAATTATCGATTTTCTAAAAACCCCAGACGATTTCACGAAAATTGGCGCTAAATTGCCGAAAGGTGTCTTACTTGTAGGACCTCCGGGAACCGGGAAAACTTTGCTGGCTAAAGCGACTGCTGGAGAAGCGGACGTACCGTTTTTCTCGATCAGCGGTTCCGGTTTTGTCGAAATGTTTGTCGGCGTGGGCGCATCTCGCGTACGTGATATGTTTGCTCAGGCCAAAAAGAAAGCGCCTTGCATCGTCTTTATTGACGAAATCGATGCCATCGGCCAGGCACGGGCCGGTGTCGCTCGCATGGGGACAAACGATGAACGTGAACAAACCCTCAACCAATTGCTGGCTGAAATGGATGGCTTTGAGGCGAATCAGGGTGTCATTATTATGGCCGCGACCAATCGTCCGGAGATTCTCGATCCGGCACTCTTGCGCCCCGGCCGATTCGACCGACAGGTGCAGGTGACGCTGCCAGCGGAAGACGGACGCCGCAAAATTTTCGATATTCACACCAAAGATGTGAAGTTGGAGGCGGAAGTCAATCTTGATCGCTTGGCCCAAATTACGTCCGGCTTTTCCGGGGCCGATTTGGCGAACATTGTGAACGAAGCAGCTTTATTAGCGGTACGCCGTAAAAGTGAAGCTGTAACCATGGCGGATTTCGATCTCGCGATTGAACGAGTCGTGGCCGGGTTGCAGCGCAAAATGCCGCTGAAGGAGGAAGTCAATCGCAAAGTTGCTTATCATGAAGGCGGTCATGCGCTGGTCGCCGAATTATTGCCCGATACTGATTCGGTGCATAAAGTCAGCATTATCCCAACCGCTAAAGGCGCGTTAGGTTTCACGATGCAGATGCCGGAAGAGGATCAGTATCTGATCGGTATGCAAAATCTGAAACATCGGTTAGTAGTGCTGCTCGGCGGTCGGGTGGCAGAACTGATCGTGTTTAACGAACCGACAACCGGTGCAGCCAACGATTTGGAGCGGGCAACCCAAATTGCACGACGTATGGTCACGGAATTCGGGATGACCAAAGCTCTGGGCCCTGTGCGCTACCTGACCGATGCTGGAATGGGGTATTTAGGCTATCAGGCTGAACTACGACAGGAAATCAGCCCGGAAACCAGAACGGAAATCGATAAAGAGATTCGTTGCCTGGTGGAAGACGCTCAAAAGCGAGCTCATGGATTGTTGACAGAGCACGAAAAAGCCCTGCACGAAATTGCGCGTGTGCTAATTGAAAAAGAAGTGATCAGCGGGGAAGAGATTGCACGTATTACAGAGGAGTTTGAATAAGCGGCTGGAGGAATATCTCCTCTTCTTTTCTCACTGCCCACAAAGAACGAAGTTTATTTATGTTCTGTGGGAAGTGAAGACACTCCATACTGCATTTCGGAAATAAGGATACACATCATCCGTTGAGCCAATCCTTGTACAACAGGCTGAAATTCCAGGGGGGGCATAACCCTCTCTGTGAGTCTCCTGGGTTCCGTAGGAGCGTTTCATAGGAGCCCAGAGTGAAACTCTGGGGACAAAGCAGTCAGCGGTGTCGCACTCTGAAGGAGTGCCGAGCCCTGGGAATTCCTAGGGCTGAACCCTGGACTCCTATGGAACGCTTTTTCAGAACGAAGAATCGTACCAAATAACACGTAATATCTGCCAGGGATACAAGAACCCTGACAGGGTGATGTCTACTTTTTTCCGAAGCGCTGTACTCATCAGCTTACAAGATGTAGAAACCCTATACTAAATGTTTATAAAACATGTCATCATCTGTAATCACGCGATAGTTGAAGCTCATCTCTTCCATGCGATCGATGAGGGCATCATAATCGTTACGGTTGCCTAACTCGATGCCGACCAGGGCCGGACCTTGTTCGGCGTTGGTTTTTTTGATGTACTCGAAGCGCACGATATCATCGTCCGGCCCCAGCACTTTTTCGACGAGCTTGCGCAGTTGGCCAGGCTTTTGGGTGAAATTGATCATGAAATAATGCTTCAGCCCTTCGTAGCGCAGACTTTTTTCCATAATTTCAGGATAGCGCAGAATATCGTTATTTCCACCGCTGATGACGCAGACGACAGTTTTTCCTTTGATGCGATAGGCCGCAAAGTCGAGAGCCGCTACCGGCATTGCTCCTGACGGCTCCGCAATAATGCCTTCGTTCTGGTAGAGTTCGATCATGGACGTACAGACTTTGCCCTCCGGCACGGTCAAGATCTCGCCGGCATAGCGCCGAAAAATATCAAAGGTCAGATTGCCGACCCGCCTGACCGCTGCTCCATCGACAAAAGTATCGATATTACGCAGCGTGATCACACGGTTCGTTTTGAGGGATTCGTACATGGCTGGCGCGCCTGCCGGTTCGACGCCGATATATTGGATATGATGGGCTTGTTCTTTCAAATAAACCATGCAGCCCGATGAAAACCCGCCGCCGCCGACTGAGGCAAACACGAAATCCACTTGGCCTTTGAGATCGTCATAGATCTCTTTCCCGACCGTCCCCTGACCGGCAATCACGGTTTCATCGTTAAACGGATGCACAAAGATGGCCTTGTGTTCGGATTCGAATTGTTTGGCTTCGTCGTATGAATCATCGAAGGTATCCCCGGTGAGAATGACATCGACATATCCATCGCCGAATTTTTTGACTTTTTTGACCTTTTGTCTCGGGGTGATTGATGGCATGAAGATCGTCCCTTTGATTTTCAGGGCTGAGCAGCTATAAGCGACCCCCTGGGCGTGATCTCCAGCACTGACGCAGACAATGCCCTGAGAGCGGTCTTCGTCGTTGAGCGAGGCGATTTTGTTGTAGGCTCCGCGAATTTTGAACGAGCGAACTTCCTGTAAATCTTCCCGC
>PDWI01006339.1_pt1 | contig 14891 bp, 10 predicted proteins | sample 1430891 | NCBI WGS metagenome assembly PDWI01 (sample SAMN01162508, study PRJNA174530) | Oral metagenome, whole genome shotgun sequencing project. | biome: Marine environment; feature: Marine mammal; material: Swab sample of the gingival sulcus; isolation source: swab sample of gingival sulcus... | reverse complement strand
CTAGCATAGACACGCTAATGCGAGTTCCTTGGTAAATCATTTATTGTCTCCTTTGAGAGTTGATTAAACACTATTAATAAAAACCATAGCTATTATGCAGGCACTAGTTTAGGATATTCCCTGCGAACTGTCTATCTATTGCAGAACTTTGCCTTGACTGATTGGTCATATTTTGATACAAATGCTACAAATACGCCAATAACAGGAACTTTTATGTCGGATACTGGTAAGAACTTCGTTATCTTGATACTTATGCTCGCTATTATTTTTTTATTATTTTTATTCTTTTCCGATGATAATAATCGACAGAGAGTAGCGTCAGGTGTTGGTACGACAGTGAGTACGGTAAATGCGATTGTTCCTGAAATTGGCATCACCGAAACCACGCCTGCACCGCCTTTGGTAAAGTCCGCTCGTGAGCAAATTGGGGTAACGGTTCTCTATGACCCTGCTTATGTTAAACTCGACTTTCCCATGGGCGATATACCAATGGATAGAGGCGTGTGTACCGATGTGATAGTACGAGCCTATCGTCGACAAGGCAAAGACTTGCAAGCCCTCGTCAATGCCGATATGAAGCAAGCATGGTCACAATATCCCAAAAACTGGGGATTAAAACGCCCTGATAAAAATATTGACCACAGACGAGTGCCTAATTTACGGGTGTTTTTTAAACGTCATGGCAAAAGCCTTAAGGTAAGCAAAAATCCAATGGATTACAAAGCTGGCGATATCGTCACTTGGACGGTTAATAACAACTTACCACACATCGGCATTGTCTCTAATAAACGCAAAAAAGACGGTACGCCACTGATTATCCATAATATCGGGCTCGGCACACAAGAAAATGACATGCTATTTGATTATAAAATCACTGGGCATTATCGGTACTGATTCATCTTTATGAACTCATAATTAATACCTTCATGCCTCTAACTACCCTTATCTAATAACCATACGCCCCTAGTCACATGCTTATTAACTAATAATCATTAACAAAATGCTTGAACTGGGGAGTTTTGTTATTTTATGATATGATTCTCGGTGCACCCCAAGTAAAATTAACCCAGTACAACTAATGTTAACCTCAGATCATGGACAGCTTTATGAGTAATACAAACGAACAACCGATACAACCAGTAACTCAACAAAATACAAACGAATCTATTACAATAGAACAAATGCAACGTCAATTTAATAAGTTGCGCCAGTTGAGTCGAGAACAACCAACTGCCAGCTGGGAAATTCGTCTGGAACGTCTCAATAAACTTGAGCGTCTTGTCAATGACAATAGAGAGATTATCAGTGAGGTTATCAGTCAAGACTTTGGTCGACGCTCCAAAGCGGAAACGCTAATGGCCGAAATTTTTCCAACACTTGAAGAAATTCGTTATGCTAAAAAGCATGGCAAAGATTGGATGAAAAGCAAAAAAGTAAGCACTGGCATGTGGTTTTTGCCTGCCAGTAGCTATATTCAACCTCAGCCACTGGGAGTGATTGGTATCATTGCCCCTTGGAATTATCCACTGTTTTTATCTTTACCACCACTAATTGGTGCTTTGGTCGCTGGTAACCGTGCGATGATCAAGCTGTCGGAGCATGCGCCTTTGTTTGCCAACTGGCTTGCCAAAACCATTCCTGAATACTTTAGTGAAGATGAAGTGGTAATCGTCACTGGAGAGTCAGAGGTCTCGCAAGCTTTTAGTAGCCTACCTTTTGACCATCTGATATTCACTGGTTCCACTGAGGTGGGCAAACATATCATGCGTTCAGCTGCTGCCAATCTTACACCAGTTACGCTGGAGTTGGGTGGCAAGTCTCCTGTGATTGTTGATAAAAACTGTGACCTTGATCATGCCGTTAGTCGTATTTGGACGGGTAAGTTATTGAATGCAGGGCAAACTTGTATTGCTCCTGATTATCTGTTAATACCCGAATCGTTACAAGAGCGTTTCATCAAAAAAAGCAAACAATGGATTAACAAGCATTATGCCAACATCGAGCATAATGACGACTATAGTCATATGATTAATCAATCTCAGTTTAAACGAGTACAATCTTATCTTGATGACGCCAAGGCAAAGAACGCTCAGATCCATCCGATGTGTGATGTAGAGGCAAACTTACAAAACACCTTTATGCCACCTTATGCGGTCAGTAACTTAACAGAAGATAGCGACCTACTAACCCATGAGATTTTCGCCCCAATCTTACCAATCGTGACCTATAAAGACATAGATAATGCTATTAAATACGTCAATGACAGACAACGTCCATTAGCCTTATATGTCTTCTCAAAAGATGATAAAGTATGTCAAAAAGTAATGGGTGACACCGTCAGTGGTGGTGCCTGTATTAATGACACCATCTATCATATCGCTCAACATGAATTGCCTTTTGGGGGTGTTGGACATTCAGGTATGGGACATTATCATGGCAAGGGCAGTTTTGATACCTTTAGTCATTATAAAAGCATCTTTAAACAATCTCCTATCAATGCCACAAGACTACTACAACCGCCATACGGTAAAACTTTTGATAGCTTGATGAAATTTATTGCTAAAGGCTAACCAAAAAAGCTTGTAGCTTTGCTAATTTTTTTGCTAGAATGGCGTGTGCGTGTCTATTCTCCGCTTTCTAGTGCGTTAACCAATACCCTAAACTAATGAATTCGATGTGACTTATGGAAAATAATAAACCGACTCCCAAGCCTGATAATCCGATTATGGATGATCTCGATTTTCTTGACCTTGATTTTGATTCTGATATTACCCTAGGCGATGCCGATGGTGTTGCTGGTAATTCTCCTAAGGCAACAACTAATGATAAGATCACTAACCCAAATCAAGCGGATTTATCAAAGACAATTGACCAAATTGCTAGTGCAGATGATATCAAGGATACACATGCTAAAATTGATAGCATCATAGAACAATCTATCAGCAGTGACGCCGATGAGCTTCTTGCTAATGCTGACAATAAAGAGCAAGAGCAAAAAATCTCCGATATCTTGGGAAATGGCAGCAGTAACGATTCCGCTAGCAACGCAAATAATGAAAGCAAGGACGACGACTTAGATAAGTTATTAGCAGCCCCTGCTGCTGTCACCACGCCAAGACAAAATAAAAAACTAAAAGGCAAAAAAGGCAGCGCAAACAAGGACGATAAAAAATCAGGCAGTGCTAGTAAATTAATTAAATTAATAATGGGTGCATTGCTATTGGCAATTATTGCCATCGTTGTCTTCTTATTCTTTGGTGAATCAAACACTCCTACTAAATCCAATGTAGCACCTAAAGCAGTGGGCGAGCAAGTACAGGCTAATCAGCCACACAAAGTAGATGCAAATAAAGCATCAGGTAAGAATAACGCAGATCATGATAGTCATAGTAATGACGATAAGAAAGCAAAAGCCAACGACAAAGAACAAAATAAAGACGCTGGTGACAAAAAAGACAACAGTACAAACGCTAAGGCTAAATCGGACGACAAGACTACTACCAATAAGAATGGCTCAGCGGTCAAGGCACTGGATATCAAACTGCCAGATCCTGATGAGATCCTTAATGCTGAGATTCCAAAAGAAGATAGTCTCGTCAAAGAAGAAATTGATCTACTTGCCGATCAAAGTAAGCGTTTTGGTGAACAAGAGAAACTCTTAGATAAGCGTGTAGAGATGATGGACGAACTAACCGCGAAAAAACAAGAGCAAATTGAACTGTTAGAAAAGCAAATCGCTCAGTTAGAAAAATCAAAAAAATAACGTGGCATTGAGCTATTAGCAAGCTGATAGCTCTTGTTTGTTTTGTTAACCTGATTGTTTCTTTTTAATTGCTTCTTTTTAGCACGCTATCCGTCTTAACACCTTGTTCGTCGTTAACGTGTTATTTCTGTGCCAGCAAATGCTTCTTGTAAGTTCCTAAAAGCGGATTCCTGTTCAGCAGTGAATCCGCTTTTGCTGTTAGCCATGTGAGGACTGGCTGGATTCACAATGTTTATCAGCAAATATAGATCCCCTGCCGGCTTAGCAGGGATGCCTTTGCCCTTTAGACGTAATTGATTACCAGACACAGAAGCACTAGGAATCTGTACTGCAAATTCTCCCGCTGGAGTATGTACCCGAATGTCTGCACCCAGTCCGGCTTCCCACGGGAAAACATTAATCGTTTGATAAACGTCTGCTCCCTCCACCCGAATATGTGCTGGCGTTTTAATATTCACGGTTAATAATAAATCGCCATTATTGCTCCCTGCTAAACTAACCGCTCCCTGTCCTGTTAGGCGTATTTTTTTGCCTTGCGTGATACCCTTAGGAACGTTAAAGCTAAGTTGCTTTTGTTCATGAGAGACCTCACCTGTAGCTAAGCGAACTGGTACTTTTAACTTAATATTATAAGTATCACCTGTGTAAACAGAAGACAACTCAACGCTGATATCAGCATGTTGATCTAAATCTTCGTTTTGTTTACTTTGTCCAACATTACCAAAGAATCCTTGTTTATCACCGCCTTGTCCATCACTACTGTTCATTTGTGTTTGATTATTGGCAGTGGCTTGTCCTTTTTTGTTTTTGTAACCAAATGCCGAAAATAAATCATCAAAACGAAAACTGTTACTCGCAAACGGTGAATTTTCACCCAATTTTTCTTTTAAATCTTCCCAACGAAAGCCTTGCTGTGTGCTAAAGTTATTCGCACTGTTTTTTGCAAAATTAGAAAAGTGACTAAACGGACGAAATAAACTGGCATCGTACTGAGCCCGCTTATCTTTATCCATTAATACTTCATAGGCATTATTAATCTCTGCCAGTTTATCATCGGCATCGGGATCATGATTAATATCAGGATGAAATTTGCGTGCAAGCTTACGAAATGCGCTTTTGATTTCGCTTTCTGTAGCGCTTTTTTTCACGCCAAGGATGTCATAATAATTTCTTTTTTTCATCGTTAAGTCCCAAAAGTATCTTGTATATGACAATTAAGCAATAATTTAGGGTATTTTGTCAAGATAACTTCCCGACTGCTGATATATTATGCTATTGTGATAACCCAACTATCTGTATATTCTACTGGATATTAACGTCAATATTTGTTATTGTTAACGGTGTGAAGATTCACTATTTTTATCAGCCAATAAAGTAAGTGGGACGAATTTTTGGTGGGTTATTACTTTGAGTAACTCGTTTGATATGTTAATATTCTGGTGCTTACTTAGATATTTGCTTATTTAGGCACACATGTATTTCTGGTTAATACATATTTTTAGTCAATAATGGATACAAGAATGAAAAAGACTGCTTTTGTTACAAAATCTCTACTTGCTGGTAGTTTACTTGCTACCATGATGCTAACGACTACTGCACAGGCAGGAAATCCACCACCACGTGTCAAGGCAGATGCGCCGAATCGTTATACGGTAAAAAAAGGAGATACGCTCTGGGATATCTCTGGTCGCTATTTGCATAGTCCATCAAGATGGAAAGAAATTTGGGCAACAAATAAGCACATTAAGAATCCAAACCTCATTTATCCTAATGATATCCTGATTATGTGTATCATCAAAGGTAAAACTCTGGTTGGTGTGGATACAGGAGAAGGTTGTGCTGGGGTAAGAAAACAAGTCTCAGGTGAAGTAACCCCAAAAAGGGTAAAAGTCACTCCAGCTGCAAGCAGTATTCCTACCATTCCTTTAGAGAGTATTCGTTACTGGCTTGATAAGGTAGCCGTTGTTAATCCTGAACATCTAAAAGACACCCCTTATGTAATTGCCTCTAAAAACCGTAATTTATTGACAGCACAGGGTGATACCATTTATGTTAAGGGTGCCTTTTTAGAAGTTGGTCAGACTTATGGAATTTATCAAGAAGGCAAACCTTTTATTGATCCAGTAACCAAAGCAGTAACCGGTGTAGAAGTCACTCAAGTTGCCAGAGGTATTGTTAAAGATGTCTCTAGCAATGCTGTCTCAACCATGCAACTAACAGAAACCTTTGTCCATGAAGTGAATGAAGGCGATAGAGTATTTGCGGATATGGGTATTGCTTTACCACCTGCTTTTGAATTACAGCCTTCTAGTGTTAATCGACCAGGGCGTATCATTCGCTCACATGGCTCTATTGGCTTTGCCATTGGTGCAGGTGATGTGGTCGCAACCAACCTAGGTACTCGAGCAGGAGCAAAAGTGGGAGACGTACTGACTGTCTATCGTAAAGGGGCATTGATAAGAGATTCTTTTGATGAAGACGTGCCAGTACGCCTACCAAGCGAGCCGGAAGGTCGAGTGCTAATCTTTAGAACCTTTGACAACGTCAGTTATGCCTACGTATTAGACTCAGAAGTGCCATTAGCAGTCGGTGATCAACTGCTGCCACCATCTACTTTGTAGTAAGAGGTACGGCCAGATATGCTTAGTCAAACACAGCAGGCTACGCTGGCTCTATGGCAACAAGTAAATGCGTCTTTATCAGCTTATGACAAGCTGATAAAGGCGTTTTTTGATGCACAGACGGCACTTGATGCAAGCTGTGATGATTGGCGACAGCTCGGATTACATGCCAGACACATCAATCGCCATCAAGCAAAAGATAGCACAGATGCCTTTATCGAGCAGGTAAGCACCGCCTTACAACAAGGTCAATATCAACTGCTCTTTGCCCATCAAGACAGCTTCCCTCAACAACTGTATGAGCTGTATGATTATCCGCCTTTACTGTTTGTTAAAGGGAATGTTACCCGCCTGCACGAAGCCCAAATATCTATTGTTGGTAGTCGCAAACCAACGCCCCACGCACAAAAGATTAGTTTTGATATGGCTCAGTATCTTGCACAAGCCGGCTATGTGATTACCAGTGGCTTGGCTCAAGGAGTTGATTATCAAGCACATCTAGGCGCATTAACTCAGACAGATGGCTTACTTAAGGGACGAACTGTTGGAGTGATGGGAACAGGGATTGATGTCTGTTATCCTCGTCATCATCATAGCTTGTTTGGACAGATTATTGATGAGGGTGGTTGTCTAATCAGTGAGCTATTACCTCAGACCATAGCTAATAAACATACCTTTCCACGGCGAAACCGTATTGTTGCAGGCTTAAGTCTGGGTACGATTGTCACCGAAGCGACGATTCAAAGTGGCTCGCTTATCACTGCTCGTTTAACCTCTGAGCAGGGTAAACAGGTCTTTGCTGTACCGAGTCATATTGATAACCATAATGCTCAGGGTTGTCACCATTTGATTAGAGAAGGCGCTACACTGATTTATCATCCAGAACAAGTCTTAGAAGACCTACGTTATCAACAAATACAACCCGTTTTAACAACTCAAACTTTACAAGCGCAAACTCCCAACTCCCAACAAGCCGATGTTCAAGATACTGTTCCAGAGCCTGGTCCTCAAGATTTGACTAGTCAAAAACAGCGTACCTATACCACAGATAGTTTACAAACAATACAACCAGATAAAATACAACCAACCGCAAGCGAACAGTCGATCACAAAGCTCCCATTGGCAAATACAGAATTGCCAAAACACCTAGAGCGATTGTTTGCCAATATTGACTGGACTGGAGTAGATGTTGATAAATTAATAGACACCCTAAAGCTAGATACGCAAACGGTACTTGGACAGCTCATGGAGCTAGAGATAATGGGGTTAATCCGCCAACAGGGAGGACATTATGTGCGAGTTTAAACAAGTACAACAAGCAAGCAATTGGTTAAAACAAGGCAAGCTACTCGCCTATCCTACTGAAAGCATTTGGGGATTAGGCTGTGATGCGATGAATGAGCAAGCTGTTCAGCAAGTCTTACAAATTAAAAAACGTCCCATCAACAAAGGAATGATCGTCCTTACCGATCATATCACCCGCCTTGAACCCTTGTTGATGCATCTTAATCAACAACAACAGCATATCATACACAATAGTTGGCAAAATGCCGATACAACAACAGCAAGCCAACATCCACCACAGTCAACAAAACAAGCCACCACTTGGCTATTGCCAATACCGAGCGATATTAATATCCCACATTGGATAACGGGTCAACATCAGTGTATCGCCGTTAGAGTCATTGCTCATCCTCTAATCCAACAACTATGTCAAAGCCTAGTGAGTGAGACAAATCCGTTTGGCTTTCTTATCTCCAGTAGTTGCAACTTCTCAGAACATAAGCCTGCCAGTAACCTACACGAGGCAAAAGCTTATTTTGCTCAACATGATAATGTAGGCTATCTTCAAGGAGAGACGCTTGGCTATTCTCTTCCCAGTCAGATTAAAGATAGTCAAACTTTTGATATATTACGATAATAACCACTGATAGATATAAACCTTGCCCAAACCCCTTGCATAATGCGATAATAGGCAAAAATTTTTAATAAGTTAACACAGCGAAATTAACACTATGGCTCAATACATCTACACCATGAACAATGTGTCTAAAATTGTTCCACCTAAGCGTGAAATCCTTAAAAATATTAACCTGTCATTCTTTCCAGGGGCGAAGATTGGCGTACTCGGTCTAAACGGTGCAGGTAAATCAACCCTACTGCGTATCATGGCAGGCGTGGATACTGAATTTAGTGGTGAGGCTCGTCCACAAGCAGGCATTAAAGTCGGCTATCTAGAGCAAGAACCACAGCTTGACCTAGCCAAAGACGTGCGTGGCAATGTCGAAGATGGCGTGCGTGAGGCGTTAGACGCTCTTGACCGTCTTAATGAAATCTATGCGGAATATGCCCTCCCTGATGCTGATTTTGATAAACTTGCTGACGAGCAAGGCAAAATGGAAGACATCATTCAAGCGTGGGATGCTCACAACCTAAACACCCAACTTGAAAAGGCTGCTGATGCTTTACGTCTTCCGCCTTGGGACGCTGATGTTAGCAAACTGTCAGGGGGTGAAAAACGTCGTGTCGCTCTTTGTCGTTTGCTTTTATCTAAGCCTGATATGCTACTACTTGACGAACCGACTAACCACCTTGATGCGGAATCTGTCGCTTGGCTTGAGCATTTCTTGCATGATTATAGCGGTACCATCGTTGCCATTACCCACGATAGATATTTCCTTGATAACGTGGCGGAATGGATTTTGGAGCTTGACCGTGGTCATGGCTATCCTTATGAGGGTAACTATACCGAGTGGCTCGTGCAAAAAAATAAACGTCTTGAAGAGCAACAAAAGCAAGAAGAATCTTTTGCCAAAGCCTTGAAAAAAGAGCTTGAATGGGTGCGTAAAAACCAAAAAGGTCAGCAAGCCAAATCAAAATCTCGTATGCAACGCTTTGAGGAATTAAACTCAAAAGAATTCCAGCAACGTAACGAAACCGCTGAGATTTACATTCCACCTGGTCCACGTTTGGGTAATAAAGTCATTGAAGTCAATAATATTTCAAAATCCTTTGATGACCGTTTGCTATACGAAAACTTATCCTTTACCGTGCCACCGGCCGCTATCGTTGGTATCATTGGCCCTAATGGGGCAGGTAAAACCACCCTATTTAATATGATTACAGGGAAAGACACCCCTGATACAGGCTCAGTTGAATTGGGCGAAAGCGTAAAAGTTGCTTATGTTGGGCAAGTGCGTGATAACCTAGACGATAAAAAGACAGTTTGGGAAGAAGTTTCCGACGGTCTTGATATGATTACCATTGGCGATTATGAAACCTCGAGCCGTGCTTATATTGGGCGTTTTAACTTTAAAGGGCAAGACCAACAAAAGCACGTTGGACAACTTTCAGGTGGTGAGCGTAACCGTCTGCAACTTGCAAAAACGCTAAAACAAGGGGCAAATGTTATCTTGCTCGATGAACCATCAAACGATTTGGACGTTGAAACCTTGCGTGCGTTGGAAGATGCGATTCAAGTCTTCCCAGGTACGGTAATGTGTGTGTCGCATGACCGTTGGTTCTTAGACCGTATCGCTACTCATATTTTGGCGTTTGAAGAAGAAGGTCCTATTTGGTTTGACGGTAACTACTCAGAGTTTGAGGCATATCGTAAAAAGCAATTGGGCGATGTTACTCCAAAACGTATGAAGTATAAGAAGATTGCGAAGTAAAAGCAGTAGAGTGAGAATAGAGCAAAATCAAAAACAACAGATGATTCGCTCATCTGTTGTTTTTTTATTCAAGCGAATTGGCTTATATTAAGGAGCAGATTTAGAGGCAGGTTGAACATCCATCTCGAATGTCCACTCTCCAGTGTTATTGTTAATCTCTTTTAGCCACATTTTAGCATAGCTATTACCCTCACCTGAACGAATGACAGCGCCTTGTGCTTGATCTTCCGGCTTAGCTAACAGCTGATGCGTTGTACCATCATAAGTGTACCAACCAAAGTCAATATTAGGATATGTTCCGGTCTGTGGTATCTGTAGCTTTGAACCAATTTGATCAACAACCCATGGCGCACCTCCTGCAGGCAAGTTGTACGCAGAAACATTGGTTAAATCGCTAAGTGTCGTTTCGCTATTATTTTTGGCGATAAACTTATCTTTAACGGGTTTGCCTTGAGCATCATAAAAGCCAGCAGGCTGTTTGGCAAGGTAGCCACCAACACTGCCATTACCAGCATCAGCACCATTTAGCTTAACACCTGTGGCATAAAAAGCAATTTGCCAATCGCCACCAACATCAGTGGTATCTCCTGTTTTTAGATTCACATAAACCCAATCCTTCATGGCATTATAGCTTTTGCTCTTAACATCATTAGGCATTGCGGTATCAATCCACCTCACGGTTACATTACCACGATCACCACTACCGATATCGTAATAATTAGTGATTTGTAAAGCATATACCGGTATTTGTGGACTGCTGTAACTACTAACAGTACCACTATTATCTGTACTAACTAGATAAACATTGTAGTTTGGATACACATAGTGTTTACCCTCAAGATTATACTGATACCACTTATTATTGTTAAAGACACCTGCCGTTCCATCAGCTGTAACATATCTTCTAGGCATCCCCGAAGCATCTGGGATAGCCTTAATTTTGTTCCATAATGATGTTCGTGATGCCAACGCACCACCATCACCGTCACCACTAACACCACTATTTGTCCACAACCTTTTACTACGTGGTTGATTCTCAAATTTAATGTCCCATTTGGTGCCTTTACATTCTACTTCGGCTTTAGCATCAAAATCATAACAAATTTCGCCTATATTGTTTGGGCTGGCGTTAACCTTCCATGTGGCATGCTCAGTAAAAGCATTGGCATTGCCACCGCCATCACTCGGATTTGTTGGTGTATTGCCATTACCTGTCTCGCCACTATTGCCATCATTATTTGATGACCCACCACCACAGGCAACTAGTGACAATGCCAATACGCTGCTCACAGATAGGGTTAATAAATTAAATTTCATCGTGATTACTCCGTTGATTTGACATGAATTAAAAATAAAGATTAAAAATCAATATTTGCCCCAATAAGCCATTGTCGATTATCAATCGGGCTTTGGTCATTAGGATGATTGATATTTCTTTGCCGATTAAATAAATTATTAACGCCAACATACATGGTAAACTTTGGAGATATCTTGTAGTTTAATTTACTATCCCATGTCCACCAGTTTGGCGAATACTGCTGATTCTTACTATTTACTAAATGTTTTGATTCATAAGTTAACCGATTAATGAGATTAATTTTCTCTGAAGGATTACTATTTAGGGCTATCATAACTTGATGTTCAGGGCGATTAAGTAGTTGTTCCTCGGTTTTATCATTTTGGGTATGTGTATAGGTATAGTTAGCTTGCAGTTGATTCTGTTCATTAACCGCCCAAGTTACCCCCAGATCACCTCCATAGGTACTGGCACTATCAATATTTTTGTATTGATAAATGGCAATCCTATTTTTTATCAGTGGATTTTCGCTATCAGTTTGAATAAGATCTTTTACCTTATTGTAATAAAGGTTAGCGGTGATTTGCACAGTGTTATTAATATCACCTTGGTAGCTCAATTGATAGCTACTAGAGGTTTCAGGTTCAAGGTCTGGGTTACCTTTAACCATATAACCATAGACGCTGTGATCAAAGACAAAATGACGCTCTTTGAGGTTAGGTACGCGATAGCCTTGACCAACACTACCTCGGAATGTGTGTTCATTGCCATTATCCGATAGGTGATTGTACTTTAAAGACACCTTTGGAGCAATATGACCACCAAAGTCACTATCCTCTTGGTAACGCACACCTGTCAAAAGCTCCCAGTTTTTGCCGATAAGCCAATCGTCTTGAAGGTACAATTCAGCAACATCACGTTTTACCTTATCTTCGGTTAGTTCATTCTTACCATTGTTGGTTTGGCTGAGGTTATCTTGTTGCCATTGTCCACCAATTTGTAAGTAGTGAACGTTGTTTTTATCTAAATATAATTGCGGAAAATCATATTGTAGTTGTGCTACTTTTGTACTCAAATTAGCATCACGATCAACACTCGGCACCTTGCCTCTAGGAGTAATACTATAGGAGTCTGAAGCACTGTCATAGTCTTCATAGAATAACTTTCCTTGAATATTACCACCCACAATCTTTGAGTTAAAATCTAAGTCGTTGTTATTGAAATTTTTGTCATTTGTATTTGTATCACTTGAGCTTTTATTGTTTACATTATGATTATTTGAAATATTACTAGCACTATCATTATCAAACTTATGATTAAAACCAATTGACAAGCGCCGCTTCGTTACTTCTTCTAATTTTTGCTGTTGCAGAATATTTTGGGCAACCCGTCGATTGAAACGACTTTTATCCTCTTCTTGATAATGAGTTGCCTCAATCCATGCTTGACGATCACTGTTGCCTGCCTCAGGTTGGAACTGTAAGCGAGCAGATACTTGAGTCTGTTTGCTATCATCTTTTAGGCGAGCCCATTTGTCTTGGTCAAGACTTAAGCCGTCATCTTGCAATTGCGAAGCGCTAATTCTTGTTTGCCAATGACCCTCTTTATCTAAGCGAGCATCAAGGCTAGCCTCAAGATAAGTTTTATTCGCATCCAATTGTTTATTGGATGGGTTTTGCTTGGTATTGGTGGCAACTTCTGCATTAACATGTGCTGAATAAGGCTTATCAGAACTATCCAACTTTTTACTGATAACATTGATGACACCACCCATTGCCGAACTTCCATATTGAGCAGAAGACGCTCCTCGGATAACTTCTATCTGTTCGACCGCAACATTTAGATATTGATTCAAGTTTACGGTTGAGCCTGTGCTGGCAGTAATGGGCATTCCATCAATTAATACCAGCACTTGTTCACTTGATAAGCCTTGCATCATAATTTGATAGCCTGATTTACCATGCACTTGCTTAAAGACCACACCAGGCAATAGTTGTAAGGCTTCTTTTAGTGTATGTGCTTGGTTTTCTTTTAATTGCTTACTACTTATGACGACCACAGGAACAGGACTGTCGGATAAATACTTATCGGTTTTAGTCGCAGTGACGACAATAGGATCAAGCCTCACAGATGGTAAGTCATCTGTTGGATTTGTACTACCCGCAAGCACCGATTGGCTAGCTGCAAACAACGGACAAGTTGAGAGTAAAACAACCCTAAGCATAGTAAGCAGTTTTTTTGTTACAAATGAGGAATGACAACCCTCGATAACAGGTTGTGATTGTAAAGAATAAGAAGCAATGTATTCGTTCTGTTGGCTTGGATAACGCATGAGGCACACCTGTATCGATTCAATTAATTTTACGTCGATAAATACACAAACTGCACTAAATGCCGTTTAACGCAAATTTGCAGTAAGTATGTTACAACTAATAATAATAATTATCAATTAAAAATTTACAATGGCTTAGACATTAACATTAAGACTGAGGTATAATGCCAAGCTTCGATAATCAGTTTATGCTTTTTTTATTTATGAATACACAATGTTACCTCAACTAACCCAAGGACATTTTATGACTGATATGCAATCCACCAACCTGCAACTCAAACAAAAAAATGATCAACTATGGCATGATTATCAAACAAAAAAAGCAGATAATCGTATGCTTTTCCCAACAGAGGGAGCTCAAACTCTGGGCGTAAGTGAATTTGAGCTATTGCTTGCTTCACCCTATAGTCAATATATGGGGACAAACTGCCAAGAAGTGTTAGAATCGTTTAGCGCATTTGGTAAGCTGGAAAGTATTACTCGTAATGATTACGCCGTACATGAAAAGTCGGGTAGCTACAACAATTTAAAAATCAGCGAGCGTATGGGGCTGATGGTAAATGTAGGAGGACTTGATCTTCGTTACTTTATCAAAAAGTGGAAGCACATGTTGGCAATCGAAGACAACAGCAACCCCGAGCGAGTCATTTATAGTATTCAATTTTTTGATGGACAAGGCAATGCCGTTAATAAAGTCTATCTTAAAGACATTGACAAACTGGATGACTGGCGTGCGTTAATAGCAGAACAAGTAAATAAGTTAGCCATAGATACCCTAGAAACAGATACTGTGGAGCTAGAAGCGATTGAACCGCTGGAAGACTGGCAGTTAAAAGAACTGAATACAGAAGATAAGCAATCGCTACATAGCCAATGGCAAGCAATGACAGACATTCATCAATTCTTTGGTATTTTAAGCGGATTGGATATTGATCGTGCCAGTAGCTATCAACAAGCCCCTGAAGGTATGACTTTTGCGCTTAAGCCAACTGCATTGCAACCTTTACTTGAGCGAGTTCGTGATGATGCTTGTCCTGTCCTCACCTTTGTTGGTAATACAGGCGTGGTACAGATACAGACGGGTACAATGCAAACGATTAAGCGTATGGGCGATTGGCTGAATGTGTTAGACAAGAGTCATAATGACTTTACTCTTCATCTAAAAGATAGTGCTGTTGCCCAACTTTGGTGTGTGAAACGTCCA
>PDWI01006765.1_pt1 | contig 14892 bp, 12 predicted proteins | sample 1430891 | NCBI WGS metagenome assembly PDWI01 (sample SAMN01162508, study PRJNA174530) | Oral metagenome, whole genome shotgun sequencing project. | biome: Marine environment; feature: Marine mammal; material: Swab sample of the gingival sulcus; isolation source: swab sample of gingival sulcus... | reverse complement strand
ACTTGAGAAAGTGCTTCACAAACTTGAAAAACAGTTTCCGCATTTGGGAAAGTGCTTCGCAAACTTGAAAAACAGTTTCCGCATTTGGGAAAGTGCTTCACAAACTTGAAAAACAGTTTTTCCTATTGGAAACAGTGCTTTTTTTGTTACGTTCTTTGTCTTACGTTCTTTACTCCCTTTGGTCGTGGGTCTAACGACAAGTCTGTCTTGACAAATTACTCCTTTCAGTCGTGAGTCTTCGACAAGTTTCAAGACTTAATTTTGTTCTAATCTGTTTTTTAGAAACCAAAATTCTAAAATCCCGAAAACTCACTCCTTTTTTCTTAATTAAGAATTAAAAATTAAGAATTAAAAATTAAAATTCACAACTCATAATTCATAATTCATAATTCATAATTCACCATTCATAATTCATCATCACCTCATCACTTGTTAATCACATTAATGAATTAACATATTATCACATCAACAAAAAAACGCCCTGCCGAACCGAAGTCCAACAAGACGTTTTTTAAAATTTTTAAATATACCTATACCTCTGTACTCTATACCTCTGTACTCTGTACTCTGTACTCTGTACTCTGTACTCTGTACTCTGTACTCTGTACTCTGTACTCTGTACTCTGTACTCTGTACTCTGTACTCTGTACTCTGTACTCTGTACTCTGTACTCTGTACTCTTATTATCTACAAAAGTACTAAAATTCAGTGTATTGTACAAGTTGTTTGTTATGTTTTTTCTATTGATAATCATCTCTTTTTCTAGAAATTCAATTGCAAAGTTATAGAAAGTTTTTTATAAAAAAATATATTTTGAATAAAATTATTCATTTTAAATGTAGATATTTCAATTTTATGATTTTATGGCATAAATATCTTATCTCCCCGTCTAAATGGAGAGAATTTCTGTACATTCTTTTTCGGATAGATAACAATTTTACTTGTATTTACAAATCTCTTTTCAAGTCGTGTAGGCAAGTTGTCTAATGTTGATATATGTGAGATATATCCAGAGTGTGCCGAGACCAAAAATAACATATCATCTTCTCTGATATTATTGCACCATGAAAGCGGTTTAGACCAATCATAAAATTCAACAAAAGAGAATTTCTCTGCTTCTACATTCTGTCTTTTTATTACTCTTTGAGTAAAAGGGTGTCCAATATGCAATACGGGTAAAGAAATCTCTTGTGATAGTTTGATAATTTTTGATAACCAAATAGAAAAACCCTCTTCTCTTTCTGCTAATGGAGGCGAAACAACCACAATACGTTTATGATTGATAATATGTTTTTCTAAATGGCAAATAAATAAGTTTTTATCTGTATTGGTAATAATTCTATTGACCTTATCATCTCCTAATACTTTTTGTAAACGTCCTATTTTTCCCGGCCAACCCAATACAACAATATTAGACATTATTTCTCTTGAAGTTCTTAATATGCCATTTACAGGATTATCATCTATCGTTGTAATTATTTCTACATCAATATCTGTTTCGGAAGCACTATTTACGACCTCTGTTAACTTATCTCTAAAATTAACGATATTCATTTCTGCCTCTTCATTATTGGCAACTACTCCCAACAAATGGACAGGGTTAGGAGAGTCTAAATCTTTCATTAATAAGGCAAATTCTATATGGTGTACCAAATGAGATGGATTAGCAATAGGAACTAATATCTTTTCTTTGGCAAAATCACCCATTTTTGTCTCAATATTTTCGTTATCGGCAATAACGATTTCTTTTCCCGCTTTTTGTGTAGCAAATGATGAGATAATACAGGTAAATAGTATCAATAAAATAGTAGCATTAAAAAGATTTTCATCAATAATATGGTGTCTAAAACCTATTAACGCAATTGCCAAGGTGGCTGCTGCACGTGAAGTGGTTAATCCAAACATCAGAAAACGTTCTGATTTGGTATATTTAAAGAGCAATCCTGATATTTCAGATGCCAACCATTTCCCTAAAATAGAAGCAACGGCAAGAACACTAGCGTAAATAATGGTTGTTGTTCCTGTAAAAGCCACTCCTAAATCCAACAACATACCTACTGAAATCAGAAATATAGGAACAAAAATAGAGTTTCCTATAAATTCAATACGATGCATTATCGCTGATGTTTGTGGTATCAAAGGATTGAGAACTATCCCAACTAAGAAAGCCCCAATAATTGCTTCTAATCCAACTACCTCTGCTAAAAATCCAGAAAGAAACACCATGAAAAGTATATATACATAAGTAATATATTTTTCACTTTCTATCTTTTGGAATACCCATCTTGAAATTTTGGGTACAAGGAAAAATAAAAATAATGAGAACAGAAATAGTAGTCCAATCATTTTAACAAAAAAGATGACACTAATATCTCCTTCTTTTCCTTGCATTAAAACAGCCAATGCCAATAGGGCTAATGTATCAGCAATCACAGTAGCACCTACTGTTACTGCCACAGATTTATTTTTAGATATTCCTAATTTGTTGATGATGGGGTAGGCGACCAGTGTATGTGTTGCAAACGTATTAGCAATCAATAAACTTGCTAAAAAATCTTTATCAAGAGCATATCGACAAGCGATATATCCTACAACAAGAGGAACAAGATAAGTTAAGAAACCAAAAATAAAACTCTTATTCTTGTTGGCTTTGAATTCGTTGATATCTAGTTCTAATCCAACAATAAACATAATATAAAGTAGTCCTATTGTAGAAAAGAGTTCTATTGCGTTGGTGTTGTCAATAAGATTTATTCCATGAGGTCCTATCAATACTCCAGAAAAAATTAATCCAACAATACTTGGAATATTTATTTTACCAAATAGAATAGGAATCAGTAAAATAAAAAACAACAAGACCCCAAAGATCATAACAGGGTCGGTTAGTGGAAGTGTAAATTTAGTGGATATATTTAGTAATAACATCATCTCTTCTTATTTTCTTATTTACTTAATTACTTATTAACTTACTTACTTAATTACTTACTTACTTAATTACTTAATTACTTAATTACTTAATTAATTACTTACTTACTTATTTACTTATCACCTTTTTTGTTCTTTTCGTTTTTTCGGTAATAATATTTTACTCCATATTCAGAACATTTTTTTATTTGTTCGTCACTATTTTCTAACTTTTGGAAATGTGCTTCCACTTGATTCCAAACGTCAAGTATTAATTTATCTACTTCTGAACGTAATTTTATCAACTCTTCACGATTTCTTTGCGTAGTGGATTGATATAATTTTTGATTTGCTTTATGTTCTTTAAATTTATCATAATGAACTTTTACTTTTGCTATTGTAGGATTATAAATGGGTGTTCCTCCCTCCATACGCAATCGATTTTTTTCACCATTGATAATATTTTTACCCCATAAGAAAATACTTGTTTCTGTTGTTAAATCAGGAACATTATGGGTCTCTGAATCCAAATGATAATATTCTTTATGCTCTTTTTTTATTTCTCCTCGTATGATAGACATATTTAGTACTTGAATAAAGTGCGAAATATACATTCTAGCATTATTCACAATGGATTGATAGACCTTATTAGATTTTACTTGATTATTCCACGATTGCTTAAATAGCATCTTTTTCTGTTCAAAGATAGGTAATGCTGACTGCAATTGGTTAGTTGTTTTGAATGAGATGACAGATTGCCCAAAGGGTTCTTTTGCTAACATATTAACAGCCGTTTTCATAGCCTTTATTCGTGCTTGGTCAGTATTTGGTAATCTTCTGTAAGGCATTTTATCTTTTAATCAATTCGTTTGGATAAATTTAAAATTAAGTCACTAAATTCTCTTTTCTTTTCTTTCGGAACATCTATTTGAGATAAATTCTGTTTTGCTTTGTTTAGATATTCTTCTATCTTTTTCTCACAAAGTTCTTTTATTTCCAGTTTGTTATAAATTTCTGTAATAGATTTTATTTTTTCACAATCTCTATCTGTTGTTTCAAGCCATTTGTTTAGTTCTTCTTCGGTTGATTTATCGGCTAAATTGAGAGCATTAATAAGTAAGAAAGTTTTTTTATTACAAAGAATATCTCCTCCTATTTTTTTCCCAAATGAGTTTTCATTTCCATAAACATCTAATAAATCATCTTTTAATTGAAATGCCATTCCTAGGTTTAATCCAAATTCATAAAGTAATGCTTCATCTTTTGAAGTGGCACCTGAAATATACCCTCCTAATTGACACGAGGTGGCAAGTAAAACAGCCGTTTTTAATTTTATCATTTCAAGGTAAGTTTCAATATCAACTCTTTTTTGATTTTCAAACTCCATATCCAACTGTTGTCCTTCACAAACTTCGGCAGCCATTTTTGAAAAAAGAGTAATCACTCTTCCTAATTTATCTTCTTTTACCTTACTAACCCACTTATAGGCTTCTATCTGCATCACGTCACCAGAAAGAATTGCTGTATTATCTGACCATTTTTTGTGTACTGTTGGATTGCCTCGTCTAATATCGGCTTTATCCATAATATCATCGTGTAAAAGTGTAAAATTATGGAAGATTTCTAAACCTATTGCTATATCCATAACACCGTCCATATCTTCTTGGTATAAATTGGCACTCATTAGTACCAATGCAGGTCTGATGCGTTTTCCTCCCAAAGATAAGATGTAGCCAATCGGCTGATACAATCCCTTTGGATATTTATTCCAATCAATACTATCAATACGATGATTGATTATAGTTAATATTTCTTTAAATGTTTTCATTCTATTCTGTCTAAAAATGGTCTTCAATGATATCTTTCATTACTTCCTCTATTTCTAAACCTGCTGCTTTGATTTGTTGAGGAATAAAACTTGTAGAAGTCATTCCTGGTGTTGTGTTTACTTCAAGCAATGTTATTTCTTCTTTTTCAGAAATAATATAATCTGCTCTTACAATACCTTTACAACCTAAAATATCATAAATCGCTTCTGTAATCTTTCTTATTCTGTTAGTTAGTTCATCGGAAATACGAGCAGGTGTTATTTCTTCTGATTCATTATTGTATTTTGCCCCATAATCAAAGAAATCATTATCCGTAATAATTTCAGTTATGGGAAAAATAACAGTTTTTTCTTTTGTTTTATAAATCCCACAAGTAAACTCATTCCCTTCAACTAGTTCTTCTATAATAACTTCATCTCCTTCTTTATGGGCTAAGTCAATTGCCGAGATAATCATCTCTTCTGTTTTAACTTTGGTTGTACCAAAACTACTTCCTCCTTCATTGGGCTTGATAAAACAAGGTAAACCGACTTTTTGAACAATATCCTTTGTATCTATTTGATTTTTATCTTTAACCAATATCGATTCTGGTACTTTTAATCCAAATCCTCTTAAATAATTGTTGCAGAAAAATTTATTAAAAGTTAATGATGAGGTTAATACATTACAAGTAGAATAAGGTATTTCTAACAGTTCAAAATAACCTTGTAAAATGCCATTTTCCCCCGGTGTTCCGTGAATGGTTATAAAAGCAAAATCAAAAACTCTTTTTTGCTCATCTAAGGTAAAACTAAAATCATTTTTATCAATTACAACTGACTTGTCATCCGAAATTTTTACTTCCCATTTTTTCCCAATAATAGAGACAATAAACGTATCGTATCTATCTTGATTGATAAACGATTTTATACCATTGGCACTCTTGAAAGAGACTTCTCTTTCCGAACTATTTCCTCCTGCTATAATTGCAATTATCTTTTTTTGCATTTCAAAATTATTTAATTGAACTTGAATATCCTTCCCATTTTTTTATCAAACATTTCATGTCTTCTGGAAGTTTACTTTCAAAGAACATCTCTTTCTCCGTTGTAGGATGAACAAATCCTAATGTCTTAGCATGAAGTGCCTGACGAGGACAAATTTCAAAACAATTTTTGATAAACTGCTTATATTTTGTGGTTCTATTTCCTTTTAGAACAATATTTCCTCCGTATCTTTCATCGTTGAAAAGAGTATGCCCAAGATGTTTCATATGAACTCTAATTTGATGAGTTCTTCCTGTTTCTAACTGGCATTCTACAAGACTAACAAAAGTCATTCTATTCAAAACTTGATAGTGTGTTATGGCATGCTTTGCATTCGGATTTTCTCCTTCTTTGAATACTTTAAAAAGCATTCTATCTCTTGGGTCTCTTGCTAAATCTCCCGTTATAGTACCATTATCTTCTTTAATTCGTCCCCAAACTACTGCTTGATAAATTCGATGTGTTGTTTTATCAAAAAACTGTTTAGAGAGTTTTGTTTTCGCATTGTGTGTTTTGGCTATAACTAGTAATCCTGATGTATCTTTATCTATTCGATGCACCAATCCCAAGTTTGGGTCATTAACATCAAAGTTTTTATCATCTTTTAGGTGATATGCAATCGCATTAAGAAGTGTTCCGTCATAATTTCCTACCCCTGGATGTACTACTATTCCCGCTTGCTTATTAACTACCATTAATTCTTCATCTTCATACACTACATCAATAGGAATATCTTGCGGGATAATCTCAAATTTTGTCGGAGGATATTGTAATACAATAGAGATAACATCGTTTGGCTTTACCTTGTAATTTGATTTTACTACCTTTTGGTTGACCAAAATAGATTCTTGATTTGCTGCTTCTTGAATTCTATTTCGTGAAGTGTTGGCTATGGTATTACTCAAAAATTTATCTATTCTTATTGGAGTTTGTCCCTTATCCACAACAAACCGAAAATGTTCAAACAGTTCATTGAATTCATCTCTCTGTTCAGAAAGAGTATTTAGTTTACTATTTTCCTCATTTATCATTTGAAAAAATCTTCAATATCCTCAACTTCTATTTTTTCTTGTTTAGGTGCACTATTAACCAAACTATCTTTATTCTCTTTATTTTCAGGATTAAGAGTAGTGCTTGATTGAGTTGGTTTTGATAACCAAAGGTCAATACTTTGATTTTTTTGTAGATTATCTGCTACTTCTGGACTTTGTTTGTAAACAGTATATTTGGTTCTATCTCCCATAGGAGGAGTATCAAAGAACAGATTACCAACAACGTATTGAGAAGATTGAATAATGAGAATAGCCGTTTTATAATCTAAACCAACAATATAGGGAAAACCATTTTTTTCATTTTCAAGTCCATTCCCTGCAACAAGAACAATTTTACTCTGATCAGGAATTTTGGTTTCAGGTTCTAATGTTTGGTTTTTATATTTTAATCCGATAATAAGGTTTCTATATGCCGATGAGCCATAATCTACTCGTTCTATACGAAATCCTAATGATAGTAAAAACGCTTTTGCTTGTCGTAATGACATATCAATAACGTTCGGTACTTTTATTTTTTTCACAGTCTGACTATTCACTATTAAATAAACTTTTCTACCAGGTTTAACAATAGTACTTGGAATAGGATTTTGTTCTACTATCTCTCCTAACGCATAATTACGCAAATAGACAGAATCAATTATTTCTGCTTTTAAGTCACTGTTTTTTAATAACTCAATACCTTTTTCTATATTTTCTCCTTTTATTTTAGGCACGGTTCTCATGCTACCGTGTTTTGTATAGAAATGAATAAAAGTTAAAGAGCCAACAATTAAAATAGCAATAACTATGGAAGCAATAAAAATATTTTTTAATGCTAAACCAAAATAATTATTGTTGAAAAACTTTTTTTTGTTTGACATAGATTTTTGTATAAAAATGTGATGCAAATATACTCATTTTTTATATTTTACACCAAACATAATCATCAACTTATTAAACTAAAATTGAAATTCGCCTAACTCGTATTTTCTAAAATATTCTGAAAATGATTTTAGGAATAAAGTGATGCTTTTTTGAGCATTTTGGGTTGTTTCGGAAATAGTTTTTTTCTTCATATTCAAAACCATTATTCCAAATAAAAAGGTAAAACAAACCTCAATATCACTCATTGAATTTTCAGAGAGTTGCTTCCTAATATCCATGAGTGTAGATTGGATTTGATGATATGCTCTTTTATAGTCAGAAGTTTGTTGTGAATTATCTTGATATAGTTCTGTATGAAACTCTTCTAATTGTTTTATTGTGTTTTTATTGAGTTGTAAATGTCCTTTTTCTACGACATTTTCACTTCTCATCATATCAATTAAACTTTCGTACCATTCGTACAGTGTTTTCTTCTTATTATCGTCAACGGGATAAGGTGAAATTATATTTTTATCAATTTTATCTATGTCTAAATTATATGCACGGATTAATTCCTCTATCTGCCACATATAAAGGATGTATTCAGCGATATTGTCTTTTCTTAATTGTTGGGCAATAAACATTTTGTATTATATTTAGTTAATCTTCATCTGAAAAATAGGGTTCAAAAAAGTCCTCCATTTTTCGTCTATCTCTTTTTGTAGGTCGTCCTGTTCCTTTTGGACGGTTCATTTTATTTGATATTCTTGCCAATTCATTCATTTCTATTTGATTTTGCGGAGTGATATCTTCCATAAATTCAGAAATGAATTTTGCACCTAAACGGTTTTTGGATATTTTAAGAACTCTATAAGTGTAAATGATTGGTGGTTTTCTAACCTCAATAACATCTCCAACTTTTATCATTTTAGAGGGCTTTAGTGGCTTATTATCTATGAGAATACGCCCTTTTTTGACTTCATCGTTTGCCAACGAACGAGTCTTAAAAAGTCTCATTGTCCAAAGCCATTTATCAATTCTTATATCCATAGAGTTATCTCTTTTCTGTTCCTAATTTTTAGCGAAAAGATTTTATAATTAAAAATACTTGTGCAAAAGTACAAAATTTAGTTCTAAATGTAATAGACGAGTTGAATTAAAAAATAGATATGATATTTGAGAATATATGGAAACATTTATTAAAGAAGGAGGTACGATGTTGTAGTTAACTACGGTCGTACCTCCCTTGTTATGACGCATAAAAGAAGAACTTACATCACTTCATAACCGACATCACTTATTCATTACTTCTTCCTCTACTACTTATTTCCCTTTCCCAAAGTTAAATATTTTTGATGGTGTTCTCGCCTTATCCATGATGGCTTCCAATTCTTTTACTTTTTCAGGATATTTATTGATAAGGTTATGTTTTTCATAAAGGTCATTATCCAAATCGTAAAGTTCCAATGTTGGATTGGTCTTTATATGCTGACGAATGAGTTTCCATTTACCTTTTCTCACTGCTTGTCGTCCACCTTCTGCGTGAAATTCCCAGTAGAAATAGTCATGTTGTTGCTGTTCGTCTTCTCCTGTCCACGTTGGCAAAACTGATACACCGTCTGTTTCTTGAGTCCATTGGTCTTCTACGTTCAAAAGGTCGGCAAAAGTAGGCATCATATCCCAAAAAGCGATTGGTTGATGAGATATTGTACCTGCTTTTACTTTGTCTTTCCATTTGATAATCATTGGCACTCTAATTCCACCTTCGTATAAAGCACGTTTTTGTCCTACCAACCATTTTTCTGAATTAAAGAAGAATGGATTAGCCCCTCCTTCAAGGTGAGGACCGTTATCACTTGTGAAAATAAACAAAGTATTATCGGCAATTCCTTGTTTTTTAAGTTCTGCCATTATTTCTCCCACATATTTATCTAGACGAGTTATCATTCCTGCAAATTGTGCTTTGGGAGTAGGTGTGGAAGTATAATGACGACCCTTATAAGGCTTTTCGTGGAATTTTCCTTTGTACATTTCTAAAATACTATCATTGGGCTGTTCCAATGATGCGTGAGGAATAAGATAAGCGAAATATCCAAAAAACTGCTTATCTTTATTGTCGCGAATAAACTGTAAAGCATTTTGATGAATTAAATCACTGGAATAGGTAGTTCTTTCTTGTTTGTTATTGGGAAATTCTATTTTTTCTTTATTACTCCAAAGCCAATTCGGATAATAAAAATGAGATTGTCGTTGGCAATTATACCCATAGAAGGTATCAAAACCTTTGTCGTTGGGTTCACTTCCAGAACCGGGATAACCCAACCCCCATTTACCAAATGCTCCTGTTGTGTAACCTGCTGATTTGAATAATTCTGCAATTGTTTTAACATTCTCTTTCATTGGTGCTTGACCTTCTGGGGCAATCTCGTAATTTCCTCTGATTTTTGTGTGTCCTGTGTGAAATCCTGTCATTAAAGAGGCTCTAGATGGGGCACTAACACTTGTTCCAGCATAACTTTGAGTAAATGACATTCCCTCATTGACTAATTTATTGATATTAGGAGTAGAAATATATTGATTCCCATAAGCCTCAATATCAGCAAATCCTAAGTCATCGCAAAGTAAAAAGATTACGTTTGGTTTTTGTTCTTGTGCGTTCAATGAAAAAGTAGCGGTTGTCAATGCCAATCCACTGGTTAATATTTTTATAGGTCTTTTTATTGATTTCATTTTTAGATATTTTATTAAAAGTTAAAAAGAATAAAGAAATTGGAGTTAAAGTAAATCTAAAATTATTGATTTACAACTTTATGATTGTATAATTGACCATTCGTTTGTTTTATACAAACAACAAACAACCCTTTTTTATCAAAAGGCAAATTGACTTCTTCACTATTTGCTATCAAAGATGTTAGTTTACGCCCTGATAGGTCAAATATAGAAATAGTTTCGTTTTTTTTTGTGTGTTTTATATGTAAGTTATTCCCGAGAAAAAAAAGATGATAAGGAGAAACAAGCACATTTTCTACCGAAGTAAAATCAGGAGGAACTTTGTAAAAAAACCACCCTGAACCTGTTCCAACACCTCCTCCATACAATAGCAACTTAAATTTTGGGTTGCCATTTAATAATTTTTGAGAGTTGTTATTCCATTTTATTGAATAACTTCCATTGCTATGTCCACTTTTAGTGACAAAATAATCAGACCCAACTTCTTTGGCACTACTTGTTTGCCCATTTTGTGAATAAAGTTGTTTTCCTGTTCCTTTATTGATAATCTTTACCATATTATTGGTAGATGCTTCCAATCTCCACAAGAATTTATCTTCAAATGTTACAGGCTTTTCTATACGAAGTTGAGTAGTATATCCGGCAGGAATTTCTTCAGAAAAGGCAATATAGTGTTCGTCTCTGCTATCACTGTGAGCATTTTCTATTTGATACCAAACAGGCATTTTAGCCGTACTTACTATCGGGTCTTCTAGAGTTGCTTTGGGGATTTCAAAAAGAGCAATCAAGAAAATAGGATTATTGGCATTGAAGGTGTATTCTGTGTCTGTACTCACAATACTGATACCATTTGACCACCCTTTGAAAGAAGCAGGATATTTTGGTTTGTTACTAAGTCTTGTTTTTACTGTAACCGATTCTCCTTTTTGAAATGGGTTGTTTGGCAATTCGCTATCTTCTATTATTACATTTCCCAATTCTTCATCATTAGAAGCAACAGAAACCAATACCTTATCATTGGTAGTAGTCTTTTCTTTTATAAAAATAACAAAATCATAAATAAAAGCCTGTGATTGATTGGTTTCAGGATTGACTGATGTTAATTTAGAGGTTGTGAAAATTATACGAATGCGAGTTTTTCCAGTTCCTGCTGTTTTAGGTATGGTGATAGATTGTTTAGTGCCAACGAATTCATTCGTTGCTAAATCCGAAAAAATAAATTCCCCAACATTGGTTTCAAATGTACCATCTCTATTCCAATCTGCAAAAGCATAAGCATAGCCGGTTTTTACTGTTGTTGTGGCACTTTTGTTGGCTGTCAGTACCAAATCAAAAGATTTGCCACGTTCCAAAAAAGTAGCACTGCGTGAAAAGTTAATGTAATAATCTTTCGGCTTTTCATTGCCAAAATAAGCAAGGGGTTTTTGCACGGCTTCTCCAACAGTAATTGCTGAAATTAAATAAGAATTTCCATTCTTTGTGGCATATGGAATCTTGTAAATTGGGTTCTTGGTAGAAAAAGAATTGGTGCGAATCATTTCACCCAGTTTTTCATAGGACTTTACTTGTGCTTTGGTTGACAATAGTGAACACAGAGCAATACCTAAAAGATAAAGATGCGTTTTTCTCATAATTTTATTTCTTTAAATAATTTTCTAATAGATATAAGTTTCTTGCAAAATTATAAAAAGAATTTTAGAACTCATTTATTAAACAGAGAAAAAATAAAAAAGTCCTCATAAATATTGCATCTACAAGGACTTTTTTTACTTTCTATTTTAATAAATTAAGTTTACTCTATAATTAACTTTTGAGTTTCTGCACCTATTTTAACAAGGTATATTCCTAATGGTAGATTTAGGTTAATTGTTTTTTGATGACTTTTTATTTGAGTAGTATAAACTAACTTACCTATATTATCTATAATTTGTACTTTTTGCTCTTTGTTATTTCCTGTTTGTCGTTGAATGGTTAAAATATTCTTTGCAGGGTTAGGGAATAGCGTAAAACTTGACTGCTTTTTTACTTGCAACAATGGAACAGCACTACTACTACAATTAGCAGTACCATCTCCTATAAGTAAAGGATGCCAATTTTTATCTTTTAAAATTTCAGGATTACAATGAGGAGCAAAATCCCTAGAAAAAACCCTTAATCCACTACGTGTTAGGCTTACAGGTAAAGATTCAAACATTTTATTAGCAACACACGATTCTTTGGTTACTCCATATATGTTTATATGCTTGATTTCTTTATCTAGATTATTAAAGAGAACTGAATTATAAACCAATCCTTTATGACTTTTATTATCTCCAATATCTAACTGATCTATTTCATTACCTAATCCATATACTTTGATTGAAATTTCATCACCTTTTTCAAGTTGTCTGTAAGTTATATAATTACCCCTAATATTGTCGGTAGAAAAATAGGAATAAGGTTCAAAATTAATTTCATTGTCATACTTTACTTCTACAAAACATTGATCTCTATTAAATTTTCTATCAACGTATTTTAGTTTTTTATACGCTTTAATAACAAATTCACAATCTTTCTCTATTGTTACCTCCATTTCCATATTGGGTTTAATATCATCTACTCCATTAAGTACGACCCAACCTTTTTGTTCGGCTAATTGCTTATCTATCTTCTTACCTTCTTCACTTTTACAAACAAGCATTCTGTCATTAGCCTTAGTTGGTTCTAATCTACTTATAAGAGTTTCTATATTATTTTTACCAATTTTAGTATTAGAAACATCTACAAATATTAAGTTTTTATTATTTTCTGCAATTGTTAATTTTGATAGTTCTGTTTTTCCTGCAAAATTTAATTGGTATATGTTTGGAAACTGTGATAAATCTATGGAAGTAATAAGACTTTCACTTTCTATGTGAAAATTAAAGATTCTATCATATGGATACACTTTAATGATTTTTCCTTTTACCGTACTTTTTGTATCATTTGTCAGCGTACCATCTCCCCAATCAATCCAAGTTCTAGAAGGAGTGTTATTGTTAAAGTTAAAAGTAATCTCTTTACCAATTGAATTTTTTGTTTCTACAGTAATGTAAGGTCTGCCAATAATCTGTTCTTCGGGTGTGATAACTGTTGGTTTAGTAGTAGAAATTTTACGGATAGAATAGTTTTTAGTATCTGCTACATAAATATCTCCATTTTCTGCTACTGCTACTCCCATTGGCAAACTTAATTCTACTTCTTCTACTGTACCGTCTTTATATCCTTCTTTTTCAGGACTTCCCACCAATGTTTCCACAGTAGGATTGTCCTTAGTAGTATCAATGGTTCGGATAGCGTGATTTTTCGTATCAGCAATATACATTACTCCGTTTTTATCAAAGGCTATTTGTTGAGGAATATTAAAACGTGCCTCTTTTAAACTTCCATTAACATAACCATCACAGGAAGTTCCACTTTTACCATCAACAATTCCACCGGCATACGGTTTTACTTCAACAGTATCATTTTTTAATTCAGCCCTAAATATAGAACTTCCGCCGATAGTAGAATAATAAAAGACATTTTCTTCTTTGGGATTAAAAGCAAGATAAGTTAAACTACCAGGTCCCTCTTTACTTTCTGGTAAATCAAGGTTTTTAGAAACAATTTTCACCTTTTTGGTTATTGGATTTATAGAAACCAATTGTCCTTTCCACATTATGGTATAAAGAAGTTTATCGGCAGGATTGTAAACCGTACTAAATTTCCAATTAGATTTGTTTAATTCAGAACGATATAACGGATTTTCGTACATCAGTTTATAATCATTCGTACTGGCTGTAATATAATCTATACCTACATCTTTTGCTATATAAAGTTTATTCTCATAGATAGTTGGTGTATTGCACAAATCCATACCATTAGGAGATAACAAAGTAGAAGTTTTTTCTTTTTCATTTAATAAGACAGCAGATGAAGACTTTTTGCCTACATATTTAATTCTTACGTTAAAATTTCTATCGTAATAAATTCCTCTTTTATACAAATCTCTTTCAACCACAATAATATTATCATTTTTATCTACTGCTAGAAACATAGGTGCTGAAAAGGTTGTTTCAGAGAGTTTTCCTACCTTGGTTTCAGGATTAGAAGTAGGTGCTCCTGCTACGGTAGAGACATAGCGTTGTTGTGCCATACTGTTCATTAATACTGATAATATCAGCATAATACTTAAATAAAATCTTTTTTTTCTCATAGTTTTTTCTTTTTTTTGCTATTGGTTTGTAGCCGTTAGCGATTATAAAATATTAAATTATTGATTTATTTGGATAAACACGTAGGTTTACCCCTACATTATTATTTATTCTTATTACTTAATTACTTAATTACTTATTACCTAAAAACTAATCGTTTATCACTAAAAAAAGCGTCCCAACTGCTTATAATTTTACAGTTAAAACGCTTTATACTTTTTACAAAATTAGACACTACATTGCCGTAGTATGTATGTATGTATGTATGTATGTATGTATGTATGTATGTATGTAT
>PDWI01006338.1_pt1 | contig 14893 bp, 10 predicted proteins | sample 1430891 | NCBI WGS metagenome assembly PDWI01 (sample SAMN01162508, study PRJNA174530) | Oral metagenome, whole genome shotgun sequencing project. | biome: Marine environment; feature: Marine mammal; material: Swab sample of the gingival sulcus; isolation source: swab sample of gingival sulcus... | reverse complement strand
GGCTTTTGATATTTTTGAGCGGGCGATTCGTGAGTTTCCCGAGGTGGTTAGTTGTAGCGTTGTCACCGGGCGAGTTGAGGATTATTTATTGCGAGTTGTTGTTCGCGATATGAAACACTATGAGTCGTTTCTATTGGGAAAACTCAATCGCATTAGCGGTGTTGATAATATGCATTCAAGTTTTGTTTTGCGTGATGTGGTGCGTTTAGGAGAATTGCCCATTGCTACTACTGAAACATAATGAAAGAACGTATTTTGTACCGTCGTTCTGAGTATTGGATATTCATAAAATTTAATTGGGGAAATAGATTTTAGTTATTTTAAAGGGTAGATAATGCTATGATGAACAAATAATATTTGTGTGCCAGAATGACGGTATGTACTGTAATAACAATAGTTGAGGGGGAGTATGAGAATTTGTTACTTAAATGGTCAATTTGTCCCGGAAAATGAAGCAAGTATTTCAATATTTGACCGAGGTTTTTTATTTTCTGATGGGGTTTATGAAGTCAGTGCCGTGATGAATGGGCAATTAGTCGATAATCGTGGGCATTTGGCCAGGTTATCGCGTTCGCTGGAAAAGTTAGGTATACCTGCACCTTATACAACAGAAGAAATTATCGCATTACAACAGCAATTAATTGAAAAAAATAACATGCAAGATGGCGGGATTTATCTGCAAGTTACACGAGGCTGTGATACCGACCGAGATTTTCTACCCACTAAGCCACTGACACCAACTTTTTTATTATTGCCTCAACCTAAGGATTTACGTATTAATCCACTGGCAGAACATGGTGCAACTGTAATGTCTGCTCCTGAAATTCGTTGGGCGAAACGCGATATCAAAGCGATTGGTTTATTGGGTGCAGTATTGGCAAAACAAGCAGCAAAAAATGCAGGATTTGATGATGCTTGGTTTGTTGAAGACGGTTTTGTGACAGAGGGTAGTTCCAGTAATGCTTTTTTTATTAAAGATAAAACGCTAGTTACTACACCGGCCAGTGAGCACATTCTCAGTGGTATTACACGGCAATCATTAATGCGTTTTGCCGATGAAACGGGATTACAAATACAAGAGCGTAACTTTACCATTGCCGAGGCTCAAGCTGCTGATGAGGCGTTTATGAGTGCGGCGACGCTATTTGTCGCCCCCGTTATTCAGATTGACGACAAAGTGATTGGCGATGGGAAACCTGGTAAGTACAGTCAAACTCTGCGTGAAATCTATATTGAAACGGCAATGGCGAATCGGCTGCCGTAATAACACACTGATAACCTCATAATTCTATAGTCACGCTACTAATTTCCTGGCACAGTGTTACGTCATCTCGCCGTAGCTATAGTACTGTCTTCGATGACGTGCCTCGTACCAGAAAATTATTAGCATGACTATAGTTATTATTTTTGACAAGGCTGTTTTTTCAGAATGACGGTACAGGGTGTGGTCATCGGTACCGTTATTCTGTTGTTTACCAGTTATTTTTTAAGGGGTTGGGAAAACAATAGGTTGGCCGTAGTGGCGAGCTTGGGCACGGAAGAGAATATCCATCACCGCTTTAACCCTAGCAAAGACTTCCCGAATAATAATTTTTGTCATGTTTTGAGAATAGGGGTTGGCTGCATTAAAAGCAATGGGTTGTTGCCCATTGTGTTTGGCTAAAAATAAAGCACGCTCATTATGAAATTTTTGTGAAATGATTAGATAGTCTTTATGTCCAAAAACTTTATTGGTTCGCAAAATAGAATCTAGCGTGCGTATGCCGGCATAGTCGGGTTGAATATGTGATTTAGGGATGCCGGCGGCAACTAAATCTTTGGTCATTTGTTTGGGTTCATTGTAATTAACGGCACGATTATCGCCGCTGACGATAAAGTAATCAACTTTTCCCGCGTGATACAATTTTTCCGCTGCCTTAATTCTTCCCTCGTAATATTCGTTGAGTTGCCGTTTTCTAAGATATTTTGAGGTGCCTAAAATAAGTCCTACTTGGCGATGTGGTACTTGCTGAATATTATCGTATAAATAAGCAGAACTACTATTTGAAATCCAAAAATAGCAAGCAATAATCGAGCCAATACCCAAAATAAAGGCATAAAAAATAAAGCGATAAAGTTTTATTATGAGTAAGGGCAGTTTTTTTATCATCGGCAAACTATAGCATGAACTGTAGTGGGGATAAATCGTTGTTTGTCTGTGCTAAGGCATAATTAATCAATCTGTTATCACCATAAATAGAAAAGTCTAATTTGGCACGAGTGACAGCGGTGTAGAGTAATGGTTTTGTTACCAGTGGATTAGGATTTTCAGAAGAAAAATTATCTAACACAATATCAACCTGCGGATATTCTGAGCCTTGGCTTTTATGAATGGAAATCGCAAAGGCGAGCGAGTATTTTTCTTCGATTAAATCAGTGATGGAAATTTTTCGTTTGTCATCAAAAACAATCCACCACTGTTGGTCAATCTCTCGACATGTACCAATATCGCCATTAGTAATATTTAATTGGTAATCATTTTGTTCGATAAGAATACGTCTACCATTATACCACGGCGATTGTGATGGTTTGTCTGAAAGTCGTTTGCGGAAAATTTTATCCAGATACTGATTAATGGCATAACTACCAAAATTGCCTTGGCGGTTGGCACAAAGAATAATACGTTCGGATAGGCATTTGTCTAAATCTCCGGCATTTTCTGGATAGTTGGCTAAAATTGATGAGATAAAATGACTTGAAAGTGATTTCAGACGTTCACCCAACACCGTAAATAGTGTTTGGCTATCGCCTGATAAAATGGCGTCACCTGCTTGTTCAATGACAGATTTTTGGGCAAAACGTTGGGAAATATTGAGTCGGCAAATGGCATTATTTAGTTGGTGTGAATGATTTTTTGTTGGCGAAAGTGGTTTTTCTAAGTATGGGTTAATTTGCTGACAAAAATCATCACTGTAGGTAATGGGTAATCGACTGACATCGTTAAAAAAGGCGGTGCTATTAATCGGTGGCAACTGGTTAGCATCACCCAATAAAATCAATTTAGTTTGCGGTAAAACGGCTTGTTGTATCTGGCTAAATAAATGACTGCCCACCATAGATGCCTCATCAACGGCAAGTACATCACAACGCAAGGGATTTTGGCGGTGGAAAAATGCCATGCCCGATTCCGCACTAATACCGAGTAATTGGTGCAATGTGCGAGCTTTGAGCTTGAGTAGACTTTCTCTTACGCTATGATGAATATTATCGGCCTGTTTGGCTAAAGATTCATTGAGGCGTTGAGCGGCTTTTCCCGTTGGGGCAGCTAATAAAACTGTGGCTTTGGGGTTATCCAATAAAATCAGTTCCAGAGCTTTGGCTAGGGTTGTAGTTTTCCCTGTTCCAGCACCACCTGTGATACTGCAAAAAGGCAAACTACTGGCACTAATAGCCGCTAGGCGTTGCTCGTGACTCATGTTTTTTTCATTGCCTTTATCGTCATGGCCTAAATGCCAAGTGACTTTTTCAAAGGCTTGCGGTGTGGGCGCAGTAATCGCTTGTGAACGAGTCAAAAAATGAGCGGATTCGGCAAGCTGTTGGTAATCCCGTCTAAAAGCAATAAAGGGCGGAAAAATGACAATGGGTGTTTTGCTTTCGGCTTGTGAAAAACTTATTAAGTGCGGAAAGTTTTTGGCAAGTTGTTCAATATTAATTGGTGTATTTTCTTCGTGATGATGAGATAGATCTTTGATTAAAACGATGCCTTGCCCTTGAGCCTGATGCTGCAATAAAGTGCTAACTACATTGAGCAGGTCGTCAATTGACGGATTAACCACCTGCTGTGCATTATCTGCCGTGTGTTGTGTTGCCCAATGACGAAAACGTCGTAAAAGTAATTCGTGTAATACCTCTTGGGAAGTATTGGCTGGTGAACGGTTAATTATTGTCATAGCATTTCCTCTGCATCATCAAGGAGCGGAATTAGTTGTTGCCAATTAATTTTGTGATGAACAATGCCGTGCTCCTGTGTTTCGGTTTGTTGGTTCATACCCCGAATGAACAAGTAAAAATAACCGCCAATACGTTGATCATAGTCACTTTGCTGGGTGATGTCTAAGTGTTTGCATAATGCCACTGTGTAAATTAGAGCTTGCAAATGGTATTGGTGTTCGTCCATCGCTTGTTGCATAGCGGTAGGGTGGTAGTCAAGTATGCTGTCACCTAATTTGTTGGATTTGTAGTCGAGTATGTAATATTTATTTTCATAACAGAACCAATAGTCGATAAAGCCGTTAATGTACCCCTCGGTTAGACTATTTTTTACTGCATACGCTCCAAATAATTGGTATAAATGCGTGCGAGCGGCAGGAGATAAGTGCAGGAAAAACTGCATTTCAATACCCTGTTGCTGACAAGGAATATCACTAAGACAAAAGGTTTTCGGGTATAGTGGCATTCTTGTCGTGTCGGCAATTGCTGTGGCAAGCTCAGTCGCGTCTTGTACTTGATAGTGTTTGGGATAATTACTATCCAGTAATTTTTGCGTGTAGTGAATAAAGTTCTCATCTAGCGAGCGATATTGCATATAATGTTCGTATAAGCTGTGGAGTAGTGTTCCTGCCTTAGCCCCTGCGACAAAATCTAATAGTATCGACGGTGCTGGAATGACGGTACTAAAATCAGTAGGTTGATGGGTTTGCTCATCAAGACTTTTTTCACTATCTATTGTTTCGTAAGCAATGATTTCGTGTTGTTGCTGTAGTCCCGAAAAAGAAGTCATTAGCCACAAAGGTGATAAAGGATTTTCTAATGATTTTGCCTGATAGCTTGGCGTTTGTGGCTGGCTGTAGGTGGAAACAGAAATCTCTGAACAATCTTTTACTTCAACCAAGTCATATTCACTCAGTGGTTGTTCGAGTCTTTCCGTGATTTTATGCCAACTGCTGTTACTGCGTGTAACGTTACTGTTTTTCGGTTCGGGTTGTAAAACAACAATATTGCGATAAATAGCACGGGTCAAGGCGACATAGGCAAGTCGTACTTCTTCGGCATCTTCCTCATCCTTGCAGGCTTGTTTTATTTCTGGACAATCCAGATTATTTAACATGGCTTTATCGCTCTGATGACAATAAAATAATTTTTCTGAGCTATCTCTATGGCTGGTTTGATGGTTTATAAAAGGCAGACAAACAATTGGAAACTCTAAGCCTTTTGACTGATGAATAGTCATAATGCTGACGGCATTTTCATCTTCTAATCGCAATTCAGTTTCTTTGTCGTGAGATTTGATTTGCCCCATTAAAAAGTCGCATAAACCTTGTAAAGACAAAGATTGCTTTTGCAGGGCGTGCTGTAATAATTCAAAAATTTGAATGACATTACTAAGACGACGCTTACCGTCATTCTGTTGTAGTAATCTGGCGGGGATTTGATAGTGTTGCATAACTGCATAAAACAGTGTCGCAAAATATTGTGGCGTATAGCGTGAGGCGAACTGTCGCAATTCCGTACGCAAGGTGTTAATCAAGTTTTCATCAAGCACACTGTCGGGGGAATAATTAAAAAATGCCGACAATAACAACGCCCGAATTTCTCTAGGATTTGTGTTGGCAATGGCAGAGAGTAAACAGTGAATTAACAAAGCCTCATCACTTTCATAAACACTTTTTTTACCTAAATAAGAGGCGGAAAGTCCACGTTTTGATAGGGCTGATTTAATGATTTCACCTTGTTTATGCTCACGCACTAGCACGGCGATATCCTTGCTTTGTAATAAACGTATTTCGCCCTGTTTTTTATCGTAAATTTCAGCATTTTCATTGAGTAGCTGAATAATTTCTTCAGCTGCAATTTCTGCTAAGTCATCAAGGTTTTTACTATCAGCTTGTAACAAGGTTAATGGAACTTGTTCAAAAGCTGTTTGGGGTGAGGATTGGGAGTAATCCACGTTGTAATAGTCAATGCCTTGAGTAAAAGGTTTTCCTGAAAATAGCGTATTAATACTTTGGTTAAAATTTGGTGAAGAACGGAAATTTTTAGGCAAACGATAGCGATGACTAACCTTATTTTGAATCGCTAAATAGGTGTAAACATTACCGCCACGAAAGCCGTAAATGGCTTGTTTAGGGTCGCCCACGAAAAAGCAAATACGGTTACAGTCTAAAAATAATTTCTGAAATAGGGCGAGTTGTTCACCATTGGTGTCTTGTGCTTCATCCAACAAAACCGCTTTGTAATGAGTTTTACTAACCAATTGCTCAGCACCGTGAGAAACGACATGCATAATGTCTTGGTGCGTCATCAGCATGTGTTCAGCTTTGTATTGTTCGATATGATGTTTTACTATCTTAACCAACTGCATAAGTGAAAGAAAATGTCGATTGTGTTGGTTTTGTTGGATTCTTTTAGCCAGTTCTGTAAGTTCATCAAAATAGCCAAAGAATGGGTGAGTAAATAACTGGTCAGCTTTATCAGTATGTTTTTTTAATAGTTTGGCTGTTAGCTGTTGACGTGAAAAATAGCCGAACCATTTTTCATCGGCTGTATAGTAATATTGTTGCTGATTTAAATAGGCTGACTTTTCTAATAAGCCCGTAACTTTGTAACTTCCTGCGTGTAGGTATTTACTTTCACAAGCTGAGTGAATAGTTTCAACGATAATCGCTAACTCGTGTTGTTGGGCAAATATAGTATCAACAATTTTATCAAACTGTTCCTCTAGTGTATCGTCAATACTCAATTTTTCGGCAGTTTCAAGTAATGCAGGGTAGTGAGCTAGCATTTGTGCCAGTAGTTTAAATAATTTACCCGATGATAAGGGCTTAACTGCCTCGCCTAAATCTTTGGCATATTGTTCAAGGGCTGAAAAATTATCGTGAGCTAAATCTAAATAGCATTTTTGAACAATGGCAATATCATCGGTTTCAATATTTTCAGGAAAACTTTGTCCTAGGGTAATCGCGTGCTCTTGCAGTAAATGCGTGGCAAATCCGTCTAGTGAGAAAATCTGAGCTCGGTCAAATTGTGCTTGGGCAAGCCGTAAGCGTTTACCTAAGTCATCATCATTAAACTGCGTACGTAAATGTTGTAGTAATTTCACTAAGTCATCGGTGTGGTCAACAAACTCAGAATTTTCTATCAGTTGTGTTAGCTGATTTTCTGCAGATAGTAAGCGAGTATAAATACGTTCTTTTAACTCAGCTGTAGCTGCATTGGTAAAGGTCGCAACGACAATTTCTTCGACAGTTAAAGCCTTTTCTAAAATTAAACGTAGGTAAATAAAACTTAAACTATAGGTTTTCCCAGTGCCTGCCGATGCCTCCAATAAATGGCTGCCTGCTAACGGGCTGTGGATTAAATCAAAGCTAGTCAATTGAGATTGTCTGTTGCTCATGATTTACCTCCTTGTGACGGGCTAAGATTTTCCATAATATGCTGATTGATATTTGTTAATAGTTCAACTAATTTTTCATTATTGCTGTTTACCGACATTGCCATCAAATTAGGGTAAAGCGGATAGTCCTCATTTTGATAAATGAGAGAAGATTTTTTATAATCGAGCGTTATGGCGTAAGGTTGTTCAAAAATCTGCTGATACAGCGTGATAATTTGCTCAAATGCCTGTTGGGCTTGTTCTTTTGTCATCGGATAGAAGTGGTAATGCTGAACTTTATCTTTATCTAACGTAAACAATTGACTGTGATAACTGGTTTGCTCGGGTAGTAGATTAAGTAAAATGTGATTAACCCAAGTTCGTAAATAATATTTTGCTTTGGTTGTGCTAAAACTATACTGCCAGATACCTTGACTACCGTAGTGTGGGACATCCAGTAGTAGGTAGTAGTTTTGTCCATTAACGGACTGGCTGATGAATTGAGAAAGTGGTTTTGTGTCAATTTCAACCAAAGGAGACAATGCCGAAATAAGGGGCGTTATGGTTTCTTGATAGTCGCTCAACAGTGCTTGGCTAATTGGTGTTGGGGCGTAATAATTATGCTGTTGTAGGTATGTGACGGCATCTTTATCAAAAAGTGCTTGATTGAGTAGGGAATTTTTATATTGCCAACGATCTAACCCTTCATCGGCACTGATAAAGTCGTGGCTTAATAGTGTATTCTCATCTTTGCTAATTGGTGTGCTATTTAGGTGTTTTTTGAGATAAAAAGTAAAGGGTTCCAATAGTGCATTCACTAGCTCATTAGCTTTAAGTTGATTGGGTAAAGGTACATCTTCAGCGCTTTCCGGTTGATGTGTTTTGTTTAACTCGGTAGCGTTATGCGTTTGGTAGAAAGGTTGATAAGAAACCTTGTTTTCACTGGTTAAATAACCTTGGATAGGGTAGGCGAATTTGGCTTGTTCGGCGTAGTCTGGGAAACTTTTACGCACTGTTGCCCAAAGCTCATCAACTAAAATAGAGGCAGGTTTTTCTTCACCTGTTTTTTCATCTTGACCAACATAACTCAGGTAGAGTTTTTCCCTGGCTGCCATCAGTGTTTCTAAAAAGAAATACTTGTGCTCTTTGTTGGCTTTTTTATCAGACCACAATGGACGTAGCTGCCGCAAGTCTAAGGGGTTTTTTCTGTCTGTTGCCGGAAAATGGTGATTGAGTCCCAGTAGGCAAATCATTTTTGCAGGAATGGAGCGCATGGGTACCATGGCACAAAATGATACACCACCCGATAAAAAGGGGCCGTGCAAATCTTCGTTTTCCAATAAATTCACCAAGTCCGTTTTAACCGTTTCATAATCAAAGGTGGTTTGCTGATAGTGGCTATTTTCTGTTTCATCACTGAGCTGTTCAGTGAGGCTGTTGTGCCAATGCTCAATGCGCTGGTGAATATTGCTATCCTCGCCCAGGAACCGATTGGCCAGTTGTGCAAAAATCATTTGCCATTGTGCCAGTGTATGCTTTTGTTTTTTTAAATTTGTCAAAGTAGACAATGCCAGAATGACGGTAGCAAATTGGTTGAGCGTATCACGTTGTCCATCTTGGTAAGCTGAAAAAGCTTGTCGTTCTGTCTCGCCGAAATGTATCTGACAATCCTCTCCACCAATGGCGGCGAGTAATAGGCTGTCTAATAATTTTTCCAAACTACCACTTTGTCCGTGATTATCATCGTAAAAACGTTGGGCAAAACGGCCTTTAATTAGCCAATATCGCAGCGTTTCTAATTCATAGAGGGATAACTTAAAATGCTGGCGAATTTGTGTTTCACTGATGGCATCAAATAGTGCTTGGGCAGAAAAATCACTGTCAATCACGGCAACTAGAGCGAGAAAAGCTTGAACTTGGCTATCGGCACTGCCTGCCTTTTGGTTGGCAAGGCTAAAGGGAATGACTTGCGGGCTACTGCCAAAAACGGATTGGATATGCGGTGCGTAATCACGCAAATCAGGCACCATAACCAAAATATCGGCAGGGTTTATTGGGTTTTCTTTATCACCAGTACCGTCATTCTGAGTCATTTTAGAATGACGGTATCTAGAGAATAAATCACATAAATAGTCATAGAGAATTTCTACTTCACGCCTCGGGCTTGCGGCTGCGTGTAGTGACAGGCTAAAGTCTTTTTCTTGAATTTCTTGTTTAATTTTTTCAGAAAATTCAGCAGTGATGGTATCTTTCTCAACGGTTTCGCCTTGGAGCTGTTGAATATTGTTTTGAATCCAGTGCAGTAAATTTTTTTGCTTAAAATGAAAGACTTCATCAATGGCTATTGGTTCTTGTTGCTGGCTATTGAGTTGTTCAATGAGATATTTTCCCGCTTGTCCCCAATTGGCGAGTAGGGGGTTGCCGACGGTCATCAGTTCGGCCTCGTCTTCAGCAGTGATTTCTAGTTTGGCTTTGATGGCAATTGGCACAATATCTTGCCAGTAAAGGACGGAGGGGTTAAACACGTAGGTAAAAACATCAGTGTAATTAGACAAAACCGAAAAATCACTGAGTTGTAATGGCGGTAACGAATGAAAACCAAAAATATGTACGGGTGACAGTGAAGTCTCCTGTTGACTTAATGCTTGGTGAAATTGCTGCTGTAGTTGTTCACGTGAGAACTTGCCTAATTGCAAATCATTAAATAATTGCATTTGCCAGTTTTCGTGTGGTGAAAGGTTACTGTGGACAGTATTTTGATTTTGCCAGGCACTAATCATCTCGGGGCGTTCATTGAGATAGTTGGAAAGTAGTTGGGCGACTTGTGTTGCGAGTCCGTAGCGTTGTCTAGATGTCGTATACTTTTCTAATAAGTTTGCCAAGACCGTATTTTCTACGGGTTTTTCCTGCCATTGTGCCAAAATACGAAATGCCAAAGCACGACTATCCCAGTGAGCAGGTAGCTGAATATCCCCTAATACTTGTTCATAGCATCGACGCAAATATTGACTGGGGAAAACAATATTGACTTGCGTAAAAATGCCAAAATGTTTGGCAATTTTGAGTTCTAAATAACGCTGCATACCTGAATTAGGCACAATAATGTTGGCGGTGGCGAAAGGGTTTTTCCGCCAGTGGTTATCGTTGGCTAAATTGTCGAGTAAAATACCGAGAAGCCCCTCTGTACGGCTGCTGTAATAACTTTTTATTTTTTGATTAGTTGCTTGTTTAGACGAATTGATTTCCGTACTATCGTTAGAAAACATGGCAAAATGGCTGTTATTTGTTATGATGGAGCTATCTTACCACAATGTAAAAATAGACAGGCGGGATAAATTATGAAAGATAAAAAACCTTTAGAAGACCTATTAAAATCACTACCTGATGCGGCAAAACAGCTCAAAAAAGAAGCAGATAATATCGGCTTGGAGTTGCTCAATAGCCAACTAAAAAAAGCGGATGTTGTAACGCGTGAAGAATTTGAAGAACAACGTGCAATTTTATTGGCGGCGCTGGAAAAACTGCAAGCTATTGAGTCAAAGCTAGATGACTTATTAGCAGAAAAATAATTTTTTGAATGAACGAGTTATTGATTATGTCTAAGAAAACGGTGAAATCATCAACTAAGAATATGGTGTTATTCGTAATTGGTTGGTTTTTTGTTGTCTTGGGCCTGTTGGGTATTATTATGCCATTGTTGCCAACAACGCCTTTTTTATTGGTTTCATTGATGTGTTTTTCACGTAGTTCACCACGATTTCATGACTGGTTATTCAATCATCGTGTGCTGGGTAAAACGCTAAGAGATTGGCAAAATCATCGCCGAATTCCCCCTTATGTGATAGTCTTCGCGATTGTCATGGTGGGTATTAGTATTACTGTGTTATTCAGCCGCTATTATGGTTCGTAAGCAGTAAAGTGAATTAGTCTATTTAAGCTTTTAGCAGAATGACGGTACCAGAATATTAAAAACCCCAAAACTCATTAAAGTTTTGGGGTTTTGTTTTAATGATTAGAAATAAAATTTATTATAATTTTATTAGGTTACTTATTATATGGCGACATGGTTTCCGGTAGCCACAATGAAATTTGTGGAATATAGGTAATTAAAATTAAGAAGAGCAACAATAATAATAACCAAGGCAAACAAGCCTTAATGACCCAGCCCATACTTTTACCCGTGATACCTGACGCAACAAATAAATTCAATCCAACAGGCGGCGTTAACATACCAATCTCCATATTAACTACCATAATAATACCCAAATGAATCGGATCAATGCCTAGTCCACGAGCAATTGGCAGCAAAATAGGTGCCATAATTAAAATAATGGCAGAAGGCTCCATGAAGTTCCCCGCAATTAATAACAAAATGTTAACAATAATTAAAAATACCCAAGGTGATAATTGCATGCTGGTAATTGCCTCAGCAATATGGTGTGGTATTTTTTCCGTGGTTAAAACGTGAGCAAAAATCATAGCATTGGCAATGATAAACAATAACATTGCAGAAACTTTAACCGAATTAATAACCACTTTTCGAACTTCTGGATCAAAAGGCGATTTGAGTGTCGAAGTGAAAAAATCAACGACAGCACGAGTAGCAGCAGCTCCTGTCGATTCGTTTTCGCGTTTCCAAGGAACACCTTTTAAAGGACCTAAGTCACGATAGCCAAAGACAACGACAAAGAATGCATAAATGGCTGCAACTGAGGCGGCTTCTGTTGGTGAAGCGACACCTAGGTAGATGGAGCCCAATACTAAGAAAATCAGCATCAACCCACCAAGTGCAGTTAGGAAAGTACTAAATAGATGTTTAATGCCTAAGAACTTTTCAGTTGGGTAGTTCTTAATTGTTGCAACGATGTAAATGGCTAACATTAACAATCCACCCATCATTAATCCCGGAATGACACCAGCCATAAACATTTTTGAAGCCGATTCTTCCGTTGCCGCTGAGTAAACAAGCATTACAATGGACGGTGGAATTAAAATACCCAATGTACCCGCATTAGCAATAACACCTGTTGCAAAAGATTCAGGATAACCGGCCCTAGCCATGCCTGCAATGACAATCGTACCGATAGCGGCCACTGTTGCAGGGCTAGAGCCTGAAATAGCGGCAAAAATCATACAGGCTACGACCGATGCCATCGCCAAACCCCCACGAATATGACCAATAGCGGCAATGGCAAAATCAATAATGCGTTTGGCAACTCCGCCTGTAGATAAAAAGGCAGAGGACAGAATAAAAAATGGGATCGCTAATAGTGTGTAATGATCTGAGGTGGACTCCAAAAATTTTAAAGCAATGGAGCTTAAGGAATCATTGGAAAAAAACAAAATGGTGATGATACTTGATAGTCCCAGAGCAAAGGCCACAGGAACCCCGATTAACATTAGTGTGAAAAGTAAAAAGAATAAAACAAATACGGTCATGTCATCACTCCTATTTGGTCTTGTTTAGGTCGGTTTGATGAATGATATTATCATCATCGTCATATTCTATAATACTCTCGGCAAGCTCCATGGAATCTTCAACTTCTCCACGGTGTTGTAGCACGTGAATATCGTTGTGGAAAATCACTTGATAAAATGCTTGCAGAAATCTGATAGCAATTAAGGCAAAGCCAATCACTAGAACGGAAGCAGGTATCCAAGTTGAAATAGGTAGATCATCAAGTTCTATATCAATTTGGTAATCTTCCCAAACATAAAGAACCGACCCATAAAGAAAAATACCTGAATATATCAAGCAGGCGAGCAGGGCAATAATCGCAACACTGCGTGCAGCCGTTCCATCTAACTTATCAGTGAGAAATTCAACACCAATATGGGCTTTTTCTCGAATACAATAAGATGCTCCTAAAAGCACTATCCATGAATTGGTAATGAGTGTGAGTTCTTGAGCCCAGCTGATACCGTGATTAAAGGCAAATCGGGCGACTACCTCGGTAAAAACTAATATAGTCATGATAACCAGTAAGATGGATAAAAGACTTTCTTCTAACTTATTAAAAAAATTAATAAACATAGTGCTCTCTTTATAATTTAAGTTAAGCGAGTAGAGAGTAAAATGCCCCATCGTTGTTTGACGATAGGGCATTGCTCATAACATCATAAGATGTTTACTTATTGCTTTGTACTGCCGCTTCAATGACATCGGCACCGATATCACCTTCAAACTTTTTCCAAACAGGTTTCATTGCATCAACCCATTGTTGGCGCTGTTCGTCAGTAATTGTGTGGACTTTTGAAATACCCGAGTCAACAATTTTTTTCTTGTCGCCCAAAGCTTTGTCAGCAGAAAGTTTGTTACCTAGAACCAGTGCTTCTTTTAATGAATCTTTAACAATTTGTTTTTGCTCATCAGTTAAGCTGTTCATGAATTTTTTAGAAGTCACAACCATATAATCGAGTAAACCATGGTTGGTTTCTGTAATGTCAGCTTGAACTTCAAAGAATTTCTTAGAGTACATGTTAGACCATGTGTTCTCTTGTCCATCAATAGCTTTAGTTTGCAATAAGGTGAAAACTTCTGAGAAAGGTTTTTTCAAAGGAATGGCATCAACGGCTTCAAATTGAGCTTCTAATACATCAGAAGTCATAATACGGAATTTTTTGCCTTTAGCATCAGCAGGTACTAACATTGCACTGTTTGCTGATAGCTGTTTCATACCATTATGGATATAACCTAGGCCAATAATTCCCTTTTTCTCAACAGATTTCAGTAATTCTTGACCTTTGTCACTTTGCTGAAACTTTTCTACAGCTGCCATATCTTTAAATAAGAACGGCAAATCAAAAACTTGTAATTTCTTGGTAAAACGAGAGAATTTTGATAGTGCAGGTGCAGCCATCTGAACATCATTTTTGATTAAGGCTTTTAATACGCTTTTATCATTAAATAGCTGTGAGTTAGGATAAACTTCAACTTTAATAGCACCTTTAGATTTAGCTTCTGCCAACTCTTTAAATTTTAGTGCCATCTGACCTTTTGGGGTATCCTCGGCAACAACGTGAGAGAACTTAATCGTGACATCTTGTGCCAAAGCAGAACCAGCCAAAAGTGCCAAGCTTAATAGTAAATGTTTCTTTTTCATGTAATACTCCTAATATAGTGTATGAATTTTTATTAACTTGCCCGTTATACTAACCAATTCGGCTACCTTTCTCAACCCCTAATCATTAATAGATAGCATATTAAAGCAGGTAAAAAGTGCATAAAAAATCAGGTGAGCAAATATACATGTTCATCCCGTTTTTTTGTAATGAATTGATAATTCTTGCTATTTGTAAATAATAAAGTCAATAAAAGCCGACACAATGCAAAATGTAGTCGGCTTTTATTCGCTGATTTTACTTGGCTTGTCCTGAAATATAACCAACTACTTTGCTAAAGTCAGCGTCATTTAAACTTGCACCGCCTTTAGGTGGCATAGAACCTTTACCGGCAATAGCACTGGCGACCAATTTGTCAAATCCACCTACATCGGCAATACGTTTTTCCCATGCGGCACTGTCACCAAATTTTGGTGAGTC
>PDWI01006622.1_pt1 | contig 14895 bp, 12 predicted proteins | sample 1430891 | NCBI WGS metagenome assembly PDWI01 (sample SAMN01162508, study PRJNA174530) | Oral metagenome, whole genome shotgun sequencing project. | biome: Marine environment; feature: Marine mammal; material: Swab sample of the gingival sulcus; isolation source: swab sample of gingival sulcus... | reverse complement strand
GGCAAGGATTATCTCCACCCGCAGGGTAACGGCGATCAGGAAAGAGGATTTAGCCAAAATGGGGCTGGTGATGAAGCGGGCAAAATATTTTATCTCTATCGGCGGCAGGGCACTGGCAACAGCTGTACCCCATCATCTGTTGATGGCGGCGCTGCGCAGTGCGGAAAAAGGGGTGTCAGCCGGAGGATACAGGCAGTTGCGTCTGTTTTAGCGGGCTCACTGAACAACCCGATTTGGTATCGGGTTGTTCAGCGGCATAAGGTTGTGTTACATACTCAGCTTTTTTTTCAGCTCTTCAGCCTTTTCCTTAAAGGGAAAATCCTTTGTCATATCAATTTTCTGAATGGTCTTTTTTGCCTCTTCCAGTTCGCCATGTGCATCAAGGGCAAGGGCGAGATGATAAAGGATTGTCGGGTTGTCCGGTGATTTTTCCAGGGCGAACTGGAATTGACCAATGGCAAGAGAATATGCCTGCCGTTTAAAGTGGACCCAGCCAAGGGTATCAATGACCTGGATATTGTCCGGTATCGCCTGTTTGGCAACCATCGCGAGCTGCAGGGCTCTGCCGAGATCGCCGTCATCCCGTTCGGCAATAAGCCATGCCAGATTATTGGCGGCGATGGCATGAGCCGGAGCCGTCTCCAGCACCTTTTCGTAATAATCTGCGGCATTTTTTGTTTCTCCCCTTGTTTCCAGAATTTCTGCTGTACCTATAAGGGCGGGAATATGTTTGGGCTGTTTGGCAAGGAGGCTCTGGTATTGTTCAAAGGCCTTCTCCTCGTCACCAAGGGATTTATATATCCGGGCAATGGCAGTGTAGATCTGTGGATTATCCGGCTGCTGCTCAAGGGCATTGTTAAGATAGCGCAGTGCCTCCTTGTTTTCGCCCTGACTGGAGAGCATATTTCCCAGAAGAAAGAGAATCCGGGCATCCTGGGGCGCCTTCTCCAGCTGCTTGCGGATAAAGGCGGTTGCGCCCTTGACATCTTCAGGATATTTCAACCCCATATAGAGCGTCAGCCCCCGGCTGTTGGCTGGATCCATGGCGAGGAGTTTGTTGAGATACTTCTCACCATTTTCCTTATCGCCGCTGCCCAGTGAGGCGGTGGCAAGATCTTTCAGTACAGCTTTATCGTCTGGTATGGCGCTATGGATCTGAGAGAAAATGGAGACAGCTTCCCTGTACTCCTTAAGGCCGATAAGAGCCCTGCCAAGCACCATGGCGACACGGGGATCCTTCGGGTTAAGCCGCAGAGAGGCAATGGCGTTATCACGGGACGCTGTAAAATTGCCTCTGGCCTGCTGAATTTTTGCCATAAAGGCAAAATACTTCGCCTCATTTTTATTGAGTTCCAGGGCCTTGCCAAGAGCTGTTTCAGCCTGTTCAATATTACCAAGCAGAAATTGGCTGAGGCTTAGCTGGTAATGGGGGGCGTCCCATTTGGGAAACTCCTCTATAAGCTGCTGGAAGCTGTTGCTTGCGTCCTGATACTTCTTTTCCTGCAAAAGGAAACGGGCTTTCAGAAGTTGCGCTTCCGGCAGAGCTGCATCTTTGGCGAGTATGGAATCAAGAATTTCTCTGGATTCGTCAAATTTCTGCTGCTCAAAAAGCAGCGAGGCGATACGGATCTGGACCTTTTGGTCATCAGGAAATTTTTGATGGGCCTTCTGTGCCAGGGTGAGCGCTTCCGCGATGTTGCCGCGCTTCTCCCGATACAGGATAAGCTGCAGCATTGGCAAGGCAGAGTCCGGGCTCAGCTCAATGACCTTTTGCCAGAGAGGTTCCACCTTGTCAAACTGTCGTGTCGCCTGATAGTATCTTGCCGCCATGATATATACCTGCGGCTTTTCCGGAAAAATTTCAACCATTTGATTCAGCACGTCTTCCAGTTTTCCGGCATTGCGCTGTTTTTCGTAGAACTGAAGAAGTATCTGGTAGCGGGAGAGCTTTTCCGGGTCTTTGGCAATGGCTTGCCTAAAACTCTCCTCCGCCTTCTCCCACTCTTTTTTCTCCGTATAAATCCTCCCTTTCAGGTTGAGCAGCGAGGCCGTCTCTTCCTCCGCTGCAAGGGCGTTGGCGATATTCATCGCCTCATCACTGTTTTTCTCCATCAGCTCAATATTGGCAAGGAGCATCCGCGCATCGCGATGTTTCGGGTCAACGTCAAGGATCTGTTTAACATATTTACGACTGTTTTCACTGTTGCGGGCGAGCAGATAAAATTGTGCTGTCTTCAGGCTGGCATCAATATTTTTCGGATCAAGATCTGCCGCCCGCACATACTCCTCATACGCTTTTGCCGGAGCGTCGCTGTCGAGATAAAGTTTACCCAGTTTATGGTGGGCATCGCTGAATTTCGGATCAATCTGGAGGGCATTTTTCAGCTCGATGATGGCAGCCTTTGTGTTGTTTTCGTTAATGTATTTCAGGGCCTTCTGGTATGCTTCCTGCTTTTCCTGTTCGGGGTTGGAGCATGCGCCTGCTGCCAGCAGGGTGAAGGCGGTTACGATCGGCAGGAGAAACTGGGCAACTGTTTTTTTCTTCATGGTTGTTCTCTGGTTTATAGAAAAAAGTGGTTAAGGGTGTTTTTGAATATTTTATTTCCATGCTGCCTGAAATATCAGGCTGGTAGCAACAGCACGCCTCTTGTCGCTGTGTTCCGATGGTGTTGCCGGCTGGTCAAGGGGCCGGTGCCCACCTGTGGAGGAAGAATTCTTGCAAAAGAGAAAAATCATCGTAATATATTTATTACCTGAATTTCACATGTTCACAACAGTTTCGTAACAGAAAACGCGAAATTTAGGTGTTATATTTCTTCCTCATGGGGTAAAAATACTTTTAATGGTCGAATATTACAATCAGATTTGTTATTTACAGCGGTTTGGATGATGGGCGTTGGTTTGTCTCCCCCCACCCTCGTTTTCTTACAAAATACTCTACAGGAGGTGTTATGTTCTGCAGGAAACTTTTTTTCCTTGTCTCTTTTTTGCTTGTTTTCTGTTTTGCAGGTGGGGCTTTTGCCGCTCAGTCGACTCAGGATGCACCGGTCTCTGTCTCAGAGAAGAGAGAGGCGTTAAAAAAGGTGCGTGCCGGTGCGGTCAGCCCTTCTGAAGAGGAGTATGTTATCGGCTCAGGGGATCTGCTGGCCGTTTCCATTTATGGTGAGGGCGATATGTCGGTAAATGGTGTGGTTGCCGGTTCTTCCGGGCAACAGGCTATGGCGCCGAATGCGATCCTTGTGCGTAGCGATGGTCGTATCTCCCTAAAGGATATTGGTGACGTTGAGGTTGTCGGGCTGACCTTTCCCCAGCTGGCAGACTATCTCAAGCAGCTTTACACCGCTCTCTATGATGACCCGGTCATTGTTACTTCTCTTATCCAGAGTAATAGCAGGCGTTATACTGTTATGGGAGAGGTGAACAAGCCTGGAACATATCGGCTTGATAACACAACAAATCTTGTGCAGGTTGTCGCTGAAGCCGGAGGTTTTACCAAGTGGGCGGGGAAAGAGATTACCGTTGTGCGCAAGAACCTGGGAAGAGGGGATAGAAAAATTTTTCGTAATAATACGATAACCCTTGATTATGACAGGTTTATCTCCGGAAAGGATATTGAAAAGAATATCTCTGTGCGTGCAGGTGATATTATTGTGGTAAAATAGGAAGATAGCCGTTATCTGGAGATCTTGACAAGAGAAGGAGAGCGTTTTGCGAAAGGCAGCAGTGGGTTCCGTTTTTTTTCTATCCGTGACTGTTTCGTTTTTCTGTTGCGGGAGCAGTATGGCCGGGATGAGCAGCATAGATATCGGCGTCGGCGTCTCGCATGATTTTGACGATAAAAAATATGGCAAGGAGACTCCCGGGGAGGCAGGGCAACCTGGAGGCAGCGATGATATGGCCGCTCAAAAAAACAGAAAGCGCAAAAGAGACAAGGATGAGCGAAGCAGCGATCTGTCTCTGACTCCTCGTTTTCATTACATTTACAGCTACAATAATGATGATCGTTTTGAGCTCCTCTTTGCTCCGTCCCTGCACCATGATTTTGCCGAAGATGGTGAGAGTTCCGTGCAATACAGGGATATGCGGGCGAGTTTTTTCAAGGAGTTGACGGAGAGGTGGAGTGTCTCTGGCGAGAATGCCTTCTCCCTGAGTAAAAATGATAATGGGAATCGGGAGACAGCGGAAGAGGAAACGGCAGAACCGGAGAGCTCCACGGCAGAAGATGGCAGTGTTAACTCCTCCCCCGATCTCTCTGCCGAAACAGATAATACCAGATACTATCGAAACCGTCTCGGTATGGACAGCCGCTATATATACGGCGATAGCAGCTCTGTGGATATTGGCAGCAGTTATGATCTGCTACGTGAGGATGTCGATAGCGATGATTCTGAAGCGAAAAAAAATGATTATGACCGCTACTCCGCATATATAAGAAACGAGCATCGTTTTAACAGCAAGTGGGGGACAACGGTGCAGGGAAGCTATGTCCGCGGCAGGTATAAGGATGATACCGTCCGTAAGCCGCTAACAGAAAAGACCGCTGCCAGCGCGGCTGGTGAAGCGGCGCCTGCTGCAGGGGGAGAAACTTTTGTCAGCGGTGATGTCTCGGAGTATCGTTTTACCGGAAGTGTCACAAATTTTCTCGGTGAGCAAGACAGTTTCACCGTGGAGTATAATTACACAACAGCTGTTTACGATGTGGATATATTGAATGACAGCACTATCCATACAGGACTGTTGCGCTGGTATCATCGTTTTTCCGAGGTACTGGAAGGTTCCGCCGGTATCGGTTCCTCACTGACACAGACAGAGGGGAGTGACGACCATGTCGGTTTGAATGGCCTGCTGGAGCTGAGTTATCTGCAGAAGCTGGGGCGTTACAGTTTTCAGCTGCATAAAAGCTCTGAGATGGAAAACTTCGATGGAACTGATAACCGTGGTGCGGTCGACAGGTTGAGTTATCGGCTTAGTGCTGATCGTGAGCTGGGAAGGAGACTGGGTATCGGCGGGACGCTGGAATATACTGAGGAGGAGGGTGACAGGGCGGCCTCCGCCGAACGGGATGAAGCAGGAGAGTTGACGGCTGCCATTGAGGGGTATCAGAAAAAGATATGGCAGGCAGCGTTTGGTTTGCGGTATCATTTAATGGAGGAGGTTGGTGCCGGGGTGAGATACTCCTTTTCTCACCTTGAAGCGGACAGGGATGTCGATTCCTATGATGAGCATCGGGTGATAATGAGTCTGGATTGGGATCGGGAATGGTTGCGATGGTAAGAGGGAAAAAGAGTAACCCGGGAGTTCTTCTGCGCTTTTTTTTTGTATTGGTTCTGCTTGCCGCCACAGCATTTCTGCTGCAGCAGACAGGTGAGGTTCAGCCGGTGGCGATACGTAAAAGTCTCACCTCTTTTCCCCATACCATAGGGTCATGGCGGCTGGCAAAAACGTTCCAGTCCTCCAGTGATGTGGTGGAGCTGCTGGGAGTTGATGACTATATCCAGTACAACTATATCTCTCCAGCAGATGAGATGATTAATCTCTATGCGGGATACTATCGTGCTGTTGGCGTTGAGGGGGCGTACCACTCTCCGAAAAACTGTATCCCGGGCGGCGGCTGGGGGATTGACAGTGTCGACAGCGTTGTCCTTGATAGCGGTCCTGGCGGACGGAAATTTTCTACCGTATCGCAGATGATCATCCGCAGAGGCAGGGAGTTTCAGGTGGTTCTCTACTGGTTTCAGAACCGGGGGCGGATTATTGCCTCAGAGTATTGGGAGAAGTTTTATCTTGTGTGGGACGCTCTTTTTATGGGGCGGCGGGATGGTACTTTTGTCCGTATCATCATGTTTGCCAGGGATGGAGATATTGCCGCCACCAAAGAGAAGGCAAAGCGATTTGCCGAAGCTGTTATGATGGAGCTGACAGAGTATCTTCCGGGGGAGAAACTGTGAATATTGAGTCTTCCTCTGTAAACAGGGTTCCTCTGTTATTGCTTACAGCAGCTATTGCCGCCCTGATTCTCCTCTATCTGCCGTTTTTTAAAACGCTGGTTGCCGCCTGGGGGCACAATGAAAACTATTCCCATGGCTACTTTATCCCCTTTATCTCCCTCTACATGGTCTATCTCTTGCGGTTTCGTCTGCAGAAGGAGGCTTTTACCGGCAGCCTGCTCGGTCTTCTTGTTCTGATTCCGGGTCTGCTGCTGCTTGTCGCCGGCAAGGTGGGTTCCGAGTTCTTTATACAGCGCTTCTCTTTTCTTCTCTGTCTGTTGGGGATTATCCTCCTTCTTGCCGGGGCGCGCATTGCCAGAATCGTTCTGGTGCCTGTTTTTTATCTTGTTTTCATGATCCCTCTGCCGGCAATTATCTGGAACAAGCTTGCTTTTCCCCTGCAGCTCTTTGGATCGGCTCTTACCGAGGAGGTTATCCGTTTTCTCGGCGTACCCGTTTTTCGTGAAGGGAATATTCTGCACCTTGCCGAGACCTCGCTGGAGGTGGTCGCTGCATGCTCCGGGCTGCGGTCACTGGTAACGATGTTTGCCCTTGCCGGCCTGCTTGCTTTTCTGGCAAAACTATCTCTGTGGAAGCGGCTGGTACTTTTTGTTTCGGCAGCGCCGGCGGCAATTATCGCCAACATCATACGGCTTACCGGAACGGCCCTGCTCGCCTCCATATATGGCGGCAAGGTCGCCCAGGGATTTCTGCATGATTTTTCCGGTATGGTTGTTTTCGCGATCGGACTTATGTTGTTGTTTGGGGTCAATTTTCTGTTGGGCGGTGGTGGAAGGGAGGAAGAGCAGCGGGGGTGATACCGCAGGGCGGGATGCGCTGTGGGCGGGGAGCGGTTTGCGCAAGTGATGGATAATGTGTGTTGAAAGCAGAGGGCTGGTAGCAATACCGGGTAATAATACTATTCGCTTATAATGATCTGTTTATGCCTCATATCTTTAAACAATACTATTCGACAAGGGATGTCGTTTTTATTTTTGGAGAGAGTGTGCTTATTCTCTTTTCCATGCTCACGGCGCTGATTCTCTCATCCCTGAAAGGTCTGGAGCCGGTATGGCATCAATGGTTGTCCCAATCGCTGTTTTTTATGGTGGTTTTGCAGTTATCTCTCTATTTCTTTGAGCTTTATGATCTCTCTGACAGGCGCGCTGTCACTGATTATATCATGCGTTTTTTCCAGGCTTTTGGGTTATGCTGGGTGGTTCTGGCGCTCTGTTACTATCTGTTGCCGACGATTTTGATTGAAGCGAGGGCGTTCTGGGCAGGGTGCGCGCTGACTGCGGTGGTGCTTGTTGTCTGCCGTTCTCTCTACTATTTTGTTATTCGTGAAGGGTTGTTTTCTGAGCATGTGGTCCTGCTTGGTACCGGAAAACTGGCCTGTGATATTGTTCGTGAAGTTGAGAGGCGCTACCGCTCTTCCCAGCGTATCGTTGCCTTTATCGGCAGGGAGCAGCCGGAGTATAACCCGTGCAACCGCCCTGTGGTGGAAAATCTTGAGGCCCTTGGTACGGTCGTTGATATGGAGCGTCTTGCCTGTATCGTTGTTGCTCCTGATGACAGGCGGGGGCAGACTCCGGTCCGGGAGTTGCTTGATTATAAACTTGCCGGTATTGATATCAGAGGGGGGGCCGATTTTTACGAGCGTCTGTCCGGGAAGATTCTGGTTGAACGGATTGATCCCTCCTTTCTCGTCTTTTCCGGGGGAGGAACGTTGACCAAGTTTCAGCGGGCGGAAAAACGTCTGCTGGATCTTGTCGTTGCCGCAGCTCTTTTTGTGCTGACCCTGCCGATTATGTGTCTGACCGCGCTTATCATCAAGCTGGAGTCTTCCGGACCGGTTTTCTATCGACAGGAGCGGCTGGGACGTAGTGCTGTTCCCTTTGTGCTGATCAAGTTTCGCTCCATGCGGGAAGATGCGGAAAAGAATGGTGCCGTCTGGGCGCAGGAGAACGATCCGCGGGTAACCCGTTTTGGTCGTTTTATCCGTAAGGTGAGGATTGATGAACTCCCCCAGCTCTGGAATGTGTTGCGGGGTGATATGAGTATGGTTGGTCCCAGGCCTGAGCGAAAGGTCTTTGTCGATGATCTGGTTGACGAGGTGCCATTCTACAATGTCCGCCACGGCGTGAAACCCGGAGTAACAGGGTGGGCGCAGGTGTGTTATCCTTACGGTGCTTCCAGGGAGGACGCGTTACGCAAGCTTGAGTTTGACCTCTATTATATAAAAAATATCTCCATTGCCTTTGATTTTCTGGTCTATTTCTATACCGTAAAGACCGTTCTTTTTGGCAAGGGGGGGCGCTGATTTCAGCTTCTGCGTAAAGGCTGCAGAGCGGCAGGGAGGGGGGAAATGTATCAGAGAAAAGAGCGCGCAGCCGCACTGGTAGAGAGTTTTTTACAGTCCGGACAAAAGATCCCTTTTTCTCCTGCAATTGGCACAAAACTGGTGGCTTTTGCCAATAAACCGGTGGCGCAGGTGGAGGTGGATCAGCTCGTCCGGTTACTGGAGAGCGATGCCGGTTTTGCCGGCAGGCTTCTTCAGCTTGCCAACTCGTCCTATTTCTCCGGGGTGGAGAAGATTGTCAGCCTGCGCCGGGCCATTATCCAGGTGGGGCTTGAAGAGGCTATCAGTTTTACCCAGATGGTCTATTACCGTAATGTACTGCCCGAGATTCCTCAACGGAGAGGATTCTGGTCCGACCAGGAGTACTGGCAGTACTCCTGGTCAACAGCTGTTGCCGGCAAAAGCCTTGCCCACCCAAAGTGTGGTGGCAATGTCTTGCCGGGAGATCTCTATATTGCCGGCTTGTTGCACGGGGTGGGGAAGGTTGTTCTCGCCTCTGACAGTTCTGCCGATATTAGGCAGAAGTTACAACAGGCAGAAGATTCTGACCGCTCCCTTGAGGAGCTGCAGCTGGAACTCTTTGGTACCACAGATGCGGATATTTCCCGGGAACTGCTTGTCCGCTGGCAGATGCCGGAGGCCGTTTGCCGCGCGGTAGGCAGTATATATCACCCGGAAAGTGCCGAGAGTGATATTCAGGAGTTTGCCGGATTGCTGCAGCTTGCCAGCTGTATTGCCAGGCTGTCGCAGGCTGGTGCGGATGCGGCGGCGGGGTATGATGAACCGGGACAGACATGGGTTGCAACCAGCTCCAGTCTGCCCCTTGCCGATCCGGTTTTTCTTGGTGAACAGGTTGAGGAGATTTGCAGAATGCTGCAGAGCAGGAACGCTCTCTTTGCAGATGACGCTGCCGCAAGGGGGGTACCGGCAGACTCCCCGTCCGGGGAGTATGTTCCTTCAGGAAAGCAGAAAAAACCCTGGCAGCGAATAATTCACAGGTTAACGAGCTGGCTATGATCTTTTTCTCTCCTCGTAATCAGCCTGTCTGGCGGAGCGGTTGCGGTTGCCATGGTCTGTAAAAAAAATTCCGGCAGAACAGTAGCGGTGATTTTCTTTCTGCTGTCTCTGCTGCTGCTGACTGCCGTCTTCACCCCTTATCTTTGCAACCGCTATCTCCTGCCCCAGCTCTCCGCACAACTCCCCTTTTCACAGAAGAGTCTGAAAATAGAGTCGATATCTCCGTGGAAACTGACAGCAACACTTAAGGTTGGCGCCGAAGGGAGCAGCGTTTCGCTGCCGCGGGTGGAGATTGATTACAGTGTGCCGGGACTGCTGCGGGGAGAAGTGGAAAAGGTCGTTATGGACGGCCTTGCCGTCTCTCTGCAGACCAATAATGGCCGGCCTGTTTTTCCCCCTCTCTCTTCTGAAAAAAAAGAGCAGGGTGAGCGGAGAGATGCCGGCGGCAGGACGGTTCGTATAGAAAAAATCCTTCTGCGGGATGCCGCCATCCATCTGTCTGACAGCGTTGCAGATCTGCAAACAACCCTGTTGGCAGACGGAGAGTTATCGTCTCTTACTCTTCCTTTTTCTGATATGCAGGAAAAGTTGACCGGCAGCATCTCCCTGCGGGGAGGTCTGCGGGCAGCGCTTGATGTTGCTGTTGATTTCAGCGGCAAAAAAAGAGACCTGCATCTGGCGTTGACAGTGCTGCCGGGCAATAGTTTCCGCTCCTGTTCCGGCAGGAGTTTTCAGCTTTCCGGGGCTGGAACTGTCAAGGCGGATATGGCCTTTGATAAGGCATATCGTCTGCAGCATTATAGCATCTTGCTGCAGCTTGCCGCCGCGCGGTTTCGTTCAGAAGGGATAGAGCTTGTCAGCCGGCAGGAGAAACCTGTTGCCGCCAGGGTGGAAGGGGACGCAGATCATGCCTCGTTTTCGCTGAAAAATCTTTATAGCGTTGCGCCAGCACGGCTTGCTGCCGATATTACCGGCGATATATATTTTCCCGCTATGGGCATGCAGGGTCGCGCTCTGCTCAATACAGAGTATAGTGCTGCACCGATGATATACAATTTCAGGATACAACAGGAGGGCGGTGCCAGCCATATTGTAACAAGGCTTAACGGTGAAAAGCTGCAGATAGAAAATATCCTGTTACCACAGCTTGCTATGGAAGCTGCGGCAACGATAAAGGGCGGGAAAACAAGGGGAGAGATCAGCCTTGATCTCCCGGAGATTATACTGCCGCAGTTGAGAATATCAGGGGTAAAGCTCTCTCTTCCTCTGCAATTTCCGCTGCAGGGGGGGGAGAGCGGGAAATTTTCGCTGGCGTCGATACGCTACAGGAAAAGAGCGTTGGGCAGGGTTTCCGGCCGGCTGCGGCAGAGTGCTGCCGGTCTGGATATTGATCTGCGGGCAACGTCACCCTTTCTTGCCGGCTCCGGGCTTGACTGCAGGGGAACATTTTCTGCCACTCCCCTGCAGGGTAACGCGGAATGTCATCTGCCCTGGGCCGCGTTTTCCAGTGCCAGCCTGCCGGCTCTCTCCGCGCCAGATCCATCACTCTCTTTTTCCGGGAAAATTGGTGCCAAAGGTCGCGTAACTGTCAGCGGTGGAAAGGTTACTGGTTCAGCCAGGCTGGCGATCAGAGATGGGGCGCTCTCTCAGGAAAAAATCTCACTTACCGGTATTCATGGAACAATAACCCTGCCGGATATCAACCATATCCGTTCCAGACCGAATCAGCGGCTCGCCATTGCCACCATCTCCTCCGGCAATATCAGGGCAGAGCAGGCGGAGATCCGCTGGCAGCTGGAAGATCCCGGTACCGTTTTTATTGAAAAGGCGCAGCTCAACTGGTGCGGCGGCAGGGTGGAGGCGGCCAGCCTGCGTCTTTCAGCCGACAGTAAGGAGCTGGCAACAACGCTCTACTGCGACCGGCTGCTGTTACATCAGCTGCTTGCCCAGTTTGATCTGGCCCAGACCGAGGGGGAGGCCTCGCTTAATGGTCGGCTGCCGATAGTGGTAAACAGGCAGGGGGTTGAGATTGATGGCGGTTTTCTGTTTTCTACTCCCGGAGAAAAGGGGGTGCTCAGTTTTGCCGATACCAGACAGATCAGAGACAGTATTCCCGGCATAGCGACCTCTCCCTATATCCAGTATTCGTTTGAGTCGCTGAAAAATTTTGCCTATAATTGGATCAAACTCACTTTTAATAGCGATAAAGGAGATATGTTGGTTAAAATGCAGCTTGATGGTAAACCGGCAGCACCGCTGCCATACAGGTATAACAATGGGAGAATTGTTCCTCTGGCCGCCGGGGAGAGTGGGCAGTCTGGCCTGCAGCATCCGGTACGCTTTGATGTCAATTTTCACTTGCCCCTGCAGCAGATATTTCGTTATGGCACCGGGTTGCAGTCTGTTATAAACAACGTTAAGGAGAGTTTTTAATGGAAAATATTTTTGCAAGACAGATAGTCGTTTCCCTGCTCGGGAGTTGTCTTCTTCTCCTGCCGGGGTGTACAAAACATCGGGTAGATGTGGGTCCGGTGGAGATAAAGCCGATCCATATAACCATAGATGTAAACGTCAAGGTTGATCGCGCCCTGGATGATTTCTTTGGTGATCTTGATGAGAAGGCGGCGGCAATCAGTAATGACCCAACAGAAAAAACCCAATAAATGAGGAATATTATGAGTTATAAAAACAAGTTACAGCCCTTTCTGCTTATTTTCTGCGCGACTCTTTTCTGCCTGACAGCAACCGCTGGGGCAGGTGGCATCAAGGAGAGGATGGCCGCCAGGATCCCGGCACTGACAAGTCTGAAAAACAGCGGCGTTATAGGAGAGAATAATAAAGGCCTGCTGGAGTTTCGTGGCGCGGCAGTAAAGGCAGAGCTTATCACCGCAGAGAATGCCGATCGCCAGCAGGTTTACGCGATTATCGCGCAGAAACAGGGGGTCTCTCCGGCTCTGGTCGGTCAGCGCCGGGCGGCACAGATTGCCGGACAGGGCGTTAAGGGGCAGTGGTTTCAGCGTCCGGACGGCAGCTGGTATCAGAAATAGCAGGGCAAAAGGGATAAGAGCTGAACCTGTTGTTTTCACCTCTGTTTTTCTGCTGACTGCGGAATATTGATGCCCCTTGCAAAATCTGCATTAAAAAAAACATTGCCGTGCCGTCAACGGATAATTTCTACTGAAGAGGGATTCTTATGCATACATCGGGGAAAAGAAGAGGATTATCGCTGTGGTGGATCGTTGGTATTCTGTTATATGTTCCCGTTATGACAAGCTTTTGCCTTTTTTCTTCCCCCGTCTGCGCAGCAGAAGAGAATATACGTCAGACAACGCAGGGGAGAGAGGGGGAAGGAGGGGAGGCTTCTGCCGGTTTGTCACTGATAAAACATGTTGAAACGATTATCAATCCTGCCGTGGTTAAAGAGGAGGGCAAGGAGAGTGCTGTTGTAGATGAGAGTAAAGAGGATCCCGTCGAAAAGGGTACGGCTGCCGGGGAAGGGAATGCGGTTGCGGAGGCCTCATCGGCAAACAGGAAAGAGATTTCTCTGCAGCAATATGTCCCTGAAAATGAAGATGAGAAACGGATCTGTAACTATCTTGACTGGCAGCTCGCTTCCTATATGGAGCCGGTGGATAACGCGAGTGCCCCGCTGTTGCTGACCAGGTATACGATGAGCCTGCAACAGCCGGGGAGTTATGAGGTTGTCCTTGACCCGTTTATTATCGGCACAGGCCTGAATGCCATTAACATTGCACCGGTCAGGCTTGTTGTCCAGCTGGAGGAGGATGCTCTTGCCATTAATATCAGCCTGCCGCAGAGCTTTACGGCTGGCAAGCGAACTCTGCGTGCTGCGGATAATATTGTCGAGTGGGTTCCGGGAAAGAAGGGGACTGTTAGTATTGGCAGTCAGCGTATTACCGCGCGGTGGGTCGAAAAGGGGCGATACTACAGTTCACTGGATACAGATCTTGCTGATATCTCAATAACGGGGAAGGATACGGATGGTAAGGCAGCAATTGGTTCCATTATCTCTTATGGCTCCATGAAGGTCCGTGGTCATGATAACTGGGTTGGAACCTACTCTCTTGTTGTCAATGATATTGATGTAGCAGATGGTGATAAGGGGAGCTTTCATCTCAACAGAATCAATGTGGAGGGCAGTGGAAAAGGAGAGGATTTTGCGCTGTTTCAGGAGAAATCCAGGATTATTAATAAAATTGATTCTATTGATACTGTTGACGATCCGGGATCCATGCTGCGTGAGATACTTTCCGCTGTCGATACCATCGTGCAGCTATGGAGTGGCAGCAATTCAAAAATGGTGGCTCAGGGATTGCGCCTCTCTTTTGCTGATAACAAACTGTTTAAAATAGCAGAAATCACAGGCAGCAGTTCACTGGTAAAAGACCATAACAGTAGTGATATCAATGGGCTGAGTACACTTGCCCTCAAGGATATTCAGATTGGTGAAGGAGACCCCGGAAAGGAAGGTTCTTTTACAGGAGTGACGCTGGGGGCGGTCTCCCTGAACGCCACAGGAGAAATAGATAAGATTCCGGAAAAATTTTTCGAGAATAACTGGTCGTTTCTGCAGAATATTAATGAAAAGAGAAAGAACTCCCCCGGACAGAAGCCGGAAGGACTGCCAATGGAAGCACGGACGGCCATCGCCGATCTGCTTGGGCTGCTGGCAGGGTATAATGCCGATTTTACGGTAAAGGATATTGCTGTCTTTTTCGGACAACAGATGCCGCAGGTTAATCTTGATTCAGCAGCGATCAGTTATGGTCTTGATACTACCCCGGAATCAGGGGGTGTTGGCTCCCTGTCCCTTGGCTTTTCCGGTCTGCAGCAGCAGATGGAGATGCCTTTCCCTGTGCCGAAGGCGGCAAAAATATCCCTTGAGCTCAGCAAGATCCCGTCACTGACAAGGTTTATCACCCACCAATGAGCAGTTGTCTGCGGATTCCTATCAGGCACTTCTTTCTCAAACGGTGATGAACAGTGGCCTTACGCTGAAACTTGTTGATTCTTTTATCGCTCTGTCTGAATCGAAGCTGAATATCAGTGGTGAATCCACTGTTGACCCCAATGCTGTGTTTCCTGCTGTCGGAGCGTTAACCCTCTCTTTACAGAATCCCGAAGTTTTTCTTGAGGATCTGGGAGGCATATCAGCGATGTATCCACAAATGGAGAAGGTTATTGCCATGTATTCTGCTTTGGCTGACCGTAAAACAACACCGGAAGGGGTGACAACAGATAGCCTTGAACTGAAGTTTACTCAGGAGGGAAAAATTCTCAGCAACGGTAAGGATGTGACGCCCCTGTTTGAGCAGAAATAGTTTGCTGTTGTATCCCTGCCGACAAAAGAGAAGGTCTTTATCGGCAGGGATAGCGCAGTGTTGTTGTAATTACTCTTTTTTATTGGTTACGTTTTGTCAATCAGTCAGAGGAATCGTTCTGAGATGAGGAGGGCAGAATACGGATCGCGCCCTTATCCGCTGAAGAGGCGAGCATGGCATAGGCTTG
>PDWI01006337.1_pt1 | contig 14895 bp, 11 predicted proteins | sample 1430891 | NCBI WGS metagenome assembly PDWI01 (sample SAMN01162508, study PRJNA174530) | Oral metagenome, whole genome shotgun sequencing project. | biome: Marine environment; feature: Marine mammal; material: Swab sample of the gingival sulcus; isolation source: swab sample of gingival sulcus... | reverse complement strand
CGACCGGGGTTCGGTTACGGTCGGCTTCGGGCACAACACGGTGCTCGGTTTGGCGGAGACGGTGGTCAATGCGGTGAAAAACAAGGATATTCGTCATTTCTTCTTAGTCGGCGGTTGTGACGGGGCAAAGCCGGGGCGGGACTATTTCACCCGTCTGGTTGAGCAGGTGCCGAAAGATTGCGTGGTTTTGACCCTTTCCTGCGGAAAGTTCCGTTTTTTCGATAAAAATCTCGGTACTATCGGTGATATTCCGCGTCTGCTCGATGTGGGGCAGTGCAACGATGCCTATTCCGCCATCAAAATTGCCTCCGCGCTTGCCGAGGCGTTTGATTGCGGCGTAAACGACCTGCCGCTGTCGATGATTCTCTCATGGTACGAGCAAAAGGCGGTTGCTATTTTACTGACCCTGTTGCACCTCGGTATCAAGGATATTCGCCTCGGGCCGTCTCTGCCTGCCTTTATCACGCCGGATATTTTGCAATTTTTGGTCGATAACTTTGCCATTAAGCCGGTCGATACCCCGGAAAATGATTTGGCGGCAATTCTCGGTTGATTTATGCCGAATTATGATGAGTCGGGCTGATTTGAGCTGATTGTACAATGCGGTCAATCCGGGGAAACAGGGGGGCGGGTTATACCGCCCCTTTCCCCTGAAACATAACATAAACGAGCGGTGTATATATGAAAACGACACGAAAAATTATTGAAATAGATGACGAACTCTGTAACGGTTGCGGTCAATGTGTGCCCGATTGTGCGGAAGGTTCTCTGCAAATTATTGACGGTAAGGCAAGGCTGGTTGCCGATAATCTTTGTGACGGGCTGGGTGCTTGTCTTGGTTCCTGTCCCACCGGAGCGTTGAAGATTATCGAGCGTGAAGCGGATGCCTTTGATGAAAAGGCGGTGGATGAATTTCTTGCCCGGAAAAAGCAGCCCGGTTTGCCGGCGGAATTGCAACAGGGCTTGCAGTCGGCTTTACAGCCGGTCTCGGCCGGAAACGGCAAAAAAACCGGGTGTCCGTCCGCCTCGTTGCAGACCTTTCCCGCCAATTTCCCGGTCGGTGCTCTCCGTTCTTTGCAGGAGAAACCCGCCGGCTCGGTTGATTCCTCCGCTCCCGCCTCCGCTCTTTCCTCGACTCTCTCCAATTGGCCGGTGCAAATACGCCTGATTCCGCCCGAGGCTCCCTTCCTCAAGGGGTGCGATTTATTGGTGGCGGCAGATTGTACCGCTGTCTCCTATCCTGAAATTCAGCAAAAGTATATTGCCGGCAGGGTGGTGATGATGGGTTGCCCGAAATTTGACGACCAAGAGTTCTATGAGGAGTGTTTCCGACAAATTTTTTTGCAAAGTAACATCAAATCCCTTACCTGCCTGATTATGGAGGTGCCGTGTTGTCATACCATGATCTCCATCTTGGAGCGGGCGTTGCAGGGCATTGAGCCGGATTTTTCTGCTCAAAAGGTGGTCGTTACAAAAGGCGGGGCAATCCTTGAGGAGACTAACCTTTCTTTCCCAGAGAAAATATGCAGCCTGCCATGCCCATAACGGTGAAAATGGCAAAGGCAATCCGCATGGCCTGGATAAAGCCCTGGCTGTTGGCGGCAGATATGGTCTGATTCCCCATAATCTTACCGATAATCAGGGTGATAATGGTCATGCTTACCAGCATCCCCAGGGTGCGCATGGTGGCGATAAAACTTGAGGCCACGCCGTAGATTTTTTTCTCCACACTGCCCATAATCATCAGCATATTGGGCGATGAAAAAAAGCCGAAACCAAGCCCCATACAAACCAATATGGCTATTATTTGCCAGATACCGGTTTCAGCGGTGATCAAGGCCGCCATAGCCAGCCCGATGGTACATAAAAACATGCCGGAAGTGGCAATTATGGCCGGAGTGTATCGGTCTGATAATTTTCCGGCCATTGGTGCGGTTACGGCTTGAACTAAGGGCTGGGCAATCAGGACAAATCCGGCCTGTTGGGCGGTCAGCCCTATAACCTCCTGCAGGTGGAGACTAAACAGAAAAACCACTCCGAATGATGCCGCATAATTGATCAGGGTTGCCAGGCTGTTCCAGGCGAAAACCGGATTATTTTTAAGCAGATTGATGTCAATGAGCGGCGATGGATTTTTCCCTTGCAGATAAAGGAAAAACACCATGCCTGCCGTGCCGAAGACGGCCAGCATCATACTGTAATCCAGCTTGCCGAGCATGGAAACCCCAATCACCATGCCGCTTAAGGAGAGCATATAAACCATGGAGCCATAAAGATCAAAGGCGGCATGTTTTTCGCCAAACCACTCGCCGGGCAGATAAAAAATGGTCAGTAAAAGGGCGGCTATCTGCAAGGGAATAATGGCGTAAAACACCCACCGCCAGCCGAGCTGGGTAATCAAAAATCCTGATAAAAGCGGCCCGGCGGCCAGCCCAATATAGACAAAGGCAATGATAAAGCCCATGGCCTTGCCCCGTTTTTCCGGCGAAAATACCGAGGTGAGTATGGCGATGCTGGTTGAGTTGATCATGGCTGCTCCAGCACCTTGGAAAAACCTAAATATTATAAATAGTTCTATATTTACCGACCAGGTGATCAGCGTGGTGGCGGCGGTGATCAGAAAAATTCCGGTCAAAAACACCTTTTTCCGCCCGTAGATGTCGGCAAAACGGCCCAAGGGCAGGAGCAGGGCGGAGACCGCCAGAATATAGATTAGTTGAATAAAGCCAAGCTGGGCGGCTCCGGCCTCAAATTCACGGCCAATCATGGGCAGGGCAACCGAGACCGAAGAGGCCAGAAACGGGGTGAGAAACTGCACCGCCGAGACCACAAACAGGGTTGCTTGCGGTGATGCGGCCTGCGGTTTGGTGTTACTGTTCGTCCTCATTTTCACACAGAGAACGGTGCAGGGCCTTTTGGGCTTCGATAAAATGTTTTCGCTCGATTATAAACTGCATATTGGTCTGCCGGGCGGTCTGGGAAACGGCCAGAATATTGATGTCTGAATCGGCAAGGGCCTTGGTTGCCTGGGCCAAAATGCCGGGTTTGGCAATATTTGAGCCGATGGCACAGACAATGGCCGCATCCAGCATGGTAATCTTCTCGAATTGGGCCTGAAGACCTGCCAGCAGCTGCTCGGAGCAATCCTGCTGATGGATGATCATGCCGATAGTGTTGGCATTGGTAACCTTGGTGATATAACTGACCCGATGCTCGGCCAGCACCTGCATAATCCGCATATCAAAGCCCACTTCACCAACCATTCTGGGATCATGGATTTCAAGGCAGCAGACCTGATCGGAGCCGGTAACAATTTCGGTCTTTGATTTCGGGCAGATATAGTCCTTGGTCATCAGGGTACCGCCATGATCCGGGTCGAAGGCATTTTTCACCCGGATTGAAATACCGGCCACCTCAAGGGGCTTGGATGCCTTGGGATGAATGGCTTCCATGCCCACATCGGCCAGTTGATCGGCAACGTCAAAATTGGTGCTGCAGACCGGACTTACCCGTTCTTCCCCCATAATATTCGGATCGCCGGAGCAAAGATGATATTCCTTATGAATAATGGCCTCGGCAGCCCCAAGGATGACGGCGGTTTTGGCAAAGGTTATCTCCGAATATCCTCGGTCAAACTCCCGCATAATACCCTCAGTGCCTTTGGTATAACCGGTGGCAACGCAGATGGTTTTGGACGGGTCAAGCTCCCTGAAGGAGAACTTAATCCGTTCATCGATGGTTCGTTCACGGTGATCCTGCCAGCCGCACAGGCCGACATAGGCGGCATTATAACCAAGATTTTGCAGGATATTTGCCGAGTTAAAGGCCGAGTGCATCTCGCCGATGGAAGCCAGCAATTCACGGGCGGCCAGCAGCAGCTCGCCGCGGTTTACATAGCCTGAAGCCAGCACCGTATTCATACTCTGCAAGATATCCGCCGAGGCCCTAATCCGCCCGCAGATAAACTTATCGGCGGTTTTCACATCCAGCCCCGCCTGCTCAAACTCACGGTTTATGGTGCATAAATGCTTTTGCAGGGCGTGCATGGCAGCTTCTATATCGCCGTTTTGCTCAAAGGTTTGATAAATTCCTGGCTGGCCGGTTTTCTTGTGTTCCAGCAGCTCATTGGTAACACCGGAATAGGCAGAAACCACATAAATCCGGTTGTATATATCATTTTTATCCCGCAGGATAACATTTTCCAGTATCTCGCCGAACCGAGACATACTGGTTCCGCCTATCTTTTCAACCCTAAGACCTTTTTGGTTCATTCTGACCCTATCCTCAAATACTGCTAAAGAATATATCTGCTTAAATCCTGATCCTGAACGATGGAATCAAGCTGCTCCCTTACATATTCTGCGGTAACTACAAATTCTTCATCCCCCGTGTCCGGGGCATCGAAACTTAGCTGCTCAAGCACCCTTTCCATCACGGTATGGAGCCTTCTGGCCCCGATTTCCTCGGTACGTTCATTGACTTCCACGGCGATGGAAGCAATTTCCTCAATGGCCGCATCTTCAAAAATCAGCTTAATGCCCTCGGTCTCCATCAGGGCAATATATTGTCTGGTCAGGGCATTTTCCGGTTCGGTCAGGATGCGGACAAACTCATCCTTGCCCAGAGACTGCAATTCCACCCGGATAGGAAATCTGCCCTGAAGCTCGGGGATAAGATCGGACGGCTTGGCCAGATGAAAGGCACCGCTGGCAATAAACAAAATATGGTCGGTTTTGACCATGCCGTGTTTGGTGGTTACGGTGGAGCCTTCAACTATCGGCAGCAAATCCCGCTGCACCCCCTGCCGTGATACCTCGCCGCTGGATGAATGGCTGCCGGACGAGGCTATCTTGTCGATTTCGTCCAGAAAGATGATGCCGGATTCCTGGGTACGTGAAAGGGCCTCTTTCATCACCTTGTCCATATCAACCAGCCGCTCGGTTTCTTCCTTGGTCAGGGCGGCCAGGGCTTCGGGAACCTTCATCTTTTTATTTTTCTTCCGGCGGGGAAACATCTTGCCAAAGGCTTCCTGCAATGATGACTGCATATCTTCCATGCTGCTGGTGGTCATGATTTCGACCATCGGCATAGCCCGCGACTCTTCAAGCGACACCTCGATTTCACGTTCATCCAGCCTGCCTTCTCTCAGCATCTGGCGGAATTTTTCCCTGGTGGAAGATTCCGGTTTAACAGGCGGGGGGGCAGCTAAATCGCTGTCTTCACTCTCATAATCCGGCGTCTTGGCGGGTGTCGGTGGCAGTAAAATATCCAGAACCCGGTCTTCGGCATTGGCCGCCGCCAGCCCCTCGATCCGCTCCTTTTCTTCCGTTTTGACCATATTGATAGCAATTTCAAGCAGATCACGCACCATCGACTCCACATCACGGCCCACATAACCAACCTCGGTGAACTTGGATGCCTCTACCTTCAAAAACGGCGATTGGGCAAGAGCGGCAAGCCTTCTGGCTATTTCGGTCTTGCCGACCCCGGTGGGGCCGATCATAATAATATTTTTGGGGACAATCTCTTCCCGCAAGGGCGAGGGCACCTGCCTTCTCCGCCACCGGTTTCTAAGGGCAATGGCAACCGAACGCTTGGCATCGGCCTGGCCGACAATGTATTTATCCAGGGCGGCTACGGTCTCCGCCGGGCTTTGTGATATTGAATTTTTCATATTTTTTCCAACACGGTAGAATGATTGGTATAAACGCAGATAGAACCGGCAATTTCCATGGCCGCCCGGCAGATTTCCTCGGCCCCAAGATCGCTATGCTGAACCAGGGCAAGAGCCGCCGACTGGGCATAAGGCCCGCCGGAACCAATGGCTAATACGCCGTGATCCGGCTCGATTACATCGCCGGTGCCGGACAAGAGCAGAGAATGCTCCTTGTCCACCGCAATCAGCATGGCTTCCAGCCTTCTCAGCATCCGGTCGGTACGCCAGTCCTTGGCTAGCTCCACCGCCGACCGCATCAGGTTGCCGCTATATTGCTCCAATTTTTGCTCCAGCTTGTCAAATAGGGTAAAGGCATCGGCAGTGGCTCCGGCAAAACCGGTAATAACTTGGCCGTGATAGAGCTTTCTAACCTTTTTGGCCTTGTGTTTCATCACCGTATTACCAAGGGAGACCTGACCATCACCAATGATGGCGACCTCGCCCTTATGCCTGACCGCAAGAATGGTGGTTGATCTAAATTTCATATTTTCTCTTGTTTTTTTGTTTTACAGAAAAACATCCTCTCTTTCATCTCCAGCCGTCATTTTTCTCCGGCCATGGGATGAGCCTTGTCATATACCTCGCTTAAATGATCCAGGGTAATATGGGTATAACGCTGGGTGGTGGACAGGCTGGCATGGCCGAGCAGTTCCTGCACCGAGCGTAAATCCGCCCCCATTTCAAGCAGATGAGTGGCAAATGAATGACGCAGTGCGTGCGGCGTTACCACCTGCATAATGCCTGCCCGCTGCCCATACGATTTAACAAACCGCTCAACGCTTCTGGTGGTCAGCCGGCCGCCTCGGTTATTCAAAAAAAGGGCTTCTTTGTCAGGCGTTTTACCCCGGCCAAGGCAGGCAATAATAAGCTGCTGACGCTGGGGCATCCAGGCCAAAACCGCTTCTTTAGCAGGTCTTCCCACTGGCACCAGCCGTTCCTTGCCGCCTTTGCCCATCACCCTAAGCATCTCGTCATCAAAATCAAGGTCATTCAAATTGGTAGAGGCAAGTTCGGCCACCCTGATTCCGGTGGAATAAAGCAGCTCCATAATGGCCTGATCCCGCAGCATAAAGGTATCCTTTTTACTGGGTGCCTCCAGCAGGGCAAATACCTCGTCCGCGGTTAAAAAAGTGGGAATATAACGGCCTGCCTTGGGTGCAGATATACCGGCTACCGGATCAACGGAAACTTTGTTTTCACGGATAAGAAATCTAAAAAAACTGCGCAGTGCCGACAGCTTTCTGGCTAGGCTGGCCGGGTTGTTTACGCCGTGCAGACTGATAACAAAGGTGCGGATATGTCCGCTTTCTACTTCTGTTATTTTAAGATGTTCATCAAAAAGAGAAGCAAATTCAGCCAAATCGCGGCCATAGCTGGAAATGGTATGGGGAGAGTAACCCTTTTCTACCTCCAACCATTGTATAAATTCGCCTATTGCAGTTTTAAGCTCCAATTTTCACCCCATGCCGATTTGCGGTCAATTTTTAGCTCGACTTCCTTGATTTGAAACTATATGTTGGCGGGCATCATAAACTTAAATTAAACAATTACTAGCTCATTTTTGATATGGAAGAAAAAACTTTTGAATCGGCCTTGGAACGCCTGGAAGAAATCACCAATGAATTGGAAAACGGTGAATTAAGCCTTGAAAACAGCCTGAAAAAATTTGATGAAGGGGTTAAGCTGGCGGATTTTTGTAATAATCAGCTTGCCGAGGCCAGGGCAAAGGTGGAAATTCTGGTCGAAAAAAGCGGCCAGCTAAAACCTGAATTATATCAGGGGCAGGGCAATGAAGGCCTACCTTGAAGAGCAGAAAAAACTGGTTGAACAGGCATTAAGAAAATATATTCCCGCTCCTGCCCCGCCCTTTGCAAGGCATCTTGAGGCGGTGAATTACAGCCTCTTTGTCGGCGGAAAAAGGCTGCGGCCTATCTTATGCCTGGCTGCCGGGCGGGCGGTTTCGAGCCTGCCGGATATTCAGGAGCGTCTTTATCCGGTCTGCTGTGCCTTGGAGTGCATCCATACCTATTCGCTTATCCATGATGACCTGCCGGCCATGGACAACGACCAGCTTCGCCGGGGCAGGCCGACCAATCATATGATTTACGGCGAGGCCGGAGCCATTTTGGCCGGAGATGGATTGCTGACTATGGCCTTTAGTCTATTGTCAGATTTTGCTAATTCGCCGATTCCAGCGGAAAAACGGCTGAAGATAATCCAGCTTGTCTCACAGGCGGCAGGTTCTCTTGGCATGGTGGGCGGCCAGGCCCTTGATATGGAAAATGAAAACCAGAACATTTCATATGAAACCCTTAAAACCATTCATAAAAATAAAACCGGAGCCTTGATAACCGCCGCAGTTTTAAGCGGCGGCATCGGCGGGGGGGCCGATGGTGAACAGCTAGGGTACCTGCAACAATACGGCGATGCGATCGGGCTGGCCTTTCAGATTGTCGATGATCTGCTGGACGTGGTTTCCACCACTGAAAAACTGGGCAAAACCGCAGGCAGCGATGCGGCACTCGGCAAGGCGACCTATCCGGCCCTGTTCGGCCTTGAAAAAACCAGGGAAATGGCAAGGGCGGCGGTCAGTGAGGCGGTGGACAGCCTGGCCGCCTTTGATGATCAGGCCGGGCCTTTGCGGATGCTGGCCGAATATATCTATGCCAGAACAAGCTAGGGCAGCAGAAAGCCGTATTTTTCCATATGCTGTTTCCTCTTTATATGTTATCCTGCGTAGTTGCCTTTGCAGTTTGGTTAGATACAGAAAATAATTTTACAGCAACCTTGAAATAACCATGACACCCATTCTCGACCAGATAGAGACCCCAGCAGATATAAAGGGGCTTAGTAATCAGGAACTTACCGCCCTTGCCGCCGAAATACGCGAGACCATCATCGCAACCATTTCCCGCACCGGCGGGCATCTAGCCCCAAGCCTTGGGGTAGTGGAACTGACCCTGGCGATCCATTATGTTTTTAATACCCCTAATGACAAACTTATCTGGGATGTTGGTCATCAAAGCTATGCTCACAAGTTAATCACCGGCAGGCAAAAGGAATTTCAGACCATTCGGCAGTATCAGGGCCTGAGCGGTTTTCCCAAACCTGGCGAAAGCCCCTACGATGCCTTTGGCACCGGCCATGCTTCCACCTCAATTTCAGCGGCCCTGGGCATGACCTGCGCCAAAAACCTGCGGGGCGAAAAACATCAGGCCATTGCGGTAATAGGAGACGGGGCCATGACCGGCGGCATGGCCTTTGAGGCCCTGAATCATGCCGGAGAACTGGACAAGGATTTGATTGTTATCTTAAATGACAATGAAATGTCTATTTCGCCCAATGTTGGTGCCATCTCAAGTTTTTTAAGCAGGAAACTGAGCGGCAAGACCATGAGAAGGGTTAAAAATCATCTGGAGGAGCGGCTTACCGCCCTGTCTAATGTCGGGGAAAATATCCTGACGGTGCTGAAAAAAAGCGAGGAGAGTTTCAAAAGTTTTTTTACCCCCGGCATGTTGTTTGAGGCCTTTAAGTTTGAGTATATAGGCCCTATTGACGGCCATGATCTTGGTTCGCTGATTGAAACCCTTGAATCCGTGCGGGATAATTCGCAAGGGCCGGTGCTGATCCATGTTTTGACCACCAAAGGACACGGCTATGAGCCAGCCGAAAAAAAACCGGATATTTTTCATGGTCTCGGCAAATTTTGCGTAGAGACCGGCGATGTGGTCGGCGGCAGCAGTTATCCGACCTATACCAAGGTTTTTGGCGATACCATGGTAAAAATGGGGCATGATGACCCCAAGCTGACGGCTATTTCTGCGGCCATGGTTTCCGGCACCGGGCTTGGGCAGTTTGCCAGGGAATTTCCGGATCGTTTTTTTGATGTGGGCATCGCCGAGCAGCATGCGGTAACCTTTGCCGCCGGACTAGCCAGCGAGGGGAAAAGACCGGTGGCGGCCATTTATTCCACCTTTTTACAGCGGGCCTTTGATCAGATTATCCACGATGTATGCCTGCCCAATCTGCCGGTAACCTTTGCCATAGACCGGGCTGGGGTAGTGGGGGATGACGGCCCCACCCACCACGGGGTTTTTGATCTTTCCTATCTCCGCTGCCTGCCCAATATGGTTATTATGGCCCCCAAGGACGAGGAAGAACTGCGGCATATGCTTTATACTGCCGTCCACTGCGATGGCCCCTGCGCAGTAAGATACCCAAGGGGATGCGGCACCGGAGCCGATTTATCTGATGATTTGACAAAATATGAAATCGGCAAGGGCGAGTTACTGCGTGAAGGAGATGATATACTACTCCTGCCGATTGGCGGCCGGGTGCAAGCCGCCCTTGAAGCGGCGGAAAATCTGGCCGAAAAGGGGATAAAGGCTGCGGTGATCAATCCAAGGTTTGTCAAACCTCTGGATACTGAACTGATCTGCACCCTAGCCAGACAAACCGGCAAGGTGATAACCATTGAAGATAACGCCCGGCAGGGAGGTTTTGGCAGCGGCATCCTTGAAATGTTTGCCGCCCAGAAAATATACCAGGTGGAAACGGTTATGCTCGGTTATCCCGACCAGTTTATCGAACATGGTCCACAAAAGACCCTGTGGCAAAATTATCAGCTTGATGCCGCCGCAATTACCAAGGCTGCTTTGGAAATGTTCAAGAAATAGCGGAATTTTTACAAGACCATCGCAATCTGGATAACCATACAGGTAATATTATCATGCCCGCCAGCGGCAAGGCTCTCTCCAATAAAGCGGTCTACGGCTTCTTGTGGAGAAAATTTTTGCAAAATACCTTGCAGGACAGCCGGATTATGCCAGTGAGCCATGCCGTCTGATGCCAGCAGAAAAATATCATCAGCCGCCAGCACCCCTTCCGCCAGTCCAGCGGCAGGCGGCTTATGCGGCTGCCCGACAACCTGGCTTAACCGGCTGCGGTCGGGGTGAACAAGAGCCTCCTCCGGTGTAATTACTCCCCAGTCTATCAACTGCTGTACCACGCTGTGATCATGGGTGATTTGGCGTAAGCCGTCTTTTTCCGATAACCATCCTCGGCTATCACCAACCCAGCCGAGCTGCCAGTTGTTTTGTTCTATATGCAGGGCAACCACTGTCGTGCCTGGAGCCTTCGACTGGTTGTGAGCATTTGCAAGAGATAATACCGCCTGATGCCCATAATGTATTGCCTTGTCCAGATTTGCCCCCTGTTTAACCCGGTCAACAATGGTTTCGGCTGCCAATTTACTGGCCTGCTCACCAGCCTCATGGCCTCCCATGCCGTCGCATACGACCCATATCCCGGCCTCAGGGTCTGCCAGCCAGCTATCCTCATTGTTGGCCCGCAGCTTGCCGACATCAGTTGCTGCCGCCCATGATATATTAAAACCGCTGCTGCCGACACCAGAAAACATTTTCCTTACCTTATTCAGGAGCTTCATCATTTTTCCTCCAGAAGCCGCACCGCAACCTGCCGGCCATATATTTCCAGAAAATCACCATTTTTGATTGGCAATTCTGATTGGGATAAGCCTTTTCTTGATAAAGGTAATTGTTCAGGTGAAGGAGCAGAAATTAAGAGCCTGTCTTGCTCCCATTTAAGCCGGCCTTTCAAAAGCGGCTGGTTAAAAATATCAGCCAGTGGCAGAGAATATTCAAACATCACCAGCAATTTTCCTGCTGACGGCCCCGTCTCCACCTCCAGAAAAATAGCTTGTCCGGCTATAATTCTCTGCACTGTCAACACCGTAGCACCGCCGATACTTACCTTGTCATCATGGCTTAAAACCTTTCTGGGCAAAGGCTCTTCACCGATAATAATCTCACCGCCGTCCCGGCTTAAGACAAATTGCCCTTGTTCAAGCCCAAGCCAGCAATGAGGCCGCCTGGAAACATGGGGATCAGAGATGGCAAACGGCCACCGTTCACCTCGGCCAATCCCTTGTCGGGGAGCGGGAGCAAGCACAATATCCTGGCCGCCGAAAACAAGTACGGCACCAACCGCCTTTTTTTCCTGCATCGGCCTTTTTTCTGCGGTCTCCTGCAAAGGGGTAAATATTTGCTTTGCTGGTTGTTCCGCCTCAAAAGCAATCGGCTCTGCCTGCTTGGTTTCTTCTGGTATTTTACCGGGCCTTAGCAGGAAAAAGACGGTGCCGCCAAGCACAGAAGCCAATACAGCAATCAGCGGTAAAGACGGGAAATTATTTTTACCGGCAAGATATGTTTCTTTGATATATGAATGATTTATCCAGGGGATCTGTTTGCCATTGGTTTCAGATGATACATCGCCGCAAACCAGGTTGAACATTTTGCTGATATCAAGGCCGGGCTGGACAATACGTTTAAGCAAATGCTTGGTATATACCGAATTACGCCCTATGCCGTCATCGGCAGTTTCTCCGGCAGCAGTCGAAAAAGCGACAATGGTGCCGCTGGGACTTTTGATGGGGGCAAGTCCGCTTTTAATATTATCATTGGGGCTTTTGATCAGGGCAACCCCGTTTTTACGGCGCAGACCGCGCGATGCAGCAAAGGGATCATCGCGGCAGGCATCCAGAATAATCACCTTGAGATTATTTCTGTTTGCCTTTCTCATCTTTGTTATCAATTTATTGGTGCCATAATAACTGTTAATATCAGTGTTATCATTTAGTTGAATATCTACCGGCAGCAGATAATTGATGCCGTCAACCTGTATGCCATGTCCGGCATAATAAAATAGCCCTACTTCAGCTTCCGGCAGCAAATGGATAAAGCGGTTAACCGCCTTGTCCATATTTCTAAGACTGCAGTCCTTTTCAAGAATAACCTTAAAACCTATTTTTCTAAGGGCCTCTGCCATATCGGCGGCATCATTGGCGGGATTAGGCAATTTATTAAAGGCCCGATAGTCTCCATTACCAATAACCAGGGCAACCCTGGCCGGACTTCCATAAACCGGATTGCCGCCAAACAGTCCAGCCAGCACCAAAAGCAGAACTATTGCCGACCCAAGTCTCGGCATACCCGGTTTTTTAGCACCAAGGCCATCCTTTCTAACTATCTTATCCACAATATCTCTTTTATATTCATATCGTATTTTACTTTTTTCGTCTCGGGATGATGCTAATGATTAACGGATAAAGCAAGTCGGAAACCAAGAGTGTTGTTAAGGTGTGTTGCATTTTTTCCGCCCCTGTTAGCTGCTAGCAGTCCGCTTGGGATATATTGCCAGCCTCCGCCGCGAAATATTCTATACATACCATGCTCTGCACCATCAGTCTCCCAAGCTGTTCCATCGGTTGGAGCGTTTTTGTAACCATAATGAATCTTATCTTGGCACCATTCACTAACATTACCGCTCATATTGTATAATCCCAAGGCATTGGGAGAAAAACTATCCACCGGAACCGTAGATCCCCTATATATTCCAATATGAGAATAGCTCTCCTTACAGTCTTCAGTGCTCCTAAAGTTTGCTTCTTTAGGGTCAATAATATTCTTCCCATTACCAAAACGTACCTTTTTGCCTCCTTCACGGGCGGCATATTCCCACTCTGCCTCGGTCGGTAAACGATAATTTTTGCCGCTTTTTCGGTTTAGCTTTTTAATATAAGCCTGAGTGTCATCCCAGCTTACCTGCTCAACCGGATAACGGTCTCCATTCTTAAAATCACTTGGATTATTTTCCATAATATTCGTCCATTCTCCTTGGGTTACCTCATATTTACCCATATAAAAATCTTTGACGCAGACATTATGAATCGGTTCTGCATCATGATATTCAACATCGCCAAAGGCATCGCCCATCTGATAACAACCACCTTTAATGTAGACAAATTCCATTCCCGTAATTGGATCCTTAAATGATGAAGGTGTCAAATTTGCTATTACCTCGTTAGTTCTATCCGGCATAACTTCTACCACTTTTTTCCAGTCTGTATTGGTAAAAGGGCTAGTTACCGACACCAAAATTTCACCTGCCTCGACTTCGTCGATGTATGTAGTTTTACCTGCCTCATTGCCGTTAATATATACCTTGGCTCCAGAGGGAACAGAGCTTACTTTCAAAATCCCAGATGCTCTATTAAGCTCAAGCTTCAACCTTTTTTCAGTTTGAGCAGCTATATCTACAAATCTCTGTAAACTGTCATACCCCTTAATACGTAATTCCACCTCCCTTGTTCCTACCAATGTCTGTGATGAATGATATGGGGTTGTTCCAGACTTTTTACCATCCACATATACTGTTGCTCCTGAAGGCACGCTGGTTATGTTTAGGCTGCCATATATTGCTGACTTGTCTTCCTGCTTAGCAGAAGTAACCATCGTAGTTTTTATAGAATCATTTGCTGCTATCAGATGTGAGGCTTGGGTTACCAATGAACTTAGCTGTTCCTGATTGCTATAAACGCCATAGCCCAGACCGGCCAAGACAATCATACCAAGTAACACCAAAAACCATTTGCCGCCTATAACGGAAGAACGCCTCTTTTTTTTCGGCTCTAAACGCCGGGGCGGTTTTGAATGCCTAGGCAGCGTTGCTTCTGGAGGTTTTTCAGGTTTTGCCTTGGTATCAGTAAGCATCTTGATAAACTCGGCGGCAGAAGATGGACGGCTATCCTTATCCTTGGCAAGCCCGGCCATAAGGGCATGATTGACCGCATCCGGCTGGTCGGCAAGCGGCTCTGCCTCTTCATGGATAATCTGCCAACGCAAATCGCCGGTATAGAAAGGCGGCATCCCAGATAACAGCTCATAGCCGATAGCAGCAAGGGCATAAATATCACTATGACGGCCTATATTCTTTCCCCTTATCTGTTCCGGCGCCATATAGGCAAGAGTGCCGGCTGAATCCCCTCCTGATATTCTTGATGCGGAATCACGCAGCACCCGGGCAAGACCAAAATCTGCAACCTTGACCTGACCTTGCTTGGTCAGCAGAATATTAAGCGGCTTTAAATCACGATGAATAACCGCTGGCTTGGCACTATGCGAATAATCAAGGGCGGCGCCAATTTCTTTAAGCAGCGGCAGGGCTTCTGCAAGGGATAACCGCTGTTTATTGGCAAGCATATGGGCAAGGGTGCCGCCGCTTATATAGTCAACCCTGAGAAACCCTATTTTTGAGTTTTCAGAGCTAATTTCTGCAAAGCCAACATGTACATTGTGCCAATAAAAAATAGGCGTAAAAAA
>PDWI01006336.1_pt1 | contig 14895 bp, 9 predicted proteins | sample 1430891 | NCBI WGS metagenome assembly PDWI01 (sample SAMN01162508, study PRJNA174530) | Oral metagenome, whole genome shotgun sequencing project. | biome: Marine environment; feature: Marine mammal; material: Swab sample of the gingival sulcus; isolation source: swab sample of gingival sulcus... | reverse complement strand
GAAAGTTACGGTGACCAATGTGAAAAATGTGGAACGAGCCATAATGCAACGGATTTGATAAATCCAGTATCGGCAATTACAGGGAATACACCGACTGTGAAAGCGACAAAGCATTGGTTTTTGCCTTTAGACAAATACCAAGATTGGTTGCAAAAATGGATTTTGGAGGGGCATAAAGAAGATTGGAAATCGAATGTGTTAGGTCAAGTAAAATCGTGGTTGGACGATGGTTTGAAACCTCGTGCGGTAACTCGTGATTTGGAGTGGGGAATTCCTGTTCCTGTGGCGGACGCGGAGGGAAAAGTGCTTTACGTTTGGTTTGATGCACCGATTGGTTATATTTCTTCTACTAAGGAATGGGCAGAGCAAAAAGGAATTGATTGGGAGCCTTATTGGAAAGATGAAAGCACAAAATTAGTTCACTTTATTGGAAAAGACAATATTGTGTTTCACTGTATCATATTCCCAGCAATGTTGAAGGCAGAAGGTAGTTATATCATCCCTGAGAATGTGCCAGCAAATGAGTTTTTAAATTTGGAAGGAAATAAAATATCTACTTCTAAAAACTGGGCGGTTTGGCTGCACGAGTATTTAAAAGAGTTCCCAAATCAGCAAGATGTATTGCGCTATACGCTTACTGCTAATGCCCCTGAAACCAAAGATAACGACTTCACTTGGAAAGACTTCCAAGCGAGAAATAATAATGAATTAGTAGCCATTTTTGGAAATTTCATCAATCGTGTAGTGGTTTTAACACATAAGTATTACAACGGAGTAGTTCCTACACCGAATGAATTTAGTGATGTTGATAAAGAAACACTTCAGAAATTACAAGAATTTCCAAATATCATTTCGCACTCGATAGAGCGATACCGATTTAGAGAGGCAAATCAAGAGTTGATGAATTTGGCTCGATTGGGGAACAAATATTTAGCAGATGAAGAGCCTTGGAAACTGATTAAAACCGATCCAGAAAGAGTGCAAACGATTATGTATGTTGCTCTACAAATTGCGACAGGTTTATCGGTACTTTCTGAGCCATTTTTGCCTTTTACATCTGAAAAGTTAAGTAAGATATTACAAGTTGAAAATAAATGGAAATGGAATGATGTTACGGAAAAACAAGAGTTAATCTCTCCAAATCACACCATAGGAAAAGCAGAACTCTTATTTTTAAAAATAGAGGATGCGACTATTGAGCAACAATTGGCAAAATTGGAGGCTACTAAAATAGCTAATGAACAAGCCAATAAAACGGTTGAACCTCAAAAAGATACTATTCAGTTCGATGATTTTACAAAAATGGATATTCGAATTGGAACGATATTAGAGGCTGAAAAAATGCCAAAAACAAAGAAGTTGTTGATTTTAAAAGTAGATACTGGTATTGATGTTCGTACGATTGTTTCTGGAATAGCAGAAAGTTATCAGCCAGAAGATATTATCGGGCAACAAGTTTGTGTATTAGCGAATCTTGCACCTCGTAAATTAAGAGGTGTCGAAAGTCAAGGTATGATTTTAATGACTCAACAACCTGATGGAAAATTGAGTTTTATCGAGCCATCTGAAAAAGGTGTTGGTAATGGTGAAACGGTAAATTAAACCTTAAGAATAAGTAAAAAAGAACATTTGTTTATTATTAAGACCCTAAAGATTTTCAAGACCTTTGGGGTCTTTCTGATATGTGAAATAGGGTAGTGTGGTCAAATGGTTGGTGGGATAAAAATAAACATTACATTATCGTTGTTCGTTTGAAGAGGGAAAAAGTACTAGTAGCGACCATGTTTTGAGCAATAAAAACGAAAGAAGGTTGGATTTTTAGTCAGCCTTTTTTTGTCTTTCGTAAAAAAAACGCATCATTTTTCATTAGAAAATAGATGTGTCATTTGATGAAATTAATCCTATTTTTTAAAGTTAACTTATGATGTAAATCAAGACGGTTTTTTATTAATGTAACCTTCATATTTTATATGCCAATGATTTAAAGACTGAATCCAATATAATTTACCATTATGAGTTTCTATTTTTATTAGTATCTTTACTTGCCTTAAGTACTACAGGAGCCCATTGCAAGTGATACTTTTTATTTGCACTCCCAATTTTATCACGTTTTCTAAATCTTCTTTTATTTTCTGATAATATTCTTCTATCATTAAAACGAATTATCTCCAAACTACTACAAGCTCAATATCGCTTTTTTTGTTTTTATTGCAAAGAAAAAGTTCTATGAAAGACGTTTCATAAAACTTTTACCTTTTAAAGGCTATAGATATTTTGTCAACCATTTTGACTATTATGTCAAATTTAAAACGGTTTTTTTACCTTTTTTACGGTGTATGCTCCGAAAACGCCTAATCCATTTTTGATATTTGAAACAATGATAGTTGGTTCTTTGAATGGATTTTCGTCGTCGTTTTTCATTTGCATTTCTACTGTTTTTTTGTAGTTGTAATAATTTTTATCCATTGAATAGACCTTAATTTCAACGCTTTTTATTTTATCTAAAGGTATAAAATTTTTGTTTTTGGATTTGGCATAAAATGTCTTTTCATCATTATCGAGAGTAGTGAGGACAAACTCATTTTTCCGCTCAAGTTCAACTTCAACACGTCCTTTGTAATCTTCAGCATATCCAAGGTATTTAACGACCGCAAATGCTCCATAATAATTTTTATACTCTGACAAATCATCAAACTCAAAAGATATTTGAGTGTATTTCTCTTTGTAGTGATTTTCAACCGTTTTTAACTTTATATTTCGGATTTTAACATTGACAGCCTTAGGAATGGTACAAAAAGCCTCTGCACTTTTTCCGTTAGGAGTAGAAACATTTAGTTGGTATGTATTGCCCTCGTTTATAGGAAATTCACTTGTGTAAGTAGCGTATTTTCGCCGTGCCGAATCGAATGGAATTGTAATTTTCTCTTTCGTACGTTGATTCGTCAGTACAACCTTTGCATCTTCCACTTGTTTCTCTTCAAACTTTTCATATTTTTCGGAAAACAAAGGCTTAGATTGTTTTACCGAAACAAGAATTACATTCTCATTTGGAGATAAATAACTGTGAACAATCAATTGTGTTTCGACACCGCTTTTAGGCGGTTCTACATCGCTAATAAAGAAGTCATCACAACTTACTAATCCTACTAATAATAGAATAAATATAGATTTTAATTTTTTCATAATTTTAGAATTTAATAGTATAAGAAATAGACGGAATAATAGGGAAAAGAGATACTTGTTTTAATTTGTTTTTATACATATTTCTTTCTGTACTTTTTTTTATTTGATAGAAGAATGGATTTTTTCGCATATACGCATTGTAAACGCTTATTTCCCAAGTCCTTTCGTAACTTTTTCGTTTCTTATGAAATTGAATACCTAAATCTAATCGGTGGTAAGATTTCATTCGAAAACTGTTTTTGTCGCCATAAGATGAGGCATTGTTGAAATAATAATCTTCCCAATGGCTTGATTTTACAGGGAGTTCAGGTTGATATTCTGCCGTAGGTAAATTCACAGCATTTCCCGTGCCATAGACCCAAGTTCCTGATAACGTGATGTTATCAGAGATCTTGTAAATGGAAACTAACGAAATATCGTGTCGTCTGTCGTAACGAGCGTAGTATTTTTTACCGCCATTATCCTCATCAAATTGATGTTGTGTCCACGACAGCGTATAACCTATCCACCCTGAGAGTTTTCCTATTTTTCGCTGTAATAAAAATTCTACTCCATACGACCAGCCTTGTCCTCGCATTACGGTATCTTCCCACGAAAATTCATCTACACGCTCCAAATCTTCGATGAGTAAGAAACTCGCTCCAGGTTTATAGCCGATGATGTCGTCCATTTTCTTGTAATATCCTTCTACGGAAAGAGAAAAGTTTTGTCGGTTAAAATCTTTCACAAACCCCAATGCTACTTGTTTTGAATGCTGTGGTTTCACTTTGTCTGTTGACGGCACCCAAAGGTCTAAAGGTAAGTTGATTCCTGTGCTACTCAGTAAGTGAACATACTGGTTCATAGAGGCGTAAGAAGTTTTTGCTGAAAAATCATTTGTAAATGAGTAACTCGCTGAAAAACGAGGTTCTGGCATCAAATAAGACTTGTTTTTATGATAATAATGGCTCAATCGAAATCCAGCGTTCATTCGTAATTTATTCCACAATTTTAATTCATTTTCTAAATAAAACCCTGATTCTACGGTTCGAATTGTCTTTATTTTTTGTTTAAATTTATCCACATTGTCCGCAGATTCATTTTTTGCAACGATTGCACTTGGTCGAAATTTATGGAATGTACTCGAAAATCCAGTTCGGATAAGATATTTTGGGCTATGATTGTATTGCATATCATATTTAACTCCTATATCTTGAATTCCTGAAGAATAATCCAACTCAAATTTATCATCTTTATTGGTCTGATTATCAAAAATAGAAAATGTATAGTCGCTGAAAATCAACGATGTATTTGAAAATATTTGATTGCTGAAAAGATGATTCCAGCGGAGAGTTCCTGTTGCATTTCCCCAAGAAATACCGCTTTCATAGTTATCATCATTTTCGTATTGATTAGAAAAAGAAAACTTATCACGACCAAAATAACCACTGATATAGAGTTTGTCATTATCGCTAAAATCATAATTGGCTTTAGCGTTTAAATCGTAAAAATAATAACCAGCTTTTTCATCTTCCTCTTTCATAAGTGGCTTTGTCAAAACATCTACATACGTTCGTCTTCCTGAAACTAAAAAAGACGATTTGTCCTCGACGATAGGTCCCTCCAACGTTAAACGAGAAGAAATCAATCCGATACCTGCCTCTCCGCTTAATTTTTCCTTGTTTCCGTCTTTCATATTCATTTCCAAAACCGATGAAAGTCGTCCGCCATACCGAGCAGGAAAACCTCCTTTAGTAAGGCTTACACTTTTCAAGGCATCGCCGTTGAAAATAGAGAAAAATCCAAATAAATGATTGGCATTATAAACAGGAGCATCGTCCAAAATGATTAAATTTTGGTCAGGACCTCCACCTCTTACGTAAATTCCTGAACTTCCCTCTGTTCCAGACTGTATTCCCGGCATCAATTGGAGTGTTTTCAATACATCTTTTTCGCCCAATAGAGAGGGAATTTCTTTGATTTGCACAATCGGAACTTCTATCTTACTCATTTGAGATTTTTGGCTTAATTTTTCCTTTTTCTTCGCAGAAATAACCACTTCGCCTAAAGATACACTTCCCTCTATTTCAATATTTAAGGATAAATCTTTGTCTAAAATAATTTCTTTTTCCACCGTTTGATAGCCGATGTAAGAAAAGAAAATTTTATAAGAACCTTGTGGTAACGTAATGGAGTAAAAACCGTAATTATTCGTCATTGTACCGCTTTTGATAGACGGAATATAAACATTGACACCGATTAGACTTTCTTTGCTTCCTTTTTCAAAAATGTGTCCGCTAATGGTAAACTTTTCACTTTGTGAAAACCCAATGTGTGAGCACAGAAAAAAACACCATAAAAACAAGTGATAAACGTATATTTTTCTCATCATTTAGAATTAAAATTAGTTTTAATATGCAAACAAAAATAAGATAATTTTTATCTTAACTCTATTTCTCAATACGTTTTTTTGAAATGAAATGTTACACTTTGTGAAAAAAAATGTTTTTGAGCAAATAGTTTTAGTGAGAATTTGAATGTAAAACTTTGATTAAAATGGTTTTATATGTGAAATGGCGTTAAGTAAGTTGCTTATTCTATAAATTATCCTACAATAGTTTTTAAAATCTTAAAAAAATGGTAGTTTTGCGTTTCTAAGTTTATATTTTATGAGTGAGTCAAAATCATTAAATTTTATTGAGCAAATCATTGAGGAAGATTTGCAAAACGGATTAGAAAACAAGAATTTACGATTTCGTTTTCCACCAGAGCCTAACGGTTATTTACACATTGGTCACGCAGCGGCGATTTGTCTAAATTTCGGTTTGGGACAGAAATACAATGCACCTGTCAATCTTCGTTTTGACGATACCAATCCTATCAAGGAGGAGCAAGAATACGTCGATGCGATAAAAAAAGACATTGCGTGGTTAGGTTTTCAATGGGAAAACGAATGCTATTCATCGGATTATTTCGACCAATTGTACGAGTGGGCGTTAGACCTAATTAAAAGAGGATTGGCGTATGTTGATGAGCAGTCTTCGGAAGAAATCGCACAACAGAAAGGAACACCGACTGAGGCAGGAGTGAACAGCCCTTACCGAGATAGACCTGTTGAGGAAAATCTTGACTTATTCCAACGAATGAAAGACGGTGAATTTGAAGAGGGAAGTCTTGTTTTGAGAGCCAAAATTGATATGGCAAGTCCGAATATGTTGATGAGAGATCCTTTGATGTATCGAATTATCAAAAAACCACATCATCGTACGGGCGACAAATGGTCAATTTACCCAATGTACGACTGGGCTCACGGCGAATCGGATTATGTTGAGCAAATCACTCACTCACTTTGTACGCTTGAATTTAAACCTCATAGAGAATTATACGATTGGTTTTTAGATCAAATCTACGACCCAAATAAAATACGTGTTAAACAGCGAGAATTTGCGCGTAGAAATTTGAGTTATACCATTATGAGTAAACGAAAATTACTACAATTGGTAGAAGAAAATATCGTTTCTGGTTGGGACGACCCACGAATGCCTACGATTTCAGGACTTCGTCGAAGAGGTTATACGCCACAATCGATTATTCAGTTTAGTGAAACGGCAGGAATTTCAAAGCGTGAAAATGTAACTGATGTGGCATTATTGGAGTTTTGTGTAAGAGATCATCTTAACAAAATTGCTCCTCGTGTAATGGGAGTGTTAAATCCTGTTAAATTGGTGATTACCAACTATCCTGATGGACAAGAGGAATGGTTGCAAACTGAAAACAACCAAGAAGATGAAACGGCTGGTTTCAGAGAAGTGCCTTTTTCAAAGGAATTATATATTGAAAGAGAAGATTTTAAAGAGGAGGCAAACCGAAAGTATTTCAGACTTTCCTTAGGAAAAGAAGTGCGATTGAAAAGTGCGTACATCATCAAAGGAGAATCTGTTGTGAAAGATGCTGAGGGAAATATTACTGAAATTCATTGTTCGTACGACCCTAAGAGTAAATCGGGAAGTGGTACAGAGGAAAGTAAAAGAAAGGTAAAAGGCACACTCCATTGGGTGTCTGCAAAACACGCTGTTAAAGCCGAAGTTCGTTTGTACGACCGATTATTTTTAGACGAGGCACCAGACGGACATAAGGACAAGGATTTTAAAGACTTTTTAAATCCTAATTCCTTAGAAATCATTGAGGCTTTTGTAGAGCCAAGTTTAAAAACGGCTCAACCGTTAGACCAATTCCAATTCCAAAGATTGGGATATTTCTGTGTGGATAAGGATAGTTCTGAAAACAAACTTGTTTTCAATAAAACTGTTGGTTTACGAGATAGTTGGGCAAAAAAGAAATAAAAATGGGAGCAATTCACTTAAAAAATATACGATTGTACGCCTATCACGGTTGTTTGGAAGAAGAGGGAAGAATCGGCTCGGATTACCGAGTAGATATTTCTGTAAAAGCCGATTTATCAAATTCTGCGAAGTCTGATGAATTAACGGACACCGTTGATTATGTGTATCTTAACAAAATCGTAAAAGAAGAAATGGCAATTCGTGCAAAACTGTTAGAAAATGTTGCCAAACGAATTTTAGACCGAGTTTTTGAGGAAATTCCTATGGTCAAAAAAGCAAAACTTTCTGTTAGTAAAATCAATCCGCCAATTGGAGGAAATGTAGAGGAAGTGGCTATTGAGATGAGTCGAAAGAGGTAGAGTGTTTGGCCTTATTTTTCTGTGATTTTTTATTCTTGTATGTAAGTTGTAGTTACCGAATATTTTACATCAGAGAGTGAAAATACTCATTGATTTTTACTGCTTAAAGAAAAATATTTTATAACTTTGGAGTTTTAAAACAATATAGAATGAAAATTATCATTGTAGGAGCTGGCGATGTTGGGTTTCACATTGCAAAACTGTTATCTTTTGAATCTCAGGATATTTATTTGATTGATACCGATGCGGACAAACTAGAGTATGCATCTAACCATATAGATGTAATTACACTAAAAGGAGATGCCACTTCTATTTCTATTTTGAAGGAGGCACGGATTGAGGATGCGGATATTTTTTTGGCAGTAACGGAATCGCAAAATACGAATTTTACGTTGGCAGTGCTTGCTAAAAAATTGGGAGCGAAAAAAACCATTGCACGAATTTCTAATCACGAATTAGTACAAGATACAGAAATTGATTTTAAAGATTTAGGTATCGATAGTATGATTTCTCCAGGTGAACTTGCTGCGGAGGAAATCAATTTGTTGATAGAGCAATCCACGTTTAATGATTCGATGTCTTTTGAAAATGGTGTTTTGAACATTTGGGGAGGGATTTTGAGTAAAAATTCACCTCTTGTAGGTTTGACAGTTCAGGAGGCTCGTGAGAAGTTTAGAAATATTGAATTTTTGACAGTTGCTCTAAAAAGCGATGATAATGATACTGTAATTATACCGAGAGGAGATACTGTTTACCATCACGATAATCAGGTTTATTTTTCTGCACCTAAAGAAAGTGCTGAGGGCTTACATATGTTAGTTGGTAAAAACCAATTTGAGATTAAGGATGTAATGATTTTGGGAGGTAGTAAAATAGGTATTAAAACTGCACGAAACCTCAATCATAAAAACCTAAATGTCAAACTCATTGAGGCAGACAAACAGAAGTGTTTTGAAATAGCTGAGAAACTTCCTAATACGTTGGTTATTAACGGTGATGGAAGGAATGTAGAGTTACTTGAAGAGGAAGATATTTCTGAAATGGAGGCTTTTATTGCTGTGACAGGTAATTCAGAAACGAACATTATGTCTTGTCTTGTAGCAAAGTCAAAAGGAGTTAAAAAGACGATTGCTCTCGTTGAGAATATGGATTATATCGGTATTTCAAAAACGATTGGTATTGACACGCTTGTCAATAAAAAATTGTTGGCAGCGAGTGCTATTTTTAAATACATCAGAAAAGGAGATATTCTCAAGCTTGTGAGTGTTCAGAATTTGAAAGGTGAAATGTTAGAATTTAAAGTAAGAGCTAATACACCAGTTACAAAAAAGCCGATTAAAGATCTTGGGTTGACCAAAAAAGCCGTATTTAGTGGTGTTATTAGAGAAGGGAAACCATTTATGACTTATGGTGATTTTCAAATTCAAGCAGGGGACAAGGCGGTTGTTTTCTGTTTGCCAGAGGCTATTGCGAAAGTAGAAAAACTATTTAGTTAATAGACTGATATAAATCTTTAAAATTATTTCTGTGAAAAAGTTAAATATTCCTATTATCATTAGTTTTTTGGGACTGACCTCAATGGCAAATGGTTTTTTTATGTTGTTGTCCGTACCATTCAGTATGTACTACGGAGAGCCTGAAAAACTTCCTTTAGCGGCCGCTGGTATTGTTACTATTTTTATAGGTGCTTTACTTTGGTTTTTTAACCGAAACGCTCGTAAGGACTTACAAAAAAAAGAAGGTTATTTAATCGTAACACTAGGTTGGTTGATGCTTGCGACTACGGGGACATTTCCGTACTTGTTTACGGGTACAATTCCAAGTTTTACGAGTGCTTTCTTTGAAACTATATCAGGCTATTCTACGACGGGTTCGTCCATTTTGACCGATATTGAAAGCGTTTCAAAAGGTGTGTTATTTTGGAGAAGTGCCACTCACTGGATTGGAGGAATGGGGATTATCGTACTGACAATTGCGATTTTACCTTTGTTAGGAATTGGAGGAATGCAGTTGTTTATGGCGGAGGCTCCTGGGCCTTCAGCGGATAAAATGCACCCTCGAATTACAGAAACGGCAAAGCGACTTTGGATTATTTATTTGTCATTAACTCTTACGGAGTTTTTCTTGTTGAAAATAGCTGGAATGACTTGGTTTGATGCGATTAACCACGCAATGGCAACAATGAGTACAGGAGGGTTTTCGACTAAAAATGCGAGTGTCGCTCATTGGAATGGGCAACCAATGATACAATATATCATTACAGCATTTATGTTTATTGCGGGTACGAACTTTGTGTTAACGTATTTCGCTTTAAAAGGGAAAATACAGAAAGTCTTTCAGAATGAAGAATTCAAATATTATTTCTTTGGGACAATAGGATTGGTTTTATTGATGACTTTTATTGTTGTAAACTTTCAAGATCCTAATTTAGTAACGACAATTGACCATCCTAAACCGTTTGGAGATGTAGAAAGTGCCTTTAGACATTCTGCTTTTCAGATTGTGTCCGTAATGACAACCACAGGATTTGTTTCCGCAGATTTTACACAGTGGAATTATTTTGCAACGATGATTATGTTTGCTGTTTTCTTTTTAGGTGGTTCTGCTGGTTCTACGAGTGGGGGAGTTAAGATTGTACGGCATATCATAATGTTTAAAAACAGTTTCTTAGAATTTAAAAAATTACTGCACCCCAATGCGATTATTCCTGTGAGATACGAGAATAAAGCAGTGCCTCAAAACATTGTTTTTAATATTTTATCCTTTTTTGCGCTTTATGTGTTAATGTTTATTGTAGGATCATTATTATTGACGCTTTTTGGGCTTGATTTCAAATCAGCATTAGGAGCATCGATATCTTCGCTTGGTAATATCGGACCAGCCATTGGAACGGTTAGTCCGGTAGATAATTTCGCACATTTGAGTGTTCCAGCAAAATGGGTTTGCTCATTTTTGATGCTGATTGGGCGTTTGGAATTGTTTACAGTACTTATATTATTGACGCCTTATTTCTGGAAGAAAAATTAAAAATATTCTCCAAAATGTAGTGTTTCATTAAGTGGATAAAATTTTTATTCCAATCACTTTTGTTTGCCTGATTAATGCCAAAAGAAAACCATTTGAATGGTTGATGCTTTTTGTTTGTTAATCAAAAAATATCTGTACATTTGCAACTATTAAAATAGTATAGGTATGAATATTCAAGAGAAGATAACACAAGCTGTTTCAGAGGGATTAAACCATCTTTATGAAGTTGCTATTGAAAATGTTGAATTACAAGCAACAAGAAAGGATTTTGAGGGAGATATTACCATTGTTGTTTTTGCTTTTCTAAAGCAAATCAAAGGAAATCCTGTTGAGATAGGAACGAAATTAGGGGAATACTTAAAAGAAAATGTTGCTGAAGTAGCAGATTTTAATGTGGTAAAAGGATTTTTAAATCTTTCTTTGTCAAATGATTATTTTCTAAATTCTTTTTACGAGATATACAATACCGAAAATTATGGAATTGTTACCCCTCAACCTGAAGGTTCAGCGGTAATGGTTGAATATTCGTCGCCAAATACTAATAAGCCTTTGCACTTAGGACATATCAGAAATAATTTATTAGGTTATTCTGTTGCGGAGATTATCAAAGCATCAGGTAAAAATGTGTATAAAACGCAGGTAATCAACGATAGAGGAATACATATTTGTAAGAGTATGTTGGCTTGGAAACGCTTTGGAAACGGTGAAACACCAGAAAGCACAGGTTTAAAAGGAGATAAATTAGTAGGAAATTATTACGTTGCCTTTGATAAAGCTTACAAAAAAGAGATTGAGGAGTTGGTAGCAAGTGGAAAATCAGAGGAGGATGCTAAAAAAGAAGCTCCGATTTTGTTAGAGGCTCAAAAAATGCTCAAAAAATGGGAATCTGGAGACGAAGAAGTTGTTGCTCTTTGGAAGAAGATGAATGCCTGGGTATACAAAGGTTTTGAAACAACCTATAAAGAATTAGGGGTTGATTTTGATAAAAACTACTACGAAAGTGATACTTATCTATTAGGTAAAAAACAAGTAGAAAAAGGATTAGAAACGGGTGTTTTTCACAGAAAAGAAGACGGTTCTGTATGGTGTGATTTGACAGAAGAAGGATTGGATGAAAAATTGGTGCTTCGTGCCGATGGAACAGCTGTTTATATGACCCAAGACATTGGTACTGCTATTGAAAGATTCAAGGATTACAGCTTACAAGAATTAGTTTATACCGTTGGTAACGAGCAAGATTATCACTTCAAAGTATTGTTTTTGATTTTAAAGAAATTAGGTTTTGACTGGGCAAGTCATTTATATCACTTGTCGTATGGTATGGTTGATTTACCTAACGGAAAAATGAAATCAAGAGAAGGAACGGTAGTAGATGCTGATGATTTAATTGTTGATATGACAGATACTGCTCGTGCTATTTCAAAGGAATTAGGAAAGCTAGATGGCTATTCTGATGAAGAGAAAGAAGAATTATATAAAATCGTAGGTTTAGGAGCATTGAAATATTATTTATTGAAAGTTGACCCTAAAAAACGTATTCTTTTTGATCCAGAAGCGTCGGTTGATTTTAATGGAAACACAGGGCCTTTCATACAATACACTTATGCTAGAATTCAGTCCATTTTACGAAAAGCGGATTTTGATTTCAAAGGAGAAAAAGTAAATATTCAACTAAAAGATAAGGAATTAGAACTTATTAAATGGCTGGCTCAATATCCTGAAATCGTAATGAATGCGGCAGAAAATCACAGTCCAGCATTGATTGCTAATTATACGTATGATTTGGTGAAAATGTATAATTCATTCTATCAAAGTATACCAATTTTAGGAAGTGAAAACAAAGAAGAAAAAATATTCAGAACACAACTTTCTGAAAGTACTGCAAAAGTGATTAAAGCAGGATTCTTGTTATTAGGAATTCAAGTGCCTCAGCGAATGTAACTAAAAGTCAGGTAGGTATGAAAAAGGTAATTTTATTAGTGTTACTATTCGTGATGACTCATTTTTCTTATAGTCAGGGAAATATGAGGTTTGGAATGAAAATAGGAGGAAATTATTCTACGATTATTGAAACAGCACAGCGCTCAGAATTGATTAGGAAGTCGACAATAAGTCCTAAAACCAGTTTTCATGGAGGGCTTACGTTTGAGTTTCTATTTTCTGAACGTATTTCTTTGCAAGTAGAGGCTTTGTATTCTGCTAAGGGAGCAAAACTAATTGATAAGAGTAAAACTGCTGACGGAACAGAAATAGTACGCTATTTAAATTACATGTCGTTTCCTGTACTTGGAAAATACTATGCTACACCTGAGTTAAGTGTTGAGTTAGGTGTTGAGATAAGTATTTTGTCAGGAGCAAAAGATGATGAAGCAGGAATTGAAAGAGATATCTTGAAAGAAGTAAGTACAAATGATTTTGGTGTTTCAGGAGGGATTGCCTATGAATTTTATAATGGTTTATTTATTCAGGGGCGTTATAACTTGGGGTTGTTGAATGTAAAGAAGAATAGCAGAGGTCAAAGCATTACCAATTACCGTCATAAAAATGGGGTAGCGCAATTGTCAATCGGTTATATTTTCTAGGTAAATTTAGTACACTATATTATTAGAAATAGCCTTAGCAATTTCTTTAAACTCTTTAGGTTCTAAAGAAACTTTTTTTCTGAAATCCATATCATCTACTTCGTTGATAGGGATTAAATGGATATGGGTATGTGGAACTTCTAATCCTACTACGGCTATTCCTACACGATTGCAAGGAATGACTTTTTCGATGGCTTTTGCGATTTTTCGTGCGAATAACATTAACTCTCGGTAAGTTATTTCATCTAAATCAAAAATTTTATCAACTTCCTTTTTAGGAACAACCAACGTGTGTCCTTTTGCATTCGGATTGATGTCTAAAAAAGCATAAAAATTTTCATTTTCTGCTACTTTGTAACTTGGTATTTCGCCTTGTATTATTTTTGTAAAAATGCTCATCTCTTGATATTTTTTTCAAAAATACACTATAAATTTTTAATTTTCAAATTTGAGCAGGAGTGTCGTATTGCGACTCTTCTACGAAATAATTCTTCAACCTTAAGGTCGTGTAATAGTTTGTTATCTCTTAATTTTTAAGATTTAAAAATTATAACGTATCTTTGACCGAATTAAATATAAAACTATTATGAATACAAGACCACAAAATCAACTCCCAAAATTAGAATTTCCAAAGGGAATTTTTGGAATTATAGCTATTGTTATTATTGCTGTTATCTTTTTATCAAAATCAACTGTAACGATTCAAGCGGGTGAGGCAGGAGTGCTTTGGAAACGTTTTGGAGGAGGAGTTGTTACTGATCAACCTCCTTATGGTGAAGGATTTCACATTGTTGCTCCTTGGAACAAAGTGTATGTTTTTGAAGTTCGCCAACAGGAATTATATGAAAAAATGAAAGTACTTTCTTCTAACGGATTGGATATTTTGTTAGAAACATCTGCTTGGTTTACGCCACAATATGATAATTTAGGAAAATTATACAAGCAAAAAGGTGAAAACTATTTAGAACGAGTAATTCAGCCGGCATTGCGTTCTGCTGCTCGTAGTGTGGTAGGGCGTTATACTCCTGAGCAATTATATTCTTCGAAGCGTGATGTGATTCAAGAAGAAATTTTCGAAGAAACCAAGAAAATATTAGATAAACAATATGTTGATTTAAAGGAAGTTTTGGTGCGTGATGTAACTTTACCAGCAACTATTAAAGATGCAATTGAAAGAAAATTAAAGCAAGAGCAAGAGTCTTTGGAATATGAATTCCGTTTAGAAAAAGCAAAGAAAGAAGCAGAGCGTCAGAGAATTGAGGCAAAAGGTAAAGCTGATGCCAATAAAATTTTAAGTGCGTCTCTGACGGATAAGATTTTGCAAGACAAAGGAATTGAGGCAACATTAAAATTGTCTAACTCTTCTAATAGTAAGGTAATTGTTATTGGAAGTGGAAAGACAGGAATGCCAATTATTTTAGG
>PDWI01006334.1_pt1 | contig 14897 bp, 12 predicted proteins | sample 1430891 | NCBI WGS metagenome assembly PDWI01 (sample SAMN01162508, study PRJNA174530) | Oral metagenome, whole genome shotgun sequencing project. | biome: Marine environment; feature: Marine mammal; material: Swab sample of the gingival sulcus; isolation source: swab sample of gingival sulcus... | reverse complement strand
AAAAAAAACACTTTTCAAAGTTTTTGTGAAGAAAATACGAGGTATGCCAAAATTTACGCTTTGACACGCCCACAGCTTTATTGATTAAGGCTATTACTCATTGAAAATTTCTGCGTAAATACGCAATAATTTTCAGTGAACTGATTTCTTTACTTCAAAGCAAGATTATCCTCATCAAGGAGAAAGTCAAAAAGATTGATGAAGGTAATACCCTCTGCATTTTGATACTTCTTGATGTTATCCTGAGTGATGACGAACTTTTTGAAACTATCATCAATACTTCGTAGGGACTGAAGTTCCTGTTCTTGTTTTTCTATTGTCGGCAAACTCAGAGCAGACTGAATGTAGCAACGCTGATGTCCCTTATTACATACGAAGTCAACTTCTAACTGCTTACGAATGCTCTTGCCATTATCCTTTTCAAACTTAGTAACTGTCCCTACATCTACCGAAAAACCTCGATAACGAAGTTCGTTGTATATAAGGTTCTCCATTAGATGCGTTGGCTCAAACTGGCGGAAGTGAAGGCGTGCATTACGTAGTCCAAGGTCTGAAAAGTAATACTTAGTTGGCGTACCGATATACTTCCGTCCCTTAATATCGTAGCGTATGCTCTTCTCTATGAGAAAAACATCTTGTAGAATATCAAGATAGTTGTCAATCGTGTTGCGAGAAAGCTTAGTATTGTAGGCTGTCTTAAAGGTATTATATAGCTTTGTTGGGTTTGTCAGCCCTCCAATCGAAGAAGCTAATACATCAAGTAAGTCTGCAAGCTCTTTGTCATTCTTAATCTTATATCGCTCTTTAATATCGCTTAGGTAGGTTGCTTGGAAGAGGTCTTCAAGGTAGCGAACCTTTTGCTCATCATCTTGCATTGATACAAGTTTGGGTAGTCCGCCAAAGGTCATATACTCTTTGAGTCCATCTGCTGGATTACCATCATAGGCAGACATAAATTCCTTAAAGGTCAAAGGCGAGATTTTGATTTCTATCCCTCGTCCTCTGAACTCTGTGGCAACGTCCTTTGACAGAAAGCGAGAGTTACTACCAGTTACATAGATGTCCACATTAGGCATCTTGAGATAACTGTTCAGCACATCGGCAAAGTCCTCAACCTGTTGCACTTCGTCAAGCAGTACGTAATATTGACCTTCTCCAGTTATTTGCTCGTCTATATGGCTAAGCAGCTTGTCTGCTTGACGCAAGTCCTTATTTCGCCTATCTTCCAAATCTATTTGAATGATATGCTCTTTATCAACTCCTGATGCAATTAGCTGTGCATAAAACAGGCGAAAGAGCAGATAGGACTTGCCACATCTGCGTATGCCTGTAATGATTTTAATCATTCCATTATGCTTCTCTCTAATGAGTTTATTCAGGTATAATGCTCTATCTATATTCATAACCCTACTGAAATTTTCTGCGTAAATACGCAATTATTTTCAGTAAAGATAGCTATTTTCTTTTATTTTCGTGTGTTTCGTTGAAAATTTCTGCGTAAATACGCAGAAATTTTCAATGGGAGACGTTTATGTTTCTGATAGTTTTAGTTGGATTTTCTTGCAAATTTAAGATTCAATTTAAGATTTGCAAGAAAAGGAGATGAGTTATGGTAAACAGATTATTAAAAGATAAGTTACTTAAAATCTCTGAATAAATGGCGAGCTTTATCTGAAATAGCTATTGAAGATTGCCATGTTTTGTATGGAGGAAAAGTGGCGTTAAAGACCTCTTCGGCAAATACCCTTCCATGGTTTAGCCTTATTGATTAGTTCCTTTTTTATTCGTCTCTAAATCAGTGGGATAGAATGAGACATTTTACTGCCGAAAATAACATATATTAAATTTCAAAATGATATATATTACTTTTTCGAATAACATATATAACTTTTTTGAATGATATACGTTATTTTTTTTACAAAAACATATTGGTGAAAAACCTCTGATAGATGGTGGTTTGTTTGTTCCCTTGTTTTAGTCTGTAAATTATCCTAAATTTGTCTTTAAGAGTGAATAAATACAGAATTACGAACTATATATAATCAAAATAAGAAGAATATGAAGAAAAACTATTTAAGTAAATGGGCTAAGAGCTTAAGCCTTGTGCTATTAAGTTCTTTTGCCCTGCTGATTACGTCTTGTGGTCAGAAAGGTCAGTTCGGAGACTTTAATACAGAACTTATTCCTGTAAATATTGAAGATGGTAAGTGGGGTTATATTAATACCGAAGGGGAAGAGGTTATTTTCCCTCATTATGATTATGCCTCAATGTTTTCCAATGGAAGAGCCTTGGTTGGATTTCATCTCAAAGTTGGTAAAGGGCAACTTGGTTATATCGATGAGGAGGGTAAGACTGTGATTGCTCCAAAATATAAGATGGCGTTGCAATTTACGGAAGGTTTGGCATGGACACTAAAGGAAGGGGGCTATCCTGTTGCTATCAATACTGCTGGAGAAGAAGTCTTTACATTGAAGAATGCTTATTCTGTTTCACCCTTTATTGGAGATTATGCAATCTTCTCTGTCCATGATGATTCTGGAATCCTTAGAAAGGGTATGGTTGATAAAAAAGGAGCTGTTGTCATTCCTGCTAAATATCAAGATTTAGAACCATTTGTAAATGGCTTGGCTAAGGCTCAAAATGATGAAGACCTTTGGGGCTGTATTGACAAAGACGATAAGATTTGCTTAGACTTTAAGTATACAGATCTTAGTTTTGTTGGCTGTCCTGAAGATCGTATTATTGTTTCTGTCAAAGAAGACCCTTCAGAAGAACTCTCTGAAGATAAATTCGGAGTTATAGACTATAAGGGCAATTTTATTGTTAAAGCCAAGTATGATAAGCTTTATGGCGATGAGAATGGCTTTGTGCTTTCTGATGACAAGTTTTATGGTTACGTAGATAAAGATGGTAATGAGCTTATTGTTCCTCAGTTTGAGCAGCTTAAAGGCTTTGGAGAAGTCGATGCTTGTGCTTTTGCTCAAGAAGGGAAGTGGGGGCTTGTAAATAAAGAGGGGATTGTTGTTAAGGCTCCAGAATATAAAGATTGCATGTCATGGTCTGAAGGCTTGTGTGCAGTAGAGCTTGAAGATGGCTTTGATGGCTCTTCATGGGGCTATATAAATGATGAGTTTGAACTTGTCATTAAGGCGAAATATGATAAAGCTTATCCTTTCTATAATGGTTTTGCTTGGGTTAAGGTAGATGGTGCTTATGGTCTTATCAATAAGGACGGAGATTATGTTATTAAGCCAAAGTATGATTACGTTGACGAGCTTTATCGATATTTTTCTTATTATTCTAAACTCTCAAATTACTTAAATGAGAAATTGTCTTCAGATGTTTTGTATTCTGATGCTTATTGCATGGAGGCTATTAGAAAGAGGATTCACTTTGATGGAGTTGCTGACTATAAGATTGGCGATGATGTCAAGTCTTTAATTAAGTTGGATGAAGATAAAGGATTTCATTTAGTGGAGGGTAGTCCATGGCTATTGGGGAATTTAGATTATTGTGATGCTCCTTTTAGAATTTATCAAACAAAGAGTTTTGGGAATTATGAACTTCAAGAAAGCTTTGATGTCGATTTGTCAAACTACCACATCAGCTCCGTTTCTTATCAGATTGAGACTTCTGATGAAGAGGGCTTAAATCATTTGCAGGAGTCAATAAAGCAAGACTTAGATAAGGAGTTTAGCTTAGATGAAGATAACCGTTATGGTAATGATAAGTTTGGAGTGGTCTTTGAGCGAGAATCAGAGGGGCGTCTTGTGCTGACTATCTTCCAAAAAGTAGAAGAGCCTAATTTCTACAAGGATATTGAAGGAGCTATCGACATTGAAGAGCCTCCTGTCTTTGAAGAAGTTCCTGATGAACCTATCATAGAAGAAGATGCAATAAAGGTTGAAGATGAACCACTACCAGAGCTACCAGTAGAAAAGAACAATGATGAACATAAAGTCTTCACTGTTGTAGAAGAACCTTGTCAATTCCCCGGAGGTATGGGAGCTTTGATGAAGTTCTTATCTAAAAATATCAACTATCCAGAGATTGCTCAAGATAATGGTATTCAGGGGCGTGTTATTGTTTCCTTTATTGTAGAAAAAGATGGTTTGCCGTCGAATGTAAAGGTTGTCCGTGGTATTGATCCTGCTCTTGACAAGGAGGCTGTTCGTGTTGTTAAGAAGATGCCAGCATGGAAACCAGGTAAGCAACAAGGTAAGTCTGTTCGTCAGCGTTTTACTCTGCCTGTTGTCTTTCGCTTACAGTAGAGTTCCTCTAACAATAGCAAAAGAACGTGTTTCATAATAGGCAAATTGCTTCGTTACTTTCAAGATTCGGACTTGGTCATATACTTTAGTATATTCCCTTCGTCCTCACTTTCAGTGCCTTGCACTTTATCCTATTATGAAACACTTAAAGAGGGTATGCCAAAATTTGCATTTTGACACACCCTCTTTTGTCTATTGTCCTGTTGAGTTACTACGAGAGAATCTCGTAAGTGTCTTTGGCAATCATGTACTCCTCATCAGTAGGGATAATGACTACCTTAACAGTGCTATCTGGCGTGCTGATGATAGCTGTCTCGCCGTGAATCTCTTGGTTGATGGATTCATCAATCTTAATGCCCAAGAACTCTAAACCACGACAAGCATCAGTACGTAAAGCACTGCGGTTCTCGCCCATACCAGCTGTGAAGACAAGGACATCAACGCCTCCAAGAGCTGCTGCATAAGAGCCGATGTACTTCTTCACACGATAAGCAATCATCTCCATTGCAAGTTTAGCACGCTTGTTACCCTGCTTCGTTGCAGCATCTAAATCTCGTCCATCAGAAGAACCGATACCACCGATACCATAGATACCGCTTCGCTTATTCAAGATGAAGTCAATATCCTCAAGCTCTAAGTGTGTACGTTTGCCTTTAGCCTCCTTATCTTGGATATATTCCTCAATTTCTTCTGGTTTGAAGTCTTTCTTACTAAGCAAGAAGTTTATAATGCCTGTGTCAAGGTCTCCAGCACGTGTCCCCATTAACAAGCCTTCCCCTGGAGTAAGACCCATTGATGTCTCAACGCACTTGCCATCTTTGATAGCAGCCATAGAAGCTCCGCTACCAACGTGAGCCGTGATGATGCGGCAGTTGTTGTAGTCTAATCCTAAGAACTCAGCAGCCTTATGGCTTACATAATCGTGGCTTGTGCCGTGGAAACCATAGCGACGAATACCGTAGCGTTCGTAGAACTCATAAGGCAAGCCATACATGAAGGCTTCCTGTGGCATAGTCTGGTGGAAAGCTGTGTCGAATACTGCAACTTGAGGGATCTTGTCGCCCAAAACCTTTGTTGCAGCCTCAATACCAGCAATATTTGCGGGGTTGTGAAGGGGAGCAAGAGGTATATTTGCCTTCAAGCCCTCAATAACTGCTTCGTCAATGCGTACACTTGATGCAAATCTTTCGCCTCCGTGAACGGCACGATGACCAACAGCGTCAATCTCGTCAAGAGATTTTAAGAAGCCAAACTCTGGGTCTGTCAAAACCTTAAGAATAACGCTCACTCCTTCCGTGTGGTCTTTGACTGAAGGGTGTTGTGTTTCCTTCTCTCCGTCTTTTTTCTTAAAAGAGATGAAAGCTCCGTCTGTTCCGACACGCTCAATAAGTCCCGAAGTCAGCGTTCTGTAATTCGGTAGCTCAACAAGAGAAAACTTCAAAGAAGAACTACCACAGTTTAGAATTAAAATTGTCATAATGTCTGTTGTATTTATATGTATTATAAGTTCTTTGCTGCGATAGCCTGATTAGCAGTGATAGCAGTCATCTTGTAGATGTCATCTACTGAACAGCCTCGGCTAAGATCATTTACTGGAGCTGCCATACCCTGCAAGATAGGACCTACTGCTTCTGCACCACCAAGGCGTTGAACCAGCTTGTAGGCAATGTTACCTACTTCAAGCGAAGGGAAGACAAGAACGTTAGCCTGTCCAGCGACATCACTATTAGGAGCTTTAAGCTTAGCCACCTTTTCCACAAGAGCAGCATCTGCTTGCATCTCGCCATCAATCATAAGCTGAGGTGCCATCTCTTGAGCGATACGAGTTGCTTCTACCACCTTATCTACCATTTCATGCTTAGCACTGCCCTTAGTAGAGAAACTTAGCATAGCAATTTTAGGGTCAACTCCTGCAATAGCTTTTGCTGTCTGAGCTGATGAAACGGCAATCTGAGCCAGTTCCGGAGCTGTTGGGTTAGGCATAACGGCACAGTCCGCAAAGATTAAGAGACCGTTATGACCATATTCTTCTGTAGCAAGGAACATGAGGAATGCTCCACTTACACAAGAAATACCTGGGGCTGTCTTGATAATCTGCAAAGCAGGGCGAAGAACATCACCTGTTGCGTTGATTGCTCCAGCAAGTTCGCCGTCTGCATCGCCAGCTTTGATCATCAAACAAGCTAAATACAATGGATCTTCTACAAGCATGCTTGCCTGCTCATGAGTTAAGCCTTTCTTCTTACGCAACTCCATCAAAAGCTCAATATAAGCCTCTTTCTTCTCGTGATTCTTAGGGTCTACGAGATTTGCCTGATCAATATATTTAAGGTTCAAGTCGTGAGCTCTTGAACGAATGGCATAAGGGTCGCCTATAAGCGTTAAATTTACGACCTTATCTCTAAGCAGACGATCTGCTGCTTTAAGCGTTCTTTCTTCTGTTCCCTCTGGGAAGACAATGTGTTGGGGATTAGCCTTAGCTCTGTCCACAATCTCTTGAATAAGCTCCATAATATTATATCCTAATAATTTATTTAGTTAATGATAATTTCTATATCGACAAAAATAATAAAAATGACTAAACTGACATTAGATTTTAAGATATATCTTCGACTTATTCAAAAGATTTCTTTTTACTTGCTGATGAAAATCATTTTTCTTAGCTTAATTAAGTAAGCAAGATATTAGTAATTCTTTTATTATCTTTGTCTAAAGAGCTTATTATAAGATTATCTAAGGCATACTATAAAAAAAAATGAAGCATAAGAACCCTGACGACCTTGGCGTTTTAGATCTTGCCGTTTTTGTTCTTTCTATCTACGTCCTCATCGTTATGGGTGTAGAGGCTTTTCTTGATATTCCTTATGAAGTTGCAAGGCTATTGCAATATATAGACTGGGGGATTTGTATTTTCTTCCTTATTGAATTTACAATCAGGTTTATAGAAGCTCCTAAAAAACTATCATTTTTACGCTGGGGCTGGATTGATTTCTTGGCAAGTATCCCAATGCTTCCCTACCTTCATGTTGGGCGTGTATTTAGGCTTATGCGTCTAATTAGGGCGGTGCGTATGTTTATGCGTACACGACATATGGTGCATTATATCAGTACAAAGAATCAGACAACGGTAGGTTCGGCTGTCCTTTTAGGGAGTTTCTTGCTTATCTTTGCCTCAATTTCTATTTTGCAGTTTGAGACGGCTCCGACAAGTAATATCAAGACGGCAGAAGATGCTATTTGGTGGGCAGTAGTTACTATTTCCACTGTAGGCTATGGGGACTTATATCCTGTTACAGGAGCTGGACGATTGATTGGCATGATACTTATTGCTGGTGGTGTTGGGCTGTTTGGCGTCTTCACTGCTTACATTGCCTCAATCTTCGTAGTGGACGACAGGAAACCTCTTATCTCCGAAGAGGAGGAGAGAGAAGAAAATTAAAAGAAAAAATGAAAAGTATATATATAGTGTCTCTTGGACCTGGAGATCCAGAGCTGATTACTCTACAATCTCTCAAATGTCTACAAGAGGCAGATAAGATCTTTACGCCGATAGCCTTAGCCCCTAATGGCAAGCAGTCATCAAAGGCAAGTGAGATTATGCTTAGCCTTGGCATCAAGGAAGAGCAGATAGAACGCTATGTCTTACCAATGAGCAAGGATCGTAGCGGTGCTTTGCGTATATATCAAGAAGTCGCAGAGGAGATCATCAGCCTTAAGCAGGCGAATGAAGACATGCACCTCGTCGTTGTGGCAGAAGGAGATTGTGGCTTTTACTCTTCATCGGCTTATATCTGTGAGCATCTTGTAGAGGCTGGATTGTCAATCAAGCAGTTGGCAGGAGTCCCTGCTTTCATCGCTTGTAATGCTCTAATGGGCAGGCAACTTGTTCAGTTGGAAGAGCAACTACAGGTAATCCCCGGACAGGCGACAGCAGAGGAGTGGCAGAATGCTTGGGAAAGTAAGAACCCTATCGTTGTGATGAAAGGTTCATTGTGCCAAGAGGAGATAAAGTCTGCAATGAAGAACTATTCTAATAGAGACTGGCATTATCTTGAATTTGTAGGACAGGCACGAGAATACTATACGCAAGATGTAGAGACTGTTCTTGAACGAAAGTTCCCTTACTTCTCTATTATCATTAGTCTTCCACAACGCTAAGTTAAATAGCTAAGCAGCTATGATCAAGAAAATAAAGGAATTAGCTAAGAAACAGGAGCGTATCATCGCAAACTTTAGCTACCTGACCCTATTTCAGGTCTTTGCGTTGGCGATTCCTTTGCTGATTTATCCCTACGTGATTAAGATTGTAGGGGTTAGCAACTGGGGGCGTGTTGCCTTTGCTCAAACGCTAAATATCTTTTTCCTTTTGCTAACGCAGTTTGGTCTTACGCTTTCGGCTACAAGGCAAATATCTCTTCATCGAGATGATAAAGAAGAGATTGAGAAGATTTTCACAGCGGTCTATTGTATCAAAGCCTTTTTCAACCTTATTGGTATTCTTATATTACTGGCAATGGTCTTCCTTATTCCTTCGCTCTATGAAGATCGCCTAATGTATATATTAGCCTTCTCACTATGTGTTGGGGATATGCTCTTTCCCATTTGGTACTTTCAAGGTATTGAAAAGATGGGCTATATTACAGTAATTCGCTTTATTGCTAAGTTTATTTTTTTGATACTTATCTTCCTATTTATCAAAGAACAGCAGGATTATGCTTATATCCCCTTTTTAGATGGTCTTGGTATGATTATCGCAGGGGCTTTGGCAATGCTGTTTACTTATAAGAAACATTTCATTCGCTTTCGAAAGGTAAGCCTTAACTATATCATGGGCTTTGTTAAGGATAGCTGTTTTTTCTTTGCGGCAGACTTTATTGTTGCTCTGACTACACGTCTTAATCTTTTGCTGATTAAAGTTTTTATTGGCTATGATGAGACCGCCTATTATGATCTTTGCTATAAGCTTATTAGCTTGGCAAAAGTCCCATTTATGACCCTGAATCAAGTCCTCTTTCCAGCTCTTTCTAAAAGCTTTAATCGTAACACTTTCTATAAAATAGTGTCAGGTTTTGCCGTGGCATCAGTTTCTATATATGTCGGCTTGCTTATCTTTGGGAAATGGGCAATATGGTTATTGGGGCGTGAGGAGATGTTACCAGCAAAGTCCCTGCTTAATCTACTTGGTATTGAGTTGCCACTCTCTTGTGTTTCGGCATTGTTGGGTATTGTTCTTGCCTCTCAGAATCTAAACAAAAACTATATGAAGGCTGACCTATACAGCTTTTTCATCTATGCAATGCCACTACTTGTTATCTATCTTATTACAGGAACTCTTACCATCACAGCAATGATTATCTGTCTGTTGATAGCTGTTCTCTTTACCCTTATCTATAAGTACAACAGAATCTTAAAGAACAATCTCTTAGCTCATTAGAAAAGAATTTGTATTTTTGTGCAGTTAGAGAGCATCATTAAACGGACTTAGAGATAGTTAAGTATGAGAAATCTTCTTGATTTGTCTCTTTTTTATTGCAAATAGGCTGTTCACAAGCAAAATCTGTTGTATCTTTGTTTGAGAATGGAGGCTTTATGCCCATAAGCATACCCTTCTATTATTACTAAAACAGGGTTTGCTATTTGAATTGATATAGAATATAATGCAAGATAACGATAAGATTATAGATGAGGTAACGTCAAACGAATATAAGTATGGCTTTAGCTCTGATATAGAAACGGAAACGATCGGCAAGGGGCTGAGCGAAGAGACGATACGTCAAATTTCAGAGAAAAAGGGAGAACCAGAATGGCTCTTGGAATATAGGCTTTCAGCTTTTCGAGCTTGGCAGGAGATGACGATGCCAGACTGGGGACAGCTAAATATTCCAGAAATTAACTTTCAAGACATCATCTATTTTGCTGCTCCAAAGAAGAAAGACTCCCCTAAGAGTTTAGACGAGGTTGATCCTGAGTTATTAAAGACATTTGAAAAGCTTGGAATTCCACTTGAAGAGCAAAAGGTGCTAAGTGGTATTGCGGTTGATGCGGTAATTGACTCTGTTTCCGTCAAGACGACATTTAGGGAAAAACTTGCAGACAAAGGTATTATCTTCTGCTCCTTTAGTGAGGCAGTCAAGGATTATCCAGAGCTTGTACGTAAATACATGGGCAAGGTTGTACCTGTTAAAGATAATTTCTTTGCAGCCTTAAACTCGGCAGTCTTCAGTGATGGCTCGTTCGTTTATATACCCAAGGGCGTGCGTTGTCCAATGGAACTGTCTACTTACTTCCGTATCAATGCTATCAACACTGGTCAATTTGAGAGAACACTTATCGTAGCCGATGAGGGAGCTTATGTAAGTTATCTCGAGGGTTGTACAGCTCCTCAGAGGGACGAGAATCAGTTACATGCTGCAATTGTGGAGATAATAGCAGAGACCGATGCGGAAGTTAAGTATTCCACCGTACAGAACTGGTATCCGGGGGATAAAAATGGTAAAGGAGGAATCTACAACTTCGTAACGAAGCGTGGCATCTGCCGTGGCGATAGAGCCAAGATTTCATGGACGCAGGTGGAGACTGGTTCGGCAATTACATGGAAGTACCCAAGCTGCATACTAAGAGGGGACGACTCTCTTGCTGAGTTTTATTCTGTTGCTGTAACGAATAACTATCAGCAAGCAGATACAGGTACTAAGATGATTCATTTGGGTAAAAATACTCGTAGCCGAATAGTTTCGAAAGGTATCTCTGCAGGTTTTAGTCAGAATAGTTATCGTGGCTTAGTACAGGTTAGTAAGACTGCTGACAACGCTCGTAATCACTCTCAATGTGATAGCCTCCTGCTAAGCAGTACTTCTGGGGCTCACACTTTCCCCTATGTGCAAGTTGATAATGACACTGCTATCATAGAGCATGAGGCGACAACAAGTAAGATTAGTGAAGACCAGATCTTTTACTGTCAGCAACGAGGTATTGGCGTTGAAGAGGCAGTTGGGCTAATCGTTAATGGCTATGCTAAGGAAGTGATGAATAAGTTGCCTATGGAGTTTGCCGTAGAGGCTCAGAAACTGCTTGCAATCTCTCTTGAAGGCTCAGTAGGTTAACGCTTCCCCGCGGGGGTCAAAATGCTTTCGCATTTTGTCTTCAACCAGCAGGAATTACCATATAATATAGAAGAACATAAGAATATAAGAAAGCAAGGAAATGCTAAAGATAGATAATCTACACGCCAAGATAGGCGACAAAGCAATATTAAAAGGGGTAAACCTACACGTTCGACCCGGAGAAGTTCATGCCATCATGGGACCAAATGGAGCAGGAAAGAGTACGCTCTCCTCTGTTCTTGTTGGTCATCCAGCCTTTGATGTAACAGAAGGTCAGGCAATCTTTGACGGACAAGATGTACTTGACTTAGAAGCAGAAGATAGAGCAAGGCTCGGCATGTTCCTAAGCTTTCAGTATCCTGTTGAGATCCCAGGGGTAAGCATGGTTAACTTTATGAGATCTGCCCTCAACGAACAACGCAAGGCAAAGGGTTTAGATCCCATGCCTGCCAGCGACTTCCTTCGTCTGATGAAGGAGAAACGTGCCTTGGTAGAGTTGGATAGTAGACTTACCAGTCGTTCTGTTAATGAAGGGTTCTCAGGAGGAGAAAAGAAACGTAACGAAATCTTCCAAATGGCAATGCTTGAACCTAAGCTTGCTATCCTCGATGAAACAGATAGTGGTCTTGATATTGATGCTCTTCGCATCGTAGCAAATGGTGTAAATACCCTACGTTCTCCTGAGCGTAGTGCCATTGTTATCACCCACTATCAACGCCTTTTAGACTATATTAAGCCTGATTTTGTGCATATTCTCTATGATGGTCGCATCGTTCATAGTGGAGGTCCTGAACTTGCTCTTGAGCTTGAAGAGAAGGGCTATGACTGGATTAAAGAATCTCTCGGCTAAGCTATGGGACTAATTGAAGAAAAACTCACGAAACTCTGCCGTAAGACCATTGGTGATAGTGATGAGCTAAAAGCCTTTGAAACGACAGAATTACCACGCTACCGCAGTGAGGACTACCAACGCACGGACATCTGCAAAATGCTTGACAACGACTGGGAAGTCGCAGAAGCTCCATTGACAACAAACTTTGCAAGCATAGAGCTACCACAAGGATTAAGCTTTGTTCGACTAAATGATTTCCCCAAAGAACTTCTTCCTAAGTGTTTTTATAATGATAGCTTAAGTTTGCTCATTCAAGCTTTTAAGCCGAATGCTTCAGTCCTGTATGTGGCAAAAGAAGTAAAGGTAAAGGACACGCTTGACTTTGACACAATCCTTAATTTTTCTGAAGAAACGCTTGTAGCACAGAACCTTTATATCATCTTAGAAGAGGGGGCTGAGCTACATCTTATTCGTCGGAATCATAGCAGATCAGCTGTCCCTACTCTGCATCTTGATCATGTTTATATTTTTGCAGGACAAAACTCGAAACTTTGTCTAACAGAAATTGAAAACACCAATAACATAACAGAGCGCATCTCTCAGACAAATCTTTTCCAGATGTCTGGTAGTGATGTCAGAATCAATAACTTTAGCCTTCGTTCAGGACGAACACGAAATAATTTTATTTGTCATCTAAGAGAAGAATATGCAAATCTTAATCTTGGAGGATTAGTCTTAAATGATGGACGTAATCACGTTGATAATTTCTCTTATATCGCTCATGAAGTCCCTCATTGTACGAGCAATGAACTCTTCAAATATATATTACAAGATGATTCTTACGGCGTATTTACGGGTCGTATCCTTGTTGCCAAAGATGCTCAGAAGACGGAAGCTTATCAGAACAATCGTAACTTGCTTCTTTCTCCATCAGCACGTATGCAGGCGAAACCTCAACTTGAGATCTATGCCGATGATGTCAAATGTAGCCATGGTATGACGACAGGTCAGCTTGATGCTGATGCCCTCTTCTATATGCGTCAGCGAGGCATCTCTTTAGATGAGGCAAAGCGTCTTTTAAGTATTGCCTTTGCCGATGATGTCCTTCAGATGTTACGTAGTGATAAGCTTAGAGAACGTGTGCAAGACATCATTTCAGAGCAGTTAAGTTAAAATAAATCTGATACAGAGCTTCGATCATACGAAGGAAACACACAAATGAATAAAAAAGAATTTGAAATAATGGCACCTGTAGGCTCTTATGAGAGCCTTGTGGCAGCCATAAAAGCGGGTGCAGACTCTATTTACTTTGGGATTGAGGGCTTGAACATGCGTTCTAAATCTGCTAATAACTTCACCACAGAAGACCTATATCGTATTGCTCGTATCTGTGCATCACATGATGTTAAGAGCTATCTCACTGTAAATACAATTATTTATGATGAGGATCTAACCTTGATGCGTCAAATAATTGATGCTGCTAAAGATGCTAAGGTCTCGGCAATTATCGTTGCCGATGTTGCTCCCATGCTTTATGCTCGTGAGGTTGGGGTAGAGGTTCATCTATCTACACAGCTTAATATTACCAATGTAGAGGCTCTACGTTTCTACGCTCAGTTTGCTGATGTTGCCGTTTTAGCACGAGAGCTAAACATGGAGCAAGTATCTAAGATTCATAAGGCAATCATCGAAGAAAATATAACAGGTCCTTTGGGGCAACCAATACGCATTGAGATGTTTGCCCACGGAGCTTTGTGTATGGCAGTTTCAGGTAAATGTTATCTAAGCCTTCACGAGCAGGGTAAGAGTGCAAATCGTGGCTCTTGCACGCAGATATGCCGTCGCTCTTATGATGTTAAGGACAAAGAAAGTGGTATTGAATTGACGGTAGATAACAATTACATCATGTCGCCTAAGGATCTCAAGACGATACATTTCCTCAATAAGATGCTTGATGCAGGTGTACGTGTTCTAAAGATTGAAGGGCGTGCCAGAGGTCCAGAGTATGTTGATGCTGTAGTTCGTGCTTATCGTGAAGCTGTAGATAGTTATTGTGCAGGGAAGTACAACGAAGAGGCTATTGCTGGTTGGGACGCTAAACTTGGACAGGTCTTTAACAGGGGCTTTTGGGACGGCTATTACCTTGGTCAGAGACTGGGCGAATGGACATCTAACTACGGCTCTTCAGCAACGAAGAAGAAGGTTTACATCGCTAAGGTGCGTAAGTATTTTGCAAAGATTGGTATTGCCGAGTTAGCTGTTGAGAGTGGCGTTCTAAAGAAAGGACAGGAAGTTTTAATAACTGGTTCTACTACAGGTTTAGTTCGTTTTAATATTGAGGAGATTCGTGTAGATTTAGAGCCTTGTGAAGAGGCAAAGAAGGGTGAGATTTGTTCTCTTCCAGTCCCAGAGAAAGTCCGACCAAACGATCGCCTTTATATTTTTGTTGATCGAGAAATTAAAAAGAAATAATCTTCTCCTTTTCCCAAATCTAAAGAGGGTGTGTCAAAACGGCACACCCTCTTTTTTAACGCTGTTCGTTAGTTGAAAAAATAACGTATGTTATTTTTAGAAATGATATATATTACTTTTTCGGCTTAAGTGCCAAATTGTTGATGAAAAGTAGGCTGTTTTTCATTAAGTGCCAAATTGTTGATGAAAATAGTTAGAGCCTCTTTATCTAGGAGGTT
>PDWI01006333.1_pt1 | contig 14897 bp, 10 predicted proteins | sample 1430891 | NCBI WGS metagenome assembly PDWI01 (sample SAMN01162508, study PRJNA174530) | Oral metagenome, whole genome shotgun sequencing project. | biome: Marine environment; feature: Marine mammal; material: Swab sample of the gingival sulcus; isolation source: swab sample of gingival sulcus... | reverse complement strand
GCCATCACCGCTGTACAAGCAATACAAATAGAGCAATATACGGAAAAATAAATACGACATAACCAATCAAAAATTATTGGAAATATATTTGTTTGTTGTACTTTTTAGTACAACAAACAAATATAAAATGTACCGTCATTCTGTAACAGGTCAAATACAATATAACGATGCCAAAATTCCAGAAATACCGGTTTTTATCTACCACTACGTTATTAACAAAACCATGTGAAAAATGTTAATTGTTTAATTTTCAATCTAATCTTATAATGTGCCTTTTGCCCCAGAAACCACTCGGTAAAAATATGGTAAATATAAACAAACGAATAAACAAAAGTACGCTTACTAATCTAGTCTTTTATTTACTACTATTTTTATTCTCCATAGCTACTTTCTACGCAATGGGCATGCGGCGTGGTGTTATAGCTAGTGCGTTAACTGTACTTGTTTCACTACTGTTAGCCCACAGAGTGTCAAAAGCATTTTTTATTGTCTACTTTTCTGTCTTATTTATCATTTCAGTATTTTTATTACCCCACACTATTACTTATGGTTCCGTATCTTTAGGTATTGTTGTTTCTGTCATGGAAACTAACTTTAACGAAACCTATGAATATCTGACCAATATGCCGGTAAAAAACATTTTACTGTGTTTGTCATACATTATTCTATTTGCCGTATTGCTGTACTTATATATTTATAAATTTGGTCGTCCAAAGAATAAAAACAAAGCATACACGATTACTCTCATTATCTTATTTATTATTGGTATCATCTACAGTCCAATTTCCCAGTATATGAGTAAGAGGACTAGTGGTATTTCCTTATCTTATTCATTTTACCCACCTATTAACTTTGCATTGTCCGCCTACGGTCATCTTAGAAGCTATCAACTGGAAAAAGAAAAACTATTAAATGCCCAACATAAACCCTCAACATGGAAAGTTTTATTGACTCAGCCAAGATATAAAAACTATATTGTCATTATTGGTGAGAGTGCCAGAAAAGATTATCAATCTTTATATGGCTACCCAGTTAAAACGAGTCCATTTATGGATACAGTGAATGCGACGATTTTTAATAACTATATTTCACCCGCTGCCAACACACCAACGTCTTTGAAACGCATGTTAATTCAGAATGACAAATATAATTTCAACTATGAAAATAGCGTAATCACACTGGCAAAAAAAGCGGGGTTTGATACTTATTGGTTATCAAACCAGGGCTATATAGGAACCTATGACACAGACACATCAATTATTGCATTGAATGCAGATCACGTATTTTTTGCCAATAAGCTCGATTCTAATTCCAATACCTTAACAGACTTGGCATTGTTACCTGAATTAGAAAAGGCACTAAGCAAAAAATCAGAGCGGTCTAAAGTGATTTTTATGCATCTAATGGGCTCCCACATGAATTTTTGTCACCGACTAGACAAAAATTACCAAATCAAACCCATAACGGGAACGATTAGTAGAAAAATATCCTGTTATTTGACCACGTTACTACAAACCGATAAGTTTATTGAAAAAGCATATCAAATTGTAAAAAATACCCAAGAACCTTTTTCCATCATGTATTTTTCTGACCACGGACAAATACACACAAGTAAAGATAGCTTTTATAGTAATTTGAAACATGGCGGGGATTATAAACAAGGCTATGATGTCCCCATGGTTGTGATGTCAAGTGATGACAATGACCGAAAACTGATTAACGCAAAAAAAAGTGGCTTTGACTTTGTTCGCCAATTCAGTGAATGGACAGGTATAAAAGCACAAGGTATAAATAACAAATCACAGTTTTTTACCGAATATCAACCTGAAAAAATACAGGTATTTGATGAAGAGCTAAGAAATTATGATAATTTAGCAGATGACCCGGCAATCTTACCCAATTAATTAGTTTTGGCAAAATCTAGTAAATAGCTACCGTCATTCTGCAATAAAGTATGCTCTATATAGGAAATAACATCTTAAAAAAATATGACAAGAGAAAATAAACAGATAAATAAAAGTACGCTAAATAACTGGTTTTTTTATACACTACTCATTGTTTTTTCCACGTCGACCTTTTATGCGATGGGTATGCGACGTGGTGTTGTTGCCAGTGTATTAACTATTTTTATTTCACTTTTATTAGCTCATAGAGCTTCCGGAATATTCTTTATTTTTTATGCTTTCATCTTTTTTTTAGTGGCTCTATTCTGTCTACCTAATACCATGACTTATGGACAGTTATCATTTGGTATGGTGGTTTCTATTATGGAAACCAATACCAATGAAACTTATGAATACCTGACCAATATGCCAATAAACAACATATTGCTTAGTGTTGCATACATTATTTTGTTTGTTCTATTGTTATACAGCTACCATTTTGGTAGGTTACCACGAAGAATAGTCATAAAGACGCCTATTTTAGTTCTATTATTCGTTATCGGCATCGTATATAGTCCAATTTCTAAGTTTTTAGATAAAGACGTAAAACCTGATAAAAAGGCGGATTACAGCTACCTAATATCACATTCTTTCTATCCACCTGTCAGTTTAGGCTTTGCTACTTACCGATACTTACGTGTCTATAAGGCAGAAAAAGAAAAACTGCTCAACGCTCGAAATATACCCTCAACTTGGGAGATCGTTTCCGTTCAACCAAAATATAAAAATTATCTTGTTGTGATTGGTGAGAGTGCCAGAAAAGATTATCAATCCCTATACGGCTATCCAATTAGGACTAGTCCTTTTATGGATACGGTTAATGCAACAATTTTCAATCATTACATATCGCCTGCCGCCCATACTGTCACTTCACTAAAACGCATGTTAATACAAAATGACAAAAACACTTTTAGCTATACCAATAATGTGATTACCCTGGCTAAAAAAGCGGGCTTTGACACTTACTGGCTATCAAATCAGGGTTATATTGGCAGCTTTGATACAGAAACTTCAATTATTGCATTGAATGCTAAAAAAACATTTTTTACCAAAAAACTAGAGTATGCAGCCAAACCTATACCAGACCTAGCACTACTACCCGAGCTAGAAAAAATTATTCAACAAAAAAGCCAAAAACCAAAAATAATTTTTATGCATACAATGGGTTCTCATAGCCGATTTTGTAGACGACTGGATGATAGTTATCAAGTCAAACCTATAACGGGCATTATTAATAAAAAAATGTCTTGTTATCTGACTAGTCTATTGCAGACTGATAAATTAATTGAGAAAAGTTATTCCATTTTAAAAAATAGCAAAGAGCCCTTTTCAATCATGTATTTTTCTGACCATGGACAAACTCATACACACAAAGGAGAATCTGATACCAGTCTTATTCATGGAGAAAAATATAAACAAGCCTATGACATTCCTATGATAGTTATGTCAAGCGATGACAAAAACAGGAAATTTATTGACGCTAAAAAAAGCGGTTTTGACTTTATTCGCCAATTCAGTGAATGGACAGGTATTAAAGTAAAAAGTATAGACAATAAATCACGATTTTTTACCGAATATCAACCTGAAAAAATACAAATATTTAGTGAAACACTAAAAAATTATGAACAATTAGAAGATGATCCGGCAGTTTTACCTTAATCCAACTTCAGTAAGTTTCACCTAAGAATCCCGAAAACCATCTATTTTACACATTGATTAAATTTAATATACTATGAATTCAATCTGTTATAAATCCAATCACTTTTCCATCTCCCTGTTTGTAGTGCCTTAATTTTACCTGCTTTAGACCTAACTTATTCTTATACAATACTTTTAAAAGTTGGCGTACTGAAGTTAGGTTAGCTTTGCAAGTTGCCGGGGTACACCCCCCGACCACTCACTCGTGAGTAATCAGGGTTTACAACGTTTAGCTGACGCTAGCTAACATAACCAACGCGCATCAAGACAAGGGCAACCACGCCGGCAATAATGCCGTAAATTATCATTGGTCCTACGGTTTTACGCAGTACCGGACCTTCTTGATTGGTGACATTAAGCACACCGCAAACGGCGATAATATTGTTTAAGCAAACCATATTACCCATTGCACCACCGACTGACTTCAGTGCCAAAATCAAAGGTACTGACAACCCCGCGGTTTCGGCGATAGACAGCTGAATACCGCCAAAGGTTAGGTTCGACACCGTATTGGAACCTGAGAAAAATGAACCAATGGCACCCAGATACGAGGAAAAATACGTCCAATTGGCACCGGTAAATTCGGCAAAACCTTTACCGATGATAATCACCATGGAGCTCTCACCGCCGGTCAGCATCAATTTAACCATAATCAAAGCGCCTAACAACGCCAAAAACGGTTTTTTCACCTGCTGCCAACTACTGGCAAAAATATTCCTGCTTTGTGAACCGCTTAGGCGGAATAACAACAGACACAGTACCACGGTGACAACAAAGGGAATCAATGATGGTACATAGAGTGTCTTATAACTACTGGCCACACCCGTGCCCAAAATATTTTTCAAGGCAATAATTAGCGACTGACTGATTTCTAACATCCCCAGTCCGCCTAGAGATGTCGACAACCATTCAGTACTGTTAGTCAACAAGCCTTTTACCCCGAGTTGCGGAATCCGGGTAACGATTAATATAGCAATTAACATCGCGGTTGGAAACATTGCCTTGAAAATCTCGTTGCCGGAAACCGCTTGTTTTTCCTCAGTACGTTTGTCTTTTGCCAGGCCAACACCCAATTTCGCTAAGCCTATAGAAAGGAGCATACCAATGGCACCACCTACCAAGGCGGGAAATTCATAGTTTAGCTGGGCAATTAAAAAATAAGGGACAGTACAGGATAAAATACTTAAGTAAATAAAAATTAGATTGCGGCGAATGGTTTTCCAGTCGATAACGCTAAGTAAGGCCAATACAGGGATTACCAAAGCGGCAACACAGTGAACCAGTGCCGAAATTTGCCCGACTTCCAGAGTCATTGCTTCGCTGAGATTGAGCGGCTCAAAGCCGAACCACGTCGGTGTGCCCACCGCCCCGAACGAGACAGGTACCGTATTCGTCATCAAGGTAAATACCGCCACACGTAGTGCTTTAAATCCCAAGCCCACAAGAATTGGGGCGGCAATAGCTGCTGGCGTACCAAAACCACTAGCCCCCTCAATCATAAAGGCAAACGCCCAACCGATAATCATCAATTGAGCAACCGGATTATCACTGATATTGCCCAGCCATTTACGCAAAATGTCCGTCCCCCCGGAAACTTCCATCATGCGGTTAAATAAAATCGCCCCAAAAATAATCGTAATTGGCGTCAATGTGGCAATCATACCGGAAATAACGTTGGCATTAATCACAGTAAAGCCACTTTTAAAATAAGTTAGCTGCAAGATATAAACCAACAAGGCAATTATCGGCAGGGCAATATAAGACGGTAGACCATTTTTCTTAACCATTAAGAAAATGAGTAAAACAATGGGAAAAATACTGAGTAACAAAGACATAATAATCACCTGTTGTTGTAGTTAATAAAAAGGGGGTTGCTTTTATCTGTTAAATACAGTCTGGTATTTGACCCGCTGATCGGTAATCAATAATACTGCCCCTTTTTTGGTCGCACAAAACCAACCCATAAGAAAATAATTTTATGCACAGGCACAGGGATGCACCGTGTGCGCCAATTACACTACTTCATTAAAAACTTTGACAAGTCTTCAACTCGTTCACAATTGAGCTGCTCCATCACCTGCTGGAATTCCCGTTTTAAAATGGCAGCCGCCTGGTCACCACCTTTCTTGCCCAAGGCACCTGTGCCGTACATAAACGGACGCCCCATAAAGACAAAATCCGCCCCCGAGGCCAGCACCCGGGCGATATCCGGCCCGTTGCGCACGCCGCTATCCATCATAATCGTCAGCTTATCTTTACAAACATCGACGATAGGTTTTAAAGTTTTAATTGTCGTCGGACCGGCATCCAACTGACGACCACCGTGGTTGGAAACGATAATACCATCAACCCCTAAATCCACCGCAGTTTGTGCATCTTCAACGCTGGCAATGCCTTTGATTACAATTTTCCCCGGCCAAATATCTTGAATACCTTTAATGCGCTCAACCGTCAGTTTGCCATCAAAGAAATCGTCCATAAAGACGCCCAACTGACGTAAATCCATGCCTCCGGGCATATACTTTTCTAAGGTTTTGAAGCGTGGCATACCGCCGTTTTGTAAAGTCTCAATACTCCACTGTGGTTTAAGAAAACCATTTAAGATATTACGCAACATCATTTTCGGCGGCATACCCAACCCGTTATAGATGTCCTTGGGACGATAGCCGAAAGTAGGCACATCGGAAAGTAACACTAGAACCTCGGCACCGTTATCGTGGGCACGTTTAAGTATGTCTTCACGGGTGGACTTTTCCTTTGGGTAGTAGAGTTGAAACCAAAAGCGACCATTGGTAATCTTTGCCGCATCCTCAATTGACATCGTTGTCACCGTCGACAACATAAACGGTATATTGTAGTCCACTGAGGTTTGCGCTAAAATTTCCGGCGTTTTTGGCCACATCAGCGATTGCAAGCCGACTGCGGTAATGCCAAACGGCACGTCATACACTTGCCCAAACAGCTCTTTTTGCAGAGAAGACGAGCGATAATCGGTTAAATAACTGGGCATTAATTCAATATCGCGAATTTCTTGGGTATTTTTGGTGACGTTTAAGTCGTCGTTGCAACCTTCAGTCAAGTAGTCATAGGCAAATCGCGGCATGCGTTTTTTGGCTTTGCGACGTAAATGTTCAATACTCGGATAATTGGTGTTGATATTGAAAGTCATGGCAATACTCCTGATTCTCTTTTTATGTAATAGATAATATAACGCAAATAAATAAAAATCACAATAAACAAAGTGTTAACCCAACTTCAGTAAGTTTCGTCTAAGGACCCCGAAAAACCGGCTATTTTTACACATTGATTGAATTTAATATGCTATAAATTCAATATATTAAAAATATAATCACTTTTCTATCTCCCCGTTTGTAGCGCCTTACCTCTTTTGTTTTTTATTGTGTCTGCTTTTTTCTCGTATTAAGACCCCTTATGTTTATTCGACACACAACAACACGTAATAAAAAAGATGAGGAAAAATATGAGAACTATCGTACTGAGGAAAGTGTCAGGCAGAGAACCTTGCTCCATCTTAACACTGATTTATCTTTACCAAAGGAAAAATGGGTTGAGCTAAGCGCCAATACGTTGACGAATTGGTCTCTGGTAAGTAAAGCTTATTGCCATACGATGACAACATCACTGAATCAGCATAGGGGTATGCCAGTAAAATTATTGCCCAACAATCGGTTACAAGTGAAATTTTTGAGGGCAATATCAGTGAGACAAAAACCCCTGCCTTGATGTTGGAACTATTGAAACAAGGTAACCTAGAGCTTGAGCAAAAACCAACCATCATCATGGACGCCGGCACACCACTTGGTACACTGCGTGGGCCATAAGCTCAGAGACAATGACATCTATTGCAGCCGGAATACCCTATCTGAGACAGATAAGAATTACCACAACAGTGCGGTGCAAAAACGGTTCAACGCTGCATATCCGCCAAAGTACGGAAGCCAAAATGCCGGTAAAAAAGATTTACTCACTATTGCAACTACCCCCTCCCCCCGGGAGGACGATAGAAAACTTACGTCACCTAGACAAAAGTAGTGCCTTAATTTTAATTGTTTGAAATCTAACCTGTTTCTTATACAAGACTTTTAAAAGTCAGCGTGCTGAAGTTGTTGGGTAACGTCCTCAAATAGTAGCAAACAGACAAATTATACTGCGTTCCGCCCGTTGCTGTACTTACGTACTTATTAGGTAGTTAGCGTTAGGTATCAGGGGGCGGGATACTCATTGTTGCCTGGTTGGCCCGCGGTTACTTCGACGGGGGTGCCGTCCTTACCGATACGGTAGATTCCGAAGCGATTACCTTGTGGTGGAATACGGTGTACGAAAATTGTGCCGTCGCGGGCAAATTCAGGCCGGCTCGTCACACCTGTGTCATCGAACAGGTGTTTGGCACCGGTGCCGTCAGCTGCACCAATTCGCACGTCCCATACCCCGGGAAGCCCAGTCTTTAGCTGGGTGAGCCAAGCCAACCGTCGCCCGTCAGGCGACCACATCGGGTCGTGGTCGCGGAATTTATCGGTCGTAATCCGTGTTGCTGCATCTTTCCTGCTGGGTCTGTTACTCGGTTTATTGATTGGCATTGTGTAGATTTCGTAGTTGGATTCGGTACAAATACTCCGGGGGCACCCGACAAAGGTAATCATTCGTCCGTTGGGATGGAAGGCTGGGTCGAGATTGGTGCCGGGGCAATTGGTAAGCGCTTGCGCACCTTGTCCCAGCGCATCGGTCAACTGAATTTGCGGGTTAATTCGGCTACCACCAAAAAGCACTAACTGTTGGCCGTTGGGCGACCACTCTGCATGACCCTGCAAGGTCCAGCCATCCAGCCCAACCGGGCGTATTTGCACTGGATCCGATCCGTCGGTTGCCACGAGCCAAATTGAAGTTTTTGCGGCATCAAGGTCGTGTACACCAGCCGGCGTACGATGAAAGAGCACCGTGCGCCGGTCCGGGGATAACCGGGGAGACCACGAGTCGTATACCGGATTGTTGGTGAGTTGGGTGACTTTGTTGCCGTTGAGGTTCATAAGGAAAAGCTCAAAGTTGCCAGTACGGTCCGAGTCGAAGGCCATTCGAGTCTTGGGCAAGGCAGGCCCGGTCGGACGCGCTTGGGGTGCTATCCATTCAGCCGGGACGGCGGGTGGACTGCATCCCAAAATGGCCAGCATAAGCAGTGCTGCGACGATGATGCTGTACACGGGGAAGAGCAGTCGAGGTGACAAACATTCCCTTTCCAGCGGAGTGGTTAAAAATTGTTCGAGTGGTAAAAATGGAAGATAAACGGCTCTTTTTTTCATACAATCGCCTCTTACTCAATGATGTTTTTCAATAAAATTGACTTATCGGTACAAAAAGGCGGTACAAAAGCATTAGCCTTTCTTTACATAAAGTAGCACTAGCCTGCATTTCTTATTAAGAGAAGAAGTAAAAAGGCAACAAATGTTATATAAATTGGACTTAATTAAGAAGGATAAAAAATACAGCAAAGCTAACCTTATGAATATACAGTGTATAAGAAAGTACGCTATGTATCAACTATTTGAGAAGAGAGTGTAACTTATAATAGTAGAAAGCTTTGCAAAACCACCTGCGCAAGTCAATTTTTTCGTTGCGCGGTACTCAAAATCCTCATTTACTGTGTGTGAACCTTTACCATTCGTGAGTGGTCAGGTGTACTGTGGTTTTTGCGCTCCGTGCACCTTGAAATTGACTTGCTTGATAGGGTTATTAAGTCTCCTTAATGTATCAATTTTCTACTTTTGTGCGAGCGATATCGGCTTCGTCGTGAATATCTGCGCCCTTGGTTTCTAAGTGCTTGTATATCGCGATAAGTGATGTACGGGCTGACTTCTAACGCCTCGGCCAATGTTTCATCAGTGATCGCGCGGCGGCAATTGCGAAAAAGATCGATAAGCTTTAGTAGGTGTTCTGAGCGGGTCATTTAATAATCCTAGCGATAAATGGCCCTAGCCAACTTTCTTTTTATGTGTGGTCCAATAAGTCGGCTTGTCAGAACCGACTTAAATAGCCCTTGTTACCGGCAAGTACATACCGTTCAAATTGCTAACTGACATCGCTGAGATAGTGAATGTCATGTACAGAAGCTTGAGAAATATCAAACCCTATTGGGTGCATACTGCATGAATCTTGTAACCAAAATAGTGCTTTTTTGCTCTACACAGTAGCCAAAATCAGGCGCTGATTCAGGATGCTCAAAATAAATACGGCTACGTTTAGCTCGGCTAAGACGGCGGACTTCAAGTGGCATGCTATAACCAGATGATAGGTTTCACAAGGAATAATGGTATCGGCGATGCGTTGTTGTAGCTGTTATGTATGGTGGATTAATTTTCGCCGTCGTTTATTATAAACTTAGCGCTCTATTTTATGTTTAATCTGACTAGGGAGTTAGGTAAGCAGGTTGAGCTCCGAATTGATGACCTAGGCTTCGACAGCCAAGCTAAGAGCAATGAATTCGTTGTCTAAGAGCCTAGATTTTCTAATTTGTTCTGGGAAATTATCAAGTGGCTCAATATCGCGCAACAAAGACAAAAATTGCTTATAATAGCGCTGTAATTTGTTCATGAATTTGTTTTTTTGGAGAAAACTAGGTTATATCATTATTTAAATATATGAGTAACTTACCTCTTCATTTTTTCTTTAGTTCCCTAAATATGCAACGGGTTAATTGTTGTTAAATTTATTTCCGTCGGCTTTTTATCGTTTTGATGGACAAAATTAAAAAAATAATATAACATATGAAATAATTTTATTGATGGTAGCGAGATGAAAAAGTAATGAAAAGAAGAAATTTTTTAAAAACTACGGGGATTGCTGCAGCGGCAGCAACGGTAACGACAACAGCTTCTGCGAGTGATAAAGTTGTTAACTGGAAAATGGTGACGACTTGGCCTAAAAATTTCCCTGGTTTAGGTACTGGTGCGAACTTATTAGCAGAAAAAATCACACAGATGACGGGGGGTCGCATCAAAGTAAAAATTTATGGTGCAGGTGAATTGGTCCCTGCCATGGAAGTTTTTGATGCAGTTTCTAACGGCACAGCACAAATGGGACATTCTGCGGCTTATTATTGGAAAGGCAAAAGTGAAGCATCTCAATTCTTTACGTCGGTACCGTTTGGTTTAACAGCCGATGAAATGACAGCTTGGTTTTACTACGGCGGTGGTTTAGAACTATGGCACGAAGTTTACAAGCCATTCAATCTCGTTGCTTTCCCGGCTGGTAATACCGGTGTACAAATGGGTGGGTGGTTCAATAAAGAAATCAACAGTATTGATGACTTAAAAGGCTTGAAAATGCGTATCCCAGGCTTGGGGGGTGAAGTACTGAAACGTCTGGGTGGCACGCCGGTAACCTTACCCGGTGGAGAAATTTTTACCTCGCTACAATCCGGTGCTATTGATGCAACTGAGTGGGTTGGTCCGTATAATGATCTGGCCTTTGGTTTCTACAAAGCCGCAAAATATTACTACTACCCAGGCTGGCATGAAACCGGATCTACGCTAGAGTGTATGATTAATAAAGATGCATTTGAGGCACTGCCCGATGATTTGCAAAATTTAGTCAAAGATGCTTGTCGCATTGTCAACGAGGATATGTTTGCTGAGTACAATGCACGCAATGGCAAAGCATTAAACGAATTAGTCAATAAACATGGTGTTCAGTTGAAAAAATTCCCAGACACTGTACTGAAAGAACTAGCAAAAATCTCTGATGAGGTCATTGCCGGAATGGCAAAAAAAGATGACCTGTCTAAACGTGTTTATGAGTCATTTAAAGCATTCAAAGACGAGTCTGCTGCTTATGCCGATGTGTCAGAGCGCGCCTATTTAAATGCACGGGCGCTTGTAAAAGAGGAGTCGTAAGCGCTAAATTTTGTTAACTTATTTAAAACCTCGTCTTGACGGGGTTTTTTTGTTATTTTTTTTAAAACTGGTCAATTTACCACAGGGGTTACAATGAATAACTTGGAACAAAAAGTTGCTTTGGTCACGGGAGCAGGTAGTGGTTTGGGGCGTGGTGTTGCCGTGGCACTGGCAAATGCAGGTGCTGCTGTTGGCGTTGCAGATATTGATACAACTGGTGCTGAAGAAACCGTATCAATGATTAAACAAGCAGGGAAACGTTCTATTGTGCTGGATATGGATGTCACCAGCGAAAATAGCGTCAATAATGGCGTTACTCAGTTAATGTCTATTTATGGACGTTTTGATGTTTTGGTGTCTAATGCCGGTGTGCAAACGATAAGTCCCGTACAGGACTTATCACTATCACAGTGGAGAAATATGCTGGCGGTTCATTTGGACGGTGCATTTTTGACAACTAAAGCAGCGTTAAACATCATGTATAAACAAGCCCAAGGTGGCAAGATTATTTATATGGGCTCCGTACATTCGCATGAAGCTTCACTATTTAAGGCTCCCTATATTACGGCCAAACACGGTTTATTGGGGCTGGCTAGAGCCGTTGCCAAAGAAGGTGGCAAGAAAAAAGTTCATACCCACGTTATCTGCCCGGGTTTTGTGAAAACGCCATTGGTTGAAAAACAAATTCCGGAACAAGCCAAGGAAAAAGGCGTTAGCGAAGAAACGGTGATTAATGACATTATGTTGGGACAGACTGTGGATAAGGAATTTACCACGATTGCAGATATTGCAGATATTGCCGTGTTTTTGGCGGCTCATCCCACAGGTGCCTTCACGGGGCAGTCATTTATTGCTGGTCACGGCTGGGGTATGCGCTAAAATCAAACTTTGTGTATAACAATGTGCTTTGGTTTTTTTGGTGTAATACTGCGGTCAGTGTTGGCATAATGCGACATGGCAAAAGCGATTAAATGGATAAATATAGATTGATTGTAAAGGTCTTGGGTTATTTTTAGATTTTAGTTTACCTACCAATTGAATTTGAGGGGATTCAGAACATCTTGAACCATCATAGAACTACGTTAAAAATCTTCATTTGTAAAAATACGCCTGCTGTAGCAAAATTCGTAAATTTGGCAATAGTCATGTAGTAAATCCGCTATAGTGGCTTAGCCCAACTTTAGCAAGTTTCACCTAAGAACCCCAAAAAAATCGTCTATCTTACATATTGATTAAATTTAATCTGTTAAAAATCTAGTCGCCTTTCTATCCCCGTTTTTAGTGCCTTAATTGTTTTGTTTTTTCTTATGTCTGCCACTTTTTCTCATACAATACCCCTTTATGTTTATTCGACGTGCAACAACACGTAATAAAAAAGACGGGGGAAAGATATGAAACTTATCACCTTGTCGAGAATTATTGTATTAAGAAAGGCGTTAGACAGAGAACTTTCCTTCATCTTGGTGCCGATTTACCTTTGCCAAAGAAAAAATGGTCTGGCTAAGCCAATGTATTGATGAATTGCTCTCTGGCAAGTAAAGTTCATTGCCATACGATGACAACATTACTGAATTAGCACGAAGGAGTGTTTACTGAAGAATTAATCAATTATGATGATTTGGACGATAATCCGGCTCTCTTGCCTGAATAATAGATTTTTTCTGCTAATGAAAATAAAATGCCCCATACGATAGGGGCATAACTCCATAGTATTTTTTAAGTCACCATCTTGCTAATCATCTTTACAAAAAGATAAAAGTCATGATATCGTTAGCTTCGACTTTTATTGGTCAGTCCTTATTCATTCTAACTGAGGAAAAATCATGAAAAAATCAATTATATTATTAGCCCTTGCAACACTCTGTTTATCAAGCGTTACCATTGCTAAAGATAAAGTCCCCTATACTAACCAAGGTTTTTACACTAATGCCGAAACACAACTTGCTGTACATTTTGTGGATATTCCGGGTATTAAAAAAAGTCTGGAAGGTAAGCCACCAATGACGGTTAGTTTTGATATCGATGATACCGCACTATTTTCCAGCCAGTATTTCCATTACGGTTTTACATTTGGTAAGGAGTTGGGGTTTGGTGACAGTATCAAGGCGGTTCTACATTCACAAAAATTTTGGGATTATGTCGCAGAGCAAGCTGATAAACACTCTATCCCAAAAAAATCTGCCAAAGAACTTATCAAAATGCACCAAGGACGTGGTGATAAAATTGTCTTTATCACAGGTCGTACAAAACATAGCAAAGCAGAAAATGGTACTGTTACCGAAACTGCTAAAGTATTACAAAAATACTTTAAGTTACCAGAAGATACTGTAATTTGGTACACAGCAGATACGCCTATTGACGGCTACAGACATCCCAAAACAGCATACATCATCAAAGCCGGCTCAAAATTACACTACGGCGATTCTGATGACGATATTTTATCAGCTCGTGAGGCTGGTATTCGTGGTATCCGAGTACAACGCTCTTACTCTTCAACTAACCCACAAAAATTAAACGGTGGTTATGGAGAAGAAGTGTTAATTAACTCTGCTTGGTAATTTATAGTGACCTGAATTATTTCTTGCTACTGCGTTACATCGTCTTGCCGTATTCATTACTGCCTGCGACGGTGTGCCTTGTAACAGAAACTAATTCATCCCACTACATTTTCAAAGTAAAACCGATAGCAATAAAAATCCCCACAATCTTTTGATAATGGGGATTTTTATTTGCTTGATAGAACAAATTTAGGCTACTACAACTTATTCTCTTCACTAAACATCTCAATCACTTCGGCAATGGTAAACGTACCTAGATCCTGTTTTTGCCCACGCTTACGCATATTAACCGTACCGCTTTCCATTTCTTTATCCCCAACAACTAGCAAATAAGGCGTGCGTTTACCAATATGTTCTCGAATTTTATAACCGATTTTCTCATTTCGTAAATCATTATCGACCGCAAAGCCTGCAGCTTGTAGTTTTTTCGTGACTTCTAAAACATAATCATTTTGTTTCTCGGAAATATTCAGTACTGTTGCTTGCACTGGTGCTAACCAGAATGGGAAATCGCCTGCATAGTGTTCAATCAAAATACCAACGAAACGTTCAAACGAACCCAAAGTCGCACGGTGTAGCATGACTGGAGCCTCACGTTCACCATGTTCATTAACAAAAGTTGCGTCTAGGCGGCTTGGCATATTGAAGTCCACTTGTAACGTACCACATTGCCAGACTCGGCCAATGCAGTCTTTTAGTGAGAATTCAATTTTAGGCCCATAAAAAGCGCCTTCACCCGGTAATTCTTCCCATTCCACACCTTTACTATCTAGTGCATCGGCAAGGGCTTTTTC
>PDWI01007703.1_pt1 | contig 14900 bp, 8 predicted proteins | sample 1430891 | NCBI WGS metagenome assembly PDWI01 (sample SAMN01162508, study PRJNA174530) | Oral metagenome, whole genome shotgun sequencing project. | biome: Marine environment; feature: Marine mammal; material: Swab sample of the gingival sulcus; isolation source: swab sample of gingival sulcus... | reverse complement strand
AAAGACGGTGATCGTACCGTATTGCAGGATACCAACGACTCCGCATCCGACTTTATAGCAACAGCACCAAATCCCTCACCGGGAGCAGTGGAAGACCATGAATAAACGGCTTTACCATACAAAAACTGTATGGGACAAATAAAAAGAAATGAAAACAAGAATTTTATCATTAGCGATTTTGGCCTCCCTGTTTATGGTAACCTGTAATGATGACGACAGTATCGATATGTCATCAGGGGACATTGGATTAAAGTTGCCATCCCTCGTGGATAATGCAACAAAACATGATCTGACCGCAACCATTGAGAATATAAACACTGGTGCGGTTATTGAGAAAAACATGAATGACCTATCGCTTTCCAACTTGGATTTGGAAGATGGGCTATATAACATTACGGTCCGGGGGGAAGTGACTTACCAAACTTCCTATGTTGTAAAAAACGAAGACGAAGAAGGCAATGTAACAGAGGAGACCATAACCAAGGATGTAACTTCCGAGGTACGTGGGACAAAAGAGAACGTAGAAATAAAAGGGGGGAGCTTTACCTTATCCATACCCTTGTTCTTGGCAAGTAAAAGCGATAGTTTCGTGATTTCAGAAATCTTTTTCTCTTGGACCAGAACACCAGAGGGCAAACCCTATTTCTATGATAGTTTTTTTGAGTTGTACAACAATACCGACGAAGTACTCTATGCAGATGGATTATGCATTGGGGAAACAAAGTTGAAAACAGCCCATACCCTTGAAGATTTCTCTCCGGATATTCGTGATGAGGCAGTGCCTTTACGCACCGTTTATCGCATTCCGGGCAGTGGGAAAGAACATCCTGTACAGCCAGGGAAAACTTTTGTGTTTTGCGATATAGCAATAGACCACACAGGGGAAAACCCGAACTCTATCGACCTGTCAAAAGCTGACTTTGAGTGGTACGATATCAATGAACGCGATACGGATACTCCAGAAGTTCCTAATATGGAGCGTGTTGTCATTGAGAATGCAAATGTCGTATGGAAACCTTTTAGCCGAGGACAACACTCTTATGTATTGTTCCGGGTTGAGAATACGATATCGGCTGAGCAATTCGCTATAGACCAAGTCTTCCACTATGAGTTTACCCTAAAAGGAAACACACACGATAAGGATGTTTGGAAAATAGAAAATAGCAAGGTAATCGACGCTGTGGAATGCAGTACACCTTCGGCCTTTGAATGGAAAGCAATGTCCCCATCACTGGACCTTACCTGGACACATTCAGGAAAGACGGTGATCGTACCGTATTGCAGGATACCAACGACTCCGCATCCGACTTTATAGCAACAGCACCAAATCCCTCACCGGGAGCAGTGGAAGACCATAAATTGGAATAATGTAATTAAAACCTTGTCATATTGGGCTTGCCGGAAAATTGTTTACGGACTGTCCTGTAAATACAACCTCCGGTAAGCTCAGGATGGCAAATATAAAAATGGCGGACAACCAAGAACAGACCGCGAATACCTGAAAAACACACATATGCGCAACCTATTTCCGATAGTATTGATTTGTCTTGGTTTTTCGTTTATGGTAAGAGGACAGGAAACCAAAAAACCCGTAGAGGACCATCACAGAGAGGAAATCGCTTTCTTTACAGATTGGTGGCAGAACCCTGCGATGCGGTTTTCCTACCCCTTACAGCAATTTACCGATGTGTCGGTAAGTTTTCTACAGAAAGACAATGAAGCATTTGCGACACAGAAAGGTTCGGATGTAAATAAGTTCAAGTTCCGGGCAAATTCCTTCTCTAAGGATACTACGCAATTGTATTACGGAAAGGCAATCTACGGCAAATGGAACGACGGGGGCTACAAATGGAATACCGTGGCAGATGTTGGGACATTGCAGCCTTATATCATCGCGGACACTATAGGTGGCAAGATGTACAACGAAAAGTATTTTTTTTCCGGGGGCTATGCAAAACGTTTCTCCAAAATAAGTCTGGGGGCCTTTACCTCTTACAGGGCAATGACAGCTTACAAGAAAAAAGACCCTCGACCCAACAATACTGTCTCGGACCTGAATGTAAGGCTTGGGAGTGCTTGGGAAATGTCCACAAAGTACACATTGGGCCTTGATATCCACTTCAACAAATACCAGCAAGACCAGCATATCGCCGTTTATAGGGATGGTGGCGGTGCCATGCTCTATTACTTAAGGGGTTTAGGGGTCGCGGACGAACGTTTTTCCACTGTGATCACAGACAACTCAAGCTCTTCGAACAAATATAAGCAAAACAACTATGGGGCCACATTGAGTCTTTTCCCTAAACGGCAAAAAGGCTTTTTAAGCACCGTTTCTTTTTCAAAAATAGATTTGGAGCTTTTTAAATACCTTGGTAAGATCCTGTTGAACATAAGCGACTTAAAGACAAATTTGACCAAGGCAAGTCTAGGTTACAAATTCAATGTGAAAAATGTTGGCTGCCTTTTGAAGGTCTATGGGCAATACCGGGAGCAGAAAGGGAAAGAATATATCTATAGACAGAACAGTACGTTGCTCTCTACGGCAGAGAAATACAAGAACACCGTATATGTTGGGGGAATGGAAGCATTGGGGAGCTATCAATGGAAAAATACGAATAGCCTTACACGACTGAATATCGCATATAGCGATCAGGAGGAACGCTATACAGGGTTGCGGAGCATTACGTCAAGTGCAAAAGATGTGGGGAATATAACGATACGGCTACAAGAGAATCTACTTTGGGATTTGGGAAAGAACTCCCTACTTACTAAATTCGGTGTTGGCTATCGCCATAACTTGGAAAAAGACCTGAAAACAGGAAGCCTTACGGCCGAAAGGGCTAGGGAGACCTTAGTAGTCCCCGATTACCTTTTCGAGACTTCCGATTTCGTCTCAGGACAATTCACATTGCGATATGATTACCAACTAACCCATAAATACGGGGTTTACGGGAAAGGAATATACCAATATGCGAAATACCAGGAGTTGGGGAATAGGCAACAATATCAAATTGCCGTTGGTTTGGCCTTCTGAAAATAAATGGATATGGATAATCAAGACGTTATTGTATGTGGTAACCTCACGCATTACTATGGAAAACGCTGTATTTATGAAAACCTGAATTTCAGTATCCCCAAAGGTCGCATATTAGGTCTTTTAGGAAAAAACGGAACGGGTAAGACAACTACGATAAATATCCTGAATGGCTATTTGAAACCCCGTAGTGGGCAGTGTTCCATCTTTGGGGAACCCTCGTATGGCCTTTCACCAAAAACACGTGAAAGAATAGGCCTGCTCATAGAAGGACACGTGCAATATGCGTTTATGAACGTGGTGCAAATCGAAAAATTCTATTCGCGATTTTATCCCAAATGGCAAAGGGGAACTTATTATGAACTGATCTCCATGCTTAAAATAGACCAAAGGCAACGCATAGCCCAAATGTCCTGTGGGCAACGTTCGCAAGTGGCCTTGGGACTTATCCTGGCACAAAATGCGGACTTGCTTATCCTCGATGATTTCTCAATGGGCCTAGACCCCGGCTATCGCCGCCTGTTCGTCGATTTCCTAAATGAATACGCCCGGAAAGATGAAAAAACGGTCTTCGTAACCTCACATATCATCCAGGATATGGAGCGTTTGATCGATGATTGTATGATAATGGGCTACGGAAGGATATTGTTGCAAAAACCGGCAAAGGAAATCTTACGGACTTTCCATCGCTATGTCCTGCAAGGTGGGCAAACCTTTCCGCTCAACGATATAGCGGATTTCCATTACCCTGCCAAAATAAAGGATACTACCGAATTTTACAGTTTCTTGCCCTTGCAGGAAGTAAAGCGGATTTTGGGGACGAAAAGTATACATACGGAAACACTTCGACAGGAGGGGCTGACCCTGGAGGAGGCATTTATTGGTTTAACAGGGAAATATTAAGATAGCAATGTGGAAAGCGATGATTTATAAGGAATGGTTGAAAACCCGTTGGGTTATTGCAGGGCTGTGCATATTGGGAATTGGCTTGTTGGCGTACATCTTCATTACGTTGGGGCGTGTCTTTCGACATCTGGGAATGGTCGAGGTTTGGGATGCCATCATCAATCGCCATAACCCACTATATCCGGAATTAAGATATTACCCCATAATCTTTGGGATTTTACTTGCCCTGTCCCAGTTTATCCCAGAGATACAGAAAAAACGCTTGAAACTCACCCTGCATTTACCAATGTCCCAAAAGGCATCCTACTTTAGTATGCAATGTTACGGACTATTGGTCCTACTGGCAGGTTTTATTGTACAACTAATGATCTTATACGTTTACAGTACGGTTTATTTCCCAAAAGAAATCACCGCAAATGCCTTTATTTCCTTATGGCCTTGGTACAATGCCGGAATTATGGCATATCTTTTTACGGCCTTGATCTGTTTGGAACCTACATGGGTCAGGAGAACAGTCTACCTACCCATTGCCCTTGGGGCACTGTATATCCCATATTTATCTGGATTCCCAGGGGCTTATCAATATATTTGGTGGCTACTTCCCCTATCTATTGTTTACATTTTTACTTTTCCGTGGCTATCTATTGAACGTTTTAAAAGAGGGCTCCAGTAACTAAAGTTGTACAAAATGAAAATACGTAGTTTCCCCATACTCCTGTGTACTGTTCTGCTGGCTTGGTTCTTGCCGTCGCTCTACAATATGTTAAGCTCCCCATCCTCGGGACGTCTGATAGTCTATTTCAGCTCGGTCACACAACACTTCTGTTCCATTGAGCGGGATACCGGGACCGACGAGGTTATCCGTAGGGACATCACAACTGACGAGCATTATTCCTTAAACCAGTTTGACAGCATATTGCCGTTGCTGTATTATCGCCAACTTCTGGCAGACGGCAAAATGCCAGACACGATACAAGGCAAGAACATTTCTGCCAAAGAAGCCAATCAGGGAAGTTTTTTCTTTAGGCACAAACCAAGGGACAAAAACAGTCCGTCCATTCCTTTATACCCCTTGTTCGAGTCGCAATCAGGGCGGGTAGACCTGAAAATGCCGGATGATGTTTTCCGTTTAGGCGACGAGATGGCCTTTATCGATGCGGGAAAAAACGAGGTGAAAACGGAAAAAACAGAGAGGTTCGGAAAGGTCTTCGCAAAAGAAAATTTTGTTTTCCCCGCAAAGATAGTCGCAGGAAACCCATCACCAAGAAAACCATACGACGAAGGTTATTTTGTGATTGATACCGATGACAACCTGTACCATTTCAAAATGGTAAAGTCAGGGCCTTTTCTTAAAAAAGTGGATGTACCCAACGATTGCGTACCTAAGTATTTCTTTCCTTACGAGCCGGATGACCGTAGTTTTTACGGATTCCTTGTCGACGGGAAAGGCTTTATCCACGTAATAAACACAGACAACTACAAACTGCAGAAGTTGGATTGCCATAATGTTGATCTGGACAAACAAATTTTTACAATAATGGGAAACCCTTTGTATTGGACCGTACGCATGATCTCCCAAGAAAAAGAGGATGTTTTCGCCTTTGATGCCAATACCAAGGAGATTGTTGCCGAGCATCATTTTGCAGAGGAAACAAAAGGGGACGGCTGGAAAACATGTGTTTTCCCATTTGAGCTAAGTTGGACGGATTCCTTGTCAAGATTTGTGATACCCAAGGTCAAATATGGAAACTATGCTGTGTTGGGGACCAATGTTCTATTGGCACTTGTATTCTTCTTTTTGGTGGAACGGAAAAGGAGATGGAAAGAAAAGACAATTGCAACCTTATGGATAATACTGACAGGTGTTTTCGGATTTATAGCTTGTTTAGTCCTTAGGGAAAAGAGTGGGTGAACCAGGGAAACAGAATGTTGAATTAGGGCAGGACACAGGAGGAATGGTCTTTACCATGTGGTAAAGGTTGAAACAAAAAAAGACCTTGGATTTCTCAAAGGCCTTTATTTCTCATACGGTCCGGGGATACTCGAAATTTCTTTAAAACACCCTATACCAAAGAACCACTTTTTAATGGGTATCAACATCTTTGGACTGGTCGCGGATTAAAACCCACGCCCTGAACGCATCAATTTAATTTTAAGATAATAAACTCGGACCTACGGTTGACATCATGTCTGGCATTACTGCATTGGCTGTTATTATCACATTCATTTACCAATTGTTCCTCACCATAACCAATGGCACTTTCAATACGGTCAGGGGCGATACCCTGTGATACGATATAATCCCGGGTAGATTTGGCCCTTCTATCGGACAGGCTTTTGTTGTAGGCATCATCACCTCTGGAATCGGTATGCGATTCGATCTTGATGACCATATCGGGATATTCCGTCATTAAGAACACTATCTTGTTCAATTCCACCGACGCATCATATCGGATATCGTCCTTGTCAAAATCAAAATAGATGATCCCGATCTTTATTTTCAACACGTTGCCTTCCTTAACGATCAATGGATTCAGCTTTTTAAGCCCCAACGGAACTTCATTGGCCAAACCAGGTTCGTTGGTCGTGGCAAATGCCTGTTCAGAACCTTCAAAACCGTCTTTTGAAGCTTTGACCAAAAACGACTGCTGGCACGGTAGGCCAACATCAAAATAATACTCTCCCGAACTATCACTAATGGTCTCCGCCAACAGTTCCCCTTCCTTATTATGCAACAAAACAGTTGCATTGGATAAAGGGCGTCCGCTTTTCTGGTTGCGTACCTGTCCATAAGCCGATTGCGAACAGGTAACGGCCAAACGTTGAAAGGAGTAGATATCGTCATCACCTTTGCCGCCTTTCCTATTGGAGGACACATAACCCCTCTGGGTTTCTTCATTGACGAGATAGGCGAAGTCATCCAGATTACTGTTTAAGGGTTTCCCCAAATTGGTAGGTTCTGAAAAAGAACCTTCATAAGAACTTTCAAACACATCCAACCCCCCAAGTCCTAAGTGGCCGTCTGAAGAGAAATACAACTTCCCTTCGGTCACATAAGGGAACATCTCCCTTCCACTGGTATTGATGGTAGGCCCCAGGTTTTTTGGGTTGCCATAGGTGTTATCATCCAGAATATCGACCACAAAGATATCGGTAGCCCCAATAGAGCCCGGCATATCCGACACAAAATACAATTTTTTCCCATCGGGACTTAAGGCAGGTTGCCCAACGGAATAGTTTTCATCATTGAATGGCAACTCTGTTGGCACACTCCATGAATCCTCGATTAAATCCGACCTGTACAGCTTTAAATGATTGGTGCCCGTTTCGTCCCTTCCTAGGTTTTTATCCGTATAGTTGTTCCTGGTAAAATACATGGTACTGAAATCCGGGGTAAAGGCAACGATGGCCTCATGGTATTTGGAGTTGATCGTTTTTGAGAACGGCCTTACATTTTCCAGATCCGAACCGTTGCCCACGGTATCCGCCAAAAACAAGTTCAAATAGGGTTGTTCGTTCCATTTGTAGATTCGGGTATGCAAGTTCATTGTATCCCTACTTGAGGCAAAAACAATCTGACCGTTATAGTAACTTGATCCAAAATCCGCAAGTTTCGTATTTATAGACAAGTTGGAGAGGAGGAATTGTGGTTCCTTCCCCAACAAGTTTTCCAGACCATCCTTACTGGCTGCCAAGTGACCTACACCATAGTTCGCCTCTTTTAACCGCTCACCATATTTTTTGGACAGCAACTTTGCCATTCCGTAATTGCCTACCCCCTTTAGGGCGTGGATGTACCTGAAAATATAAGTAGGCTCTAGAACCTGTTCATAGTTGGCAAATAGTTGACCGTACCACTTGACCGCATTTTGCATGTCCGTGTTGAAATAATAGGCATCCCCAACTTTTTGGAGGGTTTGTTTTGAGTAGTCACCCCTTTCAACTTGGGCCTGAAATTGTTCGGCGGCTTTTTTGTACCAAAGGGCGTCAAAATTTTTTTCGGCTGTAGTATCGTCATTTTGGGCAAATACAAGATTTGCCATTAAAATAACGCTGTATAGGAATATTTTTTTCATGCTTTTATCTTAGTAGAATCTAGGCGATTTCAATCTTTTTTTCAATGATCTAAGTTCGAACCTTAGGAAGATCTCATGCGTGCCGTTATTGTAGTTTTTTAAATCGGTAGTGGTCAGGTCATATGCATAACCAATATGTATTTTCTCTGATATATCGATACCCAGCAACCCTGAAAAAGAATCATCCCATCGATAAGCAGCCCCTAGGGTAAGTACATCCTTTATAAGGAAATTTGCGGATACATCGGCGATAATTGGTGCCCCTGGCACCCATTTCACAAAGAATGCAGGCTTAAATAGGACATCTGGGTTTAGACGCAATATCTTTCCCCCGATCAAATAATAATGTAGTCGCTCAGTAGCGATTTTCTGTACGGAGCCATCATAATGTTCCTCGGAGAAGAAATTGGGGACCGCAAAACCTAAATACCCCTTACCGGTATGATAGTAAACCCCAGCACCAACAGTAGGGAAGAATTTATTCTCGATATTATTCTGGAAAGCTATATCAGGGTCTTCAAAAAGCCCTTTGGAGAAATCCACATTGAATAACCTACCACCACCTTTCAGTCCAAACGAAAGACGTTTGTCGTTTTCATCCAATTTTATAGTGTAGGAAAAATTCAAATCAAAAAATGTTTCATCCGATGGCCCTAGTTCGTCCCTACTTACAATTAAACCAAGACCCACATTCTTGCCAACAGAACCATCAATCGCCAACACTTGACTTGTAGGTGCCCCATTAAGGCCTACCCATTGCGTACGGTACATCCCAAGTATCGATAAATGGCCTCTTGACCCTGCGTATGCGGGATTAACACTCAAGGTATTGTACATATACTGCGTGAACTGGGGGTCTTGTTGGCCATATAGACCAGAACCAAGACCGGTACAGACAATGATCAAAATATATTTTAAATAACGTTTCATTCTATGTTTTTTATTAAGATTATCTTATCGCTTATCTGTTAATATATAACCAGTCTGCAATTGGTTTTGAACCATCGCCCAGATCAAGGATGTAGTAATAGGTACCATCAGGCAAAAGTTCCTGTTCATTTACCGTAGCCCTTCCGTTTGAAATACCTGTCCAACTATTATCATAGTTCTGTTGCTCAAAAACTATGTTCCCCCACCTATTGTAGACCCTAAGTACATTGTTCGGATATCTAGAGATACAATCAATCTTGAAAAACTCATTGACACCATCATCATTTGGTGAGAACTCGTTAAAAATGGTCAAACAAGTAGGGTCGATCGTTACTTGACTGGAATCATTGGTGTCGTTTAGATCTATTTGATCGACAAAGGCCAAACTTGCTGTGTTCAAATAATCATCCTGTTCCAAGACTTCAACGTTAATGGTCAAGCTGGCGGATTCAGTACTTGCCAATGCAGCAATCTCCCAAAATCCATCAACGGGATCATATGTACCCACTGAAGCCTGTGAGCTTAGATAAGCGTACCCATTAGGAAGTATATCTTCAATACCAATATTGGAGGCATCGGATACACCCATATTGTTTATGGTAATGGTAAATTGGATCTCATCCCCTATTTTTGGACGCTCGTTACTTACCACCTTACTTACTGCGATATCCACCGATTGCGGCACAACGGTTACAACAGCCTCATCATCATCATCAAGGCCATCGTCCATATCATCGATTGCACTACCCTCATTGGTATTACTATCTGGGTCAGCTTGATCGCTCGCCGTGATTTCAGCTATATTGGTATATTCCCCATCAGTACCTGTAGGCGCATTTACCTGTAACAGTACAATAAGGCTTTCCGTTGTTCCATTCGGTATGACCCCGTTCGTATTCCAGATACCAGTCGTTGGGTCATACAATCCGGCTGTACTCAAATGGGACTGATAGGTGTAACCACTTGGGACCATATCCGTTACAACAACCCCAGTAGCATTACTATCCCCGCTATTGGTCAGGTTGACTGTAAATTCAACAATATCGCCAACGTTGGGGTTTAGCTCATCCACTTCCTTTGTCAGGCTTAAATCGGCCAAACCTGTTGGGACCGGACTTACAGTATCTTGGTCATCTTCTGAATTCAAATTATTATCAGGCGACGAATCAGGGTCAAAAGTATTCAACGCAATTAATTCCGCAGTATTGGAATAATCACCGTTTGTTAAAACGGTAGCGACTATCTCCAAAGTTTCCGAGGCACCGTTAAGCAAGTTTGCGACATCCCACGACCCAATAACCTCATCATAAGTCCCTGCAGAAGGTGTGGCACTTACAAAATCATATCCAGAGGCCAATATATCCTCAACAACAAGACCAGTCGCATCACTGGGGCCGTCATTCGCCACTGTTATTGTGAAGGTCACTTGTGAACCTACAGAGGGACTGGGATTATCTACGGTTTTCACGATAGATATATCCGTGATGACCCTTGGAGTCGTATTTTGACCATCTTGGTCATCCTCGTTGATGTCATTATTATTAGGTGTCGAATCCGGGTCTTGCTCATTTACGGCAACCACCTCTGCGACATTGGCATAACTCCCTGTTGTATTTATCCCCACAGTGATATTAAGTTCCAAACTGGAATCCGCAGCAAGACTTGCCACATCCCAAATGCCCGTTCCCGGGTCATAAGCACCACCACTATCATCAGAAATGTAACTATAACCGGAAGGTAACGTTTCATTTACCTGTATTCCTGTTGCTGGACTGGGGCCTTCGTTGTTCAATGTCAAGGTAAAGGTTATCGTATCCGAAACATCCGGGAACTCATTATCCACTACCTTGGCCAAAGAAAGATCCGCTAATGGTACAGGGGTAGTACCCGCATTATCCTGATCATCTTCCGAGGCAATACCATTGGATGGTGTAGAATCAATATCAACATTGTCAGAACCGGTAATCTCAGCGCTATTGCCATAATTGCCTGTTGGGTTAACAAGGGCTACAATGTTCAGGGTCTCTGTGGTCCCGGTGGGAACCACACCATTCAAGGACCATAGTCCGGTTGTTTCATTATAGACTCCAGCAGTACTATTGTTGGAAACATAGGTATATCCGTTAGGCAACAGATCCACCACAGTAACACCACTGGTATTACTAGGGCCATTGTTGATCAAGTCCAAAGTGAATATAACCTCATCACCGACAAGAGGAGCTGCTGTATTTACCGTTTTTGTCAATTCCAAGTCAGAGACCAGAACTGGCTGTATCTCAATGGTTTCTTGATCGTCTTCGGTATCATCATTGTTTGATGGTTCCGAATCAATATCGAACTCATTCAAATCGGTCAATTCAGCAGTATTGGTATAGTTTCCATTGGCCAATACATTGGCCGTTATTATAATCGTTTCGGTAACACCATTGTTCAGGTTCCCAATCGTCCAAGAACCATTCAGTTCCTCATAAATACCTCTGGAAGGGGCGGCACTCACGAATTCATAACCAGATTCCAATAAATCGGTCACAACAATATTCGTGGCATCATTTGGCCCATCATTGGTTACGGTAACCGTAAACTCGATCTGTCCGCCGATATTCGGGGTCATATTATCCGCCACCTTGGTTACGGAAACATCGACCAATTGTCTTGGCACCACTACAACCTCATCTTGGTCATCCTCGCTAAGAACATCATTGTTCGGAGTGGAATCTATATCCAATTCTGTATGTGAAATAACCTCTGCGATATTCGTATAGTCACCTGTCGTATTGACTGTAGCGACAATATTCAGTATTGTGGTACTTCCGATCGCAAGGTTTCCAATATTCCAATTCCCGGTTACTGCATCATAAGCTCCTGCTGCATCATCGGACACATATGTAAAGCCAGACGGCAACTGATCCAACACTTGAAGGTTGGTAGCATCACTTGGTCCTTCATTGGCGACCGTGATCGTGAAAGTAATATCGGTATTTACATCAGGAGTCCCATTACTCACAGCTTTATCCAAAGAAACATCAATCGTATTTATAGGAGTTACCGTCACATCATCTTGATCATCTTCTGACAAAACATTATTGTCCGGAGTGGAATCGAGATCAAATACATCCGAAGCAGTAACTTCAGCAACATTGGTATAGTTCCCTGTAGGGTTCACCAATACATCTATCACCAAGGTTTCCGTACTTCCACTGGAAATATCACCCACTAACCATACACCTGTACTTTCTGTATAAACACCGGATGTGGAACTGTACAGTACAAAATCAAATCCTGATGGAAGCAGATCTTCCACCACAACATCACTGGCATCACTTGGCCCATCGTTGAAGACCGTGATCTCAAAACTAATTTCAGTACCGACCTGTGGACTGGTATCCCCATCCACTACAATTTTAGTCAATGATAGGTCCGCAATATTTGGGGCAAGGGTCAAGGCATCCTCATCATCATCATCTGGTTGTCCATCACCGTCTTCATCAACACTATTGCCAGTTGCAGGGTCACTATCCGGGTCAAATTGGTCCGAATCGGTAATACTTGCCTCATTTAGGTATTCGTCCACCGCCCCAGTTGGGGCATTTACGGTTGCCTCATAGGTAACCGATGTTGAACCACCGTTGGCCAGAACGGTTAGACCCGTCCAACTTGCAGTATTACCAGCCTGCGTACCACCATTAACCGTTGTTAATGTAAACCCTGAAGGCAAGATGTCCTCCAAGGCAACTCCTGTAGCTATATTTGGCCCTAAGTTACTTAGGGTCAATGTAAAGATGACCGTGTCACCAACATTCGGGCTTGAAGAGTCCGCTGTTTTCGTAAGGCTTAAATCGGCAATCTGTGGTGAGACCGAAACACTTGCCTCATCATCCTCGCTTTGGTCCCCATCGTCATTATTGGGCGAACTATCCGCATCAAATTGATCTGCGGCCGTTACTTCCACACTGTTCTTATATTCGCCGTTTACTCCTGTTGGAGCCAATACCTCTGCATTAAACGTTAGTACCAAACTATTGGAGCCCAAGGGCACATTAAGTCCAGACCAACTGACAACCCCACCGCTCAACGAACCTCCATTACTAATACTTGTAACAGTTCCATATCCCGAAGGAAGCATGTCGGCAATTGAAACCCCTGTTGCAGGTACATCACCCGAATTACTGATAGCTATACTAAAGGTTACGACATCCCCTACATTTGGATTACTTACACTTACCGATTTACCAAGGTCTAGATCAATCATTTGTGGAGTGATTTCAAAAAAGTCCTCATCATCCTCATCTTGGTCCCCATCATCATTAAAGGGCTCACTATCAGGATCAGCCTGATCACTTGCCATAACCTCGGTAATATTTAAATATTCATCCACATCGCCCGATGGGGCGTTTACGGTAACCTCATAAGAAAGCGTAGTGCTTCCAACAGGAAGACTGGCAATGTCCCAATTCAATAATGTCCCGGCAATTGCTGTTCCGCCATTATTCACGGTTACCAAGGTGTAACCTCTTGGAACTTCATCCCCAATTACGACATTGGTTGCCGTGTTTGGCCCTGCATTGGTCACTGTAAGTTCAAAGACCACCGTATCACCAATATTAGGGGTAACACTTGAAGCCGCACTTATATTTTTCACCAAACTAAGGTCTGCGGACTGTACCGTGAATGTTGCGATTGCCTCATCATCCTCACTTTGGTCCCCATCGTCATTATCGGGGGTACTGTCAGCATCTGGCAAGTCGGAACCTGTTATCTCCCCTATCGTATCGTAATTCCCATTGGGGTTCACGGTTACATCATATGTGAAATTGGAAGTATCACCGTTTGCCACGGAGACACCGCTCCAAGTAATGGTTCCACTACCCGGGTTGTAAACACCTCCGTTACCAATGCTTCCCGGAACAATGGTGAATCCGGAAGGAACCACGACCACAACATCAACACCGGTTGCATCACCGGTCTCAACGGTATCGTCATTGGTCAAAGAAACGGTATAGGTTACCGTATCCCCGGCATTACCCGAGGTCGGTGAACTTGTAATATCAAGTTCCAGATCCACTTGTTCAAGGACAATACCAGAAGTACTCTCATCATCCTCACTTGTACTCACCTGATGCCCCTGTTGGCATATTCACCACTGCCTCGAAGCTTACCGAAGTGGAACCGCCATTGGCCACTGTGAGCCCGGACCATGTAATTTCGTTTCCTGAAAGTGTCCCCCCGTTATTGATTGTACCGATGGTATATCCACTTGGGACCATATCGGATATGGCAACACCCGTGGCATCCGCTGTCCCCGCATTGGAAACGGCGAGGGTAAAGGTCACGGTATCACCGACACTTGCCGTTGCCGGACTGACACTTTTCACCAAGCTAAGATCCGCGGACTGTACCGTGAACGTAACACTGGTTTCATCATCCTCACTTTGGTCCCCGTCGTCATTGTTGGGGGTGCTGTTGGGATCTGGCAAATCCGATGCCGTAACCTCCGCAACATTGGTATAGTTCCCGTTGCCATTGACAGTGACATCATATGTTAAATTTTGTGTGTTTCCATTTGTCACGGACAAGTTATCCCATGTTATGGTCAAACTTCCCGGGTTATAGAACCCTCCGTTACTGATCGTTCCTCCAACAATATCAAATCCGTTAGGAAGGGCATCTACAATACTTACCCCGGTCGCATCACCTGTTCCATTATTTTGCAGAGTGAGGGTAAAGGTTATTGTATCACCGATATTCCCGGAAGTCGAGGACGCTGACTTGGTCAATTCCAAATCTGCCGACTCAAGGGCAATACCAGAAGTACTCTCATCATCCTCACTTTGGTCCCCATCGTCATTGTCTGGGGCACTATCGGGATCCGATACATCGCTCGCCGATATCTCAGCGGTATTACTGTACTCACCTGATGCCCCTGTTGGCATATTCACCACTGCCTCGAAGCTTAC
>PDWI01006332.1_pt1 | contig 14901 bp, 11 predicted proteins | sample 1430891 | NCBI WGS metagenome assembly PDWI01 (sample SAMN01162508, study PRJNA174530) | Oral metagenome, whole genome shotgun sequencing project. | biome: Marine environment; feature: Marine mammal; material: Swab sample of the gingival sulcus; isolation source: swab sample of gingival sulcus... | reverse complement strand
ATTTCCAGTTGCTAAAATAGCCTTTTTCATAATTTTTTCTCCTATTTATCCTTAAACTTAGGATAGATATTAATTCCCATAAAACGAAAAATCAATATCTATCCTATAAATAAAACTCTCTTTTTATTCTTCCATTTTTAACAAACCATCTTTGATACCCATAATTATCTTATCTAAATATGAATCATCTAATAGTTTTTGTTCTTCTTCAGCATTTGTAAGGAATCCCATTTCCACTATAACTGATGGCATCTTAGTTTCTCTAGTAACTACTAATCTCTTTCTTGGTACAATCCCTCTATCAATAGCACCAGTATATTCAATCAATTTATCTTGAATACATCTAGCTAATTTCTTTTTAGGTATTTCTTTATCAGGATAGTATAATGTTTCTATTCCTTTTATAGCTTTATTAAGAGTTGCATTTGAATGAATACTAATAAACGCATCTGCATTAAGGTCATTAGCAATATCTGACCTATTATACAACCCAACGAATCTATCACTATCACGAGTCATATAAACATTAAATCCTACACCCTCAAGCTTTTTCTTTAACTTTTTAGAAGCTATTAAATTCATCTTTGCTTCTGTAATTTTAGAACCTTTTGCACCAGGGTCCTTGCCTCCATGTCCTGGGTCAATAACTATTAACTTACCTCTATAGATAGAGTTTGTTAAATTATCATTTATAAATCGTAACATGATATTATCCGAACTTACCGAATCTGTATTATCAACAAATCTAGTACCATCAGCCAACCTAAATGTAATAGAATAATTATATTTGCTAGATTTACCATCAATGTTAATTTCATTAATAATATTGTCGTCCACTTCTATAGTAGTAGAATCTAAATCTATACTAGACTGCGGAACTATTAAATTTAAAGTGTTCTCGCTTTGATTATATATGCTTGTATACCTGCTGACTTTGTTTAAATTAAGATTTAAACTAGCCCAGTCTATATCATGCTTAATATACTTAAATCCATCTAATGGATTACCCGACACATATATATATAACTTATCATCTATAGCTTCTACATAAGCGTCATTACTAGAAATTCCATTTCCTAAATCTACAACTATTCTTGTGATAATATCATCTTCTTCATATTCACCAGAAGGTTCAAACTGCATATAGCTAACAGTTTTAATCTCTTTTGAATGTGCTTTTAAAATTCCACTTTCTCCAGCATTCATACGAAGTTTACTATTTATAACATCAACTATTAACTTATCAGAAAGCGGAGTATAATTATAAGCTGGTTCTTCACCCGTTTCAACTACAACCGTTTTAGTGTTATAAATATCTTCCAATTTAATATCCCAAACTGAGTTAATAAGGGTTAATACCACTTCATTTGTATTCTTATCAAATTTTAAATCGTACGCTTTTTTCATATTAAGGTCAATATCAACCCTAACTTTATAAGGCTCAATTTCAGACTGTAAAGCTGTAATACTCGATATTTCAAATCCACCTAAATCATTTATATACGTTCCATCATGAGTTAACAATTTTTCATCTAAATCAAACTTAACATTTGGAAACTCAAGAACTATCTTATCCTTGCCACCTACTGTACCACCTTCAACAGAATAACTACTAAAATCAGCATCACCAGTTAACTGAAATCTAATCTCTTGAAACTTCGCCATAGTATCACACTTAATTGATGTCATACTTTGACGTTTTTTATTTACATAAACCGATTTAGTATCCGCATTCCAAAATACTTCCAATCCTAACTTTTCTAAAAATCTTATAGGAACCATCAATTTATAATGTTTCTTTTCATTTTTATTCATACCAAAGTATTTAGCACTAAGACTATTTCGAAATTCATAAACTTCTCCATCTATGCTAAATACATTGCTATCAGCTTTAACAGTAACTTTTTTAGAATCAATCTCGAATGTAGCCTCTTTTTCATAATTATCAAAATTATAATCAGAACCTATCTCGTTAACTAAATCCTCTAAAGGCACCATAATACCTATTAAACCATCATTTTCATATAAAATAGATGGTATACTCTCTGTTATCAAATCATCCGAGCTTACAATTACACGCATAACCTTATATATGTTAACTTCACTCGAAAAATAATCCTTTAATTGTACATTACCATCATAATTATGACTTTCTGCGTAAACAAAACTATTTAAAAATAAAATTACTGTGATAAATAGTATAAATATTTTTTTCATATATGCACATCCTTTTTACTATACTCCCATACTTATTAATATCACTTAATCTCAACATTAACAATAAATATATAGCAATTGTAATTAAACTTTAAACTAATTTATATATTTCATCAGAGCTCGGCTCAGGTATTTGCTTTAATTCACCATCAAAATCTATATACATAATCCCATTCTCAGTTATTTCACCTATATCATAAACATCTATACCATTACTTTGTAACTCTACCATAAGTCTATTGGCTTCATTTTCAGCAATAGTTATTAGCATCGAACCACTAGAAATCAGTTTATAAGGATTTATGTTAAAATATTCACATATTTTCTTAGTCTCTAGCTTAATAGGAATATTTTTTAAATCTAAAGTACAACCTCGTCCAGAAGCTAAACAACTCTCCCATATAGCACCAAAAAGTCCACCCTCGGTAATATCGTGCATAGAACTAACACTATATTTTGAAGCTATTCTACCTTCTTTATACACGCTCAATAACTCCAGCATAGATTTAGCACTCTCTATTTGTTCATCACTTAAAACTCTCTTTAATTCTTCTTGCTTTTCATGAGCAATAATCCCAGTTCCCTCTATTCCAATTCCTTTAGTTATAAGTATTCTATCAAAAACATTTGAGCCTGATGTAGTTACCACCCTATCTCTGCTTTGCTTTCCTATTGCAGTTGCAGATACTACAATCTTTTTAACTGAATCAGTTATTTCCGTATGTCCCCCAACTATTTGAACATTTAATTTTTTTGCCTCATCAGAAATATCTTGCATAATACGTTGTATTTTTTCAAATTCTGTATTCTCAGGTGCAAGTATAGTTATCATTAGAGCGACTGCATCCGCTCCAGACGAAGCAATATCATTTATATTTATATTCACAAGCAATTTACCAACTTCTGTTTCACCAGCAGTAATCGGGTCTGTAGAAAGTACGCAAACTTCATCTCCAAACTTTATAATTGCACAGTCTTCTCCTATTTTAGAACTAACCAACACTTCTTCTCTAACGGCACCCTTATTATCCCCTATTATTTTTTTTAAATTTTGAGTGCTAAGTTTCCCTATTTTCATATTGTCCCCCTACATCTGTAATTTTGATGAAACTGTCGTATCAACATTAAAAAAATATATATCATCTTTAAATGGATAATCATCAAACTTTTTGTTATAAACAAAACCTAACCTTTTAGCTACATTTATAGATGGTTTATTTTGTTTTTTAGTTAGTATTCTTATTAAGGTATTAGGATATTTTATAAAGGATAATCTAATAACTTTTTTACAAACTTCATTCACATAAGCCTGTCTTTGAAACTTTGGTTCAATTCTATATGCCAAATTTAAAAGCTTTGTATCACAAAAAACTACAACCGACACTCCAATATAACCTATAAATTCATTTGTATGTATATCTCGCACTATATAATAACCTATGCCATTTTGTTCCCAATCATATATCCATTTATTAAGTTTTCTCTGAGTAGTTTTAATATCACTATCAGCACCCATAGGATTAAAAATATTGACTTCTGGTTTGCTCATAAGATCGTATAATTCTTTTAGGTCAGACTTTTTTGGTTTATAAAGCTTAGTCCTTTTAGTTTCAACAAAACAACTCATAAAATCTCCTACACTAATTATAAAAAATGACAGAACATAAATACAATGCCCTGTCATCAATTATATATTTTTTTAATATAAATATCTATTTAACTAAATAATAAATAAGATATTACTTTAAACTAGCACCTAACGCCTTACACGCTTCAATAGCATCATCATCTGGAGATTCTTCAGCTACAACACTGTCGCAAACTAAATTAGCTCCCATTTCTTTCATCTTATCTTCCCATTCTTCCATATAGTCTCCGCCGCCCCATCCGTAAGAGCCAAAAAGAGCAACTGGCTTGTCTTTAATTTTATCTCCTATTGCATCTAACAATGGTACTACATAATCTTCATCTAATTCCTCAGTTCCACAAGCAGGACATCCTAATGCCACTGCATCAGCAGATAAAACATCTTCTTCACTAGCAGAATCAAAGTTGATAAGTTTTACTTCTACTCCATCGCCTTCCGCTCCAGATACAACTGCCTCTGCCATCGCCTCTGTGTTTCCAGTATTCGAAAGGTAAATTACATTAATTTTTTTCATATTTCCTCCTATTTAACTAACTTCTATAGTTATATTTACATTTTATCAATCACGACAATACTTGTCAAGATTTACAAAAATATCCCAAAACATTTTATTTTAATCTACAATTTTAACATCCCCAAAATACCAACAACTTCTTGTATCAATTTCCCATCCACTTATCTTATCCGAAACCATCACAGGATTTGTATAATGATATATCGGTAAATTTATATATGACTCCGACAAAATCTTATCAGCAGCATAGAGCAAATCGTCTCTTTCTCTACCTTTTACAAACCTAGACTTATGAAGTAATCGAGTATATTCTTCGTTCTCCCAATTTGAATAATTAAAATCATTATTAGGTACAAAAAGTCCTAAATATGTCATTGGGTCAGAATAATCACCAATCCAACCACATCTAGCAATTTGAAAATCTCCATCAACTCTAACATCTTGAAATTTGGACCAATCAAGCTCCGCAAGAGTAACATTTATATTTAAATTTTTCTCCCACATCTCTTTTATCGCTTCGCCTACATTTCTATAAGTTTCATCTGAATTACTTAAAATTTCAATAATAGGAAAACCCATACCATCTGGATACCCCGCCTCTGCAAATAACATTTGAGCCTCTGAAACCTTTGAAGAGTCATAAGCTATACCATAAGTTCCAGTAACTTCGTTAAAAACATGCCCCTCTGAATCTGTGTGATTAGATGGTATCAAAGAATGGGCAGGGTCTTCTCCAGCCTTTGTCACAAAATCCGCAATAGATTGTCTATCTATTGCCAAAGATAACGCTTTTCTGATTCTAACATCATTTAATGGTTCTATTTTAGTATTAATTGTATAATAATAAGTACCATCTTGAGGAAGTATCATAAAAGTCGGCTCTTCTGCAATCAATCTAGGGATTTCATCTGTATTAACCTTATCTAATACATCTATATCCCCAGCTTCATATAGTCTTAAAGCTTCACTAGAATTAGCAATCATTAAACAAACTATTTTATCTATTTTAACATTCTCTCTAGCCCAATAATACTCATTAGGAACTAATGTAAGTCCTTCGTTCTTAGAATAGCTCTCTAAACAAAATGGTCCATTAGAAATAGCGGTATCAGGCTTAAAAGCCCACTCACCATCATTATTTGTTGTTTCAACCATATCCTTTCTAGCTGGGAAAAACATATACATAGTTGTAAGCCCTAAAAAGTATGGTGTAGGAGCAATCAACTCTACTCTAAAAGTCTTATCATCAATAGCCTCCCAAGATTTTAAACCAACTTCATCATATAGCTTATAATAATTACTATTAGAAGCAGGGTCTGATACCCTTGACCATTCATACTCAAAGTCATATGCTGTAACAGGCTTTCCATCTGACCATTTTACATTATCTTTCAATACAAAAGTGTAAACTTTCCCATCTTCACTAATATCATAACTCTCAGCCATAGCAGGCTCTAATTTCCCACTTTTCTCTCTCATCAAGCCTTCAAATGTATTATTTATAATATTCGCACCATCTACAGTAGCATTTAATCCAGGATCTATAGTCTTTGGAGATATACCTATATTCCAAGTAAGTATTTTTTCTGTTTCAATTTGAACAACATTTAAATTCTCATCTTGTTCAGATTGTACTTCATGTCCCAAACTAGAATCGCAAGCTGAAAGAGAGGTCATAATCAACATTAAAATTAATATCAAAGATACTTTTTTATTAAACAATTAAATTCCCCCCCATAATTAATCACATTTTGTCTGAAATTATTTATTTTAATCAAACAAAATATTTAAAATTTGTTCCTCTGTTATTATATCTATACCCAATTTTTGAGCTTTTATATACTTTGAACCAGAATTTTTTCCCGCAAGCACATAATTTGTTTTTTTAGTAACAGAAGAAACCACCTTTCCTCCTTGTTTTTCAATTAATTCTTTCATCTCATCTCTAGTATAATTTTCTAAAGTTCCCGTAAGAACAATTTTTTTATCTTTTAATTTATCTCCAACATTTTCTTCCACAAAATAGCTCATATCAACGCCAGCTGTTTTCATTTTTTGTATACGAATATTATTTTGCTCATGGGATAAAAACTCAATAACCGAAATAGCCATCTTATCACCAATACCCTCAACAGATATTAAATCTTCATAAGTAGCCTCTTTTAATTTTTCAATATCTCCAAATTCTTCGGCTATTAGTTTTGCTCCCTTTTGACCTATAAAATCTATCCCTATAGCCATAAGAACTCTATCAAGTCCACGAGCCTTTGAATTTTCAATCTCTAAAAGCAAATTATCTACTGACTTTTCACCCATCCCCTCTAAGTTCATAATCAATTCTCTTTTAGATTGGAGGTAATATAAATCAGAATAGTCCTCTATAAATTCATTTTCTATAAGAAGCTCTATTTTTGCTTCTCCTAATCCATCTATGTTCATAGCATTTCTTGATACAAAATGCTCTATAGTTCGCTTTAGTTTAGCTGGACACATATCATTTGTACATCTCAAAGCGACTTCTCCATCTCTCCTTATAAGCTTAGAACTACACTTTGGACATTCGGTTGGCATTATAAGTTTTTTCTCATTACCAGAACGTTTTTCTTTAACAACGCTAACAACCGCTGGAATAACATCGCCCGCTTTCTGTACGACTATAGTATCTCCTATTCTAATATCTTTCTCACGAATATAATCTTCGTTGTGTAGAGTAGCATTAGCTATAACACTTCCAGCGACTTCTACTGGTTCAAATTCAGCCTTAGGGGTAACAACCCCCGTACGCCCAACTTGAAACACAACATTTTTTAAAAGGGTCAATTTTTTCTCTGCTGGAAATTTATAAGCCATCGCCCATCTAGGACTTTTCGCTTTAACACCTAATATATTTCTTTTTGCAATCTCATTTACCTTAATAACTATACCATCAATCTCATATGCTAAGTCAGAACGTACCTTAGCTATATAGTGACAAAACTCAATCACTTCATTTATATCTTTACAAAATTTATTTTCAGTTATAACAAATCCAAGCTCCTTTAAATAATTTTGATTTTGATAATGATTATCATAAGGCATATCGCCAACTAAAACATCAAATATAAATATATCTAGCGGTCTTTTTGCTGCAATTTTAGAGTCTAACTGTCTAAGTGTTCCAGCAGCAGCATTTCTAGGGTTAGCAAACGCCTCAAGTCCAGCTAGTTCTTGAGATTCATTTAGCTTTTGAAACCCCTTTTTAGGAAAATAAACTTCACCTCTTACAGTAATATCAACTGGCTCACTTAACTTTAAAGGAACATTCCTAATAGTTTTAATATTTTGTGTAACATCTTCTCCAACTTCTCCATTACCTCTAGTTGCACCTCTTACAAAAATGCCATTCTCATATTCTAAAGCTACACTCAATCCATCTATCTTATATTCAGCAACATAAGTATAATCGGATATTTCCTTAGACACCCTATTATCAAATTCCTTTAAATCATCTTCATCATAAGAATTATCAAGGCTTAACATCTTAACCGCATGTCGTACTCTCTCAAAGGATGTAAGTGCTTTTCCGCCTACTCTCTCACTAGGAGAATCCACCCTTTTCAATTTAGGATTAGCCTTTTCAATCTCAATCAACTCACTCATTAATTTATCATATTCATAATCAGTTATACTTGGTGAATCATTTTCATAATACTCTATATTATATTTTTCGATTAAGTTTATTAATTCTTCCATTCTTTTCTTCATAAATATTCTCTTTTCTATGCTATTTATAATTTAGTTATTGGTGACAACGATTTTTTTAATTTTTTAATGCCATTAGTTTCAAATGCTATAGTTATCATGTCCTTTTTAACATCATAAGCGACAATCGTACCTATACCAAACTTAGTATGTTCTATTTTATCTCCAGTATTAATATCTAAATTGTCATTTTGTGGCTTAGTAGAAGACTCTAAACTGTTTGTAAATCTCTTTATACTTGATTTAGAATCCTTTTTGCTAAATATATCATCTGTCTTGTATTTTGAAAATTCTCCAGAAAAGCTGATTTTTTGCTTTACTAAAACTGGTGATTCTCCAGTTATACTTTCCATATAATCGAAAGGTATATCCGCTAAAAATCTTGATGGAGAATTAACTTCTGTTCTTCCAAACCTATTTCTTTGATAAGCATTAGTTAAATATAATAATTTCTCTGCACGAGTTATCCCTACATAGCAAAGTCTTCTTTCTTCTTTTGCCTCAGAATCTTCACTAAGTGACATTGAACTTGGAAATATATTTTCCTCTAAGCCTACTAAAAATACAACTGGAAATTCTAAACCCTTTGCACTATGAATAGTCATCATAACAACAGCACTATCATCTTCTGTCAAACTATCTACATCAGATTTTAAACTAATCATAGCTAAAAAGTTTTCTAGCGTTTTATCTTCTTCTGATTTTTCAAATTCCTCGATTACATTTTTAAATTCTTTAATGTTTTCTATTCTGCTCTTAGCCTCTATAGTATTTTCAACAATAAGACTATCTACATAACCCGATTCAGAATAAATCGCATTATAAATATCCATAGCACTTAGTTCAGCCTTTTTATTGGAATACGTCATAATAAAATTTAAAAATCCATTTAATCCATCAGACGCCTTTTTAGAAAATGCTCCACTCTCCAATAGTATTGCAGCTGACTGAAACATAGATAAATCATTTATCCGTCCAAACTCTGACATCTTTTCAAGAGACTTTGCACCTATTGAACGTTTTGGAGAATTGACAACTCTCATAAAGCTTACGTCATCAACTGAATTTTGTATAAGTCGCATATAAGATATAAAATCTTTTATTTCTTTTCTTTCATAGAATTTTAATCCTCCAACAATCGTATAAGGAATATTATTCTTTAAAAGAATATCCTCAAAAACCCTCGACTGAGCATTTGTTCTATATAGGATAGCAAAATCACTGTATTTAAAACCCGATTTAAATGATTTTTTTAATATTTCACCAACCACAAATTCAGCTTCTTTATATTCATTACTCGCACCATAGTATTTTATTTTTTCTCCAATGCCATTATCAGTCCAAAGTTGTTTTTCTTTTCTCTCTGTATTTTTCTCTATAACTGCATTTGCAGCATTTAATATATTTTGAGTAGAACGATAATTCTGTTCTAATTTAATTAATTTTATATCTGGAAAGTCTTTTTCTAGTGAATAAATATTTGTAATATCAGCACCTCTCCAGCTATATATCGACTGGTCTTCATCTCCTACAACACATAAGTTTTTATGAGAAAGCGCAAAATATCTAATAAGTTTATACTGTGCCTTATTAGTATCTTGATACTCGTCTACATGGACATATTTAAATTTATTTTGATAATACTCTAAAACTTGCGTATATTCGCCAAATAGCTTTAGCACATTCCATATTAAATCATCAAAATCCATAGCGTTATTCTTAACAATTTTAGTTTGATAAAGCTCATAAATTTTAGCAATAACATCTACTGGATACTCTCCATAAACATTATCTTTAAACTCATTAGGAGAAATCAAATCATTCTTTGCACTACTAATAAGATTTTGAACCATATTCACTGGAATTTGCTTATCGTTTATATTGAGTTCTTTCATACACTCTTTTATAAGAACTTTCCTATCTGATGTATCATAGATTACAAAATCACTCTTATACCCTAATTTATCAGCCTCTCTACGCAATATCCTAACACATATAGAATGGAATGTACCTAGCCACATTCCATTAGCGTAATCCCCAACCATATTTTCAACTCTTTGTTTCATCTCTCGAGCTGCTTTATTAGTAAACGTAAATGCTAAAATATTATTTGGATAAACTCCTTTTTCAGATATTAAATAAGCTATCCTCTTAGTTAAAACTCCAGTTTTACCAGAACCTGCACCTGCTATAATAAGCACCGAACCCTCTGTAGTCGTAACAGCTAAGTGCTGCATTTTATTTAATGATGATAAATCCATCTATATCTCCTTATTATTTATTTGATTGAACTATAAATAAATATTAACTAATAGTCCCTCTATTTCGCCTACTTTTTTTAACAATCTAATCTTAGACTGTTCTTGAGATAAAATTATATCCGTAAGTTCTAAAAGTTGATTATCCACACGCTTTACAACCCTAAGAACTTCAGAACGACTTTTTCTTGAAAAACCACGTCGCTCCTCCACTTTTAAGCCAAATTCAACAGCTTCTTCAACAAAGCCTTTCACCATTTGCTTATATTCTAGCAAACTTTCAACAGTTCTATTCTCAACTAAATTTTGACCTTTTTCTTTAATTTCTTCAAGCATTTCGTCAAATAGTTGGCGTTGTCTGTGTTCATCTTCTCCATAATCCAAGATTTCTTTAAAACTAATTTTATTTTTCATATCTGGTTTATTGGTTACTTTTTTAGAACTAGCACTTGTGGTTTTACTCACCCTATTTATTCTCATATTTATCTACTCCCTCAACCCTTTGTATTATATCAATTAATCCCGAAACTACAAAATATAATTGCGGAGGTATATCATCTCTTAAATCTTTTGTAATACAGTGTTTTAGCTGGTTTGAATCTTGATTCATAGGTATATTTTTTTGTTTACACTCATCTATTAAACTTTCAGAATATTTTTGCATATCGTTTAATCTTTCAGAAGTGTTTAAATTTTTTTTATATTTCATCATATTTTAAAATCAAACCTTTCAAAATTTTTTGTATCTCCAGTTTGAACAATAGGAGCTTCAAATACTGTATTTAACATTTCTACTGCCGATTCATTACTAAGAGAGTCAAACTTAATATCACTCGATTTTAATCCTATATCTCCAAATAAATTCGAAAGCTCATCAATCAAAGGTTCTATAACTCCCTTTAACTCTTTACTATCGTTTTTAACCGTAATTGCTACTGCCCTATCTTTTATATCTACCTTTATACCCGTTTCACCATATTTATTTAAACTAAATAGAAAATACATATTACAATTTTCCCAATCAAGCCTATCTGAACTATTACGAGATTTAACATATAATTTCATATTTTTTATCTCATTTTCGTAGACTAATGGGATATTAAAAAACATACTCTGCTGTCTATTTTTATCGCCATCATTAAGCATTTGTTGTCCAACCATCGTGCTTAATGTTTTTTCAACGACTTCCGAAACTCTAGGATTTTTTTGTTTTTCATCATTCTCTAATTTATACATAATAGATTTTAGATTTGGCTCTAACTCTAATTTTTTATGCACATCTCTTAATTGAGCAAGCTTTTCGCTAACTTCATATTCATGGTTAAGTCCAAGCTTTCTAAATATTTCTAACACTTCCCTTGAAGAAATCATATTTTGTTTATAATTTTGCAAATTCATCAACTTATCCCTATTTGCATTTGGATTTACAAATTGGTCTAAATCCGTTTTTAACATAAGTTGAACTCTTTTATTAGATGGACTAAATTTAATATTACTTAATTCTTTATAAATATCATTAATAATCTTTTTAGCGGATGGTATATCATTTTGAGAAATATACTTTCTTGCTAATTGTAAATCCGAACTAAAATGGAGTAATTTTTTCTCCATTTGCATAGAAGTATATAGAGTTATATCACTTTTCATTAAAAGTTTATCAAGTTTATCTATAACAGAATTTAGCCCCTCTTTTATCTTTTCTGGTGACACATTCTCTTTTATGGGCTCTAAAATTTTTAACATAGAGTCTCTCTCTGCGTCAAATTCTTTTTTTATCCCTTGCATTTTTACTGTAACTGATTCAACTATATAACTTTTTAATATTTTGGTTTCATCAATACTCATTTTAGCATTAATTTCACTCATAGTTGCCACAAGCTCATTTAAAACTTCCATCATATCATCTTTTGAAAATCTGTCTAACTCTAAAGAATTTTGAACTTTTTCTTGAACTTCTACTAATTCGTTATCTCCAGCTTCAACAAATAATTCATTTTCAATACTATTTAGACTATTAGATTCTTTCTGCACAAGATTTAAATTTTTGAAATTATCATCAAGGATAAAATTTGTTAATTCCGTCACTATCTCATTACTTTTAAACTCTAATGGCTGTTTTTCCAATTTATCCAAAACATTGTCTACTCTTAAAAGGAAATCTTGAAGATGGAAATCTTGTTCCTTAGATGATATTAACACTGCATAGGCTAAAATCTGTTTAGCCGTACTACTATCCATACCCAGTTTTGCCGAAAATTTATTTATGAGCTCGCTAGAAATTTCTTTACCTATAAACTCTTTTAAAGCTTCTTTAAGAGTATGACCCGAACGCATATAAAGAATTAATTTTTGCCTAACGTCATCAGGTAACTTCATAGAATTTAACTCTTCTATAGACTCTATTTTACTTGTATCAAGCTCACTTGTAAGTTTTTGCTCATCATCAAATAAAACCTCAACAGTTTGTTTAAGGTCTTGACTAGAATTTAAGGCATCGTAAATAGATTTTAAATTGTTAGAACTCATATCAATTCCCTTACCACTAGCAATCTCTATAACTTCTAATTTAGAATCCATATTCCCTATATTCATTTTCAAAAAATCAGAAATTCCCTCTCTGTTAAGAGAGGTTTTAGGAACGTTATATTTTTCTAGTATGCCAGATACATTTTTATCAAATCCCCAATAATTTTTAGACGTATTATCCTTGGCAATTTGATTTTGATTATCCCCATTTTTATCTTTATTTTCATTAAACCTTAAATTATTAAACAAAATATCATTAATTTTCATATTACCACCATTATTTTTATACTAAATTAAACTATATATAATTTATCGGCTAATTTATTTTTTTTTACACTAAATACATAAACAAAAATTAAAAAAAAGAGGGTGCAAATTGCACCCTCAATTTATTTTTAATTTTTATTCTTCCTCTAAATGTAATAACATGTCTTCATCCATATTATCATCAAATTCCATATCATCTTCATAAAGCAACTCGTCTTCCATATCATAAGGAATAACATCAGCTTCGTCATACATCTCTACATCTGGCTGAGGCATTATTCCCATAAGCATAAATGGTAAGCCTGATTTCATTTGCTCAATAGCTTGATTTAAAGAATCAATAGTTTCTTGTCTTTCTGCCTCTGGAAGAATCTCAACATCTTTGTTTAAATCTTCTTTAAACGCTTTCATAGCTTCACCTTCGAAAATATTATTATTAATATTTTCCATAAGTTTGCCTTGAATCTCTTGTAATTCTTGCATACCTTCTGAAGTGCTAGTCATTTCAATAACATCCATAGACTCTTCAGCAGTTGGCATAGAAGGAACAACTACAGTATCACCAATTGCGTTATATGTTATTTTTTCATTAATAATCATAGCATCTGTTATAATATCAACAGAAATTTGTCTTACCATATCATTATCATCAATTGATAAAATCATATTAGACATATCTTGTTCAACTCCAAGTTCAGCCATTTGTTGCTTTTGAGCTAACATTTCATCAGCTAAACCATTTAAAGACTCTTCCCAATTTTTATTAAGATCTGCTTTAAGTTCAGCAAATCCACTTTCAACTTGCTCTTTTTCTAAATCAAATAATTTGTAGTCTTCGTTACCAATAAATAAATTTTCTATTTTTTCTATTCTATCAAGTACAAAAGCTTTTGCAGTTTCATCTGTAGCAGCTTGCTTTATGATTTTAGAATAAGTGTTGTAAACATCATCTAAATTGATATTTAATTTATATTGAATAACTGGTACTTCTGATTTTTTTCCATTTAAATTAATCTCTACAGTACCCTTACCAGCTTTCTCAACTTTTCCATCCAACAATTCTTTAACAATCGGTTCATAAGAAACTAAACCAGTTTTAAGAGCGTTGTATTTTTCATCTTTCTCATATAAGGCTTTAAGATATTCAGATAATTTAATTTTTTGTAAATCAACATCTTTTCCCGACTCATCAATCGCCTTTTGTAAATCAATATAAATCGCTTTGTCTATAAGTTGTGGTATATCAATAGCAGCTTTATAAGGCTCAAAATTAACGCTTAAATCAAGTGCTGAAATATCTTTATAGCTAACACCAAAATCTAAATACATTTTTAAATCATCATTCTCATAATCCGTCTTAGAAATGACATTGTAATTTAAACTCAATCTTTCTAATAGCTGATTAATAAATTTAACATGTGCTTGTGGGTCTTCCATCTCTTTAAAATCTGGATTTGCAAGCATTTTCTCTTCATCTAGTTTAAAAGTAATAGCTACTGTTCCATCAGCAGCAGTTTCATTCTCAGTTTGCATAAAGCTATACATTATATGCTTTATTGGGTCTTTTCTTAACTGAGCTTGTTTCATTTTAGGATAAGCAAATACGCTTCCAACTGCTAGTGCTAAAATTAACACTATAATAGTAATTATTTTTTTATTCATTTTTTACGCCTCCTTATGGCAATTTCTAACTTCTAAATTATACGGTAAATATTTGGAAATGTAAATAC